>Ga0208951_1000309_pt1 | contig 22273 bp, 17 predicted proteins | sample GreLakmeMI27MSRF_FD_187702 | JGI IMG/M metagenome (GOLD analysis project Ga0208951, IMG submission 187702) | Freshwater lentic microbial communities from great Laurentian Lakes, MI, USA - Great Lakes metaG MI27MSRF (SPAdes) | ecosystem: Environmental > Aquatic > Freshwater > Lake | place: Great...
CTCCGAGGAGGGTGACAGTTGGAGACGGGCTGCCTCGCTGCCAACAACCTGCCATCCGCCGGCGCATTCTTTGATGCCAAAATCGAAGAGTTGCGCCGCGCCGCGCCTTCGGCAGCCCTGCAGATGGACCTGACTGGCGCCAGCGTGTTTGTGACGGGCGGGGCTGCGGGCATCGGCGCGGGCGTGGCTGCTGCTCTCTGCACGCGACACCGATGCCGACTGACGCTGGTCGACCTGGACGCAGAGGCCGGCGAGGCGACAGCCGCTGCACTGCGCCTTGGCGGGGGCGAGGCGCAGTTCGTGCGCTGCGACGTGATTGACGCAGGCGCGCTGCAATCCGCGCTGGATGTGCACTGGCAGCGCTACGGCTCCTGCGACGTCGCCTTTCTGAACGCGGGCATCGAGGAGCGGCGCAGCTTCCTGGACACGCCCAGCTCGCAGGAGTGGCGGCGGGTGCTGGAGATCGACACCGCTGCCGTGGTAGAGGGCACGAGGCAGCTGGTTCGCCGCTGGCGCGACACACAGACGCGCGGCACGCTGCTCATCACCAGCTCTGCGGCGGGTCTGTACCCCGTGCCTGGACACGAGGTGTACGCGGCTGCGAAGGCGGCTGTTGTCGGCCTTACACGCAGCCTGGCGCCGCTGGATGCCCGTGAGGGCATCCGCGTCTGCGCGCTCTGCCCGCGCTTCGTGGACACGGCGATGGTGGCACGCATGAACACCTTGTCGCCAGGCGCGGTTGAGCGCGAGTCGAGGGGCACGCGACTGCTGACGCTGCAGGAGGTTGTGGATGCAGCGTTGCTGTGCCTGTGTGACCGCTCCAACGCGGGCAAGTGCCTGCACGTGGCGCCGGGCGTTTCAGAGTACTGGACTTTTGCTGGGGAAGAAGAAATTGGACGGGTAAGGAGCACCAAGGTGGCGCGTGTGCCCCCGTCCGCATCTCTCCTCGCATGGGCCTCCGCGCCGCTGCCCGCGACGCAGCTGCGCGTGGAGGTGCACGCGCTGTCGTCCGACTTTCGAGCCGCCACGCGGGTTGCTGAGGCGCCCATGCCGCGCCCTCGGGCGGGCCACGTGCTGCTGCAGCGCCTCTGGACGGGCGTCAACGCGTCGGACGTAAATTTCAGCAGCGGTCGCTACTTCGGCTCGCGAGACGCCGCGCAGGCGCTCCTTCCATTCACCGCCGGCTTTGAGAGCGTGGGCGTGGTGGCAGCGCTGGGTGAGGGCGTCAAGGGATGGGCCATCGGCGACGTCGCCGGCAGCTTCAGCACTGGCGGCTTCTCTCAGTATGCAGAGGAGCCTGCACATACGCTGCTGCCAGGCGTGCCTCCCTCGCCTGAGGGGGTGGCGCTGCTCACCTCCGGCCTCACAGCCTCCATCGCCCTGGAGCAAGCCGCGCGGCTGAGAGCCACAGACACGGTGCTGGTCACCGCCGCCGCCGGCGGCACGGGCCAGTTCGCGGTGCAGCTCGCCGCCCGCATGGGCTGCCGGGTGGTGGCCACCTGCGGCGGCGCAGACAAGGCGCAGCTCCTCAGGCGCCTGGGCGCGCACCGGGTGATCGACCACACGCGCGAGAGCGTGCGCGCGGTGCTCAAGCGGGAATTTCCGAAGGGCATAGACGTCGTCTACGAGAGCGTGGGAGGCGACATGTTTCACACTGCGCTGGCCAGCCTGGCGCCAAAGGGGCGCCTGGTGGTTGTGGGCGCAATGTCGCGCTACGCAACCAACTGGGCGGCTGACCAAGACAAGGCTGGGCCTGTGCTGCAAGACGCGCTGCTTTGGAAGAGCGCCAGCTGCTGCGGCTTCTTCCTGCCTCTGCACGCGCAGCATTTTAGGCGCCACCTGGCCAGGCTGGCGGCGATGCACGCGGCGGGGCAGCTGGTGGTGTCGCTGGACCAGAAAAGCTTTGTGGGCCTAGAGGCTGCTGCAGATGCGGTGGAACATCTGCAGTCGGGTCAATCCATCGGCAAGGTGGTGCTGCAAGTTGCGGATCCCCTGCCGCCTGGCTGGGAGGGTGCGCCACGAGCGCGGCTTTGAGTCCATTATCATCTCTCTGGGTTTTCAGACGAAAGCTGCACGATGATGCCACGTCATCGCACACCACTTTACGGCGCTTCCGCCTTTGCTTTGTCTGCCTTCGCAGACCCCGTGCCGTGAGCACACTGCCTCCCTTCCTCCAGCGCTCGCTATGTCTGACGGTGCGCTCATGACGCACGCCTGGCTGTGCAAACCTGCAGCAACGCTGTCCGCCTGTGCACGAGTCTGCTGCACGCGCCCCGCGCTGCTTCCGCGGCTGCCGCGAGGGCGTGTGTGCGCAGCAGCTCGTGTCGGAGGCCTAGGTTTGGGAGTACTCTGGTGCTGACGCGAGCCTTCCCCTCAGGAACGAGCGACGCTCTCAGAGGCCTGTCGCTGCGACCCGGCGCAGGCAACGACGACGGTGCGTGTGGTGGCTGGACGCGATATCGCGGGACGTCGACTGCGTGCTGACATCGCTTTCCGTCTCCTCTCGGCGGCAGGTCTACCTGCGCTCCAGCCGCAGTGGTTGCAGGCTGGCAAGCCCGGGCTGGGCGTCGCCTCCGCGCCGCGCGACGTAGTGGGCCCCGGGTCGCGTCCCGCCGTTCAGCAGCAGTCCTCCTCGCTGGACCGAGGTGGCAGCCGCTGGCGCGAGGAGGAGCGCGAGCTCGCCCCCGGCGAGTCTCGCCTGCTGCGCACGCCTTCGCAGGGCGCGTCGCGACCGTGGAACGAGAAGGGCGTGCAGTCGCAGCAGCAGCAGCCGGCTGTGCAGCAGCAGCCACAGGCGGCCGCCTCTGGCGCCCGCTTTTCAGGCAAGCCGGACGAGTTCCGCGCTCCGCCCGGCCGCGGGTGGGACGCACAAGGGGGCGCCGCCAAGACCGAGGTGCGCGCCCAGCGACGGAAAACCCTTAGCGCACTCAGCACTGGGCCTTCAGCCTGCCCGCCACGTCACTGTCACGCGCCGGCACGCGCCACGGCGGCCCGCCGCGTTCGTTCGCGCGCCAGCGCTGCGCGCTGACGCGCGCCCCTATCTTGGCAGTGGACAACGCGCGGGGGCGCTCCTCCGGGCGCTCGCTGGGCCACGCCCACCACCGCGCTCCTGGGCGAGCCCACCGGCGGCCCCGGCGGCGCGTTGGGCGGCGGCGGCGGCGGCGCGCCGTCCTGGACTGGGGGGGGCGGGTTGGACGTGTCTGGGGGCACGCGCAACGGCTTGCCGTTTCGCCACCCCTCCGCGGGCTTCCCCGGGGCCCCCGACGAGACCCACCCCCGAGACAACACCCCCGCCAGCCGCTTCGCGCCCGACGGCGGCCGCGAGTCGTGGCGCAGCACGGGCGCCACTGGCCAGCCGCCCGCAAGCCTGGCCAGCCACGAGCGCACGCAGCTGGGCGGCCCGCCGCAGCGGGGCATGGCCATGGCCATGGGCGGCCCTATGGGCGGCCCAGGCGCGGCCATGGCCGCCACGATGATGGGCGGCCCAGGCGGTACGGAAAGCGGCGTGGCTCCCGTGGTTCGAGGCGGCCCCGTCAAGCCCGGCCGCCAGGGATTCTCAGTTGGCCGCGGGCGCGGCGTCAAGGGGCCCGCCTACCCCAGCGCGCACGCGCCGGGCAGCGAGGCCGGCTTCTTTGACGCCCCGGGCGGGCGCAGCTCTCTGGACGGGGCGTCGCCACCCTCCGGCGGCGCCGGCGGGGCTGCTTTTCCGGCGCCGTACGGCCCCGTGCGCTACCGCTACGGCGCGCCCACCCTGCTGGCTGTGCGGGACCGGCTGGCCAGCACAAACGCGCTGTCTGTGCCGCCACGGGGCGTCAACCCCGACTCGGTGCCGCTGGTCAACATGCCGCCGGGTGACCCCATGTCCGAGTTTGTGGTCGCCTCCGCCGGCGGATCAGGCAGCGCCGGCTTCAGCAACGCCAGCGGCCCCTTCAACGTGCCGCCCCTCGTCTCCGCAGCCGGCCCCGGCGGCGCGCCGCTGCGCCCGCTGGCCGGCTCCGGCATGCCCACCCCGCCGCGCGGCAAGGCTGACGACGCCAGCTGGTCGCGGGGCAAAGAGGAGGCGTGCGCGTCACAGGGGCCGGGGATGCGGGGCGAGCCGCTGCCCGAGTGGGCGCACGAGGACGCCACCGCGGCGCTGCCCTCGCGGCAGCAGCTGCCGCACAGCGGTCCGAGCGGTCCCGACGCGTGGATGGCGGAGCGCCTGGAGGAGGCGCGCTACCAGGGGGGGCAGCAGCAGCCGGCTGCGCAGCACAGGCCGCCCGCCGCGGGCGCGCCCGCGCCCGCGCGCTCGCGCTTGCTGGCCGCGCTGGACGTGCGGGAGACTGAGGAGGAGGAGCACGCGGCTGCGGCTGCGGCGGCTGCGGCTGCGGCTGCGCAGCTGCAGGCTCGCACGGCGGGTGCGGCTGCGGCTGCGGTGGTCGACTCGTGGGTGTACCGGGACCCGGAGGGCACCCTGCAGGGCCCCTTTGCGGCGGCGGACATCGTGGAGTGGTTTGAGGGGGGCTACTTTCCCCCCGACCTCCCCCTGCGCCCCGCCCAGGCCCACCCCCTGCAGCAGGACATCTTCCTCCCCCTGTCCGACTTGATGCCCCGCTGGGCAAAGGGCGACCTCTCCTGGCCCCGCCCGGCTGCGCCCCCCGCGCAGCCCCAGCAGCCTGCTCCGCCCTCGCCGCCTCAGCTCTCCGCCTACGACCGAGCTCAGCAGCAGCACAGCCAGGAGGCGTCAGTCATGCCGCCCTGGCTGCCCAACGGCGGCGCCCCAGCCCCCGCCGCCATGCGCACCCTGGCGCAGGTGGAGCAGCACATCGCCTCCGCCGGCGCCGCAGCGCGCGCTTCTGACACGCAGATGCAGATGCCGCAGCACATGCGCATGCAGGGGCGCACGCTGGAGGAGATTGAGGCGATGCAGATGTCGCAGTACCAGGCGCAGCTTCAGGCGCAGCTCCCAGCAGCCATGCCGCCCACCGGCGCCGCGGGACTGCCGCAAGCGTTCTGGGACGCGGCGGCCCGGCAGCAGCAGGCTGCTCAGCAGCAGCACTCGCTGGGGCAGCCGCAGGGTGGGCGGCAGAGCAACAGCCGCGGCAGCCGCCAGCTGGTGGGCTTCGCATTCGACGGACCCACGGCGACGGAGGGGCCCATGGCGTGGAGCGACGCGCCTGGCGGCGGCGCGGCGCGTCAGCGCTCCGACGGCTCTCCCCAGCAGCAGCAGTGGGATCCAGCTGCTGCGGCGGCGGCGGCGGCGGCGGCGGCGGCTCAGCAGGCGCACGGCGCCGCACAGCAGCAGCAGGCTCTGGCAATGCACCTGCATCAGACGGCTTCGGCGGCCCACGCAGCCGCCCAGGCTTCGCATGCGGCTGCCAGCGCGGCCAACTGGCACCCCCAGGAGGCCGCTTTGGCCGCCGCCAGTCGGGAGGAGGCTGAGCGCACCGAGGCGGCCTACCACGCGCAGGCTGCCCAGGCGCAGGCTGCGCAGGCTGCCGCGCAGCAGGCGGCTCAGCACGCGGCGCAGACGCAGGCTGCAGCCGCCTCCCACGCCGCGCAGCACGCCGCGCAGGCGCAGGCGCAGCTGCAGGCTGCGCAGCAGGCTCACGCGCAGCAGCAGCAGCAGGCCGCTGCGCAGCAGGCTGCGCACGCGGCGCACGCTGCCTCCGCTGCGGCGGCGCCCCCCGCGCCGCCCGCCCGCCCCGCCTGGGGCGCCGCGCCCGTGGCCGCGCCGGCGCAGGGGGCGCCAAAGTCGCTGCTGGACATCCAGCGCGAGGAGGAGCGGCGGGCCGCGCTCGTCGCCGCAGACAAGGCTGCGGCGGCTGAGCTCGCTCGCGCCCAGGGCGGCCCAGCCTTCGCAGGACCCTGGGGCGCAGCCTCCCTGTCCATGGCGCGCTCAAACAGCGGCAAGTCGATGCTGGACATCCAGCAGGAGGAGGAGAGTCGACGAGCGGCGGCCGGCGGCCACTACGCCCCACAGCTCAACTCCGCCGCCGCCCCGCAGGACAAGAGCCCCAGTGCCCCGTCCAGCTGGACGCAGATGGCCGCCGCCGCAGCAGCCCCCGCCGCCGCCAGCCCCGGCAGCCACAAGAGCCTGCGCGACATCCAGGAGGAGCAGATGCGGGCCCTCCGCCTCGAGCAGCTCCGGCAGGCGCAGGCCTCTCTCGGCGCGCCGGTGGCTGGCGGACCCAGCGCGTGGGGTGCCCCGCCGATCGCGCGGGCGGGCAGCGAGGAGGGCATGTTCTGGGAAATGCCAGCCGGTGCGCCCGCAGTCGGGGCGCCCAAGAGCGGCTGGGCCGCCGCAGCCTCCGTGCCTGCGCAGATGGATCCCCGCCAGGCGTCCACCCTGACCAAGACTGGCGCTCAGATGGCTGGCGGCCGCGCGGCGGTGGCGCAGATGCAGATGCCCTCCCCGCCCGCCAAGCAGCAGCCGCTCGCAGCGCCCGGCGGCGGGAGGCAAAGTCTGGACGCCAAGCGCCCCGGCGGCGCCAAGGCGCGCTGCGAGGAGTTCCGGGCGTGGTGCGAGACGCAGATGCGGGGCCTGACCGGGAGCAGCGACATGACTTTGGTGGACTTCCTGATGTCCCTCCCTTCCGCCGGCGAGGTGCGCGACTACGTGGCGCTCTACCTGGGAGACACGGAGCACGCGCAGGCGTTTGGCGCTGAGTTTCTGCGCCGCAAGCGCGCCGACCCGAGCCTGGGCGCAGCAACGGGCGGCGTCTTCACCGGCGGCGCGGAGGAGGAGTGGCAGACGACGCGCAAATGATCGCGTCATCGCGTGGCACGAATAACACGGGCGTTTCACACCGCACACTCATACGTCCACCAGCTGTGCGAGCTGCAGGTTACAGAGTTGTGAGGAGGCGCTCGATGACTACGTCCAGGGGCGTGTCCACAGACAGGAGATAGTCCACCATCAGCTTCATCTGGCGCGAAGGAGAGAGGCCCAAAAGCGTTGGACGCTGCTGGATGGCGGTGGCCAAACGCGAGCCACTCACGCCAAGGCTGCTCAGGTACTCGGACAGAGGCTGCAGTCTTGTTTGCAGGTCGTATGCAAGCAGCGTTGGGTGGGAGGTGAGGACGGCCGGGATCTGTGCGTCGGGCACGCCAGAGCTGCGCAGCCACGTGACAACGCGCTCCACCTGTTCCCGGTCCAGCACCTCCGGGCCCGCCTCACCGTCCGCGCTGTTCGACTCGTAGAACAGGTACTCGCTGGCCTGGGTGCAGGGAGACGAGTGAGCGGGCAGCGTTGCTTGCAGCAGCCGTCGCGGCACGTGTCATCTCACACCTTGCTATACACCAGCATGCACTGCACTCTGTCCACTCCCACCAACCGCAGCGCGTCCAGAGCCTCCTGGTTGCTGCGCAGGTTGTCCTCGCGGTGCTTGCGCTGGAGCAGCTGCCTCCCAGGCCGCACTCTCGCCTCCGTCTGCACACGGCAGCTGCTCCCTCGCCTGCTCTGCGGCAGCAGCAGCGCTGACGAAGACGAGGCGAACATGGAGCGAAGTTTTGGCCACGCTCGGGCCAGGTCGTACGACGCCGCTCATCGAACGTTATTAGTTCGCACGGCCCACCGCCCGCGGCGGTCATCTTCTGCCCCTCGGATCCGTTCTGTTCAGCATGGCGTGGCGTTGCGGCACCAAGGTGTTCATGCGCTCCGGTGCCATCAGCGAACAGCTGGCGAGTGTGGTGGCTGGGCTGGGCACAAAGGTTGCCCTGGTGACTGACGCGGGCTTGAGCAGCACGCCCTGGCCAAGCCGCGTGCAGCAGGCGCTGCGCGGCGGCAACCTGCCCGTCCTCTGCCACTTCACAGGTGTGGAGGCCAACCCTCGGCACACCACCGTCGACGCGCTCGCCGCGCAGGTGCGTGCCAGCGGGGCCGACGTGGTGGTGGCACTGGGAGGTGGAAGCGTGATGGACGCCGCCAAGTGCGCCGCCATGCTGGCCACCAACGACGGCGAGCTGCTGAGCTACGAGGGCAAGAATAAGTGGAGCGTGCGCCCGCTCCCCCTAGTGGCCGTGCCCACAACTTGCGGCACGGGCAGCGAGGTGACGTACGTATCGGTGATTACGCACGAGGGCCAGGTGCGTCAACACCACGGCTTGGCAGCTCAGAGCCTGTCAGGCCTCGCGCTGGACCACCTTTTGTTCCCTGGCTCTCTGACGGAGCTGTGACCTGCGCAGCGCCGCAAGTTGTCCGTCAAGGGCGAGCAAATGTTCCCTGCTGCTGCGGTGGTTGACCCCGACGTGCTCTCCTCGCTGCCGCCAAAGCTGGTGGCCTACACCGGCGTAGATGCGCTCACGCACGCGCTGGAGGCTACGCTGAGCGGCGCGGGCACACACAACCCGGTGAGCGACGCGCTTGCTGAAGACGCAGCCGCGCTGCTGTTAGGCCACTTGCGCGCTGCTGCCAGCGGGGGCGGAGACCAGGACTCCCGCGCCGCGGTCATGCGCGCGTCCACGCTGGCGGGACTGGCCTTCGGCAGCGCCGACGTGGGCGCCGTGCACTGTCTGAGCGAGACGCTGGGGGGTCTCTTCGATGTACCTCATGGCTTAGGCAACGCAATCTTCCTGGCCGCAACGTTGCGTCACCACCTGGCGGTGGAGGACGGCCTCGCGCGCAGCAGTGGCCGCGTTCGCGCAGTGCTGGGCCGACTGGCGCACCGTTGCGCATCCGACGCGCCACTGCACGTGCCTCCGCCCCGGCGGGGCCAGGAGGCGGAGTGCTTCGTGGAGGCTGTGGACAAGCTGTGCGCAGACCTGCGCATTCCCAAGTACGCGGAGCTGAAGATCGCAGAGCACGACCTGGCGCGCATTGTCCGAATGTCTGTCGAGAACGGGAGCAATGGCAGCAATCCGAACGGCCCGCTCAACGCGGACGAGTATCTGTCCATCATGGCGCGCTCCTAAGCCCACAACCGGTGTAATTTACACTCAACAGAGTCACCGTCACGCGAGCACCTCGATGGCCTCACCATGCTCGAGCGCTTCCTCCGCCGGCGCCTCCTCCGCCGGCGCAGCGGCTGTCCACAGCATGGGCACCGCCGCGTGGAGGTGGCGGATGTCCAGCACCGCTGCCACGGCGCCCGGGCACATCTCTGCAGTGCCCACCACCACCGCTGCGATGCCAACCTCCGCGGCGCCGGCCACGTTCCGCAGAGAGTCGTCGCAAAACAGGGTGCTCTCGGCCACCGCGCCAGCCAGCTCCAGTGCAGCGAGGAACGCCTCTGGAGCCGGCTTGCACAGGATGGCGCTGCTGCCGCGCGCAGCCGCCACGCGCTGCAGGCTTTCGAAGGTAATGATGCCCAGGAACAGATCATGTACGCCCAAAACGCGCAGGCAGGCCTCCGCGTGCTTGTCATCCGCGTTGGTGAAGATGTACTTGCGCTGAGGCAGCGACAGCAGCAGGCGGCGTAGCTCTGGGTCGGGTTTCAGGTGCGCCGACTGCTGTATGCGGCCGTGCACGAAGGCGTGCCAGTGGTCTGCGTCGATTATGTGCCCCTGCTCCACCAGCCCGGCGAAGGTGGTGCCGTTTGTGCCGTACGTGGCGGCGCACAGCGAGCGACACTCCTCTGCAGGTATGTGTAGCACGTCGCACATGTACTCTGAGGGGAGGCGGGACGGGAGCAGCATGAGCATTCTCAGCCGCGCAAGCATTGCCACCTCCCGCTCCACGCGTGACTCGAGCTCGCCCACAGAGAGGCTTCACTGCGCACCCAGGATGTTGTCCCTGACCAGCTCCGCAATGCCGCAGGCGCGCGGGTACAGGCAGTCGTCCAGGTCTGAGCATGGGCGTCAGGTGGGCCTCATGCCACTGAGGCCCAGCGCTCACGCACCGAACAGCACCGTCTCGAAGCTTCTGGGCAGCGCCATGGTGCTGCTGCCGCTTTGCCGCAGATGCTAGAGAGAGGCAACGAGCGCCGGTGGCTGTGCAGGAGTACCTCCCGCAGCGTCGGTCGTACAATGTACAACGCGAGCGAGGGCGCGTCAAACGCAAGCGCTACCTCCGCCTTCTAAGTTCTAAGGCACTCGGCTGCGCAAGCTGCAGCGCTGAGGCTTGAGAAAGAGGCCGTCGCTGTCGCAGCACCAGCAGCGCCTCAACGCAGCCATGCAGGCGCACGCGCTGCCACAGGGCGCGAGCAGTGCGCCGCGCACCTCTGCCGCGGTGGCTCGCAGACTGCAGGCGTCTCGCTGCACGCTGTGCTCGCCATTACAACACAGGTGCGCCGCCACCTGGCGCTTGCTCCGTGGCGCTGGTCGTACGCCGGCGCACTGCTTCGCGAGGGCGTGTGCTGTGGTGCGGCGCTGGCTGACTGGCTGTGTTCTGACAAGGAGCGTGCACCGATGTTCCAGGCTTGGGCTTCCGCGCCACTCACGCCTCCAGTCGCCCCAAGCCACGACGGCCGAGCCCGCACCTAGCTCGCCTGACGAGGAGCGTGGAGGCGGAGGCGGAGGAGGCGGGGTCGGAGGAGGAGGAGGAGCTGCGTCATCCTCGTCGCTACCCCGGGACGACTGGGTTGTACTGGACGCGTCGCCGGCGGAGGACTGGGCGCGCCCCGCGGGCGCCCCGCCGCGCAAGGGCAGCGCGCCGCGCTTGGCGGCCGCCTTCGCTGCGGTGGGGCTGGCGGCGGCGCTGGCCTACTCCAGCGCACTCAAGTGGCGGGACTTCCAGGGCAACCTGTCGCTGCTGCCGGCGCTGCAGCCGCCCGCCGCAGCCTCCAACGCAGACGCCACCCCCGCAGCCAGAGCGCCAAAGCACGCGGCGCACGCTGCCCGTATGCAGACGCCGCCCACGGCCCCAGCAGCGGCTGAGCCGGCGCCTGCGCTGGCTGATGGTGCGCCTGCCGGGGCCAGGGAGGAAGACGATGGTGCGGAAGAGCCCTTCGGATGGCCGCCCAATGCGGTTGACGAGGCGGGCGCGCCCGAGTGGGGGGCTGCACAGCCGGTTCCTCCCCAATGGATGGATAGCACAGAGACAGCGGAGGAGGCTCGCGCGGATGAGGATGCGGCGCGACAGGCGCAGCTCAACGGTGCAATGCCTCGACGGAGCGCCGCAGCAGGCGCCGATGCGCCGGATGATGGCGGATGTGCGCGCATTCCGCGCGGCAGCCCAGCCGCAATCGCAGTGTTGCGAGCCGCGGCTGCCGCGCAGTCAGCAGCCGCCGAAGCAGCCTCTGCCGCCGCTCAAGCCGCAACCGCCGCCGCAGACGCCGCAGCAGCTTCTGCGCGCGTGGAGGCTGCGCACGCCTCGGGCAACGTGCGGGGCGAGGGAGACAACATCGGGGGGAGCTTTGTGCAGCTGGACACCAACACGGTGATGGCGGCCACGCGAACGGCAAGTCACGCAGCCGCCATGGCCCAACAGGCTGCGCGATCCGCTGCCAGCGCCGCCAGCGACGCAGCTGCCGCTGGCGGAGGGCCGTGCACTGCGCCGCCTACGCGCAGAGGTGTGTGAGCACAGCAATCGTGAGGCGAAGCTTGTCGCTTTCGTCGCTTTCAATCCATCTCATGCGTGGCGCCTCACTCTTCCTCCGCCGCGTTCAGAAGCATCAGTTCGTAGTCGTCCAGCCCTCTCTCGCCTTCACTCCACTCGTACTCGTCCTCGCCGGCGCTGCCGCTGTCCGCGCTGACGCTCCCCTCCTGCTCCACCGCTGTCAGCGGGCAGCAGAGCGGCACGCAGCGGCGCAGGCATGGGAAGTCAAAGAAGGACGACTCATCCCCCGCATCATCCTCCTCGTCTGCATCCAAAGGGCGCCACGTGCTTCCGTGCGGCTGCACGTGGCGCGACACGAGGCGCATGGGCGGGCGCGATGGCAGCTCCTTGGCCGTAAAGCCGGGCATGAAGCTGATGAACAGGTCGGCGGCCTCAGAGCTGGCCAGCCGCGCCAGAATGCAGTGCAGCGCATCGCGGCTCAGGATAACCCCCTCGCCGCGGCACTGCACCAGCAGCAGCAAGCGCGCGCGGCACCGGAATCCCGCATCGTGGCGCATGAGCTCCACTGCCGGTGTCTGCGTGCAAAGTGAGTGAGTGAGTCGCTTCGTGTTCGCTGCTGTCTGCGTGACCGACACGCACCATCCAGTTCTCGTACAAGTGTGCGCGCGATGCTGGCGCGAACGGCCACAGCGGGCGCGTATCGCTGTGCAGCTGCGCCCAGAAGGATGCGCGCGCAGCCAGCAGGCGTGCTGGCGCAGCGGCGGCGCACCGTCCCACCACTGGCTTGAAGAGATCTCCCAGAGCGCCCACGCGCACGCAGTCGAAGGTGATGAGAAGGAAATCATCCTCCACGATGGTGACGCCCGAGGCGACATCTTCACGCAGAGTCGCCCATCCCCGGCTGGCGAAGGCGACGCGCTCGCCGTTGAGGTACAGGCGCCGCACCAATTGGCCGGAGGGCGTGTTGAGCACCTGCACTGTGGCACAGAGCTCGTTGCCAGCCCACCAGAGCTCCAGAAAAATGTGCGACACGTTGCGCGCGTTGATGTGCTTGAACACACGGCTCGTGGGCAAGGGGTGGTCAAGCTCGCCGCGCGCTTCGCCGCTGACCACGAACCGCTGCGCGTAAGACTGCACTTCGCGCGCCATCAGGCGCATGCCGTAGAGGCGGAGGTTCGTGCCAACAGTGTCAGCTCGGTGGCACACGCCTGCGTGCGGTGAAGCGGAGCTCAGGCAACGGGCCGGGCGCCCGGGCCCGCATCGCATCGTCGCTTGTCTCGCCGCCGCTCGCACCCGTGAGAAACAGCAGTCCGTCGTTGCTCTGAATGGACGCCAGCGCTGCACGCGCGAACTGGGCGGAGCGAGCCGCAGTGAGACGAGTGTGAGCGCCCGCTGAACGCAGCGCCGAGCTCCGAGCAGCGCAAGCGACAGCGTGCTTGCTGGCCGCGCAGAACCCACCGCAGCCGAGCCGCAGCAAGGAACAACTATGGTGCGGCTGGGAGTCAGCGTGCCGTGCGCAACGTGCCGAGCCTGGTGGAGTGGATCGCACGCAGCTTGCGCTGCTTCGCAGGTTGGCATGCTGAGCTTTGCCGGAACAACACAGGCGCGCACGCCTCCGCCCCTGTATGACCGGGCGTACCTCGGCTGAGGGTGTGGCCGACTCTGCCAGTGGTTGCGCCATCACAGGAGACGTAGGTAGACGGTGGCGAGCGAGCGTGTTGAAAGACTGCACGGCCGGCCTGAGCTAACGCGCAGATACGCACTCGCGCAGCCCACAGCCCCGTCCGACTAGTGGTTAGCGCATTTTGGAGAGGTGAGCCGCAGAGATGCGCGAGGAGGCCAACGAAGAGGGACGGATGCAAAAGGCAAAACTAAGCGCCCTCCGCCAGCTCGCTTCATATGCAGCTCACGGAGGTGTCTGAGCCTGGCGCCCTGACCGCCTTGGCCGGCACTGGTGGCCCTGAGTTCTTCCGCGTGCTGAACGTGGCTGGGTGGCCGAAGGACTGGAGCGCCTCAGACCCGGAGTTTGGCGTCGCCGCGGTTGCGCTGGCCAACGCGGCGCCCAACCCGGTGCTGGTGCTGGACCTGGCCGCAGCGGCTGACGGGGAGACGGTGGAGGCTGCGTGCGCAGCCTTCGGAGCGGTGCGCGGGGAGGGTACAGCCCACAGCGCTGCGAGCGTGCGAGCGGTCACAACCGTTCACCTCCCTCGCGCTCACCCCCCGCGCTCACCCCCCGCGCTCGCCCCCCCAGGTCCGGGAGGTGTTTCGCCCCAAGGGCGCCCCGTTTGCGGTGGTGCAGTTCAAGGAGGACGGAGACGCCGCAAAGTGCGTCGCCGGCCTGGCGAGCGTCGCCGGCGCGCCCGTGCGCACCCAGCCGGGCAAGCAGGGCGCCGCGGAGGTGACCGCCTGGCGCCAGACCGTGCACTTAAAGTGAGAGGGAGCGAGCCGCGCGCTGCAGCACGAGTTCGTCTGTGACACATCACACACACAGCATCTGTCTGTCGCTCAGCCCCCGCATCAGTCCGAACGCCTTGATTTGCCCCACCCATTCTGCCCATCGCTCCCGCGCATCCGGCACATCCAGCGCTAGGTCCTCAACCGCCTCCGCCGCGCGCTGAAAGCCCAGAGTGAGCTGCTGCGTGCTCGCCGCGCCGCTGCTGGCCAGGCGAGTGAGCAACGTCAGCAGCGCGGCGGCTGCAGCAGGTCCGCGCTCCAGCGCCAGCACGCACGCGCGCTTCACCAGCTCGTGGGTGTAGAAGGGCAGCTCGAGCTCCTTGAGCCCGCGCTCGCACTCGCCTGCGTCCTGCGTCAACAGGAACTCGTCCAGAAGCAGCGCCATGGACGCTTTGGCGCCCGCGGCGGTGGCGCCGTGGGGCCCCACCCAGGCGCGCAGGGCGCGCTCTGCCAGGTGCCGCGCGCCCAGGGCGGCCACCGCTGCGCGGGTGATCTCGGCACCCGCGGAGCCGGCCAGGCTCGCCTTTGCGGCGCGCAGCCAGGCTGGCGAGAGCACGTCGTCCACCACCGCGCGCAGGATGAAGAGCAGCAGCAGCTCTGGCGCGTCGGGCACGTCGAGACAAAGGTCGTCCGCGCTCTCCAGCAGCAGCGAGAAGCCAGCCTCCACCTGCCCGCGCGGCAGCAGCGCCGGCACCAGGTGGCAGAGGAGCAGCGCGGCGTTCTCGCGCGCGCGTGGCCCCCGGTCGGCGGCATGGGTCACCAGGCGCTTCACAAACAGCGCCCCGGGCGCCGCAGCGGCGGCATCAGCCGCAGCATCCGCGCACACGCGGCTACCCAGCAGCTCCGCCAGCCGGGCGGCGGCTTCCTCGCGCGAGCCGCACGCCAGGTACTCGTGGATGATGTCGCTGCAGCACGCCTTGACCGCCTGCAGCGCCGCCGCCACGTCATCCGCAGGAGCAGTCAGCGCCGCCGCCGCCGAGTCCACCAACGGGTCGCCTCGTCGCAGCAACCCCGCCGCGCGCGCAGCCTCTGCGAGCTGCGCCCAGCGCGCCTTGACGTCCGGCACGTCCAGTTGCAGGTCCTCCATCGCTTCCGCTGCGCGGTGGAAGCCCAGCGCCATCTGCTGCGTGCTGACTGCTCCGCTGAGCTGCAGGTGCTTGAGCAGCGCCAGGGCGGGCGCCTGGCGTGCCTGCGTCTCCGCTGCGGCCAGCAGAGCGCGCATGACGGCCTCGTGGGCGAAGAAAGGAACGTGGAGGTCCGCCAGGGCGCGTCCAGCCTCCTCGCAGCCCCGGCTGGTGAAGTACTCGGCCAGCACCCGCTGCACCGCAGCCTTTGCCGAGGCCAGCGACGACGTGGCGGCGCGGTCGCCCCACGCGCCCGCCAGCTGCGCGCCGGCGGCGGGCTGGGCCAGCGTCGCGCGGGCGCCGCTCAGCGCCGCGCGAGCGGCGACGGCGCCCTCCGGCAGCGCCTCGCCGGCAGCCTTGAGGAAGCTGGGCGGCAGGCAGTCGTCCGCCACGGAGCGCGCAAGGAAGAGCGCCAGCTGGGCCGGGGCGTCCGGCACGTCCAGCGTGAGGCCCTGCGCACCCTCCAGCAGCTTGGTGAACCCCTTGGCCAGCTGCTGGTGAGACACGCAGCGCGGCACGGCTGCGGACAGCAGCTGCGCCAGCAGCTCCTTCTCCCTGCAGCCCTTGTCCAGCGCCAGCGCGACGCCCCGCTTCACGAAGTAGTGGCTGAATGAAGGCTGGTCCAGTGACATCTCCTCGAGCTCCTCCACCGCCCCCGCGCAGTCGCCCCCGCAGAAGTACTCCTCCAGCAGCGCCGTGGCGCGAGCCTTGTACTGGGCCACCACGTCCACACAAGGGCTGCACGCCGCGCGCAGCACGTACGCCTTGCTCTCGCTCTCCTCGTAGTTGGGGTCCTGGGCGTCCAGCGCGTACACCGTGGGCTTGATGCTGTCGAATATGCTGCCCCAGGCCTGGCCCGGACCGTGAGCTGACGGGGGAAGTGGGAGAGACGACATGTTAGGGTGCTGACTATGTAGGCACCAAGAAGCACTCGCACCCGTCGCCTTCTTGCCTCTGTGCGGCTTGCCCGCGGGCGGCTTGCCCGGGCTGCTGCCGGAGAGGTAGCTGGTCTCGCTGTCCACGGATCGAGAGAGCGCAGCTTCCGCAGCCGCAGCGTCTAACCGCGCCTGCTGCTCAGCTGTCAGGAGCGAAGAGCGGCCGTACATGCTGCGCTGACAACTGATAGGCAGAAGGCAGAAGGTAGCAGAGACAGCGTAGCCAGAGGCTTGACAACTCACAGTCTGTCACACGTTGTACGACCGCTGCTGCTGAGGGTGCTGACTGTGCAGGTCAACGCGCCCCCTGCTATGCACGCGTATGGGCCAGCGCGCCTCCTATGAGCCAACGGCGGGGTGCAAGCAAGCGCCAAGAGCAGCGCAAGAGAGCAGAGTTTGCCGTCGCCAGCGACACCGCTCCACGGCGTCCACTCTCCGACGGTGAGATCCAAAGCCTCCTGCACGCCGTCGCCCACAACGTGCTCTCCAAATTCGGCCTCGTCAAACTCTCTGGCACGCAGCTGGACGTGCTGCTCCCTGCTGATGAGCCAGAGCTCGCTGCTGCTCCCACTCTCCTGCGCTACGCGGCGCTGCGACGGCGAGATGGCATCGTGTCTGGGCTGCTGCGTGCGGGCGCGGACGCGTCAGTGCACCGCTGCAGCTGCGCCACTTCCAGGGCAAGCACGAGAAGCACGCGCGGCGTAAGGCAGCGCATGTGCGCTCTGAGGCCAAGCTTCGCGGCCTGGGTGGTGGTTGAGCTCGTGCGCCAGCGCAGCGAGGCTCTAACAGGCTGCGCTGAGCGCTGCCACGTCTGCAGGGACGCAGGCTGCCTCTGCTCACTCTTGCGACTGGACTGCGGCCACGTCTGCTGCGAGGTGTGCTGGTGGAACAGGACGCTGCTTTGGGAGGAGGAGGAGGACTCGGAGGGCGCGGGAGTGCGCTGCCCGCTGTGCGCTGTGCAACCGTTCTGTGCACTCTCGCTGCTCTCCTCGGAGCCGTCGCTGACCTATCAGGCGTCGCTGGAGGCCTGGCGTGCGCTCCCACCAGAGGCGCCGCTGTTGGTCCGCACCCGTCGGCCGCCCTTTGCTGCCTTGACTCGCGCCCAGGCTGCGGCACATAAGTTGGGCGACTCGCAGGCTCGACGCAGCGAGAACCTGCTGGCTGCAGCCGGCGCGGGCGCTGTGCTGCGTCTGGCGGCGCTGCTGAACGCGGGCGTTGACGCGCACTCGCGCAACGACTACGGCCAGCCGGCGCTCGTCCTAGCCGCCTGGCACGGCCATGCGCGCTGCTGCCGCCTGCTGCTGCGCTTCGGCGCGCAGCCCCGATGCGACGCCGCAGGCGTGTCGCCTTCGATGGCGGCGCGCGTGGCGGGGCACACGCTGCTGGCGGACGAGCTACGCGTAGCAGAGGATGCGGACGAGGCGGACCAGGGGGTCAGAGTCCCGCCGCCTACGCTGCCCGCCCCGCCCTGCACTCCACCGGTGGTGACGACGCTGATAGAGGCGCATGCGCAGCATCCGGGCGCGGGCGCTGCCTACGTGGACGGTGCCTTCGACGAGCCGTTCCTGTGCGCAGTGGAGGCGCTCTTCGCGCGCCTGCCGGTCACGCCCGCGGCCAAGGAGACCTGCAGCGACCGAGCCAGCTACTGTGACGTGCTGGGGTGGGTAGCAGACCGCCTTGCGGCCGCGCTGCAGGCGTGCCGTCGAGGTGGCGGCGACGACTGCGCGGCGCGCTCATGCCGTGAGGCGCTGCCGCACATGCGCTTCCTCCACTATCCACACGCAGGCAGCAGCTTGCCCGCGCACACGGACCTCAGTCGTCGCCACGCAGACGGGCGCAGCTCCACACACACCTTCGTGCTCTTCCTCACAACCTGCCGCGCCGGCGGCGAGACGCGGCTGCTGCGCTCCGCAGCCGTAGCCGCAAAGGGCGACCAAGACCACAACGTGCTGGCGGCTGTGACGCCAACGCGCGGTCGGCTACTCCTCTTTCCCCATCTGTGCCCCCACCAAGGCGCCCTGGTTGTTTCAGCGCCCAAGCTGCTGCTACGCGGCGAGATGCTATGAAAAAAAGCTGAAGTAAACGACCGCGCAATCAGGCGGTGTCTGCCAAGCGCGCAATGAGCCTTTCGCGCTTGTGCACGCCCGCGGCGCCCAGCGAGGGCTCCGTCTCGGGGAGGATGGCAAACGGTGGGAATCCAAAGGCGAGCTGCAGCGCGCCCGGACGCACCAGGCGCGCCGCGACGTGCACCTGGTCCTCCTTAGCCTCTCGCGCCACCTGCGCTCGCACGGCGGCGTATACCTGCGCTGCGGGCGCAGTGACGTGGAAGCGCCGCCGCAGCCGCACGCCTAAAGCTGTCACATCCACCGCCAGCTCGCACACATCTGCCTCATCCGCATCCGGCTCCTCGCCAACCAGAATCGCCGCAGCATCAGCCTCTGCTTGTTGCAGCACCTGGCGGGCAGCCGTGTGCGCAGCCGCCACTGTGCGAGCACTCTGCGCAGCCTCGGCTTCAGCAGCTGCCTGCGTGTCGCGGGCAGCCTGTAGCTGCGACGCCTTCAGGGCGTCGGCAGCCAGAGACTGCGCGTATGCCTGGTCTTGTTCTTGCCAGATGCTCCTGCGCACGCGGCTGTCTGCCACCGCCGCCGCGCGCTCAGCCTGTCGCGCAGCCTCCGCAGCGTCTCGTTGCTCGCGCATCTGCGCCAAGAGACGCTCCGTGGCCTCCGAATGGCGCACGCTGGCGCGAGGCACCGTCGCTGGAAGCACCACGCCTGCTGCTGCCAGCTGTGCGTGCAGCGCTGCCGTTGCTGCGCGCCACTGGTCTTCGTCGCCATCGAGTGCCGCTCCGGGGAGCATTCCTGTGGCTGCGAGGCGCATGAACAGCGCACTGAGCTGCTCTGGGTCGAGGTTCTGTGCGTCCACCACCTCCTCCTCCTCCTCTTCCTCGTCCCAGTCGTCATCGGGGGAGTCGTCGCTGCTGTCCACCAGAGCCGCTGGGAGAGGTGCCGCGTGCTCTCGCAAGCTCTCCGCGAGCGCAATCTGCAGCGCATAGTCCTCCTCCTCCTCCTCCGCGGCCTCTGGCGGGTGGGCGTCTTGAGGGGGCGCGTCCGCCGCAGCGCGCTGGGAGCGTGAGAGCGCCATTGCCAGGAAGGGCGCTGAGAAGGCCTCCGCCTCGTCGCTCTCGGACGCCTCACCGTCGCTCGCAAGCACAGGCGGCGCGGCGGACGCGGGCGTGCGGCGAGCGCCGAAGCGCTGGCGTGCGCTGAAGTCGTTCGCAGACGCAGGTAGAGCCTCGTCTTCCCTGTCAGCCATCTTGCACCTCCAGCGCTCGCGCGCAGCCCACCCCAAGTATCGCTGCGCGAATGAGAATAGGAGGGCGCAACAAGAAGGGCGATGCGTGTTTTGCGAACGAAGAAAACTTGTTGTCGTGCGTGATGCGATGGGGAAGAAGGGGCACCTCCGCTTGCTAGTTGCTACCCACGCTCGCGTGAAACAAAGAGGCGGTTCAGCACGCCGGCGAAGGTTCCAGCGCCGCCTGTGAGGACAGGCGGCACAGTCACCCAGAGATGCAGCGGCTGCTATCCACCAAGGCGCCCAGCACGGAGCCGCTGTCTCAGCTTGGGGGGCGCCGGGTGCTGAGCTGCGTATCGTGTCGGACGCACGTGGCTGACGAAGACAGCATCATCTCCAAGGCGCGGCTTTTGGCGTGCAGGCAGTCACGGCGTGCAGGCGCACGGCGGGTAGTCGCTGACAAGGCTCCTGCTTTCCTCTGCTCAGGCCTTCACCGGGCGTCACGGGCGCGCGTTCCTCGTCAGCGACGTGGTGAACGTTCGCCTTGGCGCACAGGAGGAACGCGTTTTGCTCACAGGCCTGCACACGGTGAGCGACATAAGCTGCAAATCGTGTGCGAACAGACTGGGATGGCTGTACGTCAGCGCCGCTGCACTCAGCCAGCGTTACAAAGAAGGCTGTTACATTCTGGAGAAGAACTGCGTGTACTCGGAGTACTAGCCTCAGTCAAGTCGTTGAAGCTGCCGCCGTGGTCCATTTTCTCCAGCTCGGTGCCGCTTAACGTCACGTCGCGGAAGGCTGCACCTCGGCCCGTGACTTCAACGACGCGACTGAGATTCGTGTTGCGGGGCTAAACGGCACCGAGCGGCAGGAATTGGACCACGGCAGCACGCGGCAGCTTCAACGACTTGACTGACGTGCGGAGCGGAGCGGGCGCGGGGCAAGGAGCGCACACTGTATCGCTGTCTGGCACTGTGGATAGCGCAACAGGAATGCACCCACACCATTGCATGTGGTCCGCTCCGAGGCGGCCACCCGCCCCATGCTCATCCGCAGGGAGTTCACGCGCCAGGCATTCTGCGCCCACGCTCATCCGTCCTCCCCGAATTCCTTGGTGAAGCGCGTGTGCGCTTCCAGGTCGGAGATGCTGACGGTGGGACGGGCGCGCAGCAGCACCCGGTCAAAGTCTGCGCGCGTGATGCGAGGCGGCGAAACAGCGGCGCTGTGTCCTGCGTCAGCCAGGCTGGTCAGCGTGGCTGCAAAGGCTGCCGGGTCTCCTGGCGAGCACGGCTCGTAGAGGGTTGTGCCCCCAGGTCCAGCAACAGCCTTGAAGTGCGTAGCCTCCTGCGTCTTGCGCACCGGCTCGAACAGCACGTCCTTGACTGCCACCGCAATGTCGCTGCCCGAGAAGCCAGGGCTGCGCTCCGCTAAGCTGGCGAAGTCGCGCTCGGACAGGCAGTGCGGCGTGTCGCCTAAGTGCACCCTGAACATGTGTGCCCGGGCGGGCTCATCTGGAAGAGGGATGTAGATGCGCTTGTCGAATCGGCGACGCACAGCCTGGTCCAGGCTATAGGGAGTGTTGGTGGCGGCCAGCACCAGCACTTGTCCTCCGGCGTTGCTCACGCCCTGCATCTGCACCAAAATCTCAGTTTTGATGCGCCGCGCAGCCTCAGACTCGCCCGCGTCGCCGCGGGTGCCGCAGAGGGAGTCAATCTGAGAGGGCAAACGTCAGCAAAAGCGAGACGCGCGGGGAGCTCTTTTTGAGCAGGCTCGCGCGCCTCGTCGATGAAGATTATGCTGGGTGCGCGCTCTCGGGCCATCTGGAAGAGCTGGCTGACGAGTTTTTCGGACTCGCCCATCCACTTTGAGACGAGGTCGCTACTGCTCACCGCAAAGAAGGTGCTGTCCGCCTCCGTGGCCACAGCCTTGGCCAGGTAGGACTTGCCCGTGCCTGGGGGGCCGTACAGGAGGAAGCCGCTCCAGGCCTTGCGCTTCCCTGAGCCGGCGTGGTGAGTGCACGACAACTCCTGGGAGTGCGCACGCACACACACACCTGTGAAGAACTGGGGAAACTTGACGGGCAGGATGACAGCCTCCTTGAGCGCAGCCTTGGCGCTGTCCAGCCCCGCAACGTCGTCCCACTGTGGTGGCGCATCGCGTGAGCGTCTTGGAGTGGGCGCCCTTGCGCAAAACGCTTCACGTAGCCCCGACGCGCCTTCACATTGGGCTTCTCCGTCATGATGGCACCGCCTAGGGCGCCCCGTAGCCGCGCCGTCTCGGCGTCCTGGCGGGCGCGAAACGTCAGGAGGCGAGGACACTGGCCAGGCCGGCTGGCGAGCTGCGCGTTTTCGGAAACGAACGCGCCTCCTGCTTGTCGCCGTCGCCCTTGTCGGCGCCCTTGCCGCTGCCTGTGCGCGCAGGCGCGCCCGGTGCGCCGGAGGACGGTGCTGGCTGCAGTCCCTGCCGGTGCAAGTCCAGCGTCCTGCCGCCCGACCGCCGCGCCTCAGCGCGCCGCGCCGCGCGCCACGCTGCACAGACGCGCCGGGGCGCACCTCTGCAGCTCCTCAGCGCGAGCCAGGTACTCGGTGAACTGGAGGCACACAGAAACGGCCTGTCAGCTCGCCCAGCGCTCCGCTCCGCGCGTCCCGCACGCTGCAGTTTCCTCCGACGTGCCTTGGCGGTGATGGTCTTCTTGGCGCTGGGGTTCTTCTCATACTTCAGGTGAAGGCTGAAGTGCTCCAGGCTCGCCTTGTAGAGTCGCAGCGCCTCCTCGTAGCTCTGCGCGTTGTCAGCCTCCACGGCTTGCTTCACCAGCTCAATGGCCTTCGCCTTGAAGTCCACAAAAGACATTGCAGGCTGCAACTGCTGCGGCTGCGCTCAGCGAAGCATGCACCGCGAGCCAGTCCACTGGCTGGCCCACCCACTCTCGCTGCTGCGCAGTGTCGCGGAGTGCCACGGGGCCGACGTGCGTCAAGGAGACGAAGAAGGCGACGGGCTTTGACCCCTGACGTCGAACGCTGAACGCACGTCGAACACACTCAGGTGCCCCTCCT
>Ga0208951_1000310_pt1 | contig 22270 bp, 20 predicted proteins | sample GreLakmeMI27MSRF_FD_187702 | JGI IMG/M metagenome (GOLD analysis project Ga0208951, IMG submission 187702) | Freshwater lentic microbial communities from great Laurentian Lakes, MI, USA - Great Lakes metaG MI27MSRF (SPAdes) | ecosystem: Environmental > Aquatic > Freshwater > Lake | place: Great...
GCGCCCGCGTCGCGGAGGGCATCTTCAGCACCGATTCCAGCAGCAGCGCATGGTTGCGAGGCGGGCGCACAGATGGACGCTGGATGGATGCGACACGGGAGGCGAGGGCCAAACCGAGAGAATTGTTCGGCCCCACTGCGGCAAATAAGAGCTTGCTGCACAGCGAGCGGGCTCCGCCCGCGATGAACGATCTTTCTTTGCGTGTGGGCTGTGCGCGCGTTACACGGCGCCTAGAAGCGCTCTCCGAATCTGACGAAGAGCGCGCCGGTGCCCTGGTTCATGTCGGTGACCCACTCGGCCCTGACTGCGCCCAGCTTGATGCCGGCCCCAGAGCAGGAGCCTGCGCCCGCCCGGCGGTAGTAGGCCGTGGGGTTGCCCGGCACCGTCTTGGAGCTGCCCAGGTCGTTGCAGTGCTCGAAGAATGCGTAGGCGTGCGTGTTGAGCTTAGGCACGGGGAGGCGCAGCTCCACGGCGCCCTCAGCCACGCGCCGCGCGGCGCCCAGCTCGCCCACGTTGTAGCCCCGGCAGCTGTAGGGCCCGCCCAGCGTGAACGCGTCGTAGCTGGCCAGCGAGCCCACGCAGCCGCCGTAGCGCGCGTGCAGCACCAGCACCGGCGGCGGCATGGCGCTCTTCTTGGGCACGCCGCGCAGCTGGATGAAGCGGGTCAGGCTGGCGCTGTGGCGGTTGTAGCAGGGCAGCCCCGTCCCGGAGAAGAGCGCTTGGTCGCAGGTGAAGATGTCGCGAGCGCCCACCAGCACGCCGTTCAGGAAGTAGGTCGTGTCGCGAGTCAGGTTGGCCTGGCCGAAGAGCACCCGGTCGGTGCCGGTGCCGCTGTGGGTGGTGGGCGGGCCGTCCGTGTCCAGCTGGCCGTTTGGCAGCGCCTTTGCGCCCTGCGCGCACACGCCGCCCTGCTCGTCGCGGGTGCTCACCTCCTCCAGCACCGCGCCGTAGCTGAACTTGCTTTGGCGGCTGTACGCCTCGGTGAAGGCCGCCTTGACGCCCGCGCGGTCCACCCACACGCCCGGCACCTCGTCCGACAGCGGCCCCCCCGTGAACACGGGCGACAGCTTGCGGCTGTTGAAGGCGCTCACCTTGAGCGCCGTCTTGCAGGGGTCCTGCTCGCCCCAGCAGTAGGGGCGGATGTACTCGACCTTGAAGCCCAGGTCGTCAGCCGGGTTCAGAAAGTTGGCCGTGCTCACGCTGCCGTACAGCTGGCGCCCCTCCTTCTCCAGGTTGCGGTGCTCGAAGAACACCGACCCCCCAGGCGTCAAAGACACCAGGTCTGGGCGACCGCCCTCACCTGGCGCAATGCCCCACTCCAACTCCACCTCCGCCGTCTTCAGCGGACGCTCCTTCAGCACGATGTCTACCTCGACCTTGCTCTGCTCAGCCTCGTCAGGCTTGGGGACAACCTGCACGTTGTCGAAGAGCTGCAGCTGGAAAATGTCGCGCAGCGCGCGCTTGGCATCCTCCACATTGTACAGCTGCCCCGGTCGGAAGGGCAGCTCACGCGTCACCACCCGCGGCTTGGTGCTCCCAAAGCTGCTGGTGGTGCCGTCGTTGTTGAGGTAGACGAGGTTGACGCGCGTGATCTCACCCTCGATGATGTGCGCAATCACCTGCCCAGTCTCCATGCCGTCGAAGTGGCTGATTGTGCCGAAGGTGAGGCCGCGCTCCTGGTAGTACGCCTCCACGATGTTCTTGGCGGCGGCCAGGACACGCACGGTGGTGTACTTGCTCTTGCGTGCCGCGGTGAGCACCTCCTCCTCGATGGTGGGCGGGAGGATGGTGGAGCCGGACACCTTGAACTGCATCATTGGGGGCCACACCTTTTCGCTGCAAAGAGGGGTGAGCGCACGCAGAGAGGGCAGCGCCAGCACACGGCGACCGGCGCACCGGAACTTGAACTCTACGGTGTAGCCAGCCCCGTTAGGCGTCACGTCGGCGTCCACGCTCTGGAACAGGCCGGTGCTGTGCCAGGCGCAAGCAGTCAGCGACAGGCGCGCCACACAGTGCAAGCCGGGCGACGCACGACAGCAGCGAGCTCAGGTCGTCCGACAGCTGTTTCCGCGAAACCATAGCCCCAGGCTTGCAGTTTAGGCCGTCAAACAGCTCAGACTGAGAGGGAGAGGGAGGGTGAGAGAACGCAAGGGTTTGTCGACAAACGTGCGCTCTGGAGCCAGACCAGCGTTGCTGGCGCGCCCAGGGCACAGCGGGCGAGCACCGCGTTGTCTGCTGGCCGCTGCGGTTGCAGTGCGTCTAGCCGTGGCCGCGATATGAGGCGATCCGCAGCGCAGCCAGGGCCTTCACCTTGGTCGGAATGCCCGGCCCGGAGGGCAGGTCCTTGGCTTTGATGCCCTCACAGAGGAACTTCTCCTCGTCGTCCTCGTCCGCGCCGGCTGCGGGCGCGGCCGGCTGCGGTCCGCGTCCGCCGTCGTCCTCTTCCTCCAAGCCGAAGTCCGCCAGCGCCGGCTGCACGCCGTGCCAGCGCCCCTGGCCGCCGCCACCGCCGCCGCCGCCCGGTCTGGAGCCGCCCGCCCCGCCGGCAGCGCCGCCGGCGCCGCCGGCGAGCTGCGCCAGCAGGGAGGCTGGGTGCAACAAGGTGGAGGCTGCCGCCGCCGCAACTCCCAGGGCCAGCCGGCGGGCCAGGAGCGGCAGGGAGCGCGGCGCACGGAAGCGCTGAGAGGCGCTCGCCTTTGGGGCCGCGCTCGCCTGCACCGCTGGCCGCCGCCCTGCGGGTCTACACACTGCGCTGCTCCCCAGCGCTAGCATGGCGCGGGACTTCCCGAGTCACGCAGCCAGGCGCACCGGCGCGGCCGCGGCGTGAGCAGTCAGGGGCACGAAAGAGGACGATTCGCTGGTTCGTGTGCGACTGTGCATGCCAGTGTGCGTGCGTGACTGCTGCGTGCGACTGTTGTATGTGCGTCTATCTGTGAGCCGCAGATGACGCTGGACATGCATTCCCTGAGCGGCTGCACAGACGTCGAATTTGCCACGAGCAGCGCAAGATGGATGCTTGGTTGGAAGCACCGAACGTTCTAAGCTGACCCGCAGAGTCGCTCCAGAGCCCGGCTCTCGTCGCCGTTGGCTTCACTCAGCGCCTTTCGGATGTCCTTGTCGGAGAACCCCATCTCCGCCAGGCGGGACACCTTGTCCTTGTCAGGGTCCACACCCGTGGCGTACTCGGCTGTCCAAGCCTTTGCGGTGCGCAGAAACAGCTCCGGCTCTGAGATGTACTGCTTCGCAACCACCGCGTCCTGCGGGTCCTTCGGCTCCGCGCTGGCCAGCAGAGACTGCACGCTGAGCAGCGCAGTCTTGAGAGTCAGCGCAGGCGACCACTGATCTTTCAACACGTCCAAGCAGATCGCGCCGTTCGCGCTGCTCACGTTCGGGTGCCTGTTGCCACGCGCCACCGCGGGCGTGAGGCCCGCGCAGGCCAGGAGGTGGTACCGGGAAGAGGGAGCGCACCACACTTTCGTGGTGAAGCGCATCTTGGGCGGCTCGAACGGGTATTCGGGCGGCAGACGGATGTCGATGACGAAAGTGCCGCCCTCGTAGGGCGAGGAGGCTGGGCCTGGCCGCAGGAGAGGTGAGAGGTGTCAGTGTCAAGCGGCTCTGGGCTGCGGGCGCACGCGGGGACGAACCCAGCAGCGTGCCCGTCAGGTGCGTCAGTTTGCCGTCCACCAGCTCCACGGTGACGCCGGAGCGCTTGTCGCTCGCTATTTCCTTGAGCTGCGCAGGGTTCATGGTGTGGTCACACCTCAGCAACACAGAGTCGCCCACACCCGCACACAGACACACCTCCTTCAGCAACCGCGAGTTGCTGTCCATTGCGCGCGCCTCGGGCGCGCCCACACTTGGACACGTGCAGCAGCAGAGGTCTTGGGCTTTTGTGGGCTGTGGGCTGTAGACGCGCGCTCAGGGAGCAAGCAACCAGCACGACACAGGCGGGTCACAGAGGAGGCGAGGGCGACACGGTTTGGGGTGACACGTCACCATCGTGGCGGGCGTTCTAAAGCTTAAAGGTTGACTCGACACGTCACCATCGAGCTCGTGGCGCGTGCTAAAGGTCGACAACGACCTCAGCCCTTGATTGCCTTTGTGGAGCCTCCTCGGCCGATGCGGCGCTGCGCATCCAGGACTCCCTCTCGTTCCCAGTCCGTCTTGTAGTAGTCGGCAGGCGGGTACTGGAGCTGCAGGCGCTCACGTCCGGTGCGCCCCTGGAGCAAGCTGAACCAGAAGGTGTCCGCGTTGCTGCCCCCGTTGGCGTAGAAGCCGCGCCGGTTGCGCTTGAGCAGCTGGATCTCCAGCAGGCCATCCGCTGCGGGGTGCGCAAGCGAGAAACTGAGTGAGCTAGACAGCCCCAGCGCGCAGCGCAGGGCGCGCACTGACGAGCCACACGCTCTCCTCCGCCTTGATGGGCGCGAAGAGCTCTCCCTGCAGCACAGTCTCTTCGCCCAGCGTGACGAGGATGGAAGTAGGTGTCAAAGTCACCCGTGCGTCCCTCGCCTCAACGCCGGGAGGCAGCAGCACATAGACCTCCACGTACGACTGAGGGCGCGCGGGCAGCGCGGGTGAGCGCGACTGAGCGCGGGAGGACACCGTGCGTGGAGCTCGGCGCGAGATGTGACGCTTCACGCGCCTGGTTCTGGCGCCACTTATAGCGCTCCAGCTCCAGACCGATGCGCTCCGGAACCACCACAGCCGCCCACAGGCGCTCTGCGGGCGCGCGGTGAGTCGCCAGCGGGCGTTACGGCGCGAGAGGCAACGCGCACCAGTCACACTCGCGCGCCCCTCCAGCGCAGCACGCTCCTCCGCCGCGCGCATGGCACGCAGGTCGTCCGCGTCGTAGATTGCTGGCAGCGGCTTTGGGTTGGCGCGGCCGTACATGTCCTCCATTGTGGCGATCTGGGAGCAAGAGGCGGAGACGCGACCCAGCACAGGTGAGCTCACGCACCACCGCGCTCGCTACTGCGCTTCGGGCGGCCAGAACGCTCACCTTGCGCTCCATACGGTCCACCTCGTCGTCCTTGACGACGGCCACCTTGCCGTGCTTGCGCATCCAGCGCGCAAACTTGGGCTCGGTCTTCTCCAGCGCGTCCGCGAAGTCGTTGCTCTTGCACCAGGCGCGGTGGAAGGGCCAGTAGGCCTGCGCGGGCGCGGGTGCGGGTGAGCGGCGCGAGCGTGCGGTGCGCGTCGTGGTGCACACGGCGCGTGAATGGACACGGCTCACCCGCTGGCACTTGAGCGAGCAGAACCAGGCGCTGCGGCAGCGCGAGCACAGCGCCAGCGACTCCTGGGAGCTGCAGTTGGCTGCGCGGACCGCGTGAGCGCTCGTGTGCGCCGCACAGGAGCGGCGCGGAGCGGAGGCGCACCGCACTCCTGCACCTCCTGCACCTCCGGCTCCGCGTAGGCGGACATCTGGGAAGGGGACAGACACGCAGCCAACAGAGCGACTCGCTTGTTATTATTGCGACCGCTGCCGAGCGAGCAACGGAGCGAATTCTACAATTGTGACACCATCAGCGACGTGGGCGTCCGTGTCCTCACAGCTTCGCCTGCGGCATCGCCGCGTGCGCCGCGTGATAGACCGTGTGGTTCCCGGGTCGCCAGCCCGTGGGCAGCGAGCGTGCATCAATCCCCGGGTAGCTGCCCCGCGCCCACTCCTTGCACAGCATGTTAAGGTGGCCCCACACCGTGCCCGGGTCCTCCACGTGCGGCATGCGCTCAAACTCCTCCATGTCCATCCACCTGGCGGCTGCAATCTCGCTCGCCTGGGGCGTCACGGCGCATTTGGCGGGGTTGCTCAGGCGCAGCGCGCACAGGAAGAAGAGGTCGTCTTTGCCGAAGGCAATTCCGTGTGCCTGCCTGAAGCCGACGATGCCCATGAATGTAGTCGCAACGTTGGTCTCCTCCAATACCTCCCGCACCGCGGCGGCGTGGATCTCCTCGCCCTGCTCGCAGAGCCCCGTGGGCAGCTTCCAGAAGCCGGGCCGCGCGGCGGGTCCCGTACGCTCCTGGACAACAAGCACCTGCCCCTGAGCGTTCAGCACAAAGGCGCCCACGCCCACCTGCGCGACAGCGTGCGCTTTTGTCATGGGCTGATTTCGGGTCAAGGCGGCATGCGCGGCTCACAGCACCTGGTGCGACGCGTTGGCCGGCAGCGGAGAGGCCCCACCCGGAAGCCAGTGGGTGAGCATCACGTGGGTCGGCTCCGCGTGGTGAAAGGTGAAGCCCGCAGCAACAGCGTGGCCGACCAACGCCGCCTGCTCCAGCGGCACCTGAAGCCATACCCCGCGGCGGCCCTCGGCGCGCCAGAAGGCCAGCGAGGCGAGCAGGCGCTGTGAGAAGTGCGCAGGGTCTGCGGGCAGCTGCAGGTGGTCCACGATGACTCCGTTGTATGAGTCTACTCTTCCCTCCAACACCGCCAGCTGAGGCTGCTGAGGCTCCGCGGAGGCGACGGTGCAACACAGCAGCGCGCCGGCCGCCAGCCCCGCGCAAAAGCCCCGCGTAGCACGGCCAGCGCGAGCAGTGGGACAGGCCGCCGCTGCACAGCGCTGCTCCCGGGCAGGGAGGCTGCGAGGCTGCGGCGCTGCGCTCAGCGAACGAACTGCCGGAGCGCACACGCGGCGGCCGCTTCTCAGACTTCGCAGCATCGAAGGCGGCGGAGGTGCTGGTGCGAGGCAGTGAGGCTGCGCGCGCATCGTGTCGTACGATGACGTCACCCCATCAGTGGCACACCCGTTCCTCCGCCTCCTCTGTGCGTGGAGAGTGGACGTCTTGCCGATATCCGTGTCTGAGCGGGTTGCCGTGCCGCCAGCGATGTCGCTCACCGCCGCTCGTGCGCCTCCTGCCCTGCAGAGGCGCAGCCGCAGAGCAGCGCAGCAGCCGGAGAGGCGACGGTGTTGTCGCTGCGGCGCAGGCGGAGCAGAGCCGCGAGAGAGAGCCACGGCTGCGGCGACAGCGTTGCTCTGCTGGATGCTTGCGGGTGGCTCGCCCTCCCAGGCGGCCACCATCACCCTGTTCGCGTCGGAAAGCTTCGAGGCGCGTCGCAAGTTGCTGCGCTCTTCGCGTTCTCAGTCTCTGCTCTGCACAGGATCCGCCCACTCAGCCGTTCACGCTCTATGGCTCGGTCTATAAGAAGTTCGTCCTTGAGCGCCTTCAAGGCGAGAAGGTTGTGAGCCGCGAAAAAGGAGTGATGGTGACCGCCTGCGTGAGTGCGGTTGACGACGCAGACTCTGTGCCAGGGGAGGGCGCCTGGAGACGGGTAAGCCCGGGCGGACAGCAGGCGTGCAGCACAGTCAGACTACCCGGCAAGGTTGAAAAAACGAACGACTTGAAGCCAGCCTGCCTGCCAGCCTGCCGCGCCGGCTGCGCGGGAGCGCTCGACGCGTACTCAGCATCACAGAAGGGGCGCACCGGATACCCTTTGCTCCAGTCCGACCGGGCGCGCGTGGAGAAGGCGTGCTTGCGCAGCTGCGCCGTGGAGTGCACCAAGCCTGGTAAGGTCTTTGATTTCGCCATCCCCTTCAGACCGTAAGGGGATGGAGCTGCAGTAGTGCAGCTGGAAATGGTTGACAGAGACGTCACCTTTATGCTTCCTCCGGTTTAAACAACAACACATATAGCGCGCCGCCGGCATGCCGCCAGGCCTCGTGCCGCTTCCCCTCACAAGCTCGTATAGCGAGCGTTTGGGTTTTTGAGCGACAGCGACGCAATTCCCGGCTCCTCTGAACGGCTGTTTGCCTGCCGCGCCTCCGACTCATCATCCGCCTCCACCTGGATGGTGGCCATGAGCGCTCTGGCCGCCTTCTGCACGCCCTTGTGGCTGGCAAAGGAGTTCATGGCGCCCAGCAGGTCATCCAGCAGCCCAGCCTTGCGCGCAGCCTTGTGGGCTTGGGGCAGGCACCATACGATGGCGGAGAGGGCGCGGCAGGACTTTTCAGCAACCTCGGGCACGTTGCGGTGCAGCCGCATGGCCGCCAGCACACGCTTCAAGCCATCCTGCTCAATGGCTGTGCGCTGCGCCTGCGGCGTGTTCACCACGGTGGCCAGCACATCCATGGTCGCCTCGGCCATGCCCGGGGGCGCCTCCGGGCCAAGCTTCGCATGCTCCGCCAGCGCGTTCAAGGCCGCCTCCACGGCACCGGCTGCGGCTGCGCGCGCCTTGATGTCGCTGTTGGCCGCCGCTAGCGCGGTGAGGACGCAGAAGCAAGCCTGCTGCAGCTTGCTGGCCCTGGGGTGTGCCCGCACAGCCTCCAGCAGCACCTCCACAGCGCCGCTGCTGGCCGTCTTGCGCTGGCTCTCCTGATCGCCCACCAGCGCTGACAGCAGGCCACAGCCGGCCATCTGCACCGCAGGCGAGCCCGCGTGGCGTCTCATCGCAGCCACCGCTCGCACTGCCGCGCCCGCATCCACCACAGCTTGGCGGTTGCCCGGCAGCGCGGCGAGCGTGCGCAGCGCGCCGCAGCATGTCTCCTGCACCCCTTCGTGTCCAATGTGCGCCTTCTGCGTGTCAACAACCAGCGACACTCCCCCGCCCTCCACGATACTCATCGCGTTGGCGGGCGCAAAGGCGAGGATGCGTAGCGCCCAGACGGCCTGCTCGCAGGTTGCCGGCGCGCGGGCGTGGGTGCGCAGCGCCCCCATCACCTCCTCAATCCCCCCCAGCTCAGCCACGCGCATCTGCGAGGCTGGCAGCACGCACATGTTCTTCAGCGCCCAGCAGGCCTGCTCCACAACCGTGGCGTGCTGCGCGTGCAGCTTCAGAGTCTCCATCAGCGCCTCCAGCACGCCAGCCGCCGCAGCCGCCACGCGGTTGCTCTCTTCGCCCAGCGCGGCGTTGCGCAGCGCGGCGCAGCACACCACCGCCAGCTCCTCGTTCTCCGGCTGGGCGGTCAGGGCGGCGAGCACGAGAGCGCCCACGTCGCTCTTGTTGCCCGCGTGCACCACCAGGTTGGACAGCGCGCCGTAGCACGCCAGCGCCAGCCCCGGCGCGTCCGGGTGCGCGTCCAGCGCACAGCGCAAGGCCTCCACAGCATCCTCGCAAAAGGGCTTCATGCGCCTGCGGTCCTCCCCCAGAGCCAACGCCTGCAGCGCTGTGCACGCGTCGATGAGCGCATCGGGGCTGTCGGAGTGCTGCGCCATGCCCTGCAGCACAGCCTCCGGTGCGCCATCGGCGAGCATGCATGGCAGACGGGAGGTGCCGATGGCTGCGCGTGCACAGCAGGCGCGGCACTGCTCCCGGAAAGCCTGCGCGTTGTTCTGCAGCACAGCTTTCTTGAGGTTGGGCCCGCTGCCGGGCTCCTGCTGCTCGCGCTCCGCCTGCGCCTGGCGGCGCAGCTGCTTGTCTGCCTCGCGTGCAACCTTTGCTAGCCGCTCCTTCTCGGCCTTCTCGCGCGCAGCGTCAGCCTTGGCGGCCGCGTCGGCGGCGGCCAAAGTGCGGCGCTGCTTCTCCTTCTCCTCCAGGCGCTGAGACTCAGCCTTGCGCTGCGCCTCCTCCTCTGTGCGAGCGGCAACCTCGCGCGCTGTCGCAGACGAGGCGGCAGCGCTCTGCTGCGCCCCGAAGTTGCCGCCCAGCAGCGGGCTGGGCGACACTGCGCCAGTGCGCGAGTACGCAGGCGGTGGCGTGACCGACCCGCCACCGCTCACCGGCATCGGCAGTCCCAGCCGCTTCGCCTGGCGCTTCGCCTCGCGCTCGCGCATGCGCGCCGCACGCGCCTCCGCTCGCGCCACATCCTGCTGCGTGTCAACCGGCAGCACAGAGTTACTGTCGATTGCGTCAGTTAGAGCCGCCATTCGGCGCTCCATCTCGTCCCAAGCACTCGCGCCCGCGATGGCGCTAGCCACAGGCAGCAGGCCGCCCGCGCCGGGGCCCAGCAGCGCGTTGGCGTTGAGCAGCGCAGAGGCGGCGGCTGGCGCAGTCTGTGCGGCGGGTGCTGTCTTTGCCAGGATGGACTCTTCTATAGCCAGGGCGCTCTGCAGCGCAGCCATGGAAGCGGCCATGGCGGCGTCCACGGTGTCGTCGGCAGTGAAGTCTGCAGAGAAACCAATGTTGCCTGACTGCACGCTGGCTTCGTGCGCCCACGCGTCCACGCGAGACTCCGTCAGAGCCTTGGAGCGCAGGCGGCGGGATTCGAGCGCCGCCAGGTCTTCCTCCGTCTGTGGGCGCGAGGAGGAGGCGTGAAAACGCGGCGCTTGAGGGCTCAAATGCGGCGCGTGGGAGCGCGCACTCGGACGCGCGCAGCGCACGGCCGCCGCGGTGGGGTGACGGCACGCACCAGTGCCGGCGCGGCGGGTTCCTCGGGCTCAGCCTTGGCTGCGGGCGCGGCAGGCTCCGGCTCCGCGGCTGGGGCCAGAGCCTCCGCATCCGGCGCCTCCGCGGCGTACCCCAGCGCCGCGTACAGGTAGTCCATGGCTTGCCCAGCAGGGGCGACGCACACGACGGCTGTGGCAACGGCTGCGGAGGACGCGAGCGAGAGTTCTGTGGGTTTTCGAGGACAATGCGGTGGTGACGTGGTGGTCCCTACAATGCCAGCCGTTGGGGAACTTGGGCACGGGGCGGGTGCGGCGCAGAGGACGCCGGAGGAGCAGGAGACGAGTTGCCATCAGCGAGTGAATGAAAAGAGCGTGAGTGAGCATAGACGGCTGCCGCGTGTTCTGAGAGTCACCGCTTGTTTGCGTCGCCGCGTCGCTGGGTGAGCACCTGAAAAAGATGCAGAGGGCGCGCGAGCGACTTGCGTGAGTGCTGCAGCGCGGTGGCGCAGGCGGCAGAGCAACGGATATACGGCGGTGTACCGCACGCGCCTTCCAGGCCAGCCCCAGTGCCCCCTTGCCCAGGCTGGCACCCACCGGCGCAGCCGCACGGACCAGGTCCGCTGACACGGTGGCTGTGAGGCGCGCGGCAGCCTGCACCGTCGGATGCGACACCACCTGGCCCGCCGCGCTAGACACGGCCCACGCAGCGCGCGCCGCGGCCGGCGGCGCCCGCTCGATGCCGTCCAGCTGCTCGTCGGCTCTGCGCGCGCCGGAACGGGCGTGAGAGGCTGTTTGCCGGGCAGCTGTGTGAGCGTGCGCTGCAGAGTGCCACCACGCGCCTGCGCAGCGCCCACGAGACTACCCCCTCTTCCGCGGATCTGGCCGAGCCGGACGCGGCCGCGCGGCTCTCCTCCGCCGGCGGCGGTTGCGGGCGCAGGTCGCGCAGCGCCCAGGCGGAGCTGTGCTCCACTGTCACGCCAGGTGGGGCGGGCGCCACCGTGCGCGCGGCGGGCACGCTCACGGGCACGCTGCCGCCCTGGCGGGGCGAAGGAGGAGGCAGCGGGCGGCCGGAGGGCGGCACAGACGCGGCTGCAGGAGACCTGCGCCCGTGCACAGGTCGCCGCAAAGGAGCCACCCTTGTTGCTATCCCCCCCCTGCGCAACATGGGAAGCACTCCAGGCGCAAACAAGGAGCCAGACAGAGCAGGCGTGAGGAGCAGCACACTGCAGGAGCGATAGCACAAGCGTAGGGAGGAACGATGGCAATGATGTTCGGGACTTCGAGTAGTGTTCGAGAACTGTTCGTGCCAGTGCATGGTTTACCGCTGCCGAACAGTGGGCTTTCGTCGTACACTCCATGAGATGACGCGTGCGCTGCTGAAACAGGCTACTGTTCAGTGACGACCGACCAACTCCTTCCAGCTCAACAGCCTAGTATCCGCTGCGTCATCACCGCGCCTGCTGCAGCCGAGCCCAGGGGTCCTCAACCATGCTGTGGCTGACGAACGCGTCGAAGTCCTCTGCCCTCTGCACTCGCCCTACCTGCCCTCCCCTCCCACGCTCCTCGTGCCTGCTCTGCTTGGAGGGGCGCCCGCTGGCGCCGGCGCCACGCCCAGAGTCGCCGCTTGGGCCTAGCGCTCTGTGAACCGGGTTGGAAACACTGGGCTGCGCCTCGCCTCGGCCGCGCCCCCGTCCGGCCCCGCGGTGCCCGCGCGAGGAGCAGAACGCGAGCGGAAGCTGCGCCTCCTCCTCTGCGTTGCTGCTCAGCAAGCGGTGCTGGTGCACGGTGAGGTCAGAGGGCAGCGGGGGAGGGGGCGGGGGAGGCCCGTGCACGCGAGGTTGCAGCAGCTCTTCATAGGCAGGCCCGCTGAAGAAAAAGGGTGGCCGGACAGGTGGCACCTCTGCTGCTGCAGGTGCCGCGAACGGGTTCGGCAGCCGCGTGGGTGCCGTCGGCGGAGCAACGGGCGCTTGTTCAGTAAGCATTGCTCGCAGGCGCGCCTTGCGAGCAGCAGAGCTCTCACCAGCCTGCTCCTCCATAAGATACAATGTATGTAACGTCGAAAGCAGAGGCGGAGGGGCGCAAAGTGTCGGGATTCCTGGATTCTTTTGCCCCGTGCATGTGTAAGAACGTTCGAACACCAATTCATTCTTCTGCCCGCATCGCGTATCGCGTGCCCCTGCGCTTGCTGCTTTGCAAGGCGCGATGTCGCGTGAAACATAGCGACGTGCGGCGCTCGCACAAGGCGCCCAGATGGTCTGCTGCTGCCTGCCCACTTGCTGCCCGACGCTGTGCTCCGTGCAGTGCGGCTGCTGCCTGCAGCGTGCGTGCGTGTGGAAGTGGCAGTGGATATACTTCACCGTCTTCTCGCTGTCCGTGCTCCTCTCGTGGGTGCTTCGCGACTACTACGCCTCGCGCATGGACTTCTTCCCCGGTGCGCCCGGCTGCTGCGTCGCTGGGCCGTGTCCCCGTGGGCGCCTGCTCGCGTGGCGCAGCGCTGCGTGCGTGTGCGTGTGCGTCTCGGGCTTGACGACGGTGCCCACCTACCCCGCAGCGCTGCACAGCTGCGCCACCGAGGCCTGCTTTGGCAAGCAAGCTGTGTTGCGCGTCAGGTGCGCGCCTGTGCGCTTTTGCGGCGCGCACGTGCGCGCGCTCACTCGCCGCGCTTGCTGCGCCAGTCTCGGCACGTGCCTTTTCTTCGCCCTCCTCTGCGCCGCCACGCTGGGCGTGCGCCGCCCAGCATCCTGGCGCGGCCACCTGCACACGCGGCTCTTCTTGCTCAAGGTGCCCTTCTGGGCGGGTCTGGTTGCGCTCGCCTTCCTCCCCTCAAACGCCGTGCTGGAGACCTACTTCCAGGCCGCACGAGCCGGCGGCGCGCTCTTTCTGCTCCTGCAGCTGGTCATCATCCTGGACTGCGTGGTCACCAGCAACGAGACGTGGCTGGACCTGGACGACAGCTGCTCGAGGGCCAAGCTCGTGCTGGGAGCCTCCGTTTGTAACGCCGGCGCGCTCGTCGGTGCGCAAAGAAGCGACCACGCAGGCCCCACGTGCGCTGAGCGGGTGCAACGCCTCCGCTCGCCCAGGCATCGTCTGCTTGTACATCTACCTGATGGTGAGCCAGCGAGACGCCGCGTTCATCTCAGTCACGCTGGTGCTCTTTGTGCTCTTCACAGTCATCTCGCTGCTGCCTCGGGTGCGCCTGAAATCTGCACCGCCGAGAGGCGGAGTGTGCTGACGCGAGCGCTGCCCTGTGCTGTGCAGACCAACGGCGGCATCTTCACCAGCGGCGCTGTGAGCGCCTACTGCACCTACCTGTGCGCCACGGCCATCATGAGCGACCCCGAGCGTGGGGGGACCATGCCGCGCTGGCTGCAAGCTGTGGGGTTTGCCATCGCGTTGTTTGCGCTCGTGTACAGCACCGCCACGGCGGGAGGGGAGACCCGCAGCTTTGACGTGGCGCCCGCGCCGCGCATGCCTGGGGAGAACGAGGATGAGGAGCCGGAGGAGGTGCATCCACTGTCGTATTCCTTCTTTCACTTTGTGTTTGCGCTGGGCGCTATGTACGCAGCCATGCTGTTCACCAGCTGGACCAACGTGGGAAGCAGCGCCCAGTGGTCGCTGGACAAGGGCGCTGCAAGCATGTGGGTCAAGATAGGGTGCGAGTGGGCGGCTGGCATACTGTACCTGTGGATCCTCTCGGCGCCGCTGCTGTGCACCGGACGAGACTTTACGTAACGCGTGCTGAGCTCAAAGCTTTGCTGAGCTGAGCTCACATTGCTCAGACTGCTGCATCGCCCGTCTCTCTGCGGATGTACTGGCGGCACAGCTCGTGCACATGGCGCTCCTCGCGCGCCAGAAAGGCTGCATCCTTGGCGCCCTGGTGCCTGCCTAGCACTTTGTCGACCGCCCGGCGCTGCACGCGCGCGCGCGCAGCGGCTGACAGCGCGCCGCCTTGCGCCTCCAGAAAGGCGGACACGCATCCGCGCACAGCGTCAGCCACACGAGGGAGCGCCGCCGCGGATGCGCCGGCCGCAGCCGCCGCTTCTGGGGACCCCCGGGGCACTGACGCTGGCGGGGGAGGCAGCTGAACGGCGTGTTGCTGCGCCGCCGCTGATTCGGCCGTCCGGGGCACCCCCTCCTCCTCCCCAGCCAGGGCAGCGACGACCATGGTGTCGTCATCCGCTTCTTCCAGGCATTCGTCCTCCCCACCCACCCCAGCCTGGGTGTCGCCTCTCCGCGCCTCGTTTTGCGCCAGCCTGCGCCACCAATACGGGGGCTCCCACAGCAGGAACAGGGCGTGCGCCCGCGCCTGGAGCGCCAGCGTGAAGAAGCCCACCGCAGAGGCGCTACGGGCCACGGAGCAGGCGGCAAGCAGCTGCGCGCGTCGCTCTGCGCACAGCCTCGCCGGCGCGGCGGGCGCGGGCGGGGCTTCCCTTTTGGAAAGCAGCTGCGCGGCCAGGTTCTTGTAGACGGCTGGCGAGGCGCTGCGGTCGTACAGCGCTGCCTCCTGCGCCACAGCCGCGGCGACGGCCTGCGCCCGCGCGGGCGCCTGCGCCTCCGCAGCCGGCGGCAGCGCGGCGAGGGCGCGCTCCAGCAGTCGGTCCAGCACCGCCTGGCGGGTGGCGCGGGCCGCGCGGGCGTGCCTGGCACCGTCCAGGGGCACCATAGGCCGCTCCCTGGAGGGGAGCGCAGCCACGCGCGCGGGCGGGGTCACCCGCGATGGAGTGGGCTCAGCGACGCCCACGCTGTAGTCCCGGCTGCCCTGGTCCCAGCTGTCGTACGCGCGACGGGCCTGAGGCGCCATTGGCACCATCAGGCGACCAACTAAGCGGCTGCTCACGGACGCAGGCAGCGGCTTGACGGGCAACACTCGTGTCGGTGTCGCTGTCGCTGTCGTTGTGTGCGCACGCGGGGGCGGTGCAGGAGGAGGAGGCTCTGAGTCGTCCGTCCACGTCCCCATCTCTGCTGCGTCCCGCCACCACTCGTCATCCTCCTCAGCCGCGCCCGCACAGCGAGGCTGGGCGTGCAGTTGCGCCTCGCGCGAGGCGGCGGCCAGGAGGAGCTCCTTGGCGGAGAGAGGGGGAGGCGACGCTCGCTGCCTCTTGGCCGCGGGCGCGTCGCCGTCGGCTCCCCCTGCCATACAACGGGCAGCGGCACAGAAGCGGCGAGGGCGAGAAAATGACTCAAGACCCGTCATTTGTAAGACAACGGGGGTCAACCGTCAACAGGCAAGGCAGGCAGTGCGCAGTGGTGAGACTCGTCTGCTCGCTTATTCTTCCCGCGGTCGTTATTCAGGCGCCATTGGGGTGTGCGGGTGCGCCCACTCTGCGCGCAATGACGGCAGCTCTGTGGCGCTGCGCGCTGCTGAGCGCGAGGGCATGCGCGAGGCGGCACAGCCTCGCGTGCGCCTCCTCAGCCTGCTCGCCGGCGGGCAGCACCTGCGCATCCTCAGCCTGTGGCACGATGGCGAGAGAGTGGGCGTGAGACGAGTCGAAAAAGAGTCAAACAGGATAGAGGGTTCTCACCGCCAGACGCGCCAAGTCGGCTGCCACCGTCCCCTCGAACAAGCAGTGCAACGCGTCCGCCTGGGCCGCCTGCCGCGCGCACAGCAGCGCCTGCAGCTCGGCGGAGGACTGCGGGCGCGAGGCGGGCACGGAGCAACGCGTCAGGCGGGGAGGGGGGGGGAGGAGAGGCTCTTTTTCACTCGTCAGGCCACAACACGCGCGGCGGGCGCACCGTGCACGTGAGCGGCGCATCCTCCGCGACAGGCCACAGCTGCGCCGGGTCGCCCGCGGGCAGCAGGGCCCATGCGTCCGGCGGCAGCCACAGCTCAGCAGCGTGCGGCGGGTGCTGCAGCGCAGCCTCCTCTGCAGCGCCGCCCTCGCGCATCACGCAGCGCATGGCTTGGTCGCGCCAGCGCACGGCGCGCCGCGCGTGCTCCTCGCGCAGCCGCAGCGCGGCGCACAGCTCCGCATGCAATCTGGGGAAGGGAAGGGCGGTGAGGATTGTGAGCCCGCAGCGCCCGCGCAGGCAGGCATGGCGTGCCGTGGCGTGCCGTGGCGTGGGGCGGGCGCACCGGAGCACGTGGCCGACGGTGTGCGCGGCTGTGCAGAGCTCAGCGTGAGACGTCTCCAGGGACGCCTGGCGCTGCCAGTCCACCCCTCCGCCCTCCAGCGCGCGCAGCTCCCACCGCAGGGCCTCCTCCGCGGCGGCGGGCGTGAGGCGGTCCGCAGCCGCGGGGGGCGCGGGGGGCGGCCGCAGGCGGGCGGCGGCGAGGCGCGCCAGGAACGCGTCTGCCTCAGGCGAGCCCGCCGGCACGCAGGAGTCAGCGTAGCACCCCAGCGTGGTGCCCGGACGCACGCCCCGGGCGGCCAAAGCGGCGGCGGCGCTGCGCAGCGGCTCCGGCAGCGCCAGCGGGCGCTGAGAAGACGCCCGCGCTGCGGCCGCGGCGGGAGGCTCCTCGGCCTTAGTAGCTCCGGCAGACGGGACACGAGCGGGCTGCGCCGCGCTGGGCCTGCGTTCCCGGGCGCCCCGGCGACACCCCGCCTCCACGACGGCGCTCGCCTCGGCACGCAGCAGCAGCCGCTCGACGCCCTGCTCCGCGGGCGCGGCGGCGGCAGCAGCGCGCTGCGCTCGCTCCGCGCGCGCCTCCAGGAAGAGCGTGCACTCGCGCTGCTCATCAGTCACGTGCTGCAGCACGCCCAGCGCATAGCTCACACGCACGTACGCGTCGCCCCAGAACTCGACGCTGCGTTCCAGAAGCTCGGGCAGCTCGCTGTCGCCCATGGAGGTGGCTGCTCACTCAGTTGCAGCGTGCTCGCGAGTGATGCTCTACCTATGGTGGCATTGCACGATAACGCAAGGCGCAGGCGAGGGCGGCAGCGACTCGAGGACTGCACAAGAGAGCTTGTGAAAAAGCAAAGACTGACAGGGTGCTGGTGGGCCGCCGGGCCGCCGGCGGCCGGCGCCCAGTGGTGCCGGCGGCGCCGGCACCACTGGGTAGATTGCCTGCCCCCGCCCATCGCTGCTGAACTCAAAGCGGCGACGCCATCGATGCTGCATGCCTCGGCAACCAACGCACACACGCATGCTCACCACTGCACCACTGAGAAACGAGGTCACCACCGCTGCCGCACGTCCGCTGTGCCTCATTCCGGCGCAACACCTTGCTTATCGGAGGATGCTGCCGCCATCGTAACTGGGCATCACGGCCGCAGGGCGGCACTGCGCGCCGCCGCAGTCCTCTTTATGGCTGTCCTGGCGTCGCCGTCTCGAGCCGACACCGCCGACGTCTCAGACGCAGCAGGCCTAGAGCTGCCCGCCGCGGTGCGCGCCGCCGGTGATTCTCTGTCGGCGCTGCGCGCGCTGGCAGCCTCACCCGGCGACGCGGTGTGTGTTGCTGCCGCTGTGCGTGCGCTGCAACAGCTGCGCGTAGCTCTGCCCGTGGTCGGTGCCGCAGCCGCAGACTATGCTGCGCCGCGCATGGACCTGGGCGTTGCAGCCTTTGCCTTCCTGGACCGCGCCGCCGACGGCGCGTCGCTTGGGGGCGGCAACCGCAGCATCAGCCCCGCCGACATCGAGCGTCTTGAAGCGCTGGAGGATGCCACGCAGGCCGCGCTGGACGCCGTCGGTGCGGTGGAGGAAGCGCTGGGGCGTGGGGATGGGGCGGGGGCCGTCGCCGGTGCTGCGCGCGACGCCGCGCGTCGCGTCGATGGCCTGCTGGCGGAGCTGCCCCGCAGCGCGCGCCGTAGAGGGTGACTTGTGGCCGGGATGAGGCGGGCGCTCCGCCTCATCAGCACAGCACAGCCTGTCAGCGAGTTGAGCGTGAACTGCGAGCGCGGCCGCGTATTGGCAACACTGAGCAACGCAACACCGATGCCAGCCGCTTGACCGGCAGTGCCTGCACTCGCTGATTACGTCTGTCAGTCTGTTGGGGACAGTCACCCAGTATGTGTTGTCTTTGTCTCATCAAGCCCCTCCATCACGCCTGGACGACGTCGATGACGAGCTTGCCCTTGGTGCGGCGCCCCTTGAGGCGCGTGAATGCAGCCTCCACATCCGGCAGCGTAAATGCGTAGCGCTGCTCAACCTGGGGCTTCACTTTGCCCTGCGCCACCCAGTCCATAATCTGCGCCAGACCCGCGCCGTCTGAGCGCTTCAAAAACAGCTTGTGGCTGCGCCTGTGCAGGTTCAGGCCCAGCGCGCTCGACAGCAGCGCACGGAGCCAGTCGGAGCCTCGCCCATTGATGGCCACGTGCATGCCGCCTGGCTTAAGCACCATGCGGCTCATGGGCTCGTAGTCCTTATCCTCCGGACTGGTCACTGTGTCATACGTCATGTCGTATGGAGCCTGCGTGGCCAGCAGTGACTGCAGCGCAGCGTCGCCCAGCGTGTAGTCGGCAGCCACGTCACAGCCCAACGCACGCACAGCCTCCGCATTGGCACCGCTGCAGACGCCTGTGACGTGTGCCGCGCCAGCGGCCTTTGCAAGCTGCACACCAATGCTTCCGCAGCCTCCCGATGCGCCGAAGACAAGCACCTTGTGGCCAGGCTGGAAGCCGTTATCCATGAGCGCCTGCAGCGACGTGAGCGCGACGGTTGGGAGCGAAGCGGCGTCCGAGAAAGTGACGCTGTTGGGCAGCTTGGCGCACGCCGCGCACTCAGCCACCACGTAGTCGGCCAGAGCGCCACTGCAGTTGCCCACCACGCGGTCGCCCACCTTGAAGGAGCTGGAGGCGCACGAGTCCACCACGCCGCTGAAGTCCAGTCCCACGCCCTTGCCACGCAGCAGCCACCCCAAAATGGGGAAGCCGGGCAACTTATAGTCGACGGGGTTGATGCTGGCAGCGTGGACTCGTACGCGAACCTGGGTTGCCGTGGGCGTAGGCACCGGCACCGTCTTCAGCTCGAACGTCTTGTTAGCGCCATACAGGATGGCGCGCATCGTGCTCGCTGCGCCCGCCATGAGCTAGCGATACACGGACAGAGGCTCTGCACTCGACACCGAAGGCGGCAACGCGCGTGTGCTTCAGTTTTTGTACACGCGTCCGCCGCGCGCCAACAAATAGTGCGGAACACGTACGACGAGCACGCGTTCCGCGACTCCGCGTTGACCACGCAAACGTGGCTCCCTGTGCTTCTTCACAAGCCTGCTCGCGGCAGGGCACGAGCTGTGGCGCGCTCTGTGGCGCTCAGTGTCGTCAAACGTGATGGCTGCGTGGGACGCAAAGGACCCCAGATGGATCGTCGCAGAGAGGCCTGACGGGGCGAACGTCAACTCCTGGCACTGGTGAGCGCGGCTGCGCGTGGTTGCGCCCTGGAGGCCGCTCTCTGCAGCACTTGGTGAACGCCTTTCCAGAAGCATCCTGCGGCTGCGCTCCTGCCGGCGGCGCCTCCCTGGGCGCGGTCCCGCCCCGCTGGCGCCTCTTCACTGAGGCCGCAAACCGCCGCCCGCCCGCAGGGAGGAGAAGAACTGCCTGCCCTGGTTCCGAGCGCAGGCGGAGAGTCAGCTGTCTGGCCTCTCAGCAGACGGCGGCCCCGCGGGCTCCTGGACCCGCATCACCGCGCTGAAGGAGCTCAAGGGCGAGGTGCGCCCTGCGTTTTTACGCGGGGCCGCTCACAGGCTGCGTTGCGTAGAGGCGTGCGCTGCGGAGGCGCTGATCTCGCACCGCCCCCCCTGCCCAGGCGTCGCTGTGCACGCGCAAGGGCAACAAGAAGGTTGCGGTGTTTGACCTGACGGTGACGCTGAGCTGGGAGGGGTTTGACTCTGTGTTGGAGTCGACCTGTAAAGGGGAGTTGAAGCTCTCCGAGTTCGCCAGCGCCAACGAGGAGGAGGATTTTGTGTGCGCCGTCACTGTGGAGGGCAAGGGCGAGGCGCACGAGGCGCTCAAGAAGCGAGCAGCCAGCCTGAGGCCGCGGGTTGTCACGCTGCTTCTCGCGCTTGCCGCAGACTTGGTGAACCAGTGAGAGCGCGCCTGACGCCGCGCAAATAACATAATAGAGCCATCACGCACAGCCTTGCCTAGTGCATCAGGGCAGCGCGCTCGTGGCGGCCTCTAGCGCCTCCTGCTGCCAGCCAGCCTCTGCTCTCCGGGCTCTTAGCATGCGCGCAAGCTGCCTCTGGCGGGACTCGCTCAGCGCCAACTGTTGCCTGGTGGTTCGCAGCGCCCAGACGGGCTCCACGGACCTCTGCGGGGCTTGGAAAGCGGCGCTGCGCACGGCTGACGGCACCCACACGCGGTGGCCCTCAGGCAGCTCAGCATATCGCGCGTGCTGCTGCAGGCGCGACAGCAGTTCCGTGTGGTGCTTGCTCTCGGCACGCAGCTCGCGCGACAGTCGGGCCTCCTCCTCAAGCCGCAAATGAATGGCGCTCTGGGCGCGCAGGACCCTTCGCTGATGCGCCAACGAGCGCTCATGCCGAAGGCGAAGCGTTCTGCGAAAGAACGTGAGCAGAAGCAAAGTGAGCAGAGCTGGCCTCCTACTACCCACCGCCGCACAAACTCCGCCCGCCAGCCTTCCGCCGGTGCGGCCTCAGGCACGATGGTGTGGCGTTTACAGAGCGCTTGCCAAACGCTGGGCGCACTGGCGAGCCGTCGCAGCTGCCTGCTGACGCACGCCAGTACGCACGCTTCGCTGTAGTCGCAGCTCTCCAGCACGAGGCGCCAGAGCTCGTCAGGCAGGTGTGCCATCACGGACGATGCGCGAAACGTACAAACAGCACAGGCAACAGCGAGGGCGGAGCGGGTCTCGGGCGGACAGCCTCACAGCCAGGAGAGACAGCGGCTCGGCGTGAGAGTGCGTGCGCCCCTCCCTCTTGTTTTTGTCTGTTGTCGGGCGAAAGCGCGAAAGCCGAGCATCATAGACAAGCCCGCTCCCAAGGTGCGCGCAGCGCGGCGCGCGACTGCGCGGCACGCACAGGCGGGGGCGCGGAGGGGGCGCGCGCGTGGCGCGGGCCGGCTAGGGGCCCTTGAGCCGGCTTTCCCGCACTGAAGGCGGGAACTTCCACGCACACCGCGCGCCGCGCGGCGCGCGCAGCGACACAGCGGGCCAAGGCTTCAGGCCTTTGCGCGCCCCGCTCGCTGCGCACAGCGCTGCTTCTGACGCCCCGCGGACACGCTGCCTGCAACTTAGGCGCCGGGTGCCGCCGCTACAGCGCTACTGGGCCCGCTTCTGCTCAAGCGCGCCGTGCGCGCTGCGCCCGCGCGCGCCATGACCTATGATGGCGAGGTGATCTACCAGCTGCGGCTGCCTGGTGGTAAGCACTACGTGGGTCGGACGACTCGGGCGCCTTGGATCAGGTATGAGGAGCACTGTGTGCAGCCTGGGCCGTGGGTGCGGCGCCACGGCACGCCGGAGGCGCTGTTCGTTGTGGAGCGCGTGACGCACCTCGCTGGCGCGCACGAAGACGCGGTGGTAGCGCAACTTATGTGGGTTCTTGGGGTGAATTCTGTGCGCGGCGGCTCGAAGCTAAGACCGCAGGACTACACTCGCGCGGACCTGAACGACCTGGCTACCTTCATCGGCAACCATCTGAATATGCCCTTCAAAGTCGTGGAAGCAAGGCTGCGCGAGAGCGACAAGCTGCCTATCAACGCGCCATGCCTGGGCTGCGGCGGCGCCACGCTTCAAGGGCGCCCGCGCTGTGTGCCCTGCTTCAAGTCGGATGCCACCTGCAACGGCTGCGGCATGCGGGGCCACTTACTGCGCGACTGCAACGCTCCGCAACGCGCAGCTGCGTGCAAGCTGTGCCGTGAGGCTGCTGAGCCGGATGATGCGCTCTGCCGGGCGTGCTTCCTGGCATGCAGCACGTGCTACGACTGCGGACTGCAGGGCCACATGCAGGGCGACGACGCGTGCCCCGACGCAAAAAAGCCTGCATCGCCGCCGGCTGCCGGCAACTCCGACGCACAGCTCGAAGAGTCGGCGGTGGGCGGGGGATCGCAGTCTGCGGCGGCAACCACTCCTGCGCGGCGAAAGCGCTTTCGCGAGCAGCAGCCTCGTTTCACGACGCCCGGCG
>Ga0208951_1000311_pt1 | contig 22270 bp, 18 predicted proteins | sample GreLakmeMI27MSRF_FD_187702 | JGI IMG/M metagenome (GOLD analysis project Ga0208951, IMG submission 187702) | Freshwater lentic microbial communities from great Laurentian Lakes, MI, USA - Great Lakes metaG MI27MSRF (SPAdes) | ecosystem: Environmental > Aquatic > Freshwater > Lake | place: Great...
CGGGGCTGCCCTGTCTAGGCTGCGGCGGTACGCGTTGCGCCAGCAATTTGGTGCAACTGGATTTAGGACAGGCTTTCCTGTTCCATCCAGGCTTCTTCCTCATCGTCACGTTGGCGGTCCTCTGGACCGTCTACTCAGCGGTCTTCTGGCTCCGCCGCGATACGCTTCGCCTGCGTGTCGTCGTTAACCCGGCCGACTCACGTCGCGTCCGTATCGCCTTCGTGATCATACTCGGCGCCCATTGGGCTTGGCAGTGTTATTACCTGACGCGCTGACATGATCCGAAATCTTCTCCGCTTCCTCGGTTGGGTCTGCCTACTTGTCCTGCTTTCGGTCGGTGTGCTGGGGCTGGTTTATGCTCTCTCCGAACGAACGCAGAAGGTCGCCATCGAACAGCGCGTGCTCGACGCCGTGGATACGGTCCGCGAAGACGGCACGACGCCGCGTACGGTCGTCGATGCGCTCGACCTCTTCGCGGATCAGACCGTGGTCGTCCGCGGCGATGTCGTCCTGGCGCCGCCCCCGGAGCCAGCGGTCACGGCCCCTTACGGTGAACCAGCCGATCGCCTGGGGCTGAAGCATCTCGTGAACCGCGGCTACTCGGTCGGCTACGACGATACGCTGCCGGCGCCCCGCTGGTCCTCCTACCGCGTCTTCCCCTATAAGGACGTGTACCATGAGCGCCCCTCGTCGTTCAGGTCCGATCCCCGAACGATGGCGCGCGTGACGACCTCAGAATACGTCCACTCGGGCTACGACCGTGGACACCTCGCGCCGAATTATGCCATCTCGGTCTGCCATGGCGCCGAGGCCCAGCGGGAGACGTTCCTCCTCAGCAACATCATCCCTCAACTCCATGCGCTCAACGCCGGTCTCTGGAAGGACCTGGAGCAACGCATCATGAAGCGTTACGTCGCGCGCTACGGCACCGTCTGGGTACAGGTCGGCCCGGTCTTTGCGTCAGCGCCGGAGAAGAAATTCGGCCGAATCCCCGTGCCGGCTTCGTTCTGGATGGTGGTCTCGGAATACGATGAAGCCTTCGGCGGTATTCGCGCTATCGCCTACCTCGTCCCGCATGAGGAGAAATGGCGCGACACGGAGCTAACGCGTTATGTCGTGAGCATCCGCCGCGTGGAGGAACTCACCGGGCTGGATTTCTTCCCGCAGCTCCCGAAGGCGACGCAGGACCGGCTCGAATCAGCGCCTGCGCCGCGCGCTTGGTGACGGCAGCTCGCGTCGCAGATCCGCAGCGTGGAGCAGACAGACGCAATCGGCGCCGTCCGCCGTGGGCAGCCACATGATGGGCAACTTCGGCCACGCGAGGTGCATCGCCTTCTGCAGTCCGCCGACCTCGATGACGAGAATGCCGTGTGGCTTGAGCGCCGAGCGCGCTTGGGTGAGCAGCTTACGAATCACGTCGAGGCCGTCCTTGCCCGAGACGAGCGAACCCTTTGGCTCCTTCTTGAATTCGGCGGGCAGGCGGCGGTAGACGCCTTCGGGTTCGTAAGGAGGATTACTGAGGATTAAGTCGAACTTCGGCCCCTTGAGCAGCGCCGTCATCGTGTCCGTCTCGTGCAGCGTGATCCGCTTCGCGAGTTTATGAGCGGCGACGTTGAGGGCGGCGACTTCGAGTGCCGGCGCGGAAAGGTCGGTCGCATACACGTGCGCTTTGGGGAAACGTTTCGCGAGCAGGATGGCGAGACAGCCTGAGCCCGTGCACACGTCCGCCACGTCGGTGATCTGGGCGATCGGCGGGAGCCACTGCGGGATGGCCTCAGGGATGAGCTCGACGAAATACGAACGTGGGATGATTACGCGTTCGTCGACGCGGAAGCGCAGGCCGCCCAGCCAGGCTTCGCCGACGAGGTAGCCGGTGGGTACGCGGTCAAAGACGCGGCGATCGACGAGCGTGAGGAAGGCGGCCTTCTCCTTGGCCGTCAGGGCGCGTTCGAAGCACGAAGGGAGCTGCTCCCAGGCGAGGCTCGTGGCATGGCCCATCAGCGTCAGGGATTCCTCCTCGGCGTTAACGAAGCCCTGGCCGTGGGCGACGCCGGCCGACTTGAACAGACGGTTGGCGAAGCGTAAACAGTCACCGCCCGTTTTGAGGCGGGCGGTGGCGGCGGGGGTCGGGCGCGGTGGGGCGCTCATCATCGGCGGCAGGGCCGCTTAGGTGAGCGGGGCGGCGGACCAGAGTTCCTTCGGGGTGCGTTCGAAGAAGTCCTCGAGGTACTTCGTCGTCGCGCCGCCCTGGCGGAAGGCCGGGTCCTTCATGATCGCACGGCAAACCGGGATCGTGGTGTGGATGCCGCGGATGATATACTCGCCGAGGGCTCGGTGCATGCGGTCCAGGGCCTTCTGGCGGGTCGCGCCGACCGAGATCAGCTTAGCCACCATGGAGTCGTAGAGGGGCGGGATGACGTAGCCTGAGTAGCAGTGCGAGTCGACGCGCACGCCGTGGCCGCCGGGCGTGTAGTACAGACCGATGGTGCCGGGGCTCGGGGCGAAGTTACGGGCCGGGTCTTCGGCGTTGATGCGGCACTCGATGGCGTGGCCAGTCATCTTGATGTCCTTCTGGGAGAGCTCGAGCTTTTCGCCGCAGGCGATGAGGATCTGGCGGCGGACGAGGTCGATGTCCGTGACTTCTTCGGTGACGCCGTGCTCCACCTGGATGCGCGTGTTCATCTCCATGAAGTAATACTTACCGTGCTTATCGACGAGGAACTCGATGGTGCCAGCGTTCTGGTAGCCGATGGACTCGGCGAGGCGGACGGCGACCTTGCCCATCTCTTCGCGGAGCTTTGGGGTGAGGAAAGGGGAGGGAGATTCCTCGATGAGCTTCTGGTGCCGACGCTGCACGGAGCAGTCGCGCTCGCCGAGATGGATCACCTTGCCGTGTTCGTCGCCCAGGAGCTGGAATTCGATGTGCCGGGGCTGCTCGATGTACTTCTCGATGTAGACGCGGCCGTCACCGAAGGCCTTATCGGCTTCGGCGCGGGCGCTTTCGAACTCCTTCGGGAAAGCCGCGGCATTATGGACGATGCGCATACCCTTGCCACCGCCGCCGGCGACGGCCTTGACGATGACGGGAAAGCCGATGCGCTGGGCCTCCTTGATGGCTTCGCGCTGGTTATCGATGGGTCCGTCGGTGCCAGGGATGCAGGGCACCTTGGCTTTGGCGGCGGTCTGGCGGGCGACGGCCTTGTCGCCCATCAGGCCGATGGTGTCCGGGCGGGGGCCGATGAACTTGATGTTGGCGGCGGCGCACTTCTCGGCGAAACCCTTGCGCTCGGAGAGGAAGCCGTAGCCGGGGTGGATGGCGTCGACGTTGGTGATCTCGGCGGCGGAGATGATGCGATCCTCGCGCAGGTACGAATCCTTACTCGGCCCGGGCCCGATGCAGACAGCCTCGTCGGCGAGCTGGACGTGCAGGGACTGTTCGTCGGCTTGGGAGTAGACCGCAACGGTCTTGATGCCCAGCTCCCGGCAGGCGCGGATGACGCGAAGGGCGATTTCGCCGCGGTTGGCGATGAGGATCTTGTTCATGCTCGGGAGACCGCGCTCAGCTGATCTTCACGCGGAAGAGAGGCTGGCCGAATTCGACCGAGGTACCGTTGGCGACCAGGCACTCGACGACCGTTCCGGAGATCTCCGACTGGATTTCGTTCATGACCTTCATGGCCTCGATGATGCAGACGACGGAGTCGGCCTTGATCGGGGAGCCCACGGTGACAAAGGGAGGGTTCTCCGGGGAGGGGGTGGAGTAATAGGTGCCGACCATCGGGGAGGTGACCAGCTTGATGCTGGGGTCCGCGAGGGCGGGGGCGGCGGGGGCGGGGGCGGCCGCCAATGGGGCGGGGGCCCCCGCGACTGGCAGCGGGGCAGGGGCGGCGAGCGGGGCACGACCCGGGAGGTCGCGCTTGATGCGCAGCTTGAAATCTTGCTCCTGGATTTCGAACTCGGAAAGGTCCGATTTCTTCATCAAATCCACGACTTGTTTGATCTTAATTAGGTCCAAGGTAATGTCCTCCGTGAGGGGGTGTTCTGTATCTGATACAGGGTGTCAGGGGGGGTAATCAATCCCTCATTCCAGAATTCCGTCAGGAATCTTACCTAACTCACTTTTGTCCAATGGTTTAATGATATCTTTAAGGGTAGGAATGGGGGTAATTTTAGGCTCAGAAATAGGGCCTTTTAGCTTTATTTTAGCCAAGTTTGCGAGAGTTCGACTTACGTTGAGAAGCTCCAGGGGGTTGAACACGCCTTTACGGGGCAGGGAGAAGTCTCCTTCGAAGTCCAAAGTGGAATCCAGGAGGTTGATTTCACCAGCCAGATCCAGCCGGGCTTGGGGACCGGTGATGGCCAGGTCTGGGAAGTAGGCTCGGCCGGCCAGACAGCCGAACCGACCCTCGGCTTGGTTGAGTTCGTAGGTAGTATAGCCCACGCCGAACACCTCCAGAACCTTGGAGAGTTCCCCGAGGAGCCGGACTTTCTTCAAGTTTGGGTCCGTCAGCACATAGCGTCCCAGGCCTCTTATTTGGCGGGGCTGCGCGAGGTCGAGCTGCCCATCGAAACGCAGATCCAGCTTGGCCGTCGGCGTCGCCTTGGCGGCGGGCGGCGGGGCTCCTTTCGGCTGCGGCGCGCTCAGGTCGTTCAGCAACTGGCCGATCTGCCCGGGATCGCAGCCCCTGAGCGCGAGCGAGACCTTGGTCTGGCTGAAAGGATCGCCCTCCAGCGTGAGCTGCGCTTCCCCTTCGGCCAACCCGAGTTTCGCGCGGACGAGCAGGCCGCCGCCGATGTTCTCGGTGCTGACTTCGAGCCCGCGGCCGCCGACGCCCCATGCGGAGAACTCGCCCCCGCAGGTAATCGTGGTCTTCACTTCCGGGCCGCGCGCGCCCGGGGAGAGCAGTACCGTGAAGCGCCGGTCGGCTGGCAGCGTGAGTCCACGCAGCGCTTCGCCGAACTCCTTGCCCGCGCAACGCGCGGCGATCCAAGGCTGCAGGTCGCCTTCGGCGCGGACGACCGGACCAGCGAGTGCGATGGGCTTCGACCAGTCCCACGTCACCGTCCCGTCGACGCTACCCCCGTCCGGCGTGTCCCCGCCAGCCAGGCGATGGAGTCCGATGACGGTCTGCTTCGCGTCGGCGTCGACCGAGATTTCGACGCGCCGGAAGGGCGCGCCCATGAAATCAAAGCGGCGCAAGAGCGCGCGGCCCTTGGTCACGCTGGTCAGGGCCCCCCAATGGCTTGCGACTTCGATACTCGCATACGGATTCTCGCGGACCAGGAATAGCCGCCAGAGATCGACCCACCATGCGCCGAGTAGGCGGTCGAGGCTGGCCGGGGCGAGCTCGCCGTTCAGGGCCAGCCGAAAAGCCCCGCCGGCCTTGAGTTCGCAGTCGAAATCACCGGTCACCGAGGCGAGGCGCAGGTCCCGCAGGCGCAGGGGGGCGGCACTCCGGTTCACGTCGAAGTCAAAGCGCGTGCGCAAGGGCAGCGGTCTCTCCGGAGAGATTGCCTCCGCCGTGAGGCCGAGGCCACGGAAGCCGGCGAGCGCGATCTCGCCGGAGGCGCGGCCGACCGTACCCTGAGAGGAGAGGTCCGCCGCGACGTCGCGCAGGAGGACTTCGCCGCGCAGGTCGATGCCCGCGGACCGGAGCAGGGGGCGGACGTCAGGGAGCGCATCGATTTCTTCGCCGGCGAGATGGGCTTGGTCGATACTGATCGCCGCGCCGCCGGCGCGGTGCAAGGTGACCGTGCCGCGGGCGGAAGATGCGGCGGAGAGGAGACGGTAGGCGATTTGTTCGCCGCCGGCGACCGAGCGGGCGCTCAGCGATGCCTGCGCCAGTTCCGCTCCGGCGAACTTGACCTGCCCCAACGTCAGCTCGGCGACCGCGTCTTCGCGCCGGCCTTGGCCGCGCGCCCGGATATCGAGGCGGGCCGCAGAGACCGTGCGCCACGCGAATTCCTGCGCGCCGCCCTCGAGTCGCCAGTCGGTGATATCCCCGTCGCCCGCGATCTTGGCGGTACCGCGCAGATTGAGGCCGCGCACTTGGATAAGCCCGAGGCCTTCGTCGGACCAGCCCTCACCCAGGACCGCCAGTCCCTCCAGTTCGGCGATGCCGTCGCTGCGGCCCCGGCAGCGTATGGTGACCGAGGCGCCGCCGGAGTGCTCGGCGACGTCGACCGCCGTCTCGAGGGTGGCGAATATTTCGGCTAACTCGCGAGCCAAGGGCCGGCCGGTCGGCTTGCCGCCGCCGTCGCGTAGGAACTTCGTCGGGAGTTCGCCGGAAAGATGGCAGGTGATCTTGCCCGCGCGTGCTTGGAAGGAGCGCAGGTTGATCCAGCGCCCTTCCTTGGTGACGTCGAGGGCGAGGGCGTCGATCAGCGGACGCCGCACTCCCCGGCTCGCGGCGGAAGCAGGACACCACAGGCGGGCGCCGGCGACGCGTACCTGCGTCGGATCGATTTGCCCGGCGAAAAGCCGCGCGGGGTTGAGGGCGATCTCGACGCGCATCGCGGTGAACACATCGCCGGTCAGGCCGTCGACGCCGAGCGTGAGGTCATCGGCCGCGAGCGTGAGGTCAGGGAGCATCCAGAAGCGGCGGGCCTGGAGGCGCACGCCTTGCTCGGCGAGTTGCGCGGTGATCCGCTCCGTCAGGAAATCGGGCATCCGTGTCGGCTGGTCGAGGTCGGCGACCCAGGCTAACATCAACTGCACCGGAAGTAACAGCAGGAGGCAGGTGTTCGTCAGCCCGCGCAGGAATTTGCGGAACGGTGAGCTGGACGCTGGTGCCTTCATCTGCCAGGTTCGGCGAGCAGGGGAATCAGGATTTCGGCTAGGCCGGGTGCGAGCAGGAAGTCATCGTCGTCGGCCTCGTCGCGCAGGAGGAGCGAGCGGACCCCGAAGGGAGCCGAGCAGAGATAAGTGCGGATGGTTTCGCTCGCGGCGCCGCCGCCACTCGCGGCCTGATCCGTCACGCGAAGCTCGTATTTCCAACCGCCGGCGCCGATGTCGCGACCGGGGAACTCCGTGGCGCTCACTTCGGCCAGTTGCGACGCCAGCCGCCGGGCGTTCGCAGGATCGAGGCGTCCGGAGCCGGCCCAGTTCCCGTCTGGACCGAGGCGCGCTTCCCCCAGCACCTTGCCGTCGGCGCGCGCGCTGAGGCGTAGGCCGCTCACGCGCGCCCCTTGGGAAAGTTGCGCCACGGTCCGCTTGCGCCAGGCTTGGGGCTCGACGTTCTGATGGCCGCCGTCGAGCAGGGAGACGTCGCAGACGGCGGCGAGCGGCGAACCCTTGGCGTGGACGACGCGGGTGCCGGCGCCTTTATCCGGATCGTCCGTGAAGGAGAGCAGGATGCGGTCGGCACCGAATTCGAGTTCCAATGTTTGGATCGTCGCCGTACCAGGGTTGGCGAGGGCCATCACGGCGGGCAAGCTGGGTCCGCCGCCCGCGGCCTTGCGCCGGACCGCCCGGAGCTGGGCGACTGCTTCGAGGAAGCGGGCGACAATCTTGGTGTCAGCCTCCCGTCGCTTGGTGGCCGTGGAGCCGGGCGTAACTGGGATTTCCCAGCGCGCTTCGGTCGCGGCGCCTTCCAGCCGGTGTAACGTGAGGGTCCGCCCGCCCGCGGCGATAGTGAAGCCAGTGACCAAGGTGGAGTCGAAATCCGCGGGGCGTGAGGAGGCCAGTGTCTCCCGTGCGGCGAACCAGTCTTCGAGGAGGCGGGCTTCGACGAGGAAGACGGAGCTGTTTTCCTCGAGCTTCGCGCAGCGCATCGAAGGTTGGCCCGGCGCCGGGTTGCCGATCAGCAGTACCTGCCGGCGGGAGTTACCTTCCAGCGAAAGCCGCAGCACGGGCGTCGATAGGCCGGTGGCGTCGTCGGTCAAGGCGACGAACTTGCTCGCGCGGAGATTGGTGAGGTCCGCCACCGCCCGCCCGGTGGCGTCCGGGTCGGCGAGGGCGTCGAAAGGAGTCTCGAACCGCCACTCTGGTAGCTGCACGCGCTGGCCGATGCGCGGGCGCACCTCGGCGGAGAGAGCGGTCACGAACTCGCCGTCCTTGGTCCGGTGGCGGATCGAGACGGCGCGGGCCTCGAAATCGGCGATCTCGAAGATTCGGTCGACGCGGTAGGTCTCCGGCCGGGCGGCCAACGCCGCGGCCATGGCGTCCGGGAGAGGGATGATGCGTCGGCCGTCTTCGGTGAGGAGGAAGTGACGGTTTGTTCCGGGCTGCACGCCGATCCGCGACTCGAGGGTGGCGCCGGTCTCCGCGGTGACCTTGAGATTCCAGCGGGGTACCTCGAGTCCGTAGGCCTTGAGGTCCGAGCCGTTCGCCTTGACCTCGTCGACGTCGAAGCCGTTCTCATTGCCGACGAAGCGGAGTTCGTCGAGTAGCCGTTGCACCGTCCAGATATTCGCTGGCCAATCAAAAGGCTCGGTCACTCGCCAGCCGGACGCGCGGCTCTCCAGCACGATACGCTCGGGGCCTTCGCTGAGAACCAGCTTTGTCAGCGTCGCCGGGAAAAGCTGCGTCTGGCTGGCGTCGCCCGACTGGTGGCCGGACGTGGCCTTCCAGACAAGCCCGAAGGCGATGAAGTTGGCGACCAGCAGGATGACGGTGGTGCGGGAAATCCGCATAATCTGGTCAACTCCTACGCCGCCAGAGGGAAACCGCAAGTCCGACTGCGAGCACCGCCACCGGAATCAGCGAGAAGCGTAGGGCCAAGGCCCAGAAATCCGCCGCGGTGGCGTTAAGCTGGTATTCGCCCTCGGTGCGGTCGGGCAAGGAGACGGCCCGGTCACGGTCAGTCAGCCAGGCGACGCATTGCGTGGCGAAGGCGCGGTTGCCTCCGCGGCTGAGGCGCTGGTTCGCGGCGATCTGGGAGGTGCCGACGACGACGAGTCGCCCGCCCACGACGCCGACATCCTTGCGAATCCCGGTGGCGCGTTGCGCGGCGGAGGCGAGGCAGACCGGACCGGGCTGATCGTGGTCGGCTTCGAATTTGACCGGTCGGCGGACGAGGTCGGTCTCGCCCCAGGCCGCGTCGGAGGAAAAGACGAGCTGCCAGACCGAGAGGGTGCTGTCGGGGGCGCTGCCTTCGTCGAACCGTGCGGCCCGAATTCGGGAGGCGATGAGGGGTTGGTTCTGCTCCTTGAGGACCTTGGTGAGCGGGTGTTCCTTCTCCTCGAGACGGGTCAGAGCGATGTCGCCGTCGGTGGTACGCCGCGCCGGGTCGGGTTCTTGCAGCTCTGCGTCCGGGGAGAAAATAGCCCATTCCGCCAAAGTCGGCTCCAGCCCGTGGTCGCGCCCCGGGTCGAGCAACGCGAGTACGCGGCCGTTGCGTTCGGAGAGGTAACTCCGGAGCCGGGCGTTTTCGGAAGCCGAGAACGGCGTGAGCGGCCCAGCGATCAGCACCATCGAGGCGTCGCGTGGGACTTCGTTGACCGCGGCGAGGTTCAGTGGGCGGAGCTCGAAGTTACGGTTGCGCAGGTGGCGCGAGAGCAGCGACATACCACGCTCGGGCATGGCTTCCTCTAGGCCGAGTTCGCCGTGCCCCGTGGTGACATAGCAGACGGCCGCCTTGTCTTCGGTGACCTCGAGGAGCGCGGCGGTCACCACTTCCTCGCCGCGGAAGCGGCCTTCCTTCGTCACGAGTTCGTTGTAGCTGACGTATTTAGCCCGGGAGCCGCAGGTCAGGATGAGCGCGATGGTGGTGTCCGGTGCTCCGTGGCGCGCCGCCAGCGCGGAGAGTAATGGGGCGTTACGCCCACCCCCGGCGCGATCTTGGGCGAACCAGGCTGGACCTTGGCGACCCGATTCCACGACATAGGAATCGAGGAGCTTGCCCAGGCGGGTACGGATTGCCAAGGCAGGCTCGGAGGTTTCGCCGGTGATTAGTAAAGCCTTCACCCACCCTTGACTGCGATCCGCACCGACGGGGCTGCGCCGGCCCGCCGCCCGCATGGTCTCGACGGATTCGGCCGCCAGCGAGTGGCGCCGATCCGCGGTGATGTCGTGCCGCTGGCGGAACTGTGGCATCGAGGCGAGGGTGTTGACGACGACCGCGAGCGCGATTGCGAGGAGTGCCTGCGTCAGGCGGTTGAGCCGACGGATCGGCCGGACGGAACCGAAATCATCGCGGAGGGGGGCCATGTCATTCCTGTCCCTCCACAGACAAAACCGCCAAGCCCAGGCAGAGGAGGGTGCCGGTCCCATACAGCACGAGTGGGCGGGAATCCAGAATGCCCGCGGCGAAATCCTGCAGGTGGCCGAACGTGCGCAGGTGCGCCGCGGGCTCACGCAGCCAGCCGAGCCATTCCCAGCTCTCGATCGGCAGCGATTCCAGCGCGCCGCCGGCGGCGGTCATGGCCAGTAGGCTGATGAACGCGAGCAGCGCCGCGAGCGCCGAGGAGCGCGTGACGCAGCTGCACAGGATACCGATGGCGACATGCAGCAGTCCGCTGAAGACAATGAAGCCGAGGCCGCCCCAGAGGACCGCGGGGTCGCTGAGGCGCTGATCGCCAGGCGTGCCGAGGCGCTGCTCGACGAGGAAAGGGAAGAGCGTGAATAGCAGCCAGAAGACGACCCACACGATCCAGGTCGAAAGGAACTTCGCCCAGACGACCGCGGCGGCGCTGGCCGGCGTGGTGAGCAGCGCGGCCAGCGTGCCCGCTCGGCGTTCCTCGGCGAAGGTCCGCATGGTGAGCAACGGGAGCACGCACAGCAGCGGGAGCCAGAAGAACCAGAGCGTCGACTCCACAGGCGTGCGGTCGCTCGGAGCGCGGCTGCCCTCGAGGAGGGCGAAGAAATGGATGCCCCCCATCAGCACGAGAAACAGACCCGCCGCGGCCCAGGTGTTCCACGAGAGCGCGGCGGAGCGCAGCTCGTGCGCAAGCAAGGTGCGGAAATGGCGCATCAGGGACGACGGGCCTCTCCCGGGGCGCGCCGCGTGGCGGCGAGGAAGATATCTTCGAGACCGAAGCGATCCTCGGCGATTGTGCGCAGGCTGATGCCAGCGGCGATCAGCGCGCCGGCGAGGGTCTCGCGGGCCGGCGAAGCGGCGGGCAGGCCGACGCGGAAGGTGTTCCAGCCGTCGGCGGACGGCAGGGCGTCGACGGATGCGGCGGGTTCGGTCGCGCGGCAGGCGGCGAGCAGCGTGGCCTCGTCCGCGCGCGTCACGACGGTGAAGGTGGCTTCGGGTAGGAGCTCGCGTCGAAGGTCTTCGGTGCGGCCTTGGGCCACGAGCCGACCGCGGTTGATGATGACGACCTTGTCGCAGACCTGCTCGACCTCATGGAGGATGTGGCTGGAGATGAGGACGGCCATCTTGCCGCGCAGCGCACGGATGAGGTCGCGGATGCCGACGATTTGGTGCGGGTCCAGCCCGATGGTGGGCTCGTCGAGGATCACGACCTTCGGTTCGGCGAGCAACGCGTCCGCGATGCCGACCCGCTGGCGGAATCCCTTCGAGAGCTGACCGATGAGCCGGCCGGAGGCGCGCCGGGTGAGGTCGCAGTCATCCATGACCTTGCGGACGCGCTCGCCGACTCGCGCGGACTCGACGTCCTTGAGGCGGGCGCGCAGCGTGAGGTATTCCTCGACCCGCAGGTCCTCGGGCAGGGGGTTGTTCTCCGGCATGTAGGCCAGGTGACGCTTGGCCCCAGCCGGGTCGAGCGCCACGGATACACCCCAAATCGAGGCGCGGCCCGAGGTGCCGGACATGGTGCCAGCGAGGATGCGCATGGTGGTCGACTTGCCAGCGCCGTTCGGGCCGAGGAAGCCGACGATCTCGCCCGGCGCCACGGAGAAACTCAGGTCCTCCACCGCGGTCAGGTCACCATAGCGTTTGGTCAGCTTTTCCGCCACGACGGCCGCTTCCGGGAGGGGCGCTGCTTCGTTCATGGTTCGGTCTCCGAGGAGGATGGGTTGCACCCCGTAGGCACGATGCGAACGGGTCACGGAAGGACACGCCGAACCGCCTTTATTGGCAAGGAGAATAGGACTGCCCGCTACCTCGGCGCGCACCGCTTCGGCCGGCTTATTTGGCGGCGGGCGCAGCGGGCGCGATCAGCGACGGCTCGGATTGCACGAGCGCTTCCTTGTCGGACTTCCAGACGTGACCCGCGCGCAGTTTTTTATCCATGGCGTTCAGCCACTTGGTCGCTTCGGCGGCGTCGCCCTTGGCGACGGCGAGATTGGCCAGCGTCAGCATCGCGAAGCCACGGAGGGTCTCCGGGGCGTTAGCGTCATCGGCGACGGCGGCGATCGCCTTGTCGGCGCCAGCGGTGCCGGCTTCGAGCCCACACAGGGCGGCGTAGAGCCGGGCACGGGTGCCGAGGGCGGCGACGGCCGGCGCTTCGCCGGCGAGTCCGGCCAGTCGGTTGGCTTCGTCGTAGGCCTTGGCGGCCTCGGCGAACTTGCCGGCTTGCTTGAGGTCGTCGGCGACGTCCGTCATGGCGACGGCGGCGAGGGTTTCGCCCGGATGGGCGGCGGCGAAGGCGCGTCGGGCGGATTCATCCTGACAGGCATTGAATTCTTGGCCGAGGGCTTCCCGCTCGCTCTCTTGCCAGAAGAAATAGGCGAGGAAAGCCAAGATGCCGACCACGAGACCAAAGGTGCCCTTGACGATGACATCTTTGTTGCGTTCCCAGAAAAGCCAGAGGCGGTCTTCGGTGTCCGCGTTGACGAAATCCTCATCGACGACCACGAGGTTGCGGTCATCGCCGGCCGGGGGCTGCTTGTTGGAACGGTCTTCACGCATGGGGGGTCAACCCTTGGGAAAGGACCGATTGTGTCAACCCCCGCCTCCCCCGCCTACGGGCTTGTCCCCGCCCCCGGGAGGGCAAGGATGGGTGGACTCATGAGCGCCTCCGCCGCCCTTCTTCTGCGCCTCCAAGCCGCCCAGGCCAAGGGTCAGATCTCCGCGGCCAGTCTGGCTAACGCTGGGGAATGGCTTCGCTCGGGGGCCCTGCCGGCCGAGGCGCTCGCCGCCTTGCAGGATCTCTGCGTTCAGGAGGCTTGGGCCGAACTCGAGGACCGTTTCTATAAAGGGATCGCGTTTGGCACGGGCGGCATGCGCGGCCGTACCGTGGGTCGGGTCTCGGCCGCCAACGAGCTTGATGCCCAGGGACTGCCCGTGCGCGCCGCCATCGGTTCCGCCTGCCTCAATGACATCAATGTCCTCCGCGCCGTCCTCGGTCTCTGGAAGCATGTCTCCGCCACCCAGCCCGGGGCGCGTCTGGTCGTCGCCCATGATGTCCGCCACTTCTCCCGCCACTTCGCTGAGCTCATCGCCGGCGCCTGGAGCGCGCTGGGTGGGGAAGCCTATCTCTTCGTCGGCGCCCGCTCGACGCCGCAACTGAGTTTCACCGTCCGCCACCTGGGCGCGCATGCCGGCGTGGTCATCACGGCGAGCCATAATCCTTCCCACGATAACGGCTTCAAGTGCTGCCTCGGCGACGGCGGCCAGGTCTTGCCGCCGCACGATGCCGCGATCGTCGCCGAAGTCGGTCGGCTCGGCCCCGCCGATGTCGCGCCCTACCTCGACAAAGACCTCACCGGCGTCCTCACCGTACCCGCCGCCGCCGAAGATGCTTACCTCGCTCGTCTCGCCGGCGTCGTCCTCGATCCGGAAGTCATCTCGCGCCACACGCCGAAAGTCGTTTTTACGAATGTCCACGGCACGGGCGATGTCATGGTGGTGCCGGCCTTGCGGCGCGTAGGCATCGACCCGCACGTGGTCGAGGAACAGCGCGAGCACGACGGGCGCTTCCCGACCGTCGCCTCCCCGAACCCGGAGAACGCCAGTACCTTCGCCCTCGCCCTCAAGCTCGCCGAGGAGATTGGCGCTGACCTCATCCTCGCGACCGACCCCGATTCCGACCGCGTCGGCGTGGCCTGCCCGCTGCCCGCGGGTGGCCATCGCCTGCTCAATGGCAACGAAGTCGCCGCGCTGCTCACGGAGTTCCGGATCTCCTCGCTCAAGGATGCCGGTGTCCTCCCCGAAGCGGGCTCCCTGAACGCCGCCGTGGTGAAGTCGCTCGTGACCACGCCGCTCGTCGCCGCGATCTGCGCCCGCCACGGCATCCGTTGCGTCGAGACGCTCGTCGGCTTCAAATGGATTGCCCGCAAGCTCGAGCATTGGAGCCGTCGCCTGGCCGAAGGCGCCGGCGCCGAAGCGCCAGCGCTACCGCTGCCCCGCCGTGCCCCGCTGGCGCTCCGTCATTCGACCCTCTTCCTGCTCGGTGCCGAGGAAAGTTACGGCTACCTCGCCGACGATGCCGTCCGCGACAAGGACGCCAACGCTACGGTGGTCATGCTTTGCGAGTTCGCCGCGCTCCTCCGCTCTCGCGGTCGCACGCTCCTCGACGCGTTGGACGTGCTGCACCTCCGCCATGGGGCGCACCATGAGGACCTGCTCAACCTCGCGTTCGAAGGCGCCGAGGGCGCCGCCCGCATCCGCCGCATCGTCGCCTCCTGGCGCACCGCGCCCCCGACCGTCATTGATGGCTCAAAGGTGCTCCGCGTCACGGATTATGAACGCGACAAGGTACTCGACGCCGAAGGCGAACGCGTGCCGCCCGAGGAATTCATTCTCGCCGAGCTGGCCGATGGCCGGCGCATCGCCGTCCGTGCCTCCGGCACGGAGCCAAAGGCGAAATTCTACTCGTTCACGCAGGCCGCGGTCGCCGACGCCGATGATCTCCCGGCCGCCCGCACGCGTGCCCGCCAATCCGCCCTCGCCCTCCGCGCCTGGCTCGAGACCGATGCCAAGCGCCGGGCCAAATAATTCTATGAAGATCCTACCCCTGTGTGCCTTCCTCCTCCTGGCCGGTTGCGCCAGCCCTCTCGGCGATCGCTCGTTCGTCACGGACAAGACGCCCGTCGCCGCGGCCCTCGCCGGCCAGCCCGCCGGCCAAGGTTCGTTCGAGGACCAGGTGCGCACGGCCAACGAGAAGAACGACGATCGTCTGCTCAAAGGCGATTGGCGTGCGACCAAGTCCGCCGTCGGCCCCCAGCCGTAAGGCTTACTTCGCCTTGGGCTTCAGCGGCAACTTGAGGCCCATCTGGGCGTCGAGGTAAGCCGCAAGCTGGTCGACCAAGGCTGCCGCGAACTTACGTCGGTTGGCCTCGGTGTCGCGCACCCCCTTCGAATGGCTTTCGATCTGCAGCCCCGCGAAGCCGGTGCCGGGTGCGGTGTGGGTGCGGACGTTATACCCGCCGTTGAAGTAAGGCTCACCGGGGACGGGCTTACCGAGGCTCGGCGTGGACGGGAAGCCGGCTTGCTCCAACAAGGCACCGAAACTCTGCGGTCCGTGCAGGAGCGCTGGGTAGGTGGACGGATTCTTCAGCGCAAAAAATTGTAACGTACCTTTCCGGATGAACTCCGGCTTGCTGAGGTCGGCGTCCGGCAGGCCGAGCTCATCCCGGGAATGGGCATACCCGAGTTCGAGCCGCGCATCGGCGTGGCCATGACCATGCAGGTCGATGTAAAAGCCCTGGCCGTGCTGCGCGACGACGGCCTGCTGCGCGGTCCGGATGAAGCCCTGGAAATCCTTCCAGGTCTGTTCGGTCAGCGGATGGCCGGCCGCGCCTTCGACGATCTCCCGGTTGCAGTCAATCTTGCGCCGATGGATCCGGCAGATGATCACGTGCGGGTGCTGGCCGGTGCGCGCGACGAATGCTTCGTCGATGGCCCGGGCGAGTTCCTGGGTGTTGGTGTCGAACGCGAAGGTGCCCTTCGCGCGGTCGGGGAGTTCGGACGGGCGGTCGCGTCCGCCATGCGCTGCGGATAGCACGAAGGGCAGGCTGCCGGCGATGTATTCGACGTAGTCATTGCGGCCGAAATAGGTCTTACCGGGGACGGGAGGCTCGGCGGCGCGCAGGACGGCGGCCGCCGCGAGCACGATGAAGCAGACGAGGCGGGGCATACTGTAGTCAAGCTGGCCCGACCCTTCGGGTCAAGCGGGTGGGTTCAGCGGACGGCGCCGCCGGCGAGCAGGGCGCGGACGGCGGCCTCCTCTGGCACGTCGTCCGCGGTGCTGGCCGCGCCGATGCCGTCCTGCAGGACGAAGCGCAGCTTGCCGCCGCGGACCTTCTTGTCGCGGCGCATCGCGGCGAGCATCGGTTCAAGGGAGAGCGGCGCCCGTAAGGCGGTGGGTAGGGCGTGCGACTTCAGCACGGCCACGACCTGTTCGGCCTGGGCGGCGGTGCAGTGCTTCAGCTCGGCGGAAAGGCGCGCAGCCATCACGAGCCCGATAGCGATGGCTTCGCCGTGCAGATAAGTCCCGTAGCCGGCGGCGGCTTCGACGGCGTGGCCGAAGGTGTGGCCGAGGTTGAGGAGTGCGCGTCCGCCGTGGGCACTGGTCTCGCGTTCGTCGCCAGCGACGACGCCGGCCTTGATTTCGACGCAGCGGCGGACCACGCGCGGCAGAAGCGGATGATTCCAGGCGAGCGGTGCGTTCTGCTCCAGGAGACCGAAGAGATCGGCGTCGGCGATGAGGCCGTGCTTGATCACCTCGGCCATGCCTGCGGCGAACTCGCGCGGCGGTAGCGTGGCCAGCAGGTCGGTGTCGGCGAACACGGCCGACGGCTGATGGAAGTTGCCGACGAGGTTCTTGCCGGCGCCGAGGTTGATGCCGGTCTTACCGCCGACGGAGCTATCGACCATCGCGAGCAACGTCGTCGGGACCTGGTAGAAATCGACACCACGCTGGTAGGACGCGGCCGCGAAGCCGGCGAGGTCGCCGATGACGCCGCCGCCGAGCGCAAAGACCGCGCCGTCGCGGGCCACGCCGTGGGCGGCGAGGAAATCCCAGAGGCGCGCGAGTTCGGCGGCGGACTTGGCGGTCTCGCCGTCCGCGGCCGTGGCGAGCACCGGCATTAGGCGCGCGAGCTCTGCGGCGAAACCGGACTGGGCGGCGACGACGCCGGGCGAAGTGATCGCCACGCATTTCTGACCGGCGGAGAGCCGCTGCTCGGCCGTGGCCAAGGCTTCCCGGCGCACCCCGGATCCGATGCGGACAGGGTAGGAGCGCTGGCCCAGCTGGACGGTGACGGTCTCGGCCGACATGGGTTCACGCTGGGGTGGGGCGCCCCCGCTGGCAAGACAACCTCACTCGGCCAGGCCGACGATCGAACGGGCGTAGGCCCGCGCGTCGAAGGGCTGCAGGTCGGCCGGCTGTTCGCCCACGCCGATGAAGCGGACCGGCACGCCGAGCTCGCGGACCGCGGCGACGAGCGCACCGCCGCGGGCGGTGCCGTCGAGCTTGGTCACGATCAGCCCAGTGAGGCCGACGGCTTGATGGAAGATGCGGGCCTGTTCGAGGGAGTTCGCGCCGAGCGAACCGTCGAGGACGAGCCACTTCTCATGCGGCGCACCAGCATGGGCCTTTGTCGTGACGCGCACCACCTTGCGCAACTCTTCGAGGAGGTGCGCCTTAGTATGCAGGCGGCCAGCGGTATCCAGGATGACGAGGTCCGCGCCCCGCGCGACGCCCGCCTTGACGGCATCGAAGGCCACGGCCGCGGGATCTGCGCCGGAGGCGCCGCCGACGACTTGGACGCCCAGCCGGTCGGCCCAGGCGGAAAGCTGTTCGCCGGCTGCCGCGCGGAAGGTGTCGCACGCGCCGAGCAGGCAGGTTCGTCCCTCCTGGCCCCAGCGCCAAGCGAGTTTCGCCGCGGTGGTCGTCTTGCCGGCGCCATTCACGCCGAGGAGCATAATCACGTGCGGCTTGGCGAAGGCGGGGTCGGCCACGGTCTCGCCGCCGAGCGCGCGCACGATGGTCTGGGCCGCGGCTTCGGCGGGCGAGGTTTGGCGCAGGGCGGCCTCCGTCTTCCACGCGGCGCGCACCGCTTCGACGATCTCGTCGGCCGTGGCGGGGCCGAAGTCGGCGGCGAGCAAGCGCTCGCGGAGTTGTTCGGCCGACGCGGCGTCGAGCGGCCGCGCCAGCAGGTTGGCCATGGCTTCGGCCGTACGGCTCAGGCCGGACTTCAGTCGTTCGAAGAAGCCCGCCATGGCTCAACCGCCCTCGGCTTTGCGCGGATCGCGCCCCAATTCTTCCTTATAGCTGTCGAGGATGCCGTTCACGAAACGCTTGGATTCCTCGGTCGAGAACTCCTTGGCGATATCGACGGCCTCGTTGATGCTCACCACCGGCGGGATGTCCGTGCGGCGCATCAGCTCGAAGATGGCGAGGCGCAGGATGGCGAGGTCCACGCGGGCGATGCGGCCGAAGGCCCAGTTCTTGGCGTATTTGCCGATGACCTCGTCGATGAGAGCGAGGTCGCGGATGACGCCTTGGATGAGCTCCTCGGCGAAGGCGTAGTAGTCGCGGGGCTGCGGGCGTTCGGAGAAGAAGTCGAAGAGGGCTGTGACCATGTCGGCGTGGCGCTGTAGCTCCCAAGAGCACAGGAACTGCATGGCCACGACCCGGCTGTCATGGCGGCGGTTGCGTTTGGCGGGCGGCGCGGCTGGGTCGGGCACGATCGCTTCCTCGGGTGCGATGATGGCAATCTCGATACCGGCGGGGATGTTGTGGCGGCGGAAGGCGTCGACGGTTTTCTGGTTGGAGGCGATAATCTCAATCAGGCGGCGGTGGCTGCGGATCTCCTCGCGGAGCGCCGTGCGCGGCTCCTCGACCTGCGAAGGAAGCGGGAACGGCCCCGAGATGCGCGCCCCGGTGTCGGCGACGCTGGCGACGATGTCGGCCGCGGCTTGGTCGGCCATGCGGTAGTCGACGCCTTTGATCCGGATGCGGATCTTGGCGCGCGCGGACGCGGAGATGGGCGAGTCGGGATCCATCGGTCAGTTCTGGGCGAAGGGCTCCTGGCCGCCGCGCTTCCGTTCCTCTTCCTCGACCTGATCGAGCCGCTCGCCGAGGCTGACCCGGTGACGGGCCATCGCGAGGGCGGCATGGGCGAACTCGGTGCCCCGGTCCAGCGAGCCTTGGCAGCGGGCGACGGCCTGTTCGCGGTTGTTCGTCACGACGATGCCGTTGATTATCGGGACCTCGGAGCGGATGGCCGCGTCCTGCAGGGCGTGGGCGGTCGAGTTCGCGATGATCTCATGGTGCGGGGTGTCGCCGGCGATGACGACGCCCAAGGCGATGACGCAGTCGTAGTCGCCAGTCATGGCTGACATGTAGGCGGCGTAAGGGATTTCGCCCGAGCCAGGGACGGCGAGTTCGGTGATGGCGGCGGCGGGCACGCCGGCGGCGCGGAGGCCTTTGATGGTGTTCTTCTTGAGGGCCTGGACGAGTTCGGCGTTATAACCGGCCGACACGAGGGCGAAGCGGAGTTCGGCGCCGTCGACGGCGTCAGGGATGGGCTTATCGAGGCTCATGGCGGAAGAACGAAAGGCCGATGGAGTGCGTTCCGACCCAGCCTGCAAGCGGAAAAGGCCCGGACCGGTCAGAACGGGACCTGTTCCACGATCTCGAGCCCATACCCGCCGAGGCCGACCACCTTGCGCGGGTTGTTCGTGATGAGCCGGATGCGGCGCAGGCCGAGGTGCGAAAGGATCTGGGCGCCGATGCCGTAGTCGCGCGCGTCCATCGCGCTGAGGCGGACGCCGGCTTGGTCGGCCTGCACGCCACCGAAGGGCTGGGTGACGTGGACGATGACGCCGCGCCCGGCCTTGGCCACGGCTTCGAAGCTGGCCGCGAGCGAGGTGCCCGCCCCGAAAGCGCTGCCCCGGAAAAGGTCGCCCAGCATGTTCTCGCGCTGCACGCGCACGAGCGTCGGCGTTTCGTCCGGCTGGCCGAGGGTGAAGACGAGGTGCTGGCGGCCGTCGGGCAGCGAACGGTAGACGCGCAAAGCGAATTCTCCCCACGCCGACTGAAAGGGGCTTTCGGCGACGAGCTCGACGAGGCGTTCGCGGCGGTGCCGAAACTCGATGAGCTGCGCGATGGAGATCATGCGGAGGCCGAAATTCTTCTTGAGCTCGATGAGCTCGGGCAATCTCGCCATCGAGCCGTCTTCGTTCAGGATCTCGCAGATGACGCCGCTCGGGTGCAGGCCGGCGAGGGACGCGAGGTCGACCGCGGCTTCGGTGTGGCCGGCGCGCTGGAGTACGCCACCCGGGCGGGCTTGGAGCGGGAAGATGTGGCCGGGCTGCACGAGCGCCTCGGGCTTGGCCGTCGGGTCGGCGAGGATCGCGATGGTCTTGGCGCGGTCGTAGGCGGAGACGCCGGTGGAGATTCCTTCGGCAGCGTCGACCGAAACGGCGAAGGCGGTGCGCTGCGACTCGCGGTTCTCTGGCACCATCTGGGAGATGCCGAGGTGGCGCAGCTGATGCGCGACAGTCGGGACGCAGATGAGGCCGCGCGCGTGGCGAATCATCATATTGACCGTCTCGGGCGTCGCCTTCGATGCCGCCATCACGAGGTCGCCCTCGTTCTCGCGGTTCTCGTCGTCGGTCACAATCACGAGTTTCCCAGCGGCGATATCCGCCAGGGCTTCCTCGATAGTGTCGAAGGGCTCGTTCATGAAAGTGGGAGGATTGAACTTGGTCGTAACCTCCCTCGGTGCAAGCGGGGAGATGACACCCCGACTTTAAAATCGACCGCTTTGCGTCTATTTAGCGGCGGCGGCCTTGCCTTTGCCCTTGGCGGCACCCTTGCCCTTGGCGGCGGTAGGCGCGGCCTTCATGGCTTCGGCAATCTTGCCGCGGGCTTCGCTCCAAGAGGCCTTGGGTTCGGCCTTGGCGCTCCAGATCACGAAATTGCGAAAGGTGGCGGACTGGCCAGCGCAGGTGAAGCCGGGGTTGGCCTTCTCGGCCTTAAAGAGGTCGTCGCTGCCGAAGCCGCTGATCTTACCGTCAATCGTCGCAACCATCGTGTCACCGACCATCTCGAGTACGACGCGGTGCCAGGTGCCGGCGGCGAAAGCCTGAGCCTGATTCAGGAAGATGATGCTCTTCTCGGGGCCGTCGTGATCATGGTCATCCTTCTGCACGCGGAGGGACGTCGGCGTGATCATCACGCGCGCGACATGCTCCTTGGCGTCGTTGATGCTGAGCGAGATTGACTTGGCGCCATCGAGGCGGAACTCGAAGGCGGCGACAAAATCTTGGAGCTTCACGGGCACGCGGCCGGCGGCGCCATGCATGTCGGCAGGGACCTCTTCGACCCGGATGCCTTCGGCGGTGCGTTCCCACTTACCCTTGGCGATCTTCCACTCGGCGGCCTGGACGTCTTTAGTCAGCGCATCGCTGACGATTTCCTTGTCGGGTTGGGCGAGGAGCGTGACGGGTGCGTCGGCCGCGCCGAGCGGCGACACGAGGGCAAGGAGGGCGAGGAGGCGGAGCGACATGGGGTTGTGCTTCTTGGAACAGCGCAAACCGCCGATGGTTGCGATTATTCGTAGGTCAGCTGCGCGGTCGCGTTCGTCGTGGCCGATGAAACCGTCCGGACCCAATAGGCATTGATCCAATGGGGGAACTCGAAGGTCTCCTTTGCGCTTGGGGCCAACTTGAAGCTGCGATAGGCAGCGAAGCGGCCATCACCCGCGGCGTCGAGTTCGACGGTAATCGTCGTCTCAGCGGCGCCATGGTTTTCAAGCACGAGGGTCTTCTTGTCGTAGCCGGTCATGAGGTAAGGGTCCGACGGTTTGCCGGCGGTGACGTCGCTGTTCTTCCACGGGCCACCGAAGCCGCGGGGCTTGCCGAGCTGCCAGAGATCGTCGGCCGTGCCGACCCAGACGGCGGCCTTACCGTCATCGGAGCGGATGATGTGGCGGTCTTCCTTCGCCGCTTCGGGCGAGACGCCGCTGAGTACGAGCAGCCCGCGGTAGGAACAGAAGTCATGGACGGCGGTATCACTGGTCGCAATCGGACGCATACGGATCGCGCCCTTGGCGTTGAGCGCCGGGAGTTCGTAGAAAGTGCCGTGGGCCTGGAGCATGTCGCGTTCGGTGCACACTTCGCGCGCCTTACGTAAGGCACTGCGGGCGAGCAGCGCGTCCTGAGACGGTGAGGCTGAGCGAGGCAGGCGCCAGCGCACGCCGCTCTCCTCGAAGACCACGGAGGCTTCGTCGGTGGTGACAATACCCTGCGGGATGGGCGTGTTCTTCTCGACGTAGGCGGTGGCCGCGGGGTCGGTCATCTTGGTGAGCTTGAGGTCGGCGGAGAGCTCGTAGGCCTCGCCAGTGGTGGTCTGGTCGGGCGTGATGGTCGCGTTGAGCACCGAGAGCGTGCGGAGGTTCGCCCCGCGCGTGAGGAGGAACGCGCCCTGTGAAGAGGCGGCACCGGCCTGGCTGAGTCCCTTGAAGAGT
>Ga0208951_1000312_pt1 | contig 22239 bp, 17 predicted proteins | sample GreLakmeMI27MSRF_FD_187702 | JGI IMG/M metagenome (GOLD analysis project Ga0208951, IMG submission 187702) | Freshwater lentic microbial communities from great Laurentian Lakes, MI, USA - Great Lakes metaG MI27MSRF (SPAdes) | ecosystem: Environmental > Aquatic > Freshwater > Lake | place: Great...
GAGAGGAAGGTTGTTGAATTTTTTAACTGGCATTATTTTATATTATATAAATATAAAATAATAACACAATATATTAAATTTGTTAAATATAATATTATAAAAATTATAAAAATTATAAAAATTAAATAATATTATTTAGTAATATTTAAAAATATTATTTGTGTTATAAATAAGAAAAATAAGTATTTTCAATTTATTAAATGGAAATAAACTATAGAAAAAATAACAATAAACAACTTTTTGAAACAATCAGCAGTTCTAATTTTTTAGATATAGCAAGTCTTCAAAATTATTTTCCATTGTATAATATGTATTTTGAGTTGAATAGCAATAATTACAATAATATTAATCTAAATAATAATTACAAATTAGAAAATATAACAGAAAAAATTAATTATAACAAATTTGTTGCCGATATATGTGATATATCTAATAACAAATGTAGTGAAAATATTTTTATAAAATTTAGTCCATTAATAGATCCAATAAAATACATGTTAGGTAAATATGAAAACAGTTATGATATTTTAGAATTACCTAAATTTTATAATAGTGATCATATAAATTGCGATATCGAATATCATAAAAAATATAAAAAAATATTAGATCCAAATAACTCAGCATATATTGATGGATTTTTTTCTTTTTTATCTAGTTTTTTATTAAATAACTATAATTTTTATAATGGATTGAATTATTATGGTGCATTTTTAGGAATAAAAAATAATTTTAAAGTTAATATATCTGAAGATTTAGAATTTTTAAATGAATCAGACCATTTTCATAAATATAAAGACAATCTATTTAAACTTGAAGCAAGTAAAAAAATTAAAAATATTTTTGGCAAAACTAATAAATATAAAAAATCATTATTAATAAATGATACTAGCAATAGTGATTTTACTACTGATTTAAATAATGATCTCAACATTGAAGATTTGAATATTGAAGATTTGAATATTGAAGATTTAAATATTAACGATTTAGCAAACATTGAACCAACTTGTTTAGAAAATAAAAATTTAATACAACAAGAATTACAACTGACATATGAAAATATAGATATTTTAGATAAATCATCTACTAAATCAAATAATTATAACACAAGCAAAAATGAAACAACTAATTCAGAGTCATGTTCTTCTAGGTCATCAAATACAGAGTCTATTGACACAAATAAAACCGCTTCATCAGAATCAAGCGGCGAAGAAAGTTATGATGATAATGATGATGATGAAGAAATATTTTGTTCAATAGATAAATTTCCTGTTGAAATTATTGTATTAGAATGTTGTGAAAATACATTAGATTCTTATATTTCAAGTAAAAAAATTAAAGATGATGAATGGGAATCTATTGTTTTACAAATATTATTTACATTAATTACATATCAAAAAGTTTTTCATTTTACTCATAATGATTTACATACAAATAATATCGTATATGTATCAACTGAAAAGAAATATTTATATTATAAATTCAACAATAGTCATTATAAAATTCCTACATTTGGCAAAATATATAAAATAATTGATTTTGGAAGAGCTATTTATAGATTTAAAAATAAATTTATATGTAGTGATAGTTATTCACAAGATGGAGATGCTGCTACACAATATAATTGTGAACCTTATTTAAATGATAATAAACCACGCTTAGACCCAAATTATAGTTTTGATTTATGTCGATTAGGATGTAGTTTATTTGATTATTTTATTGATGATTTAGAAGATATAAAAAAATTAAAATCTCCTATAAAAAAATTAATGATTGAATGGGTTTTTGATGATAAAAATAAAAATATACTCTATAAAAACGATGGGTCTGAGAGATACCCTGATTTTAAATTATATAAAATGATTGCACGAAGTGTTCATAGGCATACTCCACAAAATGTATTAAATAAACCACTATTTGAAAAATATCAAATAGCCAAAAAGAAAATTAACAATCCAGAAGCAATATTTAATATTGACAACTTACCAATTATGATTTAAAAATGTATTTTATATTTTATATTTTATATTTTATATAAACAAAATATAAAATATAAAATATATTATTAAAAATCGGGTTCATTTGTAAAAGCACTCAAAGATTCTTTTGAATTACCTATTAACTCATTAATATTTAGTTGTTCTAAACCAAACAATGAAACCATAGAGCATAAAAATACTATTAAACTATCTTTTGTTACATTTTTTAATGATTTTTCTTCTTTAGTTATATATTTCATATCTATTATTTTATAAATCATAAATATAATACTAATTGCTATTGATGGTAATATAAAATTCATTTATTATTATAAAATAAATGAATTTTATATATATAACGAATAGAATTATAATAATTCTTCTATATCTAAATCTATATCAGATTTTTCATCATCAGTACTTAATTCTGTTTTTAAATCTAATATGTCTAAATCAATTTCGTCTTGCTCATTTTTAACATTTGATTTACCTATTTTTAGTTTATAATTATTGGATTCCTTATCAAATTCATCATTAGATTCATTATTTGATTCATTATTTAATTCATTATCAGATTCATCATTAGAATCATTATTTGAAGCTCCTTTATTTTTTGACATTTCTAAATTGTCTTCATTTAAATCTTTTGTTGCATTTTTAAGCGCTTTCTTTAAATTTGTTTTGCTTTCTTCTTTTATTTTTTCAAGTGCTTCTTTCTTTATTTTTTCTAATTCTGTAATTTGTTTTAATTTATTAAGTTTATCTAATGCTTCTTTATCTGTAACAATTTCTTTCTTTTCTTCTACTTCAACATCTGTTTCTTGTGTCTCGTCTAAATACATTTGTAATATATGTTCAATTGGAATGCTCTCTCTTATTGTATTTAGAATACATTCTTTTACAATTAATTCTAATTCTCTATTATTTTTTTGCGTTTGTAACGGTTTAATATTTAGTTCAAATAAATATATATTTACATAAACTTTTCGGGCAACATTAATATATGTTTTATGTATAAATTTACATAAATCTGGTATATCTATATTAATTTTTTTTTGTTTTAATCCTACACGAGAAGATGTTAATGATTTTAATTGAGTAATATGAACACAAGATAATAAATCTTCTAAATAGTTACACGCGCTTGATGTAATTATTCTTTGTTTTTCGTTTTCAACTATTTCAGAACTCCACTTTGGAATATTATTTAAAAAATTTTGAAATGTCATTAAATATTTAGACTCTTCATCATTTTCTTTGCAAACATTATAGGCTTCGGAAAAGACAGACCTTAAACCTTCTATGATGCAAGGTGTTAAAGTATTTGTCAATCTAGCACACCACTCATTCTTGGATTCAATTATTGTTGATAAGTTATAATCATCCATATTTATAGTTTAAATATTATTATTTAAATAAAATTTAAACTAAATTATTTAATTAAATAGTATTAAATATTGAAAAATTAATAGGACAATTATTATTGTAAAAATATAATATTATAAATATTAAAAATTCCTCACATCTTATTTCCTTTTTATAAATATCAAAAAAAAATACAAATTTTGAAAAATCAGATTTAAAATTATGACTATTTGTAAAAAATTCTAATAAATTATTAGCACTAATACCTTTATTATATATTAATGAACTATAACTGAATAATAGCTCATTTTTTGAATTATTCACTAGTTCTGCTATATTATTATCTAATTTTTTTATGATTATTGCCAATTTGCTGTTAAATTTAATACTGTTGCTGTTATTGTTATTGTTATTGATATTGTTATTGAATGTTAATGACTTATAAATACTATTCAAGTTGTTAATATTGCAAAAAATTTCACAAAATCTAGATAGTATTGGTCTGATAATTTTTGACTTATTTGCTGTAACAATAAAAAATTTTGTATTACTATATATTTCAATTGATCTTCGAAGCGCTGATTGGGCGTCTAATGTTAAACTATCAGCATTCAATAATACAATAGATTTAAAATTTGTTATATTTTTATGAATTATTGTATTTGCAAAAAATCTTAGATTGTCTCTTATAAATTTTATATTTCCTTTTCCTAAACTACAATTCAATATGAGTGTATTATTTTCAATATTTTTATAATTTTTATATATATATAATAATAATTGTTCTAATAATGTTTTTTTACCAATTAAGTTGTTTCCATATAATAATAAATTTGGTAAATTATTTTTATCATGTAACTCTTTCAAATTTTGTAGCATTATTTAAAAGTAAAAAAAAACATTTAAATTATAATATTATATTATAAATATTATATTACATAAATATATTACATAAATATATTACATAAATATATTATATAACATATTTATGTTACATATATGTTATATAATATTTTTAATATGTAATTTTACAGACCTATCGTCTAAATTGTTTGTTAAGAATACTAATAGAATAATTAATATTATTGATAAAAACATAATATATAATAATAATAATCTTAATAATAATAATCTTAATATTTTTTATGAGAAACGTATTAAATCGAAAGAACGAGCTATTTTAAAAATACAAAAATTAAAAATACCATATGATATATTTGGATTAAGAATTATATATAATGATAGTGCTGACTATTATAATACAAAATTTGCTTATATTATTAAAAATATAATCTATGAAAATTTTAATACATTAGATTATATATATGATGATTATATTGAAAAACCTAAAGAAAATAACTATCAAAGTTTACATATTTATATAGTGACTAATCTATTAATAGAAATTCAAATTAGAAATAGTAATATGCATAATATATCTATTAATGGTTCGGCTTCACAATACCATTAATAATATATAATTAAAATAATATAATAACAATATATAAATATATTATTTATAAATATATTATTTATTAATAATAGTATTTATAATACTATTATAAATACTATTATAAATAAATATCAATTATTTAAACTAGTAATATGACCGATACACAAAATATAGATGATATCGAAAAATTAAATATAATTTTTAAAGAAATTTTAGGTTTTTCATCTACAGCAGAAAATATTAGCTATTATGAAGAAGTAAATACAAAATTTAATACTTATACGCTTGGAGAAAATGTATTATTAGAAAATATTACGCAGTATCCCGATTTTGATATAGATGGTTATGTCAAAAGTGCAAACGAAATAGGATTGGAAAATTCTGATTTTTATAATTATTCTTATGATCTATTAAATAAATCACAATGCAGCATTGTAGATGACAGCACGCATACAGTTAGGAGATTTAAATATTTAATATTACAGCAAACACATGGTACAGAAACTTCAAATTATGGAGCATCTTGGTTTAAATTAGATAATTCATATAATAATATATTAGAAGATTCTTTGCAATATAATTACAAATCATTTTATGATTCGTTAAACGGTAATGCTTTAAAGTTTCCTTATTTGTATGAAGTTTTTACAGAAAATTCGTTACGTGGATCAAGCATTTTACATAATTTACCGTTTGGTACTCCTGGTGGTAATTGGGTTTATAATTATAAAAATGGTATATTATACTTCTCCGATTTCAATAATTTAGCACAGCAAAATATACACGGAGGAATTTACAATATAAATAATACCAATAAACCTGTAATTAGCGTATATAAATATATAGGAAAAAAAAATATTACTACTTTGACAAATAATTTAAATGAACAGACAAATATTTTTAATAAAAATATTATTAAAATATTTAACTATGCTCAAAATTTAACTCATAAGATTACCGAATTGACACATTTGTTCAATACTAATATTAATGTTAGTATTAATTATTCTAATAAAACAATATTTAACCATACAAGTTTCATAACGAATACTGATAATTTAATAGACTTAAGTAATTTATTTTATAATACCATTAGTCCTGTAAATATAAATAGTGATATTTTAGTATCTATTAATGCAACTCTTTTTTGTAGTTACGGTAATAATGAAAGAATAACAATACAAATATGGAGAGACTTAAGTATGATTATAGAAAATATAAATATAGGGTCATGTGATGCAACCCTTGGTTTAACAATTCCTTATAATATAACATATTTAGATGAAAATATTAATAGTAGTTTGAAAAAATATTATTTAAAATATAGATTAGAATCCTTTAGATTCAATAATCACCCACATCAAGGCATTGTTAATGTTACAACTTCTCAATCACGAGGTTCATCTAATATTTTATTAAGAGAAATTACAAAAAGTAGCACTTATATTAACTTTATTAATAGTGTTAATAAAGTAATTTTTAGCGATTCTAGTTATACAACACTTAATAGAGAAGTAATTGATTTAAGCAATACATTTTATAATATATTTTATCCTTGTAATACCAATTACTGTGTAATTAGTGTTAAAGTAACATTATTTTGCTCAACAAATTATAACAACAGAATAACTATCGAATTATGGAGAGATAATACATTACTAGTTCAAGATTGTAGTTTGGGTTCGATTTTTGCATTAGATGGATTTGCTATTCCATACAATATTACTTTTTTAGATGAAAATCCCAATTATAATAATAGCGAAAAAAAATACTACTTAAAATATAAATTAGAAGATTCTAGTACTAATGACTTAGATATTAACGAAGAAGGATTCAATATTGATAATACAGAACAATTAGGTATTATTAATCTTACAACTTCTAATATAACAGGCTCATCTAATATATTATTACAAGAATATGTTAATATATCTCACAGTGTTATAAATAGCATATTTTATGAATATGTAGATTGCACAACCACTAGTGATGAAGTAGTAGATTTAAGTGCTATTGTTTTTAATACTATTAATCCATGTAATAACAGTTCAATTATTATAGATATTAGAACAGCACTAGCATGTAGTTTTGGAGACGATGAAACAATAACAATAGAATTATGGAGAGATTCTACTATGCTTATGTATGACTGTAGTTTAGGAAGTTCAATTACTACAGAGGGTTTAATAATTCCTTATAATGTTACTTATTTGGATGAAAACATCACTAGTGGTCCTAAAAAATATTATTTAAAATATAAACTGGAGAGAAATTTGTATCAAAAAAATCAAGGTATTCTTAATATTAAAACTTCGCAAAATGGGTCTCCTAATATTTTTTTAAGAGAGATTACCAATACTTCTACTATTTCTAATATGATTTTAAATAATATTAGTAATTTTACTACAACCACATCCGATATAATTGATTTAAGCAATTCATTTTTTAATGTTATTACTCTTTCTAGTAAATCCAATATTTTAGTATCTATTAATGTTACTTTATTTTGTAGTTATGGTTATGATGAAAGAATAACCCTTCAATTATGGAGAGATTCAACTATGATTTCAGAGGATATTGGTTTAGGAACATATAATGCTTCAATTTTACGAATACCATATAATTTAACTTATCTAGACGAAAATGTTAATAGTGGGATAATTAAATACTATTTAAAATATAAATTATCAAGTAATCATGGAATAAATATGGGTTTAGTTAATATTAAAAATTCTTCAACAATTGGTTCAAGTTCTTTCTTTTTAAGACAAATTTAGAAAAATTTTATTTGTAAAAAAATAATAATTAATATATTGAAAGTTATTTGTAAAATATTAAAAATTATAATATATTAATTTAATATATTGAAAATGGGCGACTCGGATATTCTAACTAATCGTCCTAAATTCAATAGACCAACACACGATTATATATTTTCTGGTTCGCAATTTAGAGGCGGTAATGATATTGATTCTGTAAGATTTTCAAAACGTGGTAATTTTATTGATATATGCAATGGAGGAATAGATATTAGTTCTTCGGTTGTAAATATAAATAATAATTTAAATATTTCTAATAATGCTTCAATTGGTGGTAATCTAAATATTACTGGAAGTACAACATTTGCCAATATAACCGGTAATAATTTTACTATTACTGGAGATTTATCAGTCAATAGTATGATTAGTGATATTTTAAAAGTTCCTGCTACTTTTACAATTGACCCTGCGACACATGGAAATATTACAGGAAAAGTAGTAATTCTTGGAGATTTACAAGTTGATGGAACAACTACTACTATTAATTCAAGTGTAGTAGATATTAGTGATAAAATGATTGTGGTGGCATCCAATGCAACAAATTCAGCACAAGCAGATGGTGGTGGTTTTAAAGTAGGTGGAGTAAATGCTGAATTTATATATAACAACACTAATACAAGATTTCAATCATCTATAGGACTTGGTATTTCAGGAAATTTACTACCTATTAATAATGTTTCGCAAGTTCCTGTTTCATATAATACTTTTCAGTTAATAACAAGTAATTTAGGAAGTGCTATAAGTACCGTTGCTAATACATGGGAACCAATAACAAATTATACTATAAGTAAAGTTGTTTTAAGTAACTATTCGTGCATGAAAATGGAATTTAAAGTTAACTTTATTTCTTCAACAGAAGCTGACCAAACTCTAGGTTTTCAAGTACAAAGAAATGTAGCAGCAACTCCGTCATGGACCACAGTATTTACAGATCCAAGTTTAGGATCAAATATGGGCATCGGTTTCATGGATGTATATAATGGAACATTTATCGATGATCTTTCTGGAACAGCATTGAATGCTAGTACTGTAAGTTATAGACTTCTACAACGGAGAAATTTAATTACAACCTACGATGATGCTATATCTACTGGATTTGGTGTTATTGGTGGCACTGGAGTTGGTAATTATATTTTCTTACAAGAACTATATAGACCTGCAAGCTAATACTCTATTAATTATATTTTTTTAAATAAATATAATTAATTATAGTTTATCAGAATATGTATAAATTTTAGATATAATAATATTTTATAATTTTATAATGAATTTGCATAATTTCAATTCAAATAATAAATCATGGAAAGTGTATACAAACACGTTGTCATCTATTAGTGGAGACAATTTAACAATAAAACCAGATGAGAGACAAAACTTATTATTAGAAGTCTCTGGTAACAACAATATTTTTATAAAAAAAGGAGACACTTCGTATAATTTAAGTAATTTAATAACAGGAGCAACCAGTTCTATTGTTACTGGTTCGGATGCTTCATTTTCTAATATTGATGTAAGCAGAAATTTAAATCCTTTAAATGACAATACTGGCAGTTTGGGTACTATTGCTCCTACGCTTAAACGCTGGGGCAACGCATATATACGAGATATAAGTGCTACTAATATGAGTATTAGTGGAAATATTAATATAAGCGGAAATATTTTTAATGTTAGGCAAATAATACCACAAGTAACTAATGACATAAGCACTAGTTTAGGAACAAGTTTAAATACTTGGCAAAAAGTATTCATACGTGATTTAAGTAATATTACCAAAATAAATGGCACATCTTGGCCACCTATAACAGGTACAGGACCAACAGGACCAACAGGACCAACAGGACCAACAGGTCCAACAGGACCAACAGGACCAACAGGAACAGTAGGACCATCCGGACCAACAGGACCAACAGGACCAGCAGGTTCAGGGATAGGACCGCCAGGACCAGCAGGAACAACAGGACCAATAGGACCAACAGGATCATTAATTACAACTCAGAGAATATATCAAAATATTAATAGTAATACTAATTGGGATGCTGTTAATGGATACTATGGACTAGCAAAACAAACTTATCCGGCATTAAATACATCGTCAAGTGGAGTAAAAGCAGTTGATGCTTGGACCTTAAGAAGTTCAGCAGGAGAGACATTCTATGGTATTTGTTGGTCTCCAAAACTTGCATTATTTGTTGCCACTAATTTTGCATCTGTATCTACACAAGTTTCAATAAATGGAATTAATTGGACGCCGGTAACTTTACCAACATCAGCAAGTCAAGTTTGTTGGTCTGAACAACTTAATTCATTTATTGCTGCAGGTGCATCAATAATGCGTTCTACTGATGGAAGAACTTGGGCAACCGTCGCAGCAAATTCCTCATGTAGAACTGTTTGTTGGTCTCCTGAACTTAGATTATTTGTTGTAGTTACTAACGGTAGTTCCAATAATGTAATAACTTCTATAAATGGAACTAGTTGGTCTCCGATGTCTGTAGTCGCTAGTGAATGGAGTTGCATTTGTTGGTCTCCTAATATAGGAATATTTGTTGTTGTGAGTGCTAGTAATGGGCATGTGATGACATCTAGTAATGGGTCAGTTTGGAATGTTATAAGTGTAACATATACAGGTCAATGGGCTACTGTGTGTTGGTCGCCTAAACTTGGTTTATTTGTTGCTCTTTCAAATGACGGTAAAGGAATGACTTCCAATAATGGAACAATATGGACCATTTTCAATGTTCCTGGCAATTTACATACTATTTGTTGGTCTCCTCATCTTGGATTATTTGTTGCTGGTTCTACTAATAAAGTAATGTATTCAATTAATGGAATAAATTGGATTGAAATAACTCTGAATACAGCTAATCAACCGATGCTTGGTGCTTGTTGGTCTCCTGAACTTGGAATATTTGTACTAGCTGGTTTGGGGGGTAGAATATATACTTCTTCATTAAGAGGACGTCCTCCAACAAGTTATAATGTATTTGATAGTTCTTTTAATAGTATTGATGAAAGTGGTAATTGGACTTTTTTAAATTTAAATGCTATAACTCTTACAGCAAACGGAGCTGCTGTAAATTCTGATGATCGCATTAAACATAACGAAATTAACATTACTAATGGATTAGACATTATTGACCAACTTTGTCCAAAGTTTTATCAAAAAACGCAAGTAATGTTACATACTAATTATAATGGGGATTTAAGTGGTTATACATGGAATTATGAAGCAGGTTTAATTGCACAAGAGTTATTACAAATAAATGATATAAGTTATCTTGTAAGCGGTGGTGATTATTATGAGGAAAAATATAATTTAATAACACAAACAAATGACATGAGTTATAATACTAATGAAAATAGTTATTATGAAGTAAGCAATAATTTAATACCAAGACCATACAATGTAAATTATAACTCTATTTTTATATATGGGCTTGCTGCTATAAAAGAATTACATGCAAAAGTCAAATCTCAAGAATCAACTATATTAGATGATGAGCTAAATAGTTTAGTATCAAGAATAGAAGCGTTAGAATAAATTGTATATTGAGCTATTAGTTATAAAAATAATATGATATTATTAAAAAATTTACAAAAACAGTTTAATATCTTCTAAATTATAATATTATAATTCTCCATAAGATCTAATTTGCTTACAAAAATTATATAAACATTAGAAAAAATTATTAATGTAAATATTCGTATTTATATATATATATAAAATATATATTAATTTTATAATAGTTTATGAATTTAGATAATTTCAATTCAAATAATAAATCATGGAAAGTATATACAAACACGTTGTCATCTATTAGTGGAGACAATTTAACAATAAAACCAGATGAGCGACAAAACTTATTATTAGAAGTCTCTGGTAACAACAATATTTTTATAAAAAAAGGAGACACTTCGTATAATTTAAGTAATTTAATAACAGGAGCAACCAGTTCTATTGTTACTGGTTCGGATGCTTCATTTTCTAATATTGATGTAAGCAGAAATTTAAATCCTTTAACTGACAATAGTGGAAGTTTAGGTACTACTGTCCCTACGCTTAAACGCTGGGGCAACGCATATATACGAGATATAAGTGCTACTAATATGAGTATTAGTGGAAATATTAATATAAGTGGAAATATTTTTAATGTTAGACAAATAATACCACAAGTAACTAATGACATAAGCACTAGTTTAGGAACTAGTTCAAATATTTGGCAAAAAGCATTTATACGTGATTTAAGCAATATTGCTACAATAAATGGCGCAACTTGGCCTATAACAGGCTCAGGTGCAGGTCCAACAGGACCAACAGGACCAATAGGACCAACAGGACCAATAGGACCAACAGGACCAGCAGGTTCAGGGATAGGACCTACAGGACCAACAGGACCACCTGGTTCAGGAACAGGATCAACAGGACCTGCTGGATCAGCAGGAATAACAGGGTCAACTGGACCAACAGGATCATTAACATCTGATACTACTAATTTAAGACTAACCGCTAATCAGAGAATATATCAAAATATTTCTGGTGATATTAGTTGGAATGCTGTTAATGGACACTATGTACCATCACAACAAACTTATCCGGCATTGAATCCATTATCAAGCGGTGCGAAAGCTGTATCTACTTTTTCTACGAGAACAGCACTGACAGCTTCTTACTGGAATAGTATTTGTTGGTCGCCGGAACGTGGAATATTTGTTGTGGTTGCTGAAAATGGAACAAATAGAGTAATGACTTCGTCTAATGGAATAAATTGGACTTCGCATGGTGGAACAAATAGTGGGGTGTGGCGGTGTGTTTGTTGGTCTCCACAACTAAGATTATTTGCTGCTGTTTCTAAAGGTGGAACAAGAGCAATGACTTCTCCAGATGGAATAACTTGGACTCCACAAACAGCAGATGGATATGAATGGCTCGGCATTTGTTGGTCAGCAGAACTAGGATTATTTATTGCTACAGGAACAAATAGAGCAATGACTTCTAATAATGGAACAATTTGGATATCGGGTAGTGCAACAGAAGCAAACAATTGGTTTAGTGTTTGTTGGTCTCCGGAACTTAGAATTTGTGTTGCTGTTGCTAATAGTGGATCAAATAGAGTAATGCGTTCTAGCGATGGAAAAATCTGGGTTGTAACTCCAGCACCAGCAAACGGCTACACTGGTGTTTGTTGGTCTCCAGACCTTGGATTATTTGTTGCTTCTGCTTTTAGTAGTTCAAACACAGTACTGATTTCTAATAATGGAATAAATTGGAGTGCGGTAGCAACACCTGCTATTTATTGGAGGTGCGTTACTTGGTGCAAAGAATTAAGAATGTTTATTGGTAGTGCAAATATGTTCTCTGGAACATGGTCCGTTGTAAGAACTACTTCACCTAATGGAATAGATTGGAGTGCAACTACAATACCGGCAGACAACATTGCTGGTGACTGGTCTTCAGAACTCGGAATATATTGTATTGTAAATTTTACAAGTAATGTAATGACTTCTTCATTAAGAGGACGTCCTCCAACAAGTTATAATGTATTTGATAGTAGTTTTAACAGTATTGCTGAAAACGGTAATTGGACTTTTTTAAATTTAAATAGTATAACTCTTACGGCAAACGGAGCTGCTGTAAATTCTGATGATCGCATTAAACATAATGAAATTAACATTACTAATGGTTTAGACATTATTGATCAACTTTGTCCAAAGTTTTATCAAAAAACACAACTAATGTTAGATGCTAGTTATAATGGGGATTTAAGTGGTTATACCTGGAATTATGAAGCAGGTTTAATTGCGCAAGAACTTTTACAAATAAATGATATAAGCTATCTTGTAAGTGGTGGTGATTATTATGAAGAAAAATATAATTCAATAATGCAAACAAATGATATGAGTTATAACACTAATGAAAGTAGTTATTATGAAATAAGTAATAATAATTATGAAATAAGCAATAATAATTATGAAATAAGCAATAATAATTATGAAATAAGCAAAACTTTAATAGCAAGACCATATAATGTAAATTATAACTCAGTTTTTATATATGGACTTGCTGCTATAAAAGAATTACACATAAAAGTTAAATCTCGAGAAACAAGTATATTAAATCGGCAAGCAATTATAGATAACTTAATAACCAGAATACAAGTATTGGAATCAAACATTTAAGTTAATCCAGATCGTGCAAATAATAAAGTTATTAATATAAATATTCGTATTTATATATATATATAAAATATATATAAATGTTATAATAGTTTATGAATTTACATAATTTTAATTCGATTAATAAATCAAGGAAAATTTACGTAAATATGTTGTCATCTATTAGTGGAGACAATTTAACAATAAAACCTGATGAGCGACGAAACTTATTATTAGAAGTCTCTGGCAACAACAATATTTTTATAAAAAAAGGAGATACTTCGTATAATTTAAGTAATTTAATAACAGGAGCAACAAGTTCTATTGTTATTGGTTCAGATGCTTCATTTTCTAATATTGATGTAAGCAGAAATCTAAATCCTTTAACTGACAATAGTGGAAGTTTAGGTAGTGTACTTAAACGCTGGGGCAACGCATATATACGAGATATAAGTGCTACTAATATGAGTATTAGTGGAAATATTAATATAAGCGGAAATATTTTTAATGTTAGACAAATAATACCACAAGTAACTAATGACATAAGCACTAGTTTAGGATCAACTTCAAATACTTGGCAAAAAGCATTTATAAGTGATTTAAGTAATATTGCTACAATAAATGGCACAACTTGGCCTATAACAACTTCAGGAACAATAGGACCAACAGGACCAACAGGACCAATAGGACCAACAGGACCAACAGGACCAACAGGACCAATAGGACCAACAGGACCAACAGGACCAACAGGACCAGCAGGTTCAGGACCAACGGGACCAGCGGGATCTGCAGGAACAAGAGGATCAACAGGAGCGTCTGGAACAATAGTACCACCATTAACATCTGATACAACTAATTCAAGAATAACTACAAATCAGAGAATATATCAAAATATTTCTGGTGATATTAGCTGGAATGCTGTTAATGGATACTATGTTCTAGCAAAAGATGCTTATCCATCTTTAAATCCTGTGTCAAGCGGACAAACAACAATTTCTAAAACGAATACTAGAACAAGAAGTAGTTCAGACGGTGGTATTAATGATTGTTGTTGGTCTCCAGAATTATCTATGTTTGTTGGTTTGTCTGGCAATATCGGTCATACAATATGGTCTCATAATGGAATCAATTGGAATTCAAATTATATTGGCGGCAATACCAATCTTAACACTTATTGGAATGCTATTTGTTGGTCTAGAGAACGAGCAATATTTGTTGCTGTTGATATGAATGGTCGCGTAATGACTTCTATTAATGGAAAAGATTGGATATTTAGAATTCGATTCCTTACTGCTTTCTGGACTGGTGTTTGTTGGTCTAAAGAACTAGGAATATTTGTTGGTGTTGGAAATACCGGAGACGGTAATAGAGTAATTACTTCCTATAATGGGATTGATTGGACTCGACAAACTGGTATTCCTGCTTATTTTTGCTCATGCGTTTGTTGGTCTCCAGAACTTAGAATATTTGTTGTTCTTAATTCGGAGTCGCAAAATTTCGTTATAACTTCTTCAGATGGTATAAATTGGAGTCAATCAAGTAGTCCAAATTTTTTGGCACGATCTGTATGTTGGTCTTCTGAACTTGGAATATTTGTTGCTGTTGGTGGTAACTCCCCAGGAAGGGCAATGGTTTCTAATAATGGAATAAATTGGACTACATATAATATGGTATGGACTGGTTCTCCATGGAAAGTTTGTTGGGCACCAGAACTGAAGTTATTTATTGCTCCAAGTAATTCTGGAACTGTTTTATTTATAAATACTTCTACTAATGGAATTAATTGGATTCCAATAACATATACTGGTGATTTAAAAAACTACAGGAATATAACTTGGTCTCCTGAACTAGGAATATTTGTTGCTCTTTCAACTAGTGGTGGTAATGGAGCTATACACACTGTTCTAACTTCTTCATTAAGAGGACGTCCTCCAACAAGTTATAATGTATTTGATAGTTCTTTTAATAGTATTAATGAAAACGGTAATTGGACTTTTTTAAATTTAAATGCTATAACTCTTAGATCAAACGGAACTGCTGTAAATTCTGATAATCGCATTAAACATAATGAAATTAATATTAATAATGGAATAAACATTATTGACCAACTTTGTCCAAAGTTTTATCAAAAAACACAAGTAATGTTAGATGCTAGTTATAATGGGGATTTAAGTGATTATACATGGAATTATGAAGCAGGTTTAATTGCGCAAGAACTTTTACAAATAAGTGATATAAGTTATGTTGTAGGTGGTGGTGATTATTATGAGGAAAAATATAATTTAATAACACAAACAAATGACATGGGTTATAATACTAATGAAAGAAGTTATTATGAAATAAGCAATAATTATGAAATAAGCAATAATTATGAAATAAGCAATAATTATGAAATAAGCAAAACTTTAATAACAAAACCATATAATGTAAATTATAACTCTGTTTTTATATATGGACTTGCTGCTATAAAAGAATTACATGCAAAAGTCAAATCTCAAGAATCAACTATATTAAATCAACAAAATATTGTAAATAATTTAATTACAAAAATAAAAACATTAGAAGATAAGAGAAGCATTAGTAAATAATTTTATAAGAAAAATATAATATTTTTTGATTTAAAATATAATATTTTTTGATTTAAGCTACACTTGCGAGAGATTTGGTGTAAGGATTATTTTTAAACGCGCTCAATAACGACTCATCCATTCTTGACGCATTATAATTTGCATCATAACTTTGCATGCCATTTATTTCTCCCATAAATTCTCGCGATGGTATAATAGTTTGACTGTTATTAGTAATTAATTGTCTATTTTGTTGAAAAATAGAATCATTACGAGATGTTGTAGAATTATTATGATTATTAAATAAACTCATATTTCCTTGATTGGGACGCGACTCATATGTTTTATTAACATTATTTTGTTGAGCATAAGCACTATTGTAGGGTCTTAATCCTTGAACATTTGAATTACCATTGCCAATATATTCTTTATTTGTGGTTGTTCTTTGGTTATTATAATTTTGATGTTCGGTTACTCTATAAGCATCTCCTGTATTATTTTGTCCTTGAACGTTTACATAATTCATGTTTATTTTATTAGTTGTCATTTCTCTATTTGTAATTTTTGTTTTATCGTCTGAATTAAATAAATGTCCTGTTGGTGTTAATCCATTTACATTACCTGTTTCGCGTAAATTACCTATAACGTTTTCTTTGCGTGTAGGTCTAAAAATATCTAATATAGGAGCAACTGCTGCTTTTGCCATACCATATATGCCACCGAATTCACTATTCTCTTTAGTAATTGAGCGATTATTATGTAACATATTATAACTCTGTGAACCATAATCATTGGGATTAGCATAATTTGTTCCGCTTGCACTAGCATTACTTAATGGAAGTCCAGATAAATTTTGCTTTTTAGATTCTTCAAATTCAGAATTGGTATATGTAGCTTGTCCACTTGAACCTGAACCATAATATTCGCGACTTGTATCATTTCTATTTTCCATTGGAATTAAATGGGTGCTTCTTATTGGAGGTGCTTGTTCTATGCCTGTTGTTGTAAACCAACGATTTGGTCCAGACTCATATGATTTATCAGGTAAATGTTTTTCAATTACACCTATTTTGCTATTGGGTCCTGCCATTTTTATAGGATGTAAAGCAGGACCCTGATGACCGTCTAAATCGAAAGTCGTTCTCGGTTTATTTTCAGCACGTAAGTCATCAACCGATTTAGGCATCCATGCATCTCGTGCCATCATTCCAGAATTAAAACCATCTCCGCCTTGTGTTCCGCCACTATTAAATCCATCAGAATTTTGAGAACCATAACCCATATTAAGACCTGGTCCAACACGCTGTGGTTCCCATAATGTAACATTGGACATTTTCATTGATTCGTTCATACGAGATTGAAAAAAATCACTATTATTAGGAGTTCCATTTGGACGATGAGAATTTTCATCCGGTCTAAATAATGGTGCTATTTCAGATTTAGATATTTGTTGACTACCATTTCCTTGTTTAGAATCTAAAATAGACTCTGTTGAATTTAAATCACCAGTATAACCTCGTAATTTACCACCATAATAATGTTGCATATTATTATGAGCAAAATTATCTAAATTTGTTTGTTGACCAGATAATAAATTAATTTGTGAATTTATTATGGGACTGCTTCGTGAATTTATTATAGGATTGACTCGTGAATTTATTTCTTCTCTATAATTTGAAAAATTTTCAGTTTTTTCAGTCCCTCCTGATAAAAAATTTTGTTTTTGAAATTTTTCTTGTGTTGCAATATTTTTAGCAGAATCTTTTTTTTCTTGCTCTGATAATATATATATACTTCCTAATATTACAATAGGTATAGCTAAAGCGGCCATATTATTTTAATATATTATAATATTAAATATATTATTTAATATTGTAATATTAAATAATACAATAACTAGTTTCTAAATTAAACTGGATTAATAAAAAATTATATGTTTTCCATATTTCTCTCATAATTATAATTATTATTTAATTGAAAATAATCTTTTTGAACAATTCTTGAACTAATATTATTATGAAAAGGAATACATATATTTTCTTGCGGATTCAAATGTAAATAGTTAAAATTATTTGGAACACATAAAGTTTCATTCTTTATATTAAAGTTATTAATTTCTCTATATACCCACGCTGGATGTGTTGCGCGAGATTGACTTGTAATTTCATTTTCATTTTCTGGATAACTATTTTTATAATATTTGTTATTATTGTTTAAATAGTCAGTATAATTATTTTCATTAATAGTATCGCGATTTAATTTTCTATGTAATGAAAATAAATCGCTTTCTAAATCTGTCTTATTATTTGATAAATTAGCACCCCATTTTTGGGGTTTAACATATGGATCATTAAAGTAAGAAGGGGCTATTCCATTTCCAGGAACATTAATATTATAATTTCCAATATTTGTAGATTCTTCTAAATATTTCTGTATTCTACATGGGTCATCGTAAAATCTAGTAAATGCCATTTATATTAATATTATAATATTAATATAAATAATATATTTTCTTAATTTATAAATACGGAATATATTCCATGCTATTATTATCATATATAGTCACTCTAAATGTATCAGAATAACCTTCAACAAATACAGTATCTCCGTTATATAAATTATCACAACCCTGAGATGATGTGCAACTCTTATTTTTAAAACTAATAGGTAATTTAATCATTCCATTTTTATCGTTCAAGGTATAAAAATTCCATTTATCTCTATTGGAAAATAAAGGTTTTCCTAATAAAGGTAATATTGTTTCTGGACCATTTATTCGTGTTAATATGCCAATTTGTCTATAGGTGCTATTAACTGATTGAGTTGGTACATTTATAGGTATTTTGGGTCCATTATTATTAGCATTATTAAAAATTCGGTCATCACGAAGAGGAGCAGCATATGGATTTAATAAAACATCATTTTCTCTATTATTATGAGAATTTCCTAAAAACGGTATTAGCTCCGATGAATTATTATGAGTATTACACGTAGCACAAGACATTTTATTACATCTGCAATTATGTGTCTTATTTAAATTTTGATTATATTTGATATTCATAAAATATAATATTGCTATTATTAATAACACAAAAAATAATAACGTATAATTTTCAATACATAATATACCAGGTGGGCATTTCTTTGCCATATATTTATAATAAATAAATATTATAAATAAATATTATAAATAAATATTATAAATAAATATTTATAAGTTAATTATTTATAAATATCAGTATAATTATAGTTTATGAATTTTAGGTCGCACAAGGGAATGATGCCCACGTAGTATATCCTCTATACCAGCTTCTGTACTACTTTTTTTACTCTGCGAGTTAAATGTGGTATTTGATATTTTAATTCCTGCTTCTTGAACTTTATCTATAATATAACTTTTACAAGGATTATTGGGTGGTTTATTATTTTTAAATTCATTTTCTAAGTCGTCTCCTTCTTTATTTGCGTCCGCTTCTATACTATTCATTAATGAAGGAAAATCATTACCTTCTATTATCACGTTATTGTTAATTATATTATCTATATTAAATAATTTAAAAATAATTAACATCGCAAATCCTATAAAATAGGTAAAATTTTTATAATAACTATAAAGCAATATAAAAGATATGACATACAATAGCAAGATTGAATAATTCTTATTAATTAAATAGACATAGAGACTATAACATGTGTAAAAAAATATAATATAAAATGCAATAGTAAAATTTAAGTATTTTAAGTTGTGCAACTTATTATTTATTATATATATTATATCTAATCGCATATTAGTATATTATTATAATGCTATATAATTTATAATGTAAATATTTATAGCATTATAAATTATATTAAATTATTACTCTGTTTTCAAATCCGATAAAGTTTTTGTAGCGCTGCTAAACATATTTGTTAATTTGGATAAATCTAAATTACCAATTGAACTCATCGCATCATTTAGCGCAGGAGTCATAGTTTTCAATTGTTTAATTAAATCATTCTGCTGCTTAATAAGATCTTTAGTATCGGTTGAAATTGATTGAATATTATCTTTCCCCATTATTTTTTCTAAATTATCATATGCTTGTTCCATATCTGATGCTTTCCCTAGTTGTTTTTGCATTTGCTCTTTATTTGGAATATTATTAAATAATGCTGGTGTTAATTGTGATAAACCTTCTGTATCTTCTGTATCTTCTGTATCTTCTGTATCTTCAGTTTCTGCTGTTTCTGCTGTTTCTTTTCTTTTTTTTGTGCCTTTATTATCAAAATTTGACACTACAGTTTTTTGACTCTTTTCGCTTTTTGAAATAGTATTGCCTGAGGAATCACGATTGTCTTCCATTCCTTCTTGATATATAAAGAAACTGGTTGACATACTTGCTATACTTGTAACTAGAAATGCAGCACCCAGAACAATTGTCATATTTTTTGTGAAATTATATACTATTGCTCCTGTTAAAAAAAATAATAATATAGCAGTAAATTCCGATGTCATTATATATCCCAATACTGATATAAAAGCAACTATTGCAACAACATATAAAGTTATTTTGTTATTTACTATTCGGTTATTTACTATTTTGTTAAACATAGTATTAGAAATTTTCTTTTTCATACTTTTTATATAATATTAGAAAAGAATAAATTTTATAAACATACTAATTTTAAAAATATTACTTTATTAAGTCATTTAATAAAGTGATTTCACTATCTAGTTTTTTCATTTGATTTAATATTTGTTTAATATCTAAATTTTTATCTTTTTTTTCTAAACTATTCAAGTAATTTAAAAGTATAGAGAATGCTTCATTTTGTTTATTTTTTAAACGTAATGTATACTCAAACTGCTGTTTTTTATCATTTAATATTTTTTCAAGAATTTTTCTTTTAGATTCATCATACTTAGGCAAAATATGTTGCAACTTTTTATATTCATTTATACTTGTTGTTTTGCTATTTGTAACATGTGTAATCATATCTTTTACTTTGCTATCATACAATGCTATGTTTTCTCCTAAACTTTCAACCATATATCTTCTATATAAAATATAGAAGATATATATATAATTTTATGTATATAATTGCGTATTTGATAACTGTAATCTCTCTTGTTGAGTTAAAATATTATTTCCCATAACAGTATTACTACAATTGGGTTCCCATTCGCAAAAAACATAGCCAGTTTGTATATTACTTATATCTACCATTTTTGTTATAGAGTTCCAGTTATATTTAATATCATAAAGAGGTTTACATTTATTAGCGCTTGGATTAATTTTACAATTTGAACAGTTATTTGAAGTTATGAAAGTTTCTAATTTTTTATTATTATAAAAATATAAAACATAAATACTTGAAATCACTATAAATCCTATAACAAAAATTTTAAATAGTTTTTTTAAATCTTTATTGTTTTTCATACTATAGTACTATATTCTATAATATACTAATATTTTTATAAATTTTATATATACTAAATAAAAAAGCATATATTTAGAAGTTTAAAGTATGTAATTTTAAATATTTTACAAGTATATATATATATATAAAAGTATGGAAGAAGTAATTCAAAAACAATTTCAAACAATTAAAAGGATATTAGTACCATTAATACAAAATAAACGCGCACAAGATAACTTACTAAGAGCAACAATAATAAGGCAAGAAGAAATCAAAAATTTTACAGAAAAAACAGCAGCTACTAAAATAAGTCAGGCTTATAAATCATATAAATCAGTTAAAGATCTAAATGTTAGAAAAAACAAAGCAGCAACCTCAATAGCGCGCGCCTATCAATCCAAACTTGGACTGGTCGATGAAAATAAAGCCATCTCCAATGTTTTATGTGAAATTACTTTAGTACGAGATATATATAGAAAAAATATAAATGAAATATTAACAAG
>Ga0208951_1000314_pt1 | contig 22082 bp, 23 predicted proteins | sample GreLakmeMI27MSRF_FD_187702 | JGI IMG/M metagenome (GOLD analysis project Ga0208951, IMG submission 187702) | Freshwater lentic microbial communities from great Laurentian Lakes, MI, USA - Great Lakes metaG MI27MSRF (SPAdes) | ecosystem: Environmental > Aquatic > Freshwater > Lake | place: Great...
GGCGGAGCAGCCGGCGCATCGCAAACTCGAGCTGCGGGCCGGTCAGCAGCTTGTTCCAGCACGACGGCGCGCAATGGAGGAAAGCTGCGCGTGCGTCGCTTTCCAGGCTGCCAAACCACGCCTGCAGCTCGGTTGCGCGTGGGCGGCCGGCGTTGACGTGCTGATGCACCGCACCGATTACAATAATTCGAGACATACGGCGCGCGGGGCCCTAGAGTAGAGTCCGAACAGCACCTTCTGGCTCACGTCGCCGCTCTCAGCAGCCTCCATGGCGTCAAGCGCCGTGTGCAGCTGCTTCAGGTCCTTGAGAAGCGCCTGGTGCGTCTTAGCCCAGGCTGGGAAGCGTTTCCGTGAGCTTCTGAGCATGGCGCAGCGCTGTCGCACGCACTGTCGTCCTTGGCCGGGTACGGCCACGTCGCGTTGGCGGCCAGCAGCGCCTTATACGCCTCCTGCGTGAGCTCCAGCTGAGCAGCCGCCACTCCGGAGTAGGAGAGGCGTGCACTGGCGCGTCTTGGAACCATCCGGTCCCAACCACGGCCGACCACGGAACTATTCTCCCTCCAGCGAGCGCACGGGTTTCTCGGTCAACGTTTTCAAGAGACCGCCTACCGCACCGGACGCAGGGCGGGGAGCGCGCGCACTGTGGCGTCCAATGCCCTAATCCAGCACGCACGCACGTCCCTGCCTTCTTCGTCGGTTGATCAAAACTTGCATCGCAAGCCACCTCCGCCTTCTCTCTGCCTGCCCTGCGTGCCATCCGTCAGTCCTGCCTCGTTCTGGCTTGACCACGCGTTCACGCTTGGCGATGCCGGACGCGGTGCGCTGCTTCGCGGCGTCGCTCGCTTTCTTCCACGCCTCCGAGTTCTGCGTCGCCTGCGTGTACAACTGGCGGGACGTGGGGTGGCACAGTGCGTGGGCTGGCACTTGCTGCTGCGCTTAGTCGCTGCTGCGCTTCTGACAGCTTCGCTCCCCAGGCTTCCTCTTCAGTTGGCCCTATACCGCCGCAATGTCCTTCGCGTGCGCCGAGTACCTGACAGAGCAGGCGTTGCTTCCCGGGCTCAAGGCACGCCTGACAGCTGTGGACTCCTGCCGCACCGGCTCGTCTGACCACCCCAGCAGGCTTCGCCCCACGCGGCGAGCGTGCAGCGCGCTGGCCTGGCGCTGCTTCTGCTGGGCGAGGCGCTGCGCAAGTGCGCGCTGCTGACAGCGAAGCAGAGCTTCACGCACGTCATTGCCACGTGGCACCGCCCCCAGCACATGCTCGTCACCTGCGGCGTGTACCGCTTGATGCGCCACCCGGGCTACCTAGGCTGGCTGCTGTGGGCGGTGGGGACGCAGGTGTTGCTGCAGAACCTGGTGAGCGCAGTGCTGTTCGCAGCTCTGTCCTGGCGCTTCTTCTCGCGGCGCATACCCTTCGAAGAGGCGCGGCTAAGGGAGTTCTTCGGCGAGGAATATGCGCGCTACGCAGAGCGCACGCCCACATACATCCCCTTCATTCACTGAGCGCTGCGGAGTTCGTTACCAAGTCTAACTGTGTGCTGCCAGACCACATCCAGGCGTTGTTTCGGTTCTGGCAGCGCAGGTTGCGTCGTTTGCAGATGCATTCCGGCGCTCGTGCGAATTGCAGCAACAAGGCAATGAGTGCGCCGCCACCACATCTCTGCCCAGTGGGCATCAAAGGCTGAACAAGCCCGCTGCCCGCATGCCTGGGCATCGTGGGCATCGGGGACCTCTGTACCGCCCACAACAAATAACGCTCGCTGATGTAATCTTCGATCGCGCACTCGTCCCTCCTCCCTCGCTCTACTCCTTGTCTCTCTTCTGATTCTCACAGCTGTGGCTCCCGTCTCTGCGTCGATGTGCCCCTTCATGGGCGGTGTGGCTGCTTTCAAGGCTGCTACAGAGGGCGACCTGCTGGCACTGCAGGCTGTGCTTGTGGCCCACTCCTGGGCAGCAGACGCGGAGCTGGAGCGACACCCACAGCGTTACGTGCTGCACGCGGCTGTGGCTGCGGGGCAGGAGGCCTGTGTGGCTCTGCTCCTGCGCCATGGCGCGTCAACGGAGAAGCAGGACGCGCAGGGCCGCACGCCGCTGGCGCTTGCCAAGCAGCTCAAGCTCAACGCGGTGGCTTCGCTGCTGGAGGCTAAGCCGACGGTGCGAGCGCTTCTGCTGACACCATTCGCACACCTCACACGTGCTATTAGGCGCTCGCCGCGCGGTTCGCTCAGCTGGAGAAGGAGCTGTCGTCCGAGCTGGCCAGAAACTCGCGGGTGTCCCTCTGCGAGAAGGTGGTCTTCGCAGTCACTGGCATCCTGTTTGTGTCGCTCTTCGTGGCAATGGCACTCCTCTTCAATCAGCAGGGAGCAACGCGGGTGCTGGGCCCGCGGCTGTACGACAAGCTGATGGGCACGGCGCTCCTACGGGGCATGAAGGCCGAGATGCAGCGAAACGCGGCGGCTGCGCGGCTGGCACGCGGCTTGCCTGAAGATCTATGAGTGAGACTCACAGCGTCTCTGAATTCATCACACGTCACTGCTCCACGGTAGCCAGTAGGTCTCGCAGGTAGCGCTGACGCTGCGTAGCTCCCGTCAGCGCCTCCCATTCCCAGTGCGGCACAACAACCAAGCAAGCGCCCCGGTCGCGCAGGTGGCGCCGCTTGAGTCTGGTGGCACCCAGCGGCGGGGCGGGGCGGGGCGCGTTGCGAGCGAAGTGGGAGGAGCCGTCGTACTCAAGGAGAGTGGGCTCTACCTGACCAACCACTTGGATGGCCCAATCCAAAGTGTACCCGCCCGGACCCATCGCTTCCGCGTGCAGCGTGCGTCCAAGAGAGCGCAACACACGGCCCACGTCAGCTTGCGCCGCGCTGGATGGCGTGCTCGCGCCACGGCGGCTGCGCGCGTCACACCGACTGCGCCACGCCCGTTGCGCGGCATCGCCCAGCGCGTCGGGCAGCGGGGGCAGCGCATGCGCACGGGCATGCGCAGCGTCCAGGGCGGCTTGGGCGAGCTGGCACAGCGCCAGCTGTGGTAACTGCTGCGCGCACTCCCCACCGTCTCGCCCGCACAGCTCCCGCCAGGCGCAGTCAAAGGCCGGCCACGCAAAACCCTCCGCACAGGCGAGGGACCACAGCGTGAGTGCCAGCTGGGCGCTGCTCCAACCCGCCAGTCCCTGCGCCGCCCCAGCGCCTGCTGAACACAGCGCGGGGCACCCCTTCACCAGAGCCTCAGTGACGGGCGCCCCGGGTGGGCCTCCTGCCGGCTCGCACAGCACCGCGCTGGCCCAGATCAGCGTGCTGTGCGTTCGCGCGCTCGCAGCCCCTTGCCACCCCTCCCGCGCACAGCCCGCCAGCTCCAAAAACAGCTGCGGCGCGCTGTGACGCGCCTGTGCCAGCGCCCACGCGGCATCTGCCGCGCAGTGGGGCGGTAGCGCGCGCGCAGCTGCCGTACGCGTCACAGCAGCCGCAAACACATCCAGCTCCTTTCCCAGGGCGCCGCTCTCGCTGCTAAGCGCGCCCGCCGCCCACAGCGCGTCTGTGCTGCCGCGCGGGGTGAGCTCGTCCGCACGGGCAGCCTCGAGCAGCAACGCGAGCGAACGCTGCATACCCGCGTCCCTACGAACGGCCAGCAGCGCGCCCGGCGCGCCACCGCGGCGCGCGGACGCCACCCGCGCACGCAGCGCCTGGGCGTCGCCGTCCGCAGCGTCTGCGCGCGCGCAGCGGGGCGCGCAGCGCGTGCGGATCACCGTGCTTCTCATCGTGTGCGCTCCTCACCGTGTCTTCTCCACAGTCGCAGGCGCCGCGGACGCAGGCGGTGCCTCCTTGGACGCGCCCAGGCCGAAGCGCTGACGGAACATGGCGACGCGGCCGGTGTTGGCTGTCTGCTTCTTGCGCCCTGTCCAGGCTGCGTGGGTGGTGGTGTCGCTCTGCAGGAAGTAGGTGTCGTTGGGCGCGCGCATGGTGCTCCACACCACGGAGCTGGCGCCCTTGGTGTTCACGATCGTCAGGCAGCGCTGCAGAGGATGTATGCCCTTTCGCATGGCGCCCGGGACGTTACAACGCACAGCGTCTCGCACGCTAAAGCAGCAAGGACTATGAGGAGCGTAGGGCGACAGCAGTCCCTGTCCCGCAGAGCCGCGCGTCGTACGTTTTGGTACGACACGAGCGCTAGCAACGAGGTCCCCTGCTCGCCGTTGTGGGCCTGCGATGGACGCTCACCAGGCGCTGAAGCGCTACTGGGGCTTCGACCAGTTCCGACTGCAGCAGGAGGAGGTGATAGCCGCAGTGCTCGGTGGGCGCGACGCGCTCGTCATCATGGCCACCGGCAGCGGCAAGAGCGTCTGGCACGTTCGTTGCTACGCGTCGTTGCCGCGTATCGTTGCGCGAGAGCTCATGCGAGATGCCCTCCTGCCCACGTAGCTACCAAGTTCCGCCGCTGGTGAGCGGACAGATGTGCCTGGTGATAAGCCCGCTCATCTCGCTGATGAAAGACCAGGTCATGGCGCTCAAGGCTCGCGGAGTGAAAGCCAACTACCTGGCCAGCACGCAGGCGGACGCAACCGTGTACGGCGACGCGCAGGCGGGCCGCCTGGAGCTGCTGTATGTCTCTCCAGAACGTGCGGTGACATTGGGGGCGAGCTTTTTCGCGCCGCTGCTTGCGGGGCGCGGCATCTGCTGCATCGCGGTGGACGAGGCGCACAGCGTCAGCGAGTGGGGCCACGACTTCCGCCCAGAGTTCAGACAACTGGGCAGCCTGCGGCAGCTGCTACCAGGCGTGCCTGTCGTCGCGCTCACAGCCACAGCCACCGGATGCGTACGAGAGGACATCTTGAGCTCGCTGCACCTCGCTGCGCCCCATATGGCGCTCACGTCGTTCGACCGGCCCAACATCCACTACTCTGCGTGCGCCAGCGGCTCAGCTGACCTGGTGTCCCTCGTCAAGGAGGGCGGCAGCAGCGGCAGCACCATCGTGTACGTGCCCACGCGCGAGGGCGTCGAGAGCGCTGCCAGGATGCTGCGTGACGCTGAAGTGCCCAACGTGCGCTTCTATCACGGCTCCCTGGACGGGGCCGCGCGCGAGGAGGCCCACAGCGCGTTCGCCGAGGACAGCTGCCGCGTCATCGTGGCAACCGTGGCGTTTGGGATGGGCATCGACAAGAAGGATGTGCGTCGGGTCATCCACCTGGGCGCCCCAAAGTCTCTGGAGGGGTATTATCAAGAGTCCGGGCGCGCAGGGCGGGACGGCCTGCCCAGCTCGGCGCTGCTGATTTATAGCCCGAGCGACTGGACCAAGCTGGACTTTTACACTCGCGACATCAGAAGCCCGCAGCAGCGCGAGGCCGTGGCGGTGAGCATGCAAGCGATGAGGGATTACGCCACATCCACTAGCTGTCGCCGCCGCGCATTGCTGTCCCATTTCGGTGAGCCGGGCGCCTCATCGCAGGCGGGCGCCACCTGCGGCGCTTGCGACAACTGCTGCCGCGTCACCACGCATCGCGACATGGCGCCCGAGGCGCGGCTGCTACTGGCGGCGGTGCACCAGACTGGCAACACGCTGGGAGCAGGGGTGCGGTTCTTTGGGGCGCGGGGGCGGCCCAGCGCCTCACATGAGCACTGACTGCGCATTCGGCGCAGGTGCCCATCCAGGTGTTACGGGGCAGTATGGTGGCTGACGTCACCCGCGCGGGCAGGGAGTTCGACAAGCGCTGCTCCGTCTTTGGCGCAGGCGCGCGCACAGGCAGCGATAAGTGGTGGCGCGCGCTCTTCGAGCAGCTGGTCGCGCAGGGGCTCCTCCTGCCGCGCACCCTCACCGGCGGTCGTACCGTCACAGTCTTCGGCGTCTCTCCGGCGGGCTACGCCTTTCTGCGCGGGGAGGCAACGCTCGACATGGTCGTACCCCAAGAGATGCTAGACGAGGAGAGCGGCGGCGGCGGCGCATCAGCCAAGGGCAAGCGCGTGTCGGCCACGCTCAGCGGCGCGGCTGCGCGCGTGTGCGACGCGCTGCGCGCCTGGCGCAGCGCTCGCGCGGTGGAGGACAAGAAGCCTGCGTACGTCTACTTCACCGACGCGGTGATGGAGGCCGTCGCGCTGGCGATGCCGCGCACGCTGCAGCAGCTGCAGGCCATCCCCGGCCTGGGTCATGCCAAGGTGCAAGCCATTGGCGCCGCGCTCCTGGAGGTTGTGGCGCCACACCTGGGCGACGTCGGGGCGGCGGCATCGTCGGCGGCGACGGGCGCGGAGATGGTGCATCACCCGCCGCCCGGCGCTGATGGGTTCACCGTGTCGCTGAGCGCGGAAGAGGAGAGCCTCTTCGGAGAGCTGCTCGCCTTCCGCGCGTCGCTCGCGCAGCGGCTGCACATGCGCCCGGACCACCTGGTGGGCGAGCCCGCGCTGCGGCTGCTCACGCTGCGCCGTCCGTCCGCGCTGGAGGGTCCGTACGGCTTGGAGGGGGTCCCCGGCGTCAACGCCTTCCTGTTGCTCAACCACGGACGCGCGCTGCTGGAGGCGTGCACCGGCGGCGCAGCCCGGCGAGGCCTGTCCCCGGACGCGGGACGGAAGGCCATGGAGCTCCAGGAGGCCAGCCGCCGTGCGCACCTGGCGGCGTCCGAGGCGGCTGCGCTTGCTGCTGCGGCCAGCGGCGCCTTCAACCGCGGCGATGCGCCCGCGCCGGGCTCTCTGCGCCTCGGCATCGCCACCATGGCGCCAGCATCCGGAGACTCCTTCAGTGCCGCGCAGCAGGCGAGCTACGACTCATGGACCTCCGGCGCGAGCCTGGCGCTGGTTGCATCATCCCGCACCCCGAAGCCCATTCAGACCAGCGCCGTGATGGGTCACCTGCTGGACGCGGCGCGCGCGGGGCGCGAGCTTGACTGGGGCCGCCTCGGCTCCGAGATCGGCATCGACGCCCCGGGGCGCTTCACGCTGCATCAGCTGCTCTCCGCCGCGCGCGCCGTCCGCGCCGCACAGCCTGCAGGCGAGTCTGTGAAGCTGCGCGCCATCCGAGACATGCTGCCGCAGGGTCAGGCGGACCTGATCGACGCGGCGCAAAAGGGATGCACGTGGGACTGCATAAAGTTTGCGCTCGCGCTGCTGGAGTGCGGCGTGCAGGTGTTGGACGCCGATGGGCCGCAGCAGCCCCCGCTGGCGACGCTGGGCGCGGGCGACGCTTGTGGCCAGAAGCGCGCGCGCCCAGAGAGCGTGCAGCGCGCAGATGTTCTCGCGTTTCTGCGTGCGCACGGCGCCGCAGGGCGCGCAGCCATTGCGGCGCAGCTGGGCGAGGCGGGGTTAGATGAGGCGTTGGGGGTGTGTGCGGAGGATTTCGAGGTCTATCAGGATGCGGGCGTATGGCACTGCATGTGAGCAAAGAAGGAAGGAGCGCGCTACCCTTCTCTTGCTCTCAACACACGGTCCGTCACTCTGTTCTAAGCGGCTCACTGCCAATGCCGCTGTCGCTCTCGCTGACCCTGCCGCCCGCAGCAGCCTGCACGGGCGCAAGCTGCGGCACTGCAGCCGGCGGCGGCGCGGCGGCCGCGGGTTTGGCCTTATGCGCTCTCGGCTTCTTGGCCGCCGGGCGAGCGCCGCCGCTGCGCCCTTTGCTCACCCGTCCGGTGCCCACCAGTCGCAGGCTCCTGCAGGTGCCCGCCAGCAGCTCCAGCCTCAGCTGGCCGTCCCTGAAGAGCAGCACTGCGTCGCAGGCGTCCCGGCTGGGCTCGTAGTGCCCCTCAAACACGCGCTCCTCGCCCCCGCCGCTGAAGCGAGCCACCGCGCGGCTGCCGCCCCCCAGCTCCAGGCTGCCCGCCTGCGCCTGCTCCACGGAGGCGGGCTTGAAGTCGTCTGCGCAGCCGCGGGCCTCGCGTCAGCCTCCCATCCCGCAAGCCACGCGCGCTAAAAAAGCACGCACAGCGCAGCAGCGTGTAGGAAGCGCACGCGCCGCCCTCCTGGTCAAAGGAACCGCCCAGAGCGAGGGGGTACTCTACTCCCTCCACCGGCGCTGCCGCCTGCATCGGCACAAGGCGCCTCACCTCCACATGCGCTCGGAGCAGGCACGCAGCAGGCGGAAGACACGGAGGTACGTACGGAAGCGCGACGCGTCGTGCCAGCTGCTTCATCATTTTGTTGGTGGTCCGTCAAAACAGCACGCTGGCGCCGTCGCGTCGTCGTCGTCCGCCGTGGTAGTTGACCCGTCACGCGTCACTAACCCGACGCCTCCGCCTCCCCGACTCTCCTGCTGTGTCCAGCGTGCCGGGGGGCGCCCGGAGGCAACCTGCGCTTGTGTGAGCTCGTGCTGGTTTGACGCTCGCAGGCGGCAAAGCGCACGCCGCACCCCGCGCCGCCGCCCTCCCGCGGCTGTGCGCGTGCCCGCGACACGCTCGAGAACAAAGCATGTCTCTTCTGTCGCGGCTGCTGAGCTTCCCGAAGCGCCGCCCTGTGTTGTTCGGCGTGGGCTTCAGCGCCAGTAAGACGTCGTTTGCTGACTATCTGGTGCAGCGCTACGTGGAGAAGCGCGAGGAGATTGACCTGAAGCGCAACCTCACCTTCGGCCTGTTCGGCCTGGGATACCTGGGTGCGACAGCGCCCCAGAGACGAGGTGCCACCACGAGGGGACTTGCCGCGCTCACACACTCTCCGGCCCCGCGCCACAGGCGGCGTGCAGTATGCCCTGTACGTGCCGATTTTCGGGCGCCTTTTCCCCGGCGCCGCCGCCTTCGCCGCCAAGCCGCTGGCTGAGAAGCTGGCTGACCGCGCGGGGCTGCGAGCAGTCGCTGCGCAAGTGCTCCTGGACCAATGCCTGCACCACCCCTTCCTCTACTTCCCTACCTTCTACGCCACCAGGGAGCTGATCGAGCACGGGCCGTCCTGGAATAGTCTGCGCGCCGCTCTTTCAAAGTACCGCGCCAACGCACAAGAGGACCTGGTTGCGCTCTGGAAGGTCTGGGTGCCCGTGACGCTCGTGAACTTCGCATTTAGCCCCATGTGGCTGCGCATCCCCGTTGTTGCCACCACCAGCCTGGCGTGGACGGCCATTCTGAGCGCAATGCGGGGATCAAGCAGCGAAGTGGAGGCGAACCCTGAGCTTGCCATGGATGCGGTGGGCAATCAGCTGCGCGCCTTTGGGCGCCTGAGGCACACCCGCGCACAGCTTGACCCGGGAAAGACGCACATCGTGCTTACCGCAGCGGGGCAGCGCACCTCCGGCATGTTGCACCAGCTCACAGAGGTTATCCTCACGGGCGCAGGGAACGTGGTGGAGAGCCGGTGCGCGCAACACGCGACATCAATGAGCGGTTCACGTTTGACGCTTGCCCTCTCAACCGACGCGCCATAGCGCTTTGCAACTGGGGAGCGACTTGACGCTCATGATGCTCATCGAGGTGGAGCCCTCACAAAGCGCGGCGCTACATGTGGCATTGGCGGAGCATCAACGCACGATGCGTGACGTGCACCTCATCACGCGCACCACCAGCGCCGCCGATGCCACGCGCACAGCGCTGCTGCCCGGTGACGTGGCGCAGCGTGCGTCGCGGTTCCAGCTGGCGGCGATGGACAGACCCGGTCTGGTGCATTTGGTGTCGAGTGCGTGTGGCTGCAGAGCGTAATCGCTGCCGCTTTGCGCGCTGAGGCGCGCGCGATGCTGTTGCGCAGAGTTTCTGGCGGCGCACAACATGGACGTGTTGGACATGAAGTGTGAGCAGCGGGAGGCGTTTGTGGATGGCAAAATGTGCGGCGGCTACTGCGTTTTACTGGTCGCATCCTGTCACTCACGCGCATCCGTTCGCGGCCAGGCGGCGCCTGTTCTTCATGGAGGGGGTGCTGATGGGGGAGGCGCCTGGCGGCAAGGCGTTTGCGGCTTCGCTGAAGGCGTTGCAAGGTGCGCTCTGAGCCTTTGAGCACACTATCGCTGGACTCACGCGGCGGCGCCTGTCACAGCGGAACACGGGGTGTCCATCCAGCTGAGCAGGCTAGAGGTGACTTCGAGCGTGTGATCGATCCAACGACAGGTCTTTTGGTGTGTTTTCTTTTGCCACTAGCGCCCGCCTCTGGTGCCATGACGCTGCCGAAGGGGCTGCGACGGCTGTTCCGGCTGGGCGGGGAGGAGAGCGAGGCGCGGGGCACCCGGCGGCGCAAGCGTGCCGCCAAGCGGGCTCTGGCAGCGGCGCTCAGCTCCGCCACTCCACCTGGTGCGCCCGCGACTCATCCTGCGACGTGCGACGCATCGCGCCGCTGACGCACGGCGCTGCACGCGCGCGCGCACAGCGGCGCTCTCCGAGACGCAGCTCAAGCGTTGGTGGGTCTCAGCCGACGAAGATTGCGACGGCAGCCTCAACACGCGCGAGGCGGTCGCCTTCCTCAGCCGATCCGGCCTCTCGCGCGCGGCGCTGGCGCGCATCTGGTGCGCCTCTCACCGAGGACAACCCCTCCCAAGGTTTTCCCCCAGCCTGACCACCCCTTCCAACCATCCCCTCAGGGATGCATCCCGCGCCCAGGGCGGCACCCGTGGCGCGCTGTCATTCGCTGAGTTCGCGGCCGCCATTCGCCTGTGCGGCATGGCGCAGCAGAGCGTCAATCTGCTGGACAGCGGCATCACTGTCCGACGAGCCGTGCAGGGCCAGCTGGCGCTGGCGCCCGGGATGGAGGGCGTGGACGACGGCGCGGCGCAGCGTCGCGCGCGAGAGCAGGCTGCGCGGGCGGCGGCGGCGCAAGCGGCAGTGTGGGCAACACCCCTGGCGCCGGAGAGCATCGGCGCGGTGACTGCGCCGCCTTCCATCACGCCGCCGCCGCCGCCACCGCCGCCGCCGCGCGCACCTGCCTTCTCCGAGCCGGATGCGGAGCTGGAGCAGTCCCCGTTGCGGAAGATCCTGGCGGCGGCGGCGGCTGCAGAGCGAGAGCGCCAGGCGGCTGAGCGGTCCCAGGAGAGCGAGGAAGAAGAGGAGACGCCGCCGGCCCCGCGCTCGCTGCGTCTCAACATCAAGCCTGCAGATGACGCGTCTGCGACTCCCCAGCCGCAAGCGCAGCCCCTGGCCCCTCCTCCGGCCTCCGCTCGGGGCGGCTTCGCGGCGGCGCTGCTGGCGCGCGGCCACCCGTCCACACACGCGCCGCCGCCGGCGCCGCCGCCCAGCGTGCAAACGGCCTGGGTGCACGAGGAGCAGCGGAGCCGCTGGGCCGGCTCGCAGCTACAGGCTGCAGGCGTGAGGGGCCGCGTCTTTGCGCTGCCGCAGGCGGAGGATGCCTCTGCGGAGATGCGCCTCTCGCTGCACGGCGCCCCCATCAGCACCGCATCTGTGTGCGCTGCGCCTAGCGCGCAGGTGGCGTGCGCCCCAGCCTCCGACGCTGCGATGAAGCCGTTGCGCGACGCTCACGCGCCGCTGCAGACGCTGTGGCAGCGCGCGGCGGCAGCGCGCAAGGACCCAGCGTTCATCCGAGCCACCAACCCAGAGACGGTTCACGTCCGCCTCAAGGCGCCGCTGCCCAACCATCCGACGGCCGTGTGCGCGTACGTGCTGGGCGCTCGAGGCGCGCCGCCGCCGCTGCTGCAGGGTTGTCTGAGGCGGCGCCGTCTGGTGGTACCCTTCAAGTCCGCTGCCGAGCTGTGCGTGGCGCTGCGTGCGCGCTGCGAGCTGCGCGACGTGCACGTGGCGCTGTGCCTGGGCGATGCGGTGGGAGGGGGCGCCCTGGAGCTGCTCAAGTGCAGCCACCCCGGGTGCTGGGATCCCGCCCGCGCCGTCTTCACCTGGCGGGTGACCCGCCTGGGGGCGGAGGAGGTCATCCTGCTGCGGCTGCACGCCAGCGCGGACCCTCGGCGCGCGCACGAGTCGGAGCAGGCTGGCTACGGACCGGCGCACGCGACGCTGACCGCCGAGGCTGACGGCGCGCTGGCATCCGGGCTGACCGTCAGCCTACCACCTCGCTGCGTGGCGCGCACGAGCACTCGGGCGCGGGTGGCGCTGTACCTCAGCGCGGAGGACGCGGCGCGACACAGCGTGGAGGGACCACCCGCCGCCGAGTCGCCCGCCGCCGCCGACGACGAGCCGCACCCGGCCCAGCAAGAAGATGACGTGGACAGCAGCGACGACGAGGACACCTCCCCGCGAAGCTCCATGTCCGCGTCCACCGCATCGGCGCCGCCTTCCTCCCGCGGCCCGCAGGCTACGGCGGCTGCGCCGCTGCCCGCCACCGTGCTCTTCGACTTCGTCGCGCTGGCGGACGGCGAGCTGAGCATCCGAGTGGACGACGTGGTCACGGTCTCCTCGGCCGCAGCGGGCGGCTGGCTGGAGGCGCAGAACGTCACCACCGGACAGACGGGGCTGGTGCCCGAAACGTACGTGGTGGTGGAACGCTCGTAGGCTGCGCACGCCCAGTGCGCACCGCATGCCGGCGAGCACTCGGTGCACAGCGCGCCTGCAGTGCTGGGGCGAGACGTAGGGGCTACTTGGGGCGGGCAGACTCGTGTGCGTATGACATACACTGAAAGCACGTCTCTATGAACACACCGCTGCGCTTCATCGGTCCCTACCGCTCCTGCAGCTCCGCCATAACGCTCGCTGCCAGCCCGCTCAGCATGCGCCCCGCGCTCTGCGCCATGCCCTTGAGCTGCTCCAGGTCCTGCTGCGCCTGGATGGTCATCTTCGCAACCAGCTCGCTGGCGCTCACGTCCAAGTCGTCGTCCATCTCGTCGCGACCCACGCCGCCGTAGCTGCTGCTGCTGCGCCCGCCCCGGTCGCCCCCGCCGCCCCCGCCGCCGTAAGAGTCGCTCTGGCCGCCTCCGTAATAGTCGGAGGATGAGATTGAGGCTGCGCCCGCAAAGCGTGCCAGGCGCGCCTCCTTTTCTGGGTTGTCCTCCGTGCGTTCCGCGAACGAGTCGCTGCTGATGCTCTTCGCGTTGCCGAACTTCTTCTGCGCAACGTCGCTCACCAGCGACGCGGTGCTGGTGCCAGGCTTGCTGAAGCTGGCGCGACCGGAGGTCCCGCCCCCGTACCGAGGGTTGCTGCCGGACCCGCCGCGCGCAGCCTCCGTGAAGAAGTCGCTCTGCATGCTGGGCGCAGGCTCGTGGCGGGGCTGCTCCATGACGTCAGCATACGCAAAGCGTGACCGGGGCGGCCCAGCCGCAAGCTCTGCCGCAGCGGAGGCACAGGCTGCTGCGCTGCCACCGCCGGAGAGTGAAGCGCGGGGCAGCACCACCTCCATTGGCTTCTGGTCGAAGAGTGAGTCGTCCACCTGGAGGAGGGACGCGCATAGGCGGGGACGGGCGTTAGGGTTGCTTGCGGGCTTTCGTGCGGGCAGTTCGCTGCAAGCCCCATGCCGCGCGCACCTTTGAGGCGAGCTTCTTGACGCCCAGGCCGAGGCCCTTGGCGGGCGCGGGCTTCTTAAAGGCGAGCAGCGAGGACGGGGGGCGCTTGGCGGCGGGTGGTGCGCACGCAGCCGGAACCGCCGCGGCGCTCGCCTCCTCCAGGCCGCTCCAGGCCGCCTGCGCGGCGGCGGGCTGCGGCAGCTGTGCGGGAAAGTCCTCGAAGTGAGACAGCGCCCCCTCCTCCTCGCTCTTGCCCGCAGCTGACGCCCCACCCCGCTCCCCGCCAGCCAGCCGCCCCTTGGCCAGGTTGGCAGCCGTCTCCTTGGCAAGCGTCGCCTTGTACTGCTCCGCCGCGCGGCTGGTGTACTTCTCCTTAATGGCGCTGCGCTCCGATAAGTTCCACCCGTGCTGCGTGAAGTAGCTCCTTGCGCGCGTGTTCCCACCGCTCGTACAGAACAGCGCCAGCTGCTCCTGCGTCCACTTGTCCATCGTGGCGCTGCGCACCAGCGTCACGTGCACGCCCAGACCGCGGTGCACGCCCGCGCAGTCCAGGCACAGGAACACGCCGTAGGGCACGCTGCACCACTTGGGGTTGGCAGTGCTGCAGTCGAAGCACGCGCGGTTCTCCTTCTTGGACATCAGGCGCGCAAACGTGGTGTCACGGTCCAGAGGAGCACTCAAATCAAGCTCCGCCATGGTGGCGATACGCGCGGGACACCACGCGGCGCAGCTGCGGGGACGCGCGCAACACGAGGGCGTCAGCAGTGGTCACAGACGGGGCCACCTGCCTGGGAAGATTTTGACGAAACGAGGGACGGGCAACGTTTGACTTGCGAGATGCTTGCTCAGGCTACCTCCATTCCAACCATCGCTCAAAAGCCGGGCAGCTGTCCACCCAGCGTCACGTAGATGCCGGTGGGAAAGCCCAGGTGCTCCTGGTCGGGCGGCAGCGGGTCGGCGGCTACGCCTTGCACCGCCATGTTGGCTATGCGGAGGCGCAGGAATTCGGAGGGCAGCGCCACGCGCTTGCCGGTGGCGACCAGCGGCGTCCAACCGAACGGGGCGAAAGGTGCGCCAGTGTGCGTGCCCGTAACCTGAGCAGGCAAATGAAATGGGATGGGTCAAAGGTCGAACAAGAGCAATGCCGGAGAGCGTCACGTCGCGCCTGGATGTCCACGTGTGACAGCAGTCGTCCAGGCCGGTGGTCGTGAGGAACTGCGCGTTGAAGCTGAGATCCGGGAAGGACGGCAACAGGTCCCGAAACACCAGCTCGAAGAACTGCGAGCGGCTCAGCGTGCGCTCGCCCAGGCCGGGCAGTCGGAGCTGGAAGTCTTTCGCCAGCGCCAGCGCGTAAAACTTAGGGCGGGGAGTGTCAGTTGAGGCTGTGGTGAAGATGTGCTTGCTTTTACCGTGCCTTGCGTGCGGAGGCGCAGTTGGGGAAGAGGCGGGAGTGCCAGGGGAACACCCAGGGGCAGGTGAGCAGGTCCATGACCAGCTGCCGTTGCTGTGGGGCGACCGGGAAGCAAACAGTCACTCAACTCAGTCCTTGCCTCGTGTGGGCGGCACACGCGCAGCGTGGCCATTAGAGCCGGGGGCGCGCACCCCCCACTTCTCTGGGGGCGAGCAATACACGCCCTCCTTGCCTGACCGGAGCATGGACCTGGCAGGGGCGGGCGTAGAGAGTCAGGGTGGAAGCACGCACGCCGCACGCCGCGTGAGCTGCGCACTGAACAACATCCGTGAGCGTCAGATTGCGCATGCGCGACGCGTCGCCGCCAGCCTCTTCCAGCGGGTGTTTCCTGCGCACGCGCAACGCGACGCGACCACGGCACAGGGCGCGTCAGGCACGCGCCACGCCCAAGCTGCGCCTGCGGTTCCCGGCGGCGCGAGCGCACCAGTCTGGGTCCAGCTTGTAGGCGGGCTCCCTGGGCGGGGCGTTGAGCGGTGCGTCCGGGTGGGCCTCTCGGCGGAAGGGGCGTGCAAAGTCCAGGTGCGCCCTCTCAAACGAGCGCTGCGCAAGGAACAACCGCGTCAGTCCGGCTGCGCTGTGCGTCTCGCCGGCCCGCCCGCGCCCGTGCGGCGCGCGCGGCACGCCCGCGCCCGCTGGAGACGCGCGCAAGTCTCTTCGTCTGCCTGCCCACGCGCCTCAACCGCCTCCAGCGTCACGGCCCGCAGCCGCAGGTTGTGCGGCGCCACCGCCACGTCGCCCCCGTTTGGCGGACCCGCCTGGCGGTGCGTGAGCCCCTCGCAGCGGGCGCCCCCCTTGGTCCCGCCCAGCCACAGCACGCCCGGCGTCACTGGGTCCGCCACGCTCTCGCCCTCGCCCCCGCCCCACGCAACGCCTGCGCCGCCCAGCACGCGCGCGTTGGGCTGCGGCGCTGGAAGGGGCCCCTGGCCCAGCAGCGCGGCTGACACCGACGTCATCGGAACTTCTGGGAGTGTCTCGTCGTCACGCCGCGCCGCGCTGCGTCGTCGCGCCCGGACGAGCGCGCGGCTCTTGCAGAAGCAGGCGCGCGCTGCGCTGTGCCGTGACGCGTTAGAAGAGCGGCGCGTCGTGTGACCGAAACGTTCGGCCGAACGTGAATCGTCGGAGGAGGTACGGGAGGGGAAAACAGGCTGACAGACGCCCCTTCCGCCTTCCTGCGGTATGCCGCAAGCGCTGTTGTTGCAGCAGCCGTGTGTGCGAGTGCACGCTGCCAGCTGCGTCGCTGCGCGGGCTCGCGGAAACGCAGCGCCACGGTGCGCCCCTCGCTGGACGCTGCGGCCCTGGCGTGTATCGCAACACTGAGTGAGGTGGCTGCGACGACGCAGGAGGCCTGGGCTGCTGCACAGGAGGAGCACACACAACCCGCGCTGTGTCACCCGTCTTGCCTCCTCCGAAGACTCTGGTACACCTGAACCCGACGACGATGCAGCAGCAGCCCCGACCGACTGGCGTGACTTCAGGCACGCGCTTCTGGTCCTTGTTGTGCGACGCGTGTCTGCACCGCGCTGACACACGCGCTGTGCAGAGCTCGCCTGGTCGCCGCTGAGCGTGCGCTAGAGACGCCGTTTGCCTCACAGTCGGGCTCGGCGGATCGATGGGCGCACGCGCTGCCTGCGCTCGAGTCGGGCTGTCTGCTGTTGGCAAACCCGGCACTCTTCACAGAGTCGCAGCCATACTTTCAGAGGGCCGCCATCTTCATCTTCAGCCACGATAGCACTGGGAGGTGCGCGTCCCTGACCAGCGGTGTGCAGCGGCACGCTCGGCCTGACGCTGCCTCACAGTCAAGGTGTCATCTTGAATCGGGCTACAGAGAAGCGCATCCGTGACGTACCCGGCGGTGCGCTCAACTTCCCGGAGTTACAAGACAACCGTCTGTTCCTGGGCGGCGACGTGGGGCGCAGCACGCTGCACATCTTGCACCCTGACAGTCTCAGCGACGGCAAGCGCATCGTCGACGGCGTCGCAATGGGCGCTTTCGCGGCCGCGCGGGCGGCTGTGAGCAGCGGCGCGCTGAAGGCGGAGTCTGTGAAGCTCTTCACGCGGTACTGCGGCTGGGGGAGCGGACAGCTGGAGGCAGAACTTGCCCAGGGAGTGTGGTTTCTGGCGGCGTGCAGCGCCAGCATCGTGCTGGCGGAGCCGCCACGCAGCGGCCCGGAGGGGCTCTGGGGAGAGGTGCTGCGTCTGATGGGCGGCGAGTACGCAGAGATGGCAGAAGCGGAAGAGGATGGGCGGCCCGGAGAAGCCTGAGCGGACTGACAAAAGGTAAAAGGACTGTAAATGGGAGGATGAGAGAGAGATTGAGCAGTCAAAGAGCGTGGGCTGTCAAACCGAGTCCTCCTGCAATTCAGCACACAGCGCCGCCGCCTGCGTGCGCGCCGCCGCCAGCTCAACAGCCCCCCCCTGCGCAGGCACCGCGACGAGCAAGTCGCGCGCAGCCGCGGCAACGCGTCTGGCGGCTCGTAGCTCCGCCTCGCCGTTCGCTGCTCGTCGAGCCTGCGCAACGTCGCGCATAGCCTCCTCCATCGCCGCGCCGGCGGACTGCGCCTGACGTGGCAGCGCCTCCTTGAACAGCACCTGCCAGTTCTTGCGCAGCATGCGCAGCAGGCAGCGCCCATCCCAGGGCTGTGGTTCCATTGTGGCTACCTCCCAAAAGGTGCCAAACTCGGCCCTGTACAGCGCCTCGAAGACGCCTGCAGCGCCGCGCTCGACGCACCCCAGCGCAGCAGTCACAACCTCCCGCGCGGACAGGCCGCGTGGGATGCCAGTGCCTGTGCATGCCGATGCCGGTGCCTGCACAGGTGGCAGCGGCGTGGTGGTGTCCTCGTGTGCCACTTCATCCACATCCAGCGCTGCCACTGCCGCCAGCTCCTGCGCCGTGCCCGGCAGCGCGTACTCTGGCAGCGCAGGCAGGCGACAGACAGCTGCGCGCAGGCGCAGGTTGGTGTCGTTGGTGAGCAGCACCGCCCGAGTGCCGCGTCGGCGCAGCGACATCACGGCGCCCAACATGAACTCGTCCCCCGTGAGACGCCCCTGTGGGTCGCCAGAGCACACCGCCGCCTCGCTGCGCGCCGCGTGCGCCTCCCCGGGCGTCTGCCCACGAAAGCAGGGGTGCTTCTCGCGCAGCAGCGCCTCCAGCGCGTGCGTCGCGTCGCGAGATAGCTTGGCGACGCTCGGCAGCGGTGAACACTTCAGACCGTCCAGCTCCCTCAGCGCCGCCCACGGAACCAGCACGATGGCTGAGCAACTCAACGCCTCCACATACACCTTCAGCAGCGTCAAGCGGCTCATCAGAACGCAGGTGTCCACCACCAGCAGCACGGCATCGGCAGCGTCGGCCGCGACGGCTGGAGCGTCAGGCATGGCAGTGTCTACCGTAAACTGGTGGGCAGCGCGACGCTGCGCCAGCTCGTCAGACGCAGACCGTGTTGCTTCGTCCAAGTCCATGGCGTCGGTCGCTTGCAGCTGCCCCAGCCTGCCAGTAAGCAGCTCGGAGAGCTGCAGCCATCCAGAGCTCGCCTGGTGGCGTACAGGTTGAGCTTCATGCAGGTAGCCTGAGGCGCGCCAGGCACGCAGTTGCGGAATAGTGAAGCCACCGCGTATGCAGCCGCGCGGGTCAAGGAGAGACCAGCCAGACTCGCCCTCCGCGTCTCCCAGGCGCCGCCAAAGACTCGCCTCGGCGCTGGCGACAGCGGACGGCGCGCCGCTCAGACGCACGCGGCAACGGCCACCCTCGACGAGCACGGCGACCTGCACCCCGTCGCCGAGCGCGAGGCCTGGCGTGACCAAAAGGGGGGCACAGCGTACGGCGAGTGTCAGCTCAACGAGGCTGGTCATCGACCGCGGTTCAGCGCCATCATAGGGAGTGCGAGAGCATAGAGATCGAGAACTGTCGTTGTCAGGTTGTTCGATCTGTTGTTCTCACTCGACTCGCCATTCTTCTCTTTCGTCTTTCCTCTCCTCCTTTGTCCTTTCCTCCTCTTCCCCTGCTTTTTCAAATACTTCTCGACACGGAGGAGCCGGCGCTGCTCCTCCGTCTCCGTCAGTCAAACACGTCACCACTCATCAGTCGCCCACCTGCTCCATCATGGCGTCGATAGAGTCGCCCTCCGCAAGCCGCAGCGTGTACGGCGTGGCACTGCGGCCGAGGCGCTGCCCATCGATCAAGAATCGAATACTGTTGCGCGCCAGCTGAAATTTGGTGCAATAGGCGCCAAAAACCTGGTCCATGTTCGTGAGGCGACGCAATTTGAAGTGCGCGGCGTGTTCAGGGCCTCGGATGATCAAGTTGACGTCACATGTCATGCAGCGGTGCAGCGTGCGCCACTGGCGCGCGTCGTTGGGCGGGATGCAGCGCGGGAGGAGTTCGGTACCGTGGCGCCCCACCAGAGCAAGGCACAGGCGGCGCCAGTGCGGCGCCACTGCGTCGCGCAGGGCGCGGCACACGCATTCTGCGCGCGCCAGCGCCGCAGCGTTGTCGCCCAGGGGCGCCACCAATAGCACTGCAAGGTCTGATGTGGCAAGCACGCACTCCGCCAACGAGCCCGGCAACTGCTCGCCAGTGCCAGTTGTGAGCGGCGCAACAGGTGCCACAGCCTGCGCAGACGGCACGCATAGGGGCTCGTTGACAGAGGAGTGCGTGGCGGCGAAGCGGGCATTGAAGGCGGCGACGTTGGCGCAACGCCAATAGAGACCATACGTGAGCGGAAGGGGCGCCTGCGTGTGGGCCCGCAAGCGGAGCACGAGCGAGCGACGGGCGGCCCCGCAGGGCACGACGCGGTGCAACGTTGCGGGCACCGCGTTGCCCGTGGCCAGCTGCAGGCACTCGCCCGCGAATACCAGCAGCATGTGCGCCTGGACAGGAGGGACCGTCCAGGCCCCGCCAGCGCCGCGCAGGCGCAGCTGCAGCCCTGCCTCAACAGCGTAAACAAGTGTTAGAAGCCCGCGGTCCGTGTGTGCCGCCGCCTCTGCGCCGCTACCATAGTGCAAAAAGGTAAGCACACTGTCGCCAGCGGGCGTGGCAGTCGCTGCGCGGGCGCGGGCGCTGCCGCTGCCGCTGCCGCGTGTTGAGGGCATGCTCTGGCCGAGCAGCGCCTCAAGATCCATAACTGGCGTTGCCAGCGGGAAAGCCACGTCATGCGGGTCGTATGTACCACAAAGCGCGCGAAGCGTCGCGGCGCCAACGGCGGCCAGCAGTTCGTGCGCAACCTCAGCTGCACGGCGCACGTGGGTTGGCAGCGCTGGCGCGGTGCCTGCTGCGGCATCGCCCGCGCGGTACTCCACCATTGCCTTGCCGCCATGCAACGGCGTGGTAAGGCCGGCGTGTCGCGGCGCGAAGATCGTTGCAGAGGCCCCCAGCGCTTCTCCCAACATCACCACCTCCAGCGCCGACAGCTCTAGCAGAAACGCTCCCTGATGCTGCAGCGCATGCGCCGCTTGCCTTCCAGCGTCGCAGCCGCGCCAACCGGAGGCCAGCAGTCCACGCAGGGACACCACACGCAGCGCTCCCGCTGCCAGCGGCTGCTCCTGTTGCGACTGCGCCAACCACTGGCGCGCCTTGCGCCGAAAGCTGCGTCGCAGCTCCGAAGCCGCAACGGGCGCAGCCTCGGGCGCTGTCATGGCGAAGAACAGGGGGTGAGAGGGTATGATGAAACGGTGAAGTGAATCGAAGTCGTCCTCGGTGCTCGGTCGGTGGTTGTGAGATGAGATTTGGCCAGAGCGCGACCTGTCGTCGACGTTATGAGAGCTCATCAGCTTGGTTTCAGCTTCTGCGGCTCTTCTTGAGCGCCACAGGTACGTCATCCGCGGCGCCGCGCGTCCTGAGCGCGCGCTTGCCGTCGGCGCTGCCTCCGTCCGTCTTGGCCCTCCGCACGGGCGGCGCATCTTCCTCGTCTTCATCCGGGCGAGGGCGGGTGCGCCCTGCAGCTGGCGAGCCCGCCTCGCCGGCCTGCACGCGGGTCAGCTGCGCCTGCGCCGCCTGCGCCGCCTGAGCCATCTCGGACGCCTTATCCCAGTCCTCCAGTAGCGCCCTTAGGTCCGCCACATCCTCGCTGTCAGCCTCTTCCTCTCCGTCCTCGTCCGCAGCGGCAGCTGCGCGCGCAGCGGCGGGCGCGGTGCCGAAACAGACGTCCATGTCCGCCAGGCGCGCGGGCGGGGGCTTGCTGCCTTCCGTGATGCCCGACGACTGCACGCGCTCGCAGTCCAGCGACAGCATCGTCTGGCAGCGCAGCTGCGCCGTCTTGCATGCGTCTCGGTAGCGCATCATGTTCTGCAGTGTGTCGAAGACGAGCGTGTCGCCCAGCAGCGCAAACCAGACGGTGCGACGCAGCCCCGGGCGCGCTGGGCGCACCAGGTTCACCGCGTGCGCCACCAGGCCGTGCGGCAGGGGGGCGGAGCCGGCGCCGCCGCGGCCCGCAGCCGCCGCGCCGCTGCTGCGCTGGCGCACTCCCTCTACGTGCGGCAGGCTCAGCCCCAGCGCCTCGTCGCTCCCGGCGCACGCGTCGCGCAGCCAGGCCACGCGGCGCGCGACGTGCTCGCCCGGCTCGCCAGGCACCGCGTAGCGCGCGCACGCATCTGGCAGCGACAGCGCCCCGGCCGGCGAGGCTGTCACTGCCGCCAGAGACACGAACGGGCAGATTGCACTCTGCGCCCAGGCGCCCGCGCGCAGATCTGCGCGCAGGGAGAGCATGGCGGCGGTGTCGTTGACCACGCAGGTGGCCATGCGATTGCCCAGGTGCCAGCTGAGCATGCGGCACAGCGCCTCGTGCTGCACGTAGCCCAGCGAGGCTGCGCAGCCGAGCACGGCGGGCGACTGCTTGTTGAAGACGTGGAGCAGCGACCGGGGCACGGTGGGTGTGGAGCCGCGCGTGCTGCCCCACCGTGCCGTGCGAGGCACGGCGGCTGCGCTCGCCTGCTGCGCGCTGCGAGCGCCCTCCTGCGCCTCCGCAAGCAGGCGCTCCAGCTGCCGGCGCTGGGGCAGCGGCGCATCCGGGGGCCCAGTGGCCAGCTCGGCGCCGCACTTCACCGCGCGCTGCCTGAAGGCGGCCAGCGCCCGCTTGGCATCCCTGGCCGCCTTGTCGCTGGTGGCCCGGGCAGCTTTGGCCTGATGCCTGGCCTGCTGCTCCTGCTGCTGCGCCTGTGCGCGGTCCCGTATCCCCGCCAGCTTGGCGGCTTTGTCCGTGACGTCCACGGGCACGCGCAGCGGCGCCACGCCGCCGCCGGGAGGCTGCATCTCAAAGAGGAGGTGGATGGCCATGGAATCGGCGCCCGGGGGCACGCTGCCGGTCTGTGGGGCGAGGCAGAGGCCTTTGAAGGTTGCG
>Ga0208951_1000315_pt1 | contig 22070 bp, 18 predicted proteins | sample GreLakmeMI27MSRF_FD_187702 | JGI IMG/M metagenome (GOLD analysis project Ga0208951, IMG submission 187702) | Freshwater lentic microbial communities from great Laurentian Lakes, MI, USA - Great Lakes metaG MI27MSRF (SPAdes) | ecosystem: Environmental > Aquatic > Freshwater > Lake | place: Great...
GTCTTGGAACTCCAGCCGCTCATCGTCCACGCAGGACACCAGCGTGGGCGAGCCCGCAGTCACGCCCGCCACGATGGCGCTGTGGGGCTGCTCGCCGTCCACGTCCAGCACCGGGAAGGCTGGCCCGAAGTCGCAGAAAGCGGAGGCAAACACCCCTCGCGTCTGCGCCAGCAGGAAGGGTATGGGCGGCGTCTGCGCGCGGCAGAAGGAGTCGAACGCCTGGGCGTCGCCCAGAGAGCAGTCGGTGAACACCACAGCCTCGAAGTCCTTGAGGAAGCCTGGCGTGACGGCGGCGGTGTGCGCAGCAACCGACACCGCCGGGTTGAGCTCGTGCAGCGCCGGAGCGCACGCCTCCGCCCGGTTGCGCCCCACGTCGCTCTCGCTCAGGTAAAAGTGCGCCGAGAGGTCAGCCAGGCGCACCAGCTGAGTGTCTGCAAGCGTCAACGCTGCCACTCCCGCCAGAATCACGTTCTTGGCTGCAGGGCGCGGGCGCGCGTCAGCGACTGCACAGATCGGAGGCCAGTGGGCCGGCCCAGGCGGGCAGATGCGCCCCGGGTGCGCGCGGGAGAGCGCAGAGGCTGCTAGGCTCAAGCAGGTGCCGTCTTTCGCACCGACTTCCACTCCCAGGCCGTTCACGCCCACCACCAGCACGCGTGCGCCCGCCAGACGACGCATGCTTTCGCGCCCGTACACGGCCAGCTGGCGGCTGCAGCGGGGCGGGACGGAGTTAGGACACAACAGCGACTGCCGGCTTGCCGCGTCGCCACGCCCGGCGCGCCGCGACGCCGCGCAGTCACGCGCCTGTGCAGGTCCTCGTCGATTGCTTTGGGCGGGTCCACCGCCATGGGAGACGCACTCATCTTGCCCTCCTTGGCGGCCTGAGGAGAGTCCAGTTCCTCGCTTTCCACCCGGGAGCGCTTGCCGGACATACACACACCCAGCAGCGTGCAGCGCACAGAACAGGCGGAGGGGAGCGCGAATAGGTGGTTGAACAACAGCCGAACAGCGAACAGTGGTAGAACAGCCGTAACAGGCCGCTGTTGGTTGCACGCATTGTCTAGGGTGGCGCAGGCAGGTCGCCCGCTTTGACGATTACGCTGAGGCTGCGATTCTTTTCCTCGTTGGCCGCCTGGATGCGCTGGCACTCCGCCTTGTGCGTGCCCGTGGTCCACGCCTGAGCCAGGCACGCTGCGCTGCAGAACGACGCGGACCCGCATGCAGAGCAGGCGCAGAGGCGCTTGTCGGAGGCGCCGCAGCCGGCGCAGAGGAGCGGCGCAGGGCCACCGCCGCGGCACTCCAGCAGCTCGATCAGCTCCTGATTGCCCGGGTGGTACTTCTTCGCAATATCCAGCGCCGTGTGCCCCGAAGGCGTAGCAGCAGCAGGATCTGCGCCGGCAGCGAGCAGCGCGGCGCAGCAGTAGCGGTGACCGTTCTTTGCCGCAAAGAAGAGCGGCGTGCGCCCCTTTGAATCGCGCGCGTCAATCTCCGCGGCACTCATCTTCTGATTGTCAGGGCGCCCGATGAGCAGCGTCACGCAGGCAAGGTGCCCACCTTGAGCAGCGAAGTGGAGGCAGGAGGCTGAATCACTCCTGTGAGCCGTGCGCAAGGCCCCCGCAGCCAGGAGGGCCTTCACCATAGCGTGATGTCCACCCTGACAGGCCATCATTAACGGCGTGCAGTTGTACGGACCGCCAGTGACAGCGGGGGCGCGTGGCTTGATGGTGCGCACGTCGACGTTGTCCGCAAAGTGGGGCAGCAGCAGCTTGAAGATCTCGGGCTGGTTGGCGATGATGCTGTCATGTAGAACGTTGTTGCCATCGGCACTGTAGTTGCGCAGGTCCGTGCGCGGAATGAGTTCGCGTGCGCAAGCTGTTTGACCAAAGCCAAGTGCCTGTGACAGTGGCGTGTGGCCCGCAGAGTCACAGCTATTGGCGTCAGCACCAGCCTCCAGCAAGAGGCGCAGCACGTCGATCGCGCAATGCTGGGCGGCAATGTGCAACAGCGAGAGAGATCCTTGTTCAGCTCAGCGACGGTGTTGGGAGTGAGACCGTCAGCGAGCAGCAGCCGCACAAGCGCAGCGTAGTTGTTATTCGTGCACTTTATGAGCACGACCACTTTCTCAGAGTGCGGAGTGCGGCGCAGGCGAGCCGCAAAGTTGGCTGCCTCGCGAGGAGAGGCGGCGCAGCGAGCGTTGAGGGCGGCGCCCTCGGCGCGCTGAGCAGCCATGGCAGCCTCGGACATCCTTGTTGAGCGGTGCGTGCCTCCCACAGGCGTCGAGGCGCAGCGCAGCAGGGCGCGAGGGCGTGCGCTAGGCGGAGAGAGTGTCTCGTCGCGGACAAGGGTTGGCGCTCAGTTCAGCCCCTGCAGCCTTTGCAAAGAGGAGCGGGCACCCGGGCGAGCGCTCAGCACCCACAGGCTACTGCGAGTGACCGCGGACGGAGGCGTAGGCGGTGGAGGCCCAGAAGCGAGAGAGGGCTCGCGCGGCCTCGCTCACTGTGAAGTGTGAACACAAGGGCGCTCGCAGGCACAGGTTGCGCAGAGACAGCAGATGCCGTGAGACGGGCTTGCGGAGGGAGCGAGGTGCGAATGACGTGGCATCGAAATGTACTACGACCGACGACCGACAGCACACCCTGATTCCGTTCGCCCCCTCGGCTCCCTTGCGAGCTTGCCTGCAAGAACTGCCACGACGCGAGAAGCTGAAGGTGCGCACACGGCAGCTGCTCGCTGCGCAGCTTCGGCCGTGCCTCGTCGGCTCAGCTGGCGGCAGGGCGTGTGGCTTCTGTTTACGCGAGCCTGGCGCTGTGGCCACACCCTGTAGGTGTGGCCACACGACTATCGGTGCTGCCTTGTCGCGCGCGCGCGCCATACGCCTCGCTGTGCCGCACTCGGCGGCCTGATGCATGCCTCGCACGTGCGCGCGGCGTGGCAAGCGCAGCACCTACTGACGCACGCGCACTTGGTGGCGCAGGCAAGTCTACACACTGAGGAGCGACGCGGACTCTGCAAAGCGACGCGATGGTGGCTCACCTGTGGCTCGTGCTGTATGCTCTGGCTTTGTCTTCCTCGGCGGTAGCACACACACACCTCGCGGACGGCTGTGCGCGAGTGTACGTAGACTTTGGCACCAACTTGGGCATTCAGTTTCGCAAGCTCTACGAGCCGCACCTGTTCGACGGGTACGGAGAGGGGAATCCTAGCGAGGAGGTGTTTGCCTCTGCGTTTGGTACGGAGCGAGACGACGTGTGCTCCTTCGGCTTTGAGCCCAGTCCGAGGCACACCGCGCGCTTGCGCGACCTGCAGCAAGCTTACTGGAGTACCGGACGGCGCGTGCAGATCTTCACAGAGACGGCCGTGACCAACGAGACCAACGCGCATAATACAACCTTCCACATGAGCTCTTCGGGAACGGGCGGCGCCGACGGCATCGAGAAGGGCGGTGACGTGCTGGTGACCGTGGCGACAATCGACCTGTCCGACTTTTTTAAGAAGCACATCCTTGCCCGACATGTGCCCGTCTTGGGCGGCACGCCGCGCATCCTCATGAAGTGCGACGCGGAGGGGTACGATATGCGCGTCATGCAGCGCCTGCTGGATACGGACGTCATGTGCCACATCCACATGGTCTATTACGAAGCCGCACACACCACACCCGAGTGGTTGCGGAGCATGCAGGACACTCTGAAGCAACGCGGCTGCGAGACGGTGTTCCTGGAGAGAGACGACGAGACGGGCGGAGGCGGGGAGTGGTTCACCGACCCGATGAACAAATACTTCTTGCCTCCGCCCGTGTAACTTGCTGGTTCACGGGCTGACCAGTGATGTGTAGGGCCCCTCAATGATGCGGATGCGGCTCCGAGCTTCTGCCTCATGGCCGCTGTTATTTGCACACATTGTCTAGGGCGACGCAGGCAAGTTTGCCGTGTCGCGGGTGGTGATGAAGCTGCGAGCCTTCTCCTCGTTGGCCGCCTGGATGCGCTGGCACTCCGTCTTGTGTATCGACCAGAACTGAGCCAGGCACGCGTCACTGCAAAACGACACGGCCCCACATGCGGAGCAGGCGCGGAGGCGCTTGTCGGAGGCGCCACAGCCGGCGCAGAGGAGCGGCGCAGGGCCACCGCCGCGGCATTCCAGCAACTCGATCAGCTCCTGGTTGCCCGGGTGGAAATGCTTCGCATAATCGAGCGCCGTGCGCCCGTCGATGGCTTCCGCAGAGGCATCAGCGCCGGCAGCGAGGAGCGCGGCGCAGCAGTAACGGTGACCGTTCAATGCAGCCATGAAGAGCGGCGTGCGTCCCTTTGAATCGCGCGCGTCAATCTCCGCGGCACTCATCTTCTGGTTGTCAGGGCGTCCGATGAGCAGCGTCACGCAGGCTAGGTGTCCATCTTGAGCGGCGGCGTGGAGGCAGGAGAACAAATCGGTGTCGTGAGCCGTGCGTGAGGCCCCCGCAGCCAGGAGGGCCTTTACCATAGCGTGATACCCAGCCTGACAGGCGAGATGTAGTGGCGTGTAATTGTAAGGCTTGTCAGGGTCAGCCGGGGCGCGTGGCTTGGCGGAGCGCACGTCGATGTCGTCCGCAAAGCGGGGCAGAAGCAGCTTGAAGATCTCAGGCTGGTTGGCGATGATGCTAGCATGCAGAACGTTGTAGCCATCGGCACTGTAGAGGTGCAGGTTCGTGTGTGGAATGAGTTCGCGAACGCAAGCTGTTTGGCCCCGGCAGACTGCAAGTGACAGCGGCGTGTGGCCCAGAGGTTCACAGCTATTGGCGTCGGCACCAGCCTCCAGCAAGAGGCGCAGCACGTCGTTGGCTCCACCTTGGGCGGCAATGTGCAACAGCGAGAAAGATCCTTGTTCAGCGACGGTGTTGGGAGAGAAGCCGTCGGCAAGAAGGAGTCGCACCAGCGCCGTGAGATTGTTGAACGCGCTGTTGCAGAGTGTGCCCAGCTTCTGTGCCTGTGGAGTGCGGCGCAGGCGAGCCGCATAGTTGGCCGCCTCGCGAGGAGAGGTAGCGCAGCGAGCGTTCAGGGCGGCGTCCTCGGCTAGCTCAGCAGCCACGGCAGCCTCGGACATCCTTGTTGAGCGGTGCGTGCCACCCACAGGCGTCGAGTGGCAGCGCAACAGGGCGCGAGGGCGTGCGTGAGGCGAAGAGAGCGGACAAGGGTTGGCGCTCAGTTCAGCCCGCGCGCCCACAGCGAAACGCAGCGAGCACCCGGGCGAGGCTGTAGCACCCGCAGGCTGCTGCGAGAGACCGAAGGCGGAGGCGCGGGCGGTGGAGGTTTAACAGCGAGAGAGCGCTCGCACGGCCTCGCTCTGTGAACACAGGGTCGCTCGCGGGCACAGATTGCGCAGAGACAGCAGACGCAGTGAGACGGGCTTGCGGAGGGAGCGAGGCGCGAATGACGTGGCTCGGGCTGCTGCTGTGTTAGTTGCTGCTGCTGTGTTCCTTCTCACTTCGCTCACAGCAGCATGCGCAGCGATGTCGCGGGCGTGGTGACCACTGGGCCGAAGGTGTGTCGGCCGCTGATTGGCACCAGGAAGACTTGGCTGTGGCGGCACCTGCGTCAGAGCACTATCACACACACACACGCCGCGCGCAATGCGTGCCTGGTGCCCTCCGCTCGGCCGGATACCATGGAATATTCCAGCGCTGCAGCGGCACGTGAGCGATACCGGGCGCGCAAGTAAACCACGCCCAAACGTACCTTGGTTCTGGTCAGCTTGCTCGATGTGTTGCTCCAGCTTGCTACGCAGCGTGTCGAGGGTCACATCCCGGCGCTGCACCGCACCCACGAGATCCGCATCGAGGGCGCCTTCGCGCGGCTCAGGTGCCCCGCTCTCCGCCGCCGCATCTGAGGCGAGTCGCCGGCGCTTGGCAGGCGGGTCATCCCGCTCAGCCATCTTGTGCAGCACGCCGAACACGGCGCGTGCCACGTCAGGAATGTAGCGCACCAGCGCCTTGGCGCGCGCCTTGCGCTGCTTCGCCGCGTGCCGCTTGGCCAGCTTTTTGCTCAACTGGTTGCCGCAGTGCTGCAGCGCGCGCCGCACCTCCTCCGCGATCTCCTTCACGTCTTCGGCGATGTGCTCCTTGCCGGTGCCGCGGAAGGGGATGCGCGTGGAGACCACCGACACGAAGATGCCCAGCTTTGCGCTCGTCTTGTCGATCTTGTAGCGGCCCCAGTCAATGTCCTGCGCCTGCTTCACCACCACGTCGCTGCCGGGCTCGAAGAGCAGCGGTATGCGGTTGGCGAAGCGGAAAACGTTGAGGCCTTGCTTCACGTCTCGCCCTCCGAGCGACACTGCAGCTTCCACCATGAACGGGTGCCCCTCACACGCCGCGGGTGGGCCGCAGTAGGTGGCCACCAGCTCGGGGCGCAGTTCTTTGATGACTCCCAAGCGCATGTTGTACTCGCCAGCCGGAGACAGGCAGTCACCGCTGGGTGCCTCAAACTTGGCAGCCGCGAACAGACGGTGCAGCGCCATCACCTGCGCAGGTTGCAGCGCCTTGGGGTCCAGCCCCGCCGAGATGCCGTGGCCGCACTCCGCCAGCAATCGTTCGGCCAGCGCCGAGTCGATGCACGTGAACTCCTTGCACAGGAAGGCGCGCATCGTCTTGCATGCAGTGCCGCGCATCAGCGCGTGGATGGTCTCCAGGTTCACGGCCGATGGGTGGTACGCCGTCTCGGTGGGTCGTGGCGGCATGTATTGTGTGCGCCGCCGAAAACGCAACCCCACATCGCTCCTCTTTCCGCCAGCCTCGGAGTTGTATCTGAAGCAGAGCTCCGAGTAGGGCGTGATGACTGCCAGCTGACGCAAATAGGTGATGATCTTGTTTCTGTAGGAACTCCAGGACCCCCGGATCAACACGCTGATCTCCGTGCCGTGCCACCCCTCCGGGTTGGGTAGCTTCTCGCAGGCGTGCACCCGCGGCGCGTTGGCGCGCAGGTCCAGGTCCAGACGGTAGCGAGACACGAAGCTTTGGCCGGGCGGACAGGAGCGAACCTCAATGGGCTGTCCAGTGGTTTGCTTGGCCCAGATGAGCGCCATCTTGGCGCCTAAACCAAACTTGCCGCGCGCCTGGCGCACGCCGTACTTGGTGCCGGAGAGCACCACGCCCAGCATGTTTGGGATGTCGGCGTGCGCCATTCCTTTTCCGTTGTCTTTGACGGTCACCTTGTAGTAGATTGGTCCGGAGGGTGCGCGCGATTTGGATTCTTTGGGCTCCTTGGGCTCTTTGTCGGGCCGTGGAGCGGTGCCAGCCTCTTCAGCTTGAGCCTTCTTCCGCAGCGCTGCCGCTAGGCGTCGCTTCTCAGCAGCCGCCTCGCGCTTGGCCTGCTCAGCAGCCGCAGCCGCGTCCTCATACAGCGCCTCGTCCACTCTGGCGCCCGGAGCCAGGCCCACGAGCGTCGCAAAGCGCGCAGCTGAGATTTCGTCGATGCTCACGTCTACAGTTGGCAGTACGCCGATGGACTCCGCCGCGTCTAGTGCGTTCTCCACGAACTCGCGCACAGTGGTGTAAAGAGACTTGCCGTCCTGAGAGGGGGCGGGAGGGCGTGTGAGAAAGGGCGGCGGGAGTGGGCGAGCCCGAGAGCTCGCCGCGCCGCTCTGAGCGTCGCTGGAAGCTGGAAAACGGCGAGCGCAGCCCGTGGCAACACAGAGGTGCCCGGCGCAGTGACGCGCGTTCGTGCGGTGCGCCAGAGTGCGCTTTGGGAGCGCACATTGTCAAAGCCGGCGATGTTACGGTTCTCCGCGAAAAACTCGGCGGGCGTCTTGGTTTGCAGCTTGCCGTCTCCTCCCATGGCGCCCTCTGCTGCGCGCAGGCGATACGCGCAAGCGCAGGAGGGGAGGCGGAAGCGGTGAGTAAGCGGCACAGCTACACTGCGCTTGCTGTTATCACGCTGAAGCGCTCACACGCTCGCTCTAAGCACCACTGCACGCACGGCGCCGGCGAGCAGAGCGCAGAGCTAGCGGAGCCGTGAGCCAGTGACAGATTTTGTTTGACGCTGCGTCGCTCATCCGTGGCAGTTTTTGTCTTTTTGATGCTCAGCGCGCTCCTCCCCTCGGCTCGCGCGTGAAGGGGGCTGCCGTGTGGGGACCATGTCGTGGCAGGCGCGTGGCTTTGCGTCGGTACTGTTTGCATTGCACTGCGCACCCTGCTGACCTTCGGCGCTCGCACCACAGTCGTATGTTGACGACCACCTGATGTGCATCCTTCCCGGCGGCGGGCAGCTCTCCAGCGCCGCCATCGTGGGCCAGGACGGCGGCGTGTGGGCTCAGAGCGTCGGTTTCCCAGCCATCACTCCCTCTGAGGTGGAGGCGCTGCTGGCGGGGCTGGAGGACCCTAGCAAGCTGGCCATGACCGGCATCGTGCTGGGCGGCGAGAAGGTGCGCGCGGCCGGCGCTTTGCGGCGTGGAGCGGAGAACACGAGGACTAACAAGCAGTCCGGCTCCTTTCTGGTTCTTCTCCACTCCAGTTCTTCTCCATTGGCGGCGAGCCGGGCTCCGTGATCCGCGGCAAGAAGGGCGCCGGCGGGTGCACCATCAAGAAGACCGTCACGGCGCTGGTTGTGGGAGTGTACAACGAGGGAGTGTCCCCCGGCGACTGCAGCGTGGTGGTTGAGAACTTGGGCGACTACCTGTCCGGCCAGAGCATCTGAGCGCGCGTCAGGGCTGCCCTGCGACAGACGGTGCGCGGCGGTGCGGGCACGGTCGTCGGAAGGGCTTGCAACCAGCCCCCTCGCCGCTCACGCCGCGTGCGCGGGGCACAGCTCAAAGGTGTCTGCTTGGTTGGCGCGCCCACTTGAGCGCTGGGAGAGCTGTCGCTGGCGCTCAGTTTACGAGTTCTGCGAGGCGCAAGGAGCTAACGCCATTTCCCCCCAGCTCCCGCTCGCAGACGGGGCTGACCGGGCACTGCAGCGCTGCAGCTCGGGGGCGCGCGTCCTCCTGGTCGCGGGGGAGGAGGGGGTGAGGGCCCACGGGTGGGGGTAGTAGGGCAGGTAGGGGCGGGAAGCTTCAGAAGGGCGACGAAGAGGCGAGGCAAAGGACAGAACGCTCACCCGCGGCCGCGCTTGCGTCACAGCCAAGGCACGCCGGGGCGGGTGGGCGCAACAGACAAACGAGTCTTAAACTGCGCAGGAGGAGGTTGCCGGAGGACGCACGTGTAGACTGTAGAGAGGAACTCTAGAGAGGAACTCAGCTCGAAAGAGCACACGCGCTGTTCGCGGAGACGCGTCAAGCAGAGGCAAAAGCTCCCCGGTCCAGTTATTCAAAAGGTATCAGTCAACGGGCGGTATGAACGCTCACAGAAGCGAATCGAACGAAGGCGGCGGCATTGGCGGCGGCGCAGGCGGCATCGACACCACATGCGGCACCGGAACTGCAGCCCCGTGCGGCGCGGGCGGATGCGCAGGCGGCCTGGAAGCGTGCATCGCAGCCGCTAGCGCAGGCGCCGCTGCAGGCGCGTGCCCGCTGCCCGCCCCTGCCGCAAGGTTCCCCCAGGAACTCCCATCGCCCGAAAAGCTGCGGCTATGCGAGTGCCTGGCCCCGCCCAAGCCGTCCAACGACGCGCCTGACGCGTTACGCGAGCGACTCTCACCTAGAGTGCCTGCGATGCTGCTGGCCAGCATAACTTGAGCCGCAAGAGGGCTCATGGCCCCAATCTCGCCCCCCCCGCCCTCATCCACCCCGTTTGCCTCGGCTTCGGCGGCAGCCTTGCGCCTGGAAGCTAAGTCGTTGAAGGAGCGAAACTGCGGAGCAGCGCGCCCAATGTGAGAGCGCTGCGAGGAGCGATGTGCAGCCGCGCAAACGAGGAGAGCAGTGAGCGTTTGTGCGCCGCCGCGCCTTCATTTGGTACAAGCTGAGCGCCAGATCCTCTCGCGTGGAGAGGTTGCTGATGCGCGCGTTCTGCACCACTCGGCGAGCCAACAGCAGCGTGTTGCTCACCAATGTCACCAGCGTGCGGGTTCCGTTGTAGCGTCCGCCCCGCGCCGGTGGCGTGAGCAGCAGGCAGCATGAGAAGAAGAGGTTGCATGAGCACAGGAAGAGCATGCCCAGAGCGCTGACGCGAGCAACCTTGTTGTGAGAGCGCAGACCCTCAAGCATGTGCCCGTGCTCGTCGCGAGTGATGAACGTGGGCAGCTGGTTGTACGGCGCCGCGTCGTTGTCGTCCTGCGAAGGGGAGCCAAGCAGCGCGTTAGAGCGCCACGCGCGCAAGCCGCCAAAAGCACGCACAAAGTGTGAGATGAGGAACGCCTCGCGTCGGAAGTACACCACTTCGGAAAAGAGGAAGGAGATGAAGGACACCCAGTTGAACGTCACCACCAAACGGCCCAGGCCGCTCAAGTTGGTGGTTGCCTCGCTGAGCTTGCACTCGTGGCGATCAGGATTGGCGTCATTGGGTGGGCAGGACTGCCGTAGGCGTGCGAGGCGCGTGAGCAAAGGGTGGAGCAGTGGCAATGCAGCGGCGAGCTTTTAGGGCGACGCTTCAACGCACGCGCCTGAGACACGAATACGATGAGTAGGCACGCAACCACCGCACACCACAGGTGCGCTATCAGCGCGCCTGCGTGCAGCGCGGAGGGTGGAGCCGTGAGCGTTGAAAAGAGGGCAGAGAGCTGTTGGAGTGACGCGCCGCACCCGTGGAAATCACAAAGCCCATCAAGCTCGTGTAGTGCGCCTTCCACGGCTTGCGGCGCAGGTTCTCCAGCATGCTGGGCTGGCCGTCGTCGCCCGTCTGCCAGGGCAGAGTGGGGAGGCGCAGGCGTCGCAGCTCGTCTAGCGACAGCATCGACAGGCCTTGCGCCAGCGCACGAAGTGGCAGGTCGCCGCCGTCCAGCATCGGGTTCTTGTGCTCTGCATCTTCGGCGAACGCCCCGGCCGCACTCACGGGAGCCTCGTCAGGGTGCATGCCTGAGTGTGTGCGCCGCACACGGAGACCTCCTCCGGAAAGCACTCTCTGTCCGAGGCCCTCCGCGTGCTCGCTTGTGTCGCCGGACAGCAGTTTTTGGTCCTCAGCCTCACCAACCTCGGGGTCCGGGTGGCGCGGGTGGGCATGCGCCATGGCCACAGCGAGGCCAGGGTATGCTGGGAGCGGGTGGCGCGTATCGGAGGTGGAGGTGGAGGTGCGGCGAACACGGAGCAGCACGGAGCTGCCGAGGCAACGACTCTGACGGAGTTTTCGTACGGCAATCGCTCCGACGAGCGTCACCAAAGAGCCGGAGGAGGGACTGCCTGGTGACCAAAAAAAGGAGCGCAGAGACGCAGACGCCTCTCCGTCGGCTGCTATGCTGGACCTGTTCGCTGACCTTCCAGCGCTGCAGAGCGCGGCGGCCCCCACTGTCGCAGCGGCGGCGGCTGCAGTGGAGCCCCTACCCGCACCTCCTGCGAAGAGGCCACGCACCGAGGAAGCCGCTGCTGGCGCTGCGGACGAGGTGGCCGACGCGCTGGTGCGTCTGACGACGCACGCTGGCAGCGCCAAGAAGCACTGCAAGTGCGTGGAGCTGGCGCTGGCGCTCGTCCAGACCCCCAACCGGGTGCAGCGCAAGCACAACAAGCTCGCCTTTGCGGTGCGTGCCTCACCCGCTTCGCAGCAACACACTTCTGAGGCGTCCACACAGCTCTTGGAAGCGCTCATGGCGGACCCGGTTCGTGTGACGGCTCCAGAGACACGCCTCGAGTGCTCAGAGCTCATCACAGCCGCTTGTGCGCTGGAGGGCGTGTTCAGCGCCAAGCAGGCGCCGTGGTTGCGTGTGTGGCGTCTGTTGGCCGTGACGGCGAACGCACTGCACACAGACGACTCGTATACGCTGAATCGCGCTGTGGCAGACGTACGCGCGGCCTTTGCGGACACGCCAGGTGCGTTTGCGGCTGCGCAGCAGCGCGCTTGCGAGCTCTGGTAGCACTGACTCGTGTGAGCTTTCAGCCTACGTTGAACTCGCGACTCTGGCCTCCATAGCAACTTCTGACCTACCAGCCGACGCGCCGCCGGAAGCCGCAGCGCTGGCGGAGCGCATGGCTGCCGCCGAGCGCGCCGCGAGCGAGTCCGAAGCCGCATTGTGGGCTGCGTGGCGAGATCACCTGTGTCTGTGTTGCGAAATTGCATGGTCGCTCTACCGATGGCCCTGGGCACAGAGCATCGTGGACGGACTGCTTGAAGGCGCACAAGAAGCCTCAGCTAGCAAGCTGCCGCCTGCGCAGCAGGCGAGGCTGCAGCGCACGTATGGCCTGGTTGTGGCAGCGCGCAACAAGAGGCGCACTGGCGGCGGCGGCGGCGCTGGTGCGGACCTCACATCCTTCGAGCGCGGAGCAGCGGTGTACGCGGGCGCGGAGATCAGCATCCGCAGCTCCGTGGGCGCCAACACCACCGACGGGCGCGGCGAAACTGCCAGCATGAACAAGTGACGCTTTGTGCGGATCCTGTGATTCATTTTTCTTGGTGCACGTATCTGCCCGTCATGTGTTCATCCAGAATGAAGCTGGCATAGCCTGCATGTGCGGCGTCAAAGTCGTAGGCACGCTCCACATCCCGCGCGCCCTGCAAGCTCAGCAGGTACGCCTCCAGCCATCCCGCGCAGCGCAGGTGCATCAGCGTCTCCCAGGCCACCTTCTCGGGGTCGCGACGCAGGTCTGCCAGCTGCTCAGACACCTGCAGCAGCGGCGGATCCTCTAGCTGATGCGCTTGGAAGCGCCATCGAGGCGGCGTGATGACCTGCCAGCGCCGCTGGTAGACGCTCCACCGAGTAGGCACGTTGAGCGTCCACTTGTTGAGGTTGCTGTGGAACAGCAGCACACCCCCCGTGCTCGGGTGGTATTGCACCATGGTGGTGCTTCTCAGCGTGGCGGCACCACCCGCCGCGCGGGGCTCGCCGGGCAGGCCGCAGCTGCCCACCGGCAGCGTGTCGCCCACCGCATGGTACGGCATCTGCAACATGCGCATGGCCAGAGGGAAGGTCTCCTTGTCGCCCATGCCCAGGTAGTTTGTGAGCAGGTTGTAGTACAGCGCGCCCTGGCAGTTGAGAAAAAGCGCCAGCTGGAGGGCCCGCCACACCTTGCGCTTGTCAAAGACGAGCTGGCCGCTCTCCACGGTGCCGTTTGGCGGCTGCGCCTCGGGCGCGATGCGGAACAGGTCGGGCGCGATGCTGGGCTTCCAATAGTCCGGCCACAAGATCATGCCCGTCGACGCGTATTCAGCCGTCTGAAACAGGTCTGAAGGGTTGCGCAGCGCCACGTTGTCGCTGTCCAGGTAAATGACCTCTTCGAAGCTGGAGAAGAGCAGGATGGCGCTCTTCATGACGTACCCAAAGCCTCGCACGCCGTACTTGAAGACATCCTTGCTGGCGCCTGGGCGGATCTCGTCCACGCTGCGCACAAGGACGCCCAGCGAACGCAACTCGGCCGATGCCTGCGGGCCAGGCATCTCCTTGTCGAAGAACCAACACTCCACAGGCAGCGTACATCCAGTGGCTCGCAGCATGCGGATAGAGACGAGCATCGGCACCATGTACCTGGTTCCGCCGCCGGTCAATACAATGCCGCGCCCGGCAAACAGCTTGCGCGGATAGGCCTGCATGTGCGTGAGAAAGGCTTTCCATTGGGTGCGGGCCTTGAGTATGCTGTCGGGTGGCATCCTCTCGCCTCGTGCGACCCAGTCAACCTCCGGTCCACCGCCGAAGCCCCGCACGCCGTGCGGCTGTACGACATCGAGGCCACCGGCTGTGCGGAAGGCGTCTTCGAAGCGTTGCCAGGTGGAGAAGAGGGCGCCGGGAAGGGGCTGGCGAAGCGTGTGCCGCGATAGTGCGACGCTGGGCTGCGCCTGCCACGCGCCGCAGTGCTCCGCCTCCCACGCCTTGCGGCACAGGCGGGCGCAGGTGAGCTCGTCGGCCGCCTCGCCGGCAGCGCGGGCCTCGTTGAGCAGCGCGTAGTCCACCCACAGCAGACGAGCCACGCACTTGCACATCCCTGCGCAGCGCCGGCACGGTCAGGGCGCACGCCACGGCGAAGCGCACAGAGAAGGCGCGCGCCTGTGCCGGTGGACTGCTCGCTGGGCTGGAGAGGCTCAAAGCACGTTTCGCGAGCAGGCGCGGTGCCCCCCCCTTCCTCTGTGCCGCCTTCCGCGGCCGCCTTGAACCAGTCGCAGAAGGGCTCGTCCAGCGCGTTGCCTCGCGCCTTGGAGCGAGTGAAGCGCGGCGCGACCGCCGGCGGCGGTGAGGCTGGCAGTTCTGCAAGCGGCGTGCTCGCACTGTGGGTCACCCCAGCGCCCGCGCTGGCTCTCCACCGCAGCAGCAGGCCCGCGCAGCACAGGAGCAGCTGGGCAGGCGAGGGACGCGCGTCAGCAGCGCGTGCGGCCGCGGCGCGCACGGTCCCTATTTGTGGACCCCTATTCTACCCCACCCGTGCTGTAGCGCTTCCCAGCAACGTATCCGCACGCCGAGCACGCGCAGCCCACAACGAACAGGCGCACAGGCGCACGCACCAGCCTGACGGCGTAACGCCAACGGGTGGACTTGCCCGAGCGCGCGCGGCTGCTATACACGGGCAGACCTGGCTGATCCCCCGCAAAGTCGCCTTGCGACCTTCGCCGCGTTTTCTTCATCATCACGCGCGGCCAGGCATGCGACACAGCAGCTGCGCCATGGGCGCCAGGGGTGAGAACCAGCAACCAGGTGTCGTCGTACGACAACGCGAACGACGCCCGACGTACAGACGCTCAGACGGTTTTCACACTCTGTTGTCGCCCTCGGTGCAGGCGTGGCACCTCAGGGCAGGGCGATGACGTGACGCTTGGCGCAGGGCTGAGAGACATGATGCAGGTGCCGGACGACCTGGACGCTCTGGCGCCGGCCCAGGGCTACCTGCGGGTGCGTATCCTGCCCGCTGCTGTTGCTGCGCGAGCAATGTGACGCGGGCCTTGCAGTTGGCGCACATTCAGAGCGGCGCCTTTGGAATGGCCTTCCACGAGCGCGACATAGCCACGGGCCAAGAGGTGGCCATCAAGTATATTCCCCGGGGCGTCACGGTGCGCAGGCGCCGCGCAGGGCGCCAGTGAGCGCGCGTCAGGCCGGGCGTGCGCACGCCTGAAAACCCTTGACGAGGGCGAGTTGGGACCCTCAACACACTACTCGCGCGCAGTGCAACGTGAACGTGCAGCGAGAGACCATCAGCCACCGGATGCTTCGCCACCCCAACATCATAGCGTTCAAGAAGGTACGCAATGCAGCGCTCGCGGAGCCTCCTCCACTCACGCGCCGCTCCCACCCAGGCTCTTCTGACGCCTACTCACCTGGCCATCGTGATGGAGTACGCATCCGGAGGGGAGCTGTTCACCCGCATAGCCAGCGCGCCGGCGCAGCGCTTTGGCGAAGCGCAGGCGCGCTTCTTTTTCCAGCAGCTTCTGGGCGGCATTGCGTACTTGCATTCTCAGGCTATGGCGCACCGCGACCTGAAGCTTGAAAAGTGCGCCGCAAGCGACCCCGCACTGAAAGAAAGCGCCTTCTCACGCTCCGTTGCGCGCAGCGCGTTGCTGATGGACGGCACGCCGCGTCCCCGTTTGGCGATCTGCGACTTTGGGTACACCAAGAGCGAGGCCCTTCACAGCGCCTTCCATACCAGCAACGTGGGCACTCCCAGCTACCTGGCGCCAGAGTTGTTGACACTGAAGCAGGGTGAAAACTATGATGGCAAAGCCGTGGATGTGTGGGCAGTTGGGGTTGTGCTGTACGTGATGCTGGTGGGCGGCTACCCGTTCGGAGACCTGGGCAACGGCCGCGAGCTGGTGCGCCGCATCTCCACCGCAAGCTACCAGCTGCCGGTGCCCCTGAGCGCAGCGTGCATGGACCTGTTCACACGGGTGTTTGTGGTTGATCCGCGCCAGCGCGCATCCGTGGCTGCGCTGCAAATGCACCCCTGGGTGACCGCAGATCCCCCCCCTGACCTGGCCTGGCCGGGGGGGACCGCGGAGGAGGGGCTGCAGTCGCCAGAGGCGCTGGCACAGCTGCTGCGCGAAGCTGCGGGCGTGCCGCCTGCGCCCGCGCCGGCGGAGGGTGACGGCCTGGCGCTTGAGTGCGGGGTGCCCTATACCGAGGCGGATCACCTCAGAGACAGCATGCTCGACATTGGCACTGCAGATGAGTGTTGACATTGCAACAAAGCTCATCCAGTGCTGGTGCTGGTCCTCTGTCTTGGAAAGAGCGCGTCCACAAGCTCGTTGCCAAGCAGGTTGTGCGGGTCCAGCTCCTGTCGCGCCCGGTTGAAGGCGTCTACGGGAAAGCGCTGGCGAAGGCGCTGACGCAACGCCACCAGCTCAGCTTCCGTCGCCGGAAGCTCGATCTTGGCCCAGTGGTCACACGCCTTGTACGGAAGGCACACCTGGCGCTGCCAGCCAGCCTTGTAGTCTTCAAAGGAAGCCTCCACCGCTCGGCGACGCTGCGAGTCGGCGCCGTGGCCGCTGGAGGGCGGAAGATACATGATGATGCCCAGCCAGCAATGCAATGCCTCACCCGCGTTTCCAGCGCTATATACGGGCGACATTGGCGCTCGGCTGCCGCAGCTCCAGCGCTGTTCCAGCGGCGCTGGTGCAGGAATGTTGTGCTCCCTGATGTGCTTCAGCGTGGCGCGCACAAACTCCAGATCTGCGCCATTGGGCGCTTTGCGTGTGCCGCATGGGAATGCCACCTCGGAGACGCATTGCTCTCCGCCGCAGTCAAATCCTAAGATTGCTTGGCTGTCGCCCACGCGCCATCCCTGCGATGCGCGCCAGAATGTCGCCTCCGCCTTGTTCACCTCCGCCACGTGTGCAGCCGAGAGCGGGTTGAGCGCTAGGAGCTTGTCGCGCAAGTCGGCGAAGGAGAGGGACTGATCGTCCGCCAGGCCCGCACACGCCGCGCCGTGGCTGCGTAGCAGCTGACGCAGCGCAGCAGTGCGCACGTGCTCCGGAGGAAGCTGCGTGTTGGTCACGTGGGCGGGGCACTTATCCAAAGGGTCCGCAGTGACAACCACCACGTCGTCCGTGTAAGGCAGCCACATGTAACGCACGTGACGGTGTGTGGCCAGCCTGGCTGCGTGATCTCGCTGAACCTGTTTGGCAGAGAGGACTTGCGTCCGCTCGCCTAGCGAGTGCGCACGTACGCCCTGTAGAGTCACCTCCGCAACAACGCCCAGCGCGCCGAGTCCCACTTTAGCCAAGTGGAAGAGATCCGGGTTGTTCTCCACGCCGTCAAGCAGCAGGGCGCCTTTTGCAGGCGTGACCAGCTTCATGCTCACTACCGTCTCCTCCACAGGGGGCAGCCCGGCACCCGTACCGTGGCACCCAGCCTGCGTCCAGCCGCCAACCTGCTGCTCCTTGATGCTGGAGAAGTTCTGCAGCGTCCATCCATGCTCGCCTAAAGCTTTCAGGGCTACCTCCAGCCTGGCGCCAGCTTGCAGCGTCACGCGCCCGGCAGCCGGGTCCACATGCAGCACCTGATCGCAGAGCGCCAGGTTCACCATGCCGCCCGGCGAGAAGCCGAGTCCGTTGGGGGATAGGCCAGAGCCCACCGGGCGAAGTTTGGTGCGACTGCTCTGTGCGTGCGCTACCAGCGACTCAAGCTCCTCCAGGCTCTCTGGCTGGTGGTAGTTGTTGGTGTGTACCTCGTGGGTGTTGCTCCTGCGCCACGGAGAAGGCGCAAAGTGAGCGCGCGCACAGAAGGCGACGGTCGCCGCTCATCCTCACGCGCCAGTTGCTCACGCTCGTCTCACTGCCGCTGTGCTTTTGGCGACCCTTGGGCGTGGACGGCGCCAGCGCCAGGGCGGCACCCGCAAGCACCGCGGCCGCGGCAGCAAGAGTGGCGGCACGGCCGCGCGCAGAAGTCTCGACAGCAGCCGGCGGAGCCAAGGCGGCACGCGAGCTCAACGCGCGGCACGCAGCCGACACCGCCGGGACGCGGCGCAGCGCGTGCATGCTATGTGCGCAGAGCGCTGGAGGAGAGGACAAGGGGCCTACTTACTTACTTGTACACTGGGCACCGCAGGTGACGCCGTACGTCGTACGAAACCGACAAACAAAGGACGCTTGGCGGTCTAACCACGTCGTGTGAGCGCCGCTGCGTGTGAGCAGCAATGAGGGGGTCGCTGGACGTTGTCGAGGAGCCCGTCGGTACGCTTTGCGCTCAAGAGCGCTCAGTGCGCGCTTCTCGGGACTCAGCCTGCGTCTGTGTCTGTTCGCAGGTCCGTCACTCGCTTCGCCGCGCGTGGTGCTGCTGGCTGGCGCCTGCGCAGGTGCGCTATGATTGATGTTGAGCGGCGCGTGTGGCGGCTCCTGTGACACTCGCCTCCTGGACCTCAGGCCTCTTCTCCCGGTTCTTCACGCACCCGCTGGACACTGTGAAGGCCAGGTTGCAAGTGCAGGCCGCTTTGAGACTGCGGGTGCGCTGCTTTTAGCACAACTGCTTGTGGCCTCAAACTCGTTGTGGCCGAGAATGACGCAACTCCTCTTGGCCTCAAACGCAAAGCCGCGGCCTCACTCCCTCCTCTCAGGACGTGGCCAGCGGACTGGCCGCGCTGCCTCTTCCGCCTCTTCCCTACGCCAGCACGCGAGACGCCTTGACCAAGATGTTGAGCCTGGAGGGTGTACGCGGATTCTACCGAGGCTTTGGCGCCGTCTTGCTCGTCTCCCCTCTGGCCAGCAGTGCCTACTTCAGCGCCTACGAGTTCAGCAAGCGCTTCCTGGCTGAGCACACCAGTTTAGAGGCTGACCTGGGCGCGTCAAGCATCTTCGTCTTGTCCGGCGTGGTGGCGCAGAGCGTCGCCGGGTGCCTGTACACGCCTCAGGACGTCATCAAGGAGCGCCTGCAAGTGCAGCGCATCGCAAGCCGGCCTCGCAACGGGCTGCTCCCCGCCACGGTTCACTATCGCAGCTCAGCGCACGCGGCAACCTCCATCTGGAGGGCTGAAGGAGTGAAGGGTCTATTCAGGGGCTACACCGCCGCCAACGCAGCCTGGTGGCCATGGAACGTCCTCTACTTCGTGTCGTATGAACACGCCCGGGAAGCGCTGGCGGCTCACCGGGGCTTGCCGAACAAGGAGGCGCTGCTGCCGGCGCACAGCGCTGCCTGTGCCACGTTGGCAGCGACGTTTGCCACCATGGTCACCAATCCAGTGGACGTCGTCAAAACCAGGCTGCAGGCGCTGCAGCATGGGAGCAAGACGGTCACTGCGTTGTCAATTGCCAGAGGCATGTTGGCCACCGAGGGCCCGCGCGCATTCGGCACGGGCATGGGGGCGCGGGTGCTGAGCATTGCCCCGGGAAGCTTCATAACCTTCTTCGCGTTCGAGCAGCTGCTTCTCCTCCTTAAATAACCTGCGCGCGGCCGGGCAGCTGGGACATGCCTACTTCCAAGTCTCAGCTGCGGGACTCGCTGCGTGCATTGTGCGTATGATTGGTCTACTCTTTTGCACACAATGCGTCCACAATCGCAGCCTCGACTCGCTCAGCGGAACTGGATCGAGACGAGCGGGCAGTCCACATCCTCGCCCTCCTCATCCTCGCAAGCGACCACGATGTCGAAGTGGTTGCGCGTCGCCGGAACGGTGAGCTTGGCCACGTCCCGCACAACCTCGGAGACCTTCTTGCCCAGGCGCTCCTTGTGCTTGGGGAAGATGTTGTTGTAGATGAGCGACTGCCCGCAACTGACGCTGTAGGCGGTGAGACCCTTGTCCTGGAACCACTGCAGCAGCTCTGTCACGGTGATGTCCCCCTCAATCACCCAGCGGTCCCACAGGCTCCAGCTCAGCTCGCCGTGGGCGATCTTCTTGGGCGGGATGGGCTCAGCAATTGCAAACAGCGGCAGCGCGAGGTTGGCGAACGTGTTGCGGTACGACTCCACCGGCGCAGACTGAACTACCTTGAGCAGCTCCAGCCCCACGAAGCCTGTGGCAAGCGCAGTCGTGGTAGCGATGGCGGGGATAATGCGCCCGGCGATGAGCTTCGCCTGCAGCTGGTCAACTTCGGGGATGTCGTACGCCCGGGCGCGCATGTTTGCCATGCCCGCGATCGCCTCCATGTGGAAGTTGCTGTCGTCGTCCTTCTCAAAGGTCACCGGGCTGACGCGATAGCCGGGGCCCGCTGCGCCCAGCGCGGCGCTCAGCTTCTCCAGCCCCTGCGCGATCAGAGCGTCGTCATCGGCGCCCATGGGCACAGACGCGCTCTTAGTCGCTTTAGGGTCCGTCTCGACGGTCACGCCGTCGCGGGGCGCGAAGGCGGGCACGTGCACGCCCTCCAGCACGCGCGCCAGCGCGGCCGCGTCGCCATGCCATGCGGGTCGCGGCACGCCGTACACTTCTGCGCGCAGCGTGGCCATGGCCAGGATGAGGCGCATCTGGGCGGCGTCCTCAGGGTGCACGATGACGGGGTGTGGGAAGCGCTTGGGCGGGGACCAGAACGGGGCGCCCGTGCTGGTTGCCGCGTCCTCCGGGAAAGTGTGGATGAGCTGGGAGACGCGGTCGTGGAAGTAGTCCTGGAAGCGTAGGCGCGCCCAGGCGACGCAGTGCTCGAAGGAGGTTGGACGCCCAGAGGCGAGGCACTCCACAGCCTTCTCCACGCTTTCGCGAGCCTGCGCGTCACCAGCAGCCACAGCTGCCGCGCTGTATTCGGCGGGCTTCTCCAGGTACGCGTTGCCCTCCATGGGCGCGGCGCCGAAGAGGCCCTCGAACTCGGAGCGGGCCCAGGTCAAGCAGTGGTCGATGTTGTGCGGAAAAGAGTGCACGGTGCACATTGGCGCCTGCTTCTCCGGCGGGTCACGGCTGGCGCCGTAGTTCTCCGTCAGCGCGGGCACCACGCACTGCGTGTTCGCCTTGGTGCCCAGCGTGCCGCTCTCCAGCAGCGGCTTCCCGAAGTACACACAGCGGCTGTCAACATACAGCCGCGCGTTGACGTTGTCCAGCGCGTTCACCACGCAGTCCAGGCCAGACCAAAAGGTGTCGTCGAACACGCCCTCAGTCTCGGGTGAGACTCGGTTCTGAAGCGCACGCATGTGGAGCCCGGGATTTATGCGCATCGCTGCGGTCGCCGCGCAGCTGCTCTTGGGCTTGCCGATGTCGGTGTTGCGGAACAGAAACTGACGCGACAGGTTGCTCTTCTCAATGGTGTCGTCGTCAGTGAGCGTCACCAGGCCTTGAGGAGAGCAGCCGACGCCCATGCATGCAAAGCCCTTGATGAACTCGCACCCCAGCGCGCCCGCTCCAACCAGGAAAACGTTCATGCGCTGCAGCTTGTCGCTCAGCGTGGCGCCGATGACGGCGATCTGGCCGTCGTAGCGGCAGCCGCGGGGCGCCACGTCAGCAGCGTTGGGGAGGCCCGTTTCCGAGGGGGGCAGCGACTCGACGCTGTCGAAGTAGAACCACTGGTGGAGGGGGTGGAACTTGCCGGTGCATGCCTTGATCACCTCCTGGCCCACGAAACCGCCGAAGAGCGCAGCCATTGGCGAAATCTCACCCGACGAGCCAGACGCAAATGCCCGAAGAAGCTTGTCAGCAGACGCGCGCTGCGCCGGGTCGTCGCCGCCGGCTGCATCGGGCGACAGCGCGCGAGTGGCGTCCACCACGGCCTGCGCGTCGGCCGCGGAGCCCGGGGCGGGCAAGCGGCCGTGCTGCATCCAGAACGCGTCCAGCGCCTGGAACGCAGCGTGCAGCAGCGGCGACCGCTCCAGCTTGCTGAAATCGGACAGCAGGCACTCGCCCGGCTGCGCCAGCGCCTCGGTGAGGCTGCGGAAGGCTAGAATCTTGGGCTGCTTCTGCTGGACCACCATGCCGCCGCTGAGGTAAGCGCCAAAGTCGGAGGTGTCCGTCTCAAGGAGAAAGCTGTGCGCCTTGACGCCGCTGATGCGGCGAGGCACGCCGTCGTTGAGCTGCGTCATGCCTTTGACCTCGGTGAAGAGGACTAGGTCTCCGTCTTGGAACTCCAGCCGCTCATCGTCCACGCAGGACACCAGCGTGGGCGAGCCCGCAGTCACGCCCGCCACGATGGCGCTGTGGGGCTGCTCGCCGTCCACGTCCAGCACCGGGAAGGCTGGCCCAAAGTCGCAGAAAGCGGAGGCAAACACCCC
>Ga0208951_1000317_pt1 | contig 22004 bp, 21 predicted proteins | sample GreLakmeMI27MSRF_FD_187702 | JGI IMG/M metagenome (GOLD analysis project Ga0208951, IMG submission 187702) | Freshwater lentic microbial communities from great Laurentian Lakes, MI, USA - Great Lakes metaG MI27MSRF (SPAdes) | ecosystem: Environmental > Aquatic > Freshwater > Lake | place: Great...
ATGCCAAGACATAAAAGTATTGATTATAAATTAACCGCAGTTCAATATTATTTAGTTAAAAATAAAACACAAGAAGATGTTTGTAAAATATTCAAATGCACTCCCAGAAGTTTAATGCGTTGGATTGGAAGAAAAAATAAAGCAATTAGAAGAAAAATTAAGCAGTTAGAAGTAAAATTTGCTCATATTATTATACTATAAACAAAGCTAGTATAATAATAAATCAATTTTTTAAATAAAATTTGTATATAATTTAATGTCTACGACTACGTCTGGCAGTTCTTTTGCCGCGACCACGTCTCTTTTTTGAACCTTTTCTTCTTCTAGATTTAGTCTTAAATCCTTTTCCAAATATTCTTTCACTCCATGACTGACCACTAGTGCTGGCTTGACTATACGGATTTACTGTGTGGCGAATAGGTTCTTTGCTTTTTTCACGCTTAGGTGTCTCCTCATCTGAACTATACTCTGAATTTGAACGCGAAAGACGCTCTGCCTCTGCTGCCGCTTGTTTTCTCCTACAAGCGTTTCGTCTACCTTTATAACATGGCGCGCGCCATTCTGATTTTGATTCTGATTCTGATTCTGATTTTGACATTTGTTTATATATTAAAACAATATAAAAATAAAAATGAAAAATCACTAAATATAAAAATATTATGTTTACTAATTATATATTAGGTTATATAAATAGTTATTCTAAAAAGTTTTAAGCAGACTCGCGTTCCCATTTACTACGTGTTGGTGCCATTCTTCCTAGCTCCCAGTCTGGATTTGCGTTCATAGCTTTAAGAAGTCCATCATAATCTATATCTGGTTGTGAAGTCATTTTATTTAACAACATAATATTATAATCATAAGCAAATTGAGTATATTTTCTATCTTTTGTATACTCAGCAGTCTGGCTAGCATTTCCTCTAATATTTCGGCTAGCATTTCTTTTTAAATTTTTTAAATTTGTTAATCCTTTATCTAGTAGTGCAAGCAAGTCTTTATTAATAGCTAGTGCCAATTTTAAATGCCGTTTATATTCTTGTTTGGCCTCGCGTTGATCGTTATAACAGCTAATACTAAATCCTCTGTCGCTAAAGGCTGCATCTAGTGTTGTATTCTCCAATTTTGAACTACCAATTCCTCGTCCTTTTCTTTTTGAATATAATTTACTTCTATTTCTACCTAAAGTGTTGCGTTTTCTATTTTTATTATTTTTTGTTCTAGTTTTCCGCATTATATATATTATAATATTTTAATATATTATAAGCACTAAATTTAAGGACAAGTTATCTCTCATCGGCAGTATTATATATAACCTGCTTATGCACATCAATAGCACGATCGGGCATCTGCACGCCATTTCTAAAAAGGGAGCGTACCAGACGCACGCCATCCATCCTGAAGCGCATACTGTGCACATCTGGCGCTACCTCTGGTTTTGCCCGGTATACCGCCAACGCCAACGCCTCGCGCCTAGCTGCCTGCCTTTCTCTTGTAGTCTCGGCCTCGATGCGCTTCTGGTTCCTTTCTTGCCATGCAGTAAAAGCAGGAGTGGGATGGGTGGCTGTCTCTGCTTTTTTGGCAGCTCTTGTCTCTTTTTTTAATGTCTTACGCTCTCTTCTCAATCTTAAAACTTCCTCTCTTGGGATTCTTCGTTCCTTTAAAGCACTTAGTGCTTTAGCCTTCTCCAATTCCTCCCTTGCCGCGTATCGCACTCTCCTTGCCGAAGAAGCTTCAGTGTCTGTTAAAAATCGATTGATAATAGCATCTTCTTGTGCTGTCTCTGTTGCTATTGCTTTTTCGGCAGCTCTTGTTTCTCTTTTCAATGTCTTACGTTCTCTTCTCAATCTTAAAATCTCCTCTCTTGATATTGGGATTTTACTTGGTATAATTTTTGAAGCTTCAATTCCTCGTCCTTTTCTTTTTGAATATAATTTACGTCTTATTTTAGCTAAAGTCTTGCGTTTTCTATTTTTATTTCCATTTTTTTTAGTTTTTCGCATTATATATAAACAAATATTTTATATTATTTTCTTATATATAAAATATGGATTTTTATACTCGCTTGTTTTGGATGTTTTTCTTAGTTTTTGTTATTTTATCTGGTTATTTACTTTGCTGTACCAAGAAAACTGATATATTTTATTTTCAAATAGCTTCTGGACTTGGAATGTTTGTTACAAGCAAAATTGGAAGAAGTTTTTTAGGAATAAGTAAAAAGTAGATTACTATATATAATTATAATTATATAACATAATTATAATTTTATAATATATATGGGGTTTGTTAAAAAGGATATTTATAATGTCTTATTTATAGCATTTGTGTTTATTAGTATTATTTTAAGTTTCAAAACTTTTAATAATCGTATGAACGCATATATAAATGGCGAACCTCCGCCCAAGCGATTAATTCAAAGAACATTGGATACTTATTTTGAAAAATAATAACTACTTAAAAATACGTATATGATTGATTCCATAATTTATCTAATTTCCAAATAGGAGTGCGTTTATTTAGTGCCCATCTGGAAAAACGATTAACATAATGGCGACAATCATTAATACCTAATATATATTTTTTTTGCAGAGTTTTTTCAAATTCAACAACTTCGTCCAATGTTTTGCTAGTTTCACCCCAATATATAGTTTTATTGGCTAAAGTTTCAGGAATATAAAATTTGTATATTTTATCAATTAATCTTACTTCTTTATTTATAACGCTTGTACTAGAAACTCCAATATTATTAATTGTTTTATATTCGCATTTTGTTGGGTCGCAAAATGGTCTGTAATCATATCTTAAAACAATATCTTCGTTTTTAAAACTAATTCCAATATGATATAAATTTAATTCATTGTTAAATTTTTCTAAATGTAAATGAACTTGTGTTTTAGGATTGTATGTTGGCACAATATATGATAATAATGTTTGAATAAGTAATAATAAAACAAACATATTTAACTAATATATGATAATATAAAAAATTGATTTATAATATAAATATAAAATATGTTTATATTTATATGTTTATATATATTAAGAATGCAAAGTTGTTTAATATGCTTGGAAGAGTCTAATAATTTAAACCCAATAACTCATTGCGGAGTTTATTATGTTCATAGTAAATGTTATAGTCAATGGTTAAAAAAAAACAATACTTGTATTGTATGTAGGAAATCTTTAATGCAAGAACCAACAGAGTTACAAGAAGTGACTAATGAAGAAACTAATATAACATCAATACAATTTATTATTGCAAATATTATAATTAGTACATCGCTATTAACATTGACAATATTAACTTTATACATTTTTGTAACTTGTGATTTAAAAAAGACACATTGTAAATTATTTTAATTATTTAAAGTTAAAATAATTATTTAACGTTTAAAGTAAGTTAAAACTAATGTCTATAAATAGTATAATATAGAATTATGTCTAATATATTATTAAGCGAACAAAATAAAGAACTTTTATGGAATATATTGTCTAATAATAATGCATTTGTTAATATTCCAGAGTCAAAGTTTTCAAATGTAAAAGCTATTTTTGAAAGTAATATAACAAAAACATTTAACGAAAATAAAGAAATTTTCATTACTAATTATAAAACTGGCGAGTCTAAAAATATTGTTATGCAATTAAATAAAACTATATTACAAAATATTATGCTAGACATTAATAGTTTTAAGAAGTCATTATTAACACCACTAGATATAAAAGATATTTTCAAAAATGAGAAATCAGAAGAATTTGAAAAAGAGTTATTGGAGAAAAAAGTATCTTTTACTAATTTAATTACTAAAAAAGTTCCTGAAGCAATAGATTTTAGTGAAACAAAAGATACTCCTTTAGAAAATAATAGCATGAACGAACTACTTGAGAGAATACAAAGAGAAAGAAATAATGATGTTCCTATTCCTATTCCTATTCCTATTCCTATTCCAAATAAATTAGAAGTAGTAGATTTGAATAAATTTGACACACCTTTAATTAATGAAGAAAATGTAAATAGAGTAGAAAAAGAAGATGAAAATATTATTACTAAGAAAACTAAAATATTAAATATTGAAGATTTAATAACTGGTTTATCGACGACAACAGAAAATACTAGAGAAAATAGTAATTTAAAAAAATTTATAACTAATGAAAATAATAATGAATTTAATTTAAATCTAAATATTAAGTTAGATTTTTTAAACAAACAAATAGAAAAAGTTTTAAGCAATCAAAAATTAATAATGGCTAAATTAAGTATATAAACAACAAAAATAGAATAAAATAAAAATAAAGTTATAGTATATATGCCTAGTGCCAAACGACTTAAACGAACCAGTAAAACACTAAAAAAAAGAATTCATAAATATTTATGTAAAAATATAGATATATGTTGTGAAGAAAATATAGATAGAAACTTCGCAATAGAACAAATTTTTACACTTTATAATATTATTCCCAATGAAATGTATGATGCTCATCCAGATGAACCTTTAGGTTTTGTAAATAATGATTTATCTAAATTTATAGGTTATACTATTACATTGGAAAAAAACAATGATAAAGAAGGCATAAAATTACAAAAGGAATTAGACAATGCAATGTATAAAAATAAAAAACTAGATAAAACTAAAATAACAGAACTTTTACATAATGTTCCACTATATTATTTATTATCTTTAATTGGTTATGCTCATTATAGATTAGCTGAAGTTCAAAGAGTGAATAAACTATATCCTAGAGAACAAAAATAACTAATAAATTAAATACAAATTATAAAATTTTTTCCAATGATAAAAAATCTATATTAATTAATAATAACCAAATTAAGTATTTGGTTATTTATTTTTTAATAAGTGATGGTCTCCAATATACACACCATCTTCCATCACAAGTTGGATACATTCTTACTCGATTTTTTTCACCAATACCCCACATACGTTCAATTAAATAAGAAACTGATGGATTTTTACCATTAACAAGTAGAGAACCTGGTGCCTCAGGTGATTTTCTGTAGTAAAAATTAACACCCAGTGTTTCTTTGGCAAATTGTATAGCATCTTCTTGTAAATTAAAGACCTTATGTTCTTTGTCATTATTTGGTTCAATACTATCCTCGCTTGTTTCTGAAAATCCATCATATTCTTTTGGATCATTAAATGTATTTTTGCCTGAAAGCTCTCCATTTGAATTCTTTGTTGTATTTGAGTTCCACTCAACAGATTTGTCTTCAAAACCACTATTCCATAATTTTTCATATTTTTCAATACTACGTATATTTGTATAACATATGCTTAATTTGTTATTATCATATCCAGTGTCACGACCTACCAATCCTTGAATAATTGTTGAATCATTAGGTTTATGTGTATATCTATCATATAATATTCCAATAAAGTTTTTGGTTAATGTTTTAGAACATCTTAACAATTCTTTAATAAATATGAATGTATGTTTTTCTGGGTTTTTTTCAAGAATTGTATTAATATTTTTAATTTTACTTTCTCTATCATACTTAATAAAATTATAACTATTTTGACCAAATATATGTTTAATATCTTCAATAGTTAACTCTTGGTCATCTCCATTTTTGGTTCTAATAACATGATATAAGGGATTGTTATACTTGTCAGTGTCTGCTTTAATTTCTTGTATATTTTCAAATATATCTTTAATATCAGAATATATTTCCTCTATTTTATTTGCATTTAATATGCTGTTATATTTTTCAAAACCATTTGTTTGGACAAAATTATCAAATATATTTATATCAAATTCATTATTATATTTCATATCATCTATAACTTTATCTCTAATAAAATGTACTATTTTTTCACAATCTATTTTTAATGATTTTTCAACCGATCCTTCCACCGATCCTTCATCTGTTTCTTTAAGAATTTCTTTTTTAATTAATTCTATAAGAGTCTCTTTTATATCATAACAGCACAAATTTTTGAATTGTTTTACTCTTCCCATTTGTAATAAATCATAACAACCAATATATCCATCTCCAACATCAGCTAATATTTTATATGACGCATCCTTCCATTCCATTAAATCATATATTGTTCCATCTGGAGTTGCTGTATATTCTAATATTTTAATATCATTTTCATATAAATATTTTTTATCTAGCAATCCAGCATTCTTAAATGACTTATAAATTGTTTGTTTGTTTTTTGCCGCAACTTGGATTTCATCCATAATAATAAGAATATTTTTTTTGTCTTTAATTTCATTAGCAAATATTTTGGGCAAATCATTTCTATGAAATACTCTTTGTTGTATACTTTCAGGCATTCTTTCTTTTGTTTGTTCTTTCCATTCACAACTAGATAAACCAGTAATAATATATATATTATTAATAGGTATTAAATTGTCACTGTCTTCTAAATATTTTTTAATAGTGGCACACATACTTCCTGTTTTACCAGATTGTGTTTTAGATACAACCATAATATTTATAATTCTTCTATCTTTAAATGCGGTTACTAGTCTTGATGCAATTATTTCTTGATTTTCATAAATAACTGATTTTCCTGTCATTTTTAATTTTTCTAGTTGCAAAATAATTATTTTTTTCTCAATTTTCATTATATTTTCTTGTTCTAAACTATAGTCAATTCTCATTCTTTTTGTAATAATTTTTTTACTTTCATTAAGAGAAATAGCATCACCCATGATAAATTATTATATTAAATAAATTTTATGTTATTTTTATTTCTCAATTTTTATTTTTCAATTTTAATTTTATTTTATTTCATTTTATTTCATTTTTCATTTCATTTTTTAAAATAAATGAAATAAAATAGAGTTATACTTTTTGGAATCTATGGGTTCCATCGTCAAGTTTTACTAATTTACCTAAAAGCAATAATTCTTCTTTCAAATAACTATCATAATCAAATAATTCTTTTGTAACCTTATTATAAGCATATTTATTACCATTTATTACTAATTCATTTAATTTTAATACTTCTGTTTTCTTGTTTAATTTCATACCTTCGTCTTTATCTTGTGCATCTATATTTGGAGTGTATATATATTTATTTTCGCTTGGATTACCTATTACAAAACATTTAACATCTTTTTCTTTACTTGTTGAACGCGTATGAATACTGCAATCTATTGCCGACTCTTTGACTCCTTGTAATAATGAAGCATTTATTTCCTCTTTAATGCTTGATATTTCATATAAATATTCGTCACTTGTTATTACCTTCTTTTTATCTTTTTTCGAAATATCTTTTAATCGTAATTCAATTGATAAATCACTTGACAATTGTGCTTCGCTGAAAACCATCAAATATAAAAACACATTTACTGTTTGTAATTCTTTGGGTAGATCACTATGACTACAAATACGACGCGCACGACCAATAACTTGATGAATTCTTACAGGATGCCAATATGGTTCAGTAATATGGACATAACGCACATTCTTTAAACTAATGCCTTCAGCACCAGATGAAGTAATCATTAATACTTTAATTATTTGACCATAAAAATTATCTGGTGCTAATGTTTCAATGGATTTTACTATTGATGAAGGTACTAATTTCCAATTACTGTTTAAAACATTTTTAATAATTTCGCGCTCTTCAGGAGTTTCTGACCCAGTATATGCCGCATACATTGGTTTTCCCATATTTTCTTCGCCTATGTTTACCACATATTCTCCTTTATCATTTTTCTTTAATTTAAATTCTACAAAATTATTTTGTTTTAAAACCAATTTGAAAATACCTATTCCCTCTAATGTTTTAAATTGTGAATATAATAAATGAATACCTTTATGGTCGTCGTCTATAATATTTTCCAATATATGTAAAAATTTTGGACTACAACGTTGTAACCCTTCTTTGGATAAATATTTATGCGAATATTTTTCCAATTCTTTTAATGCCTCGCTAATACGTTTACTATAACTGCCATCATTTACTTTTGGATTTGCTAAATCTTTTTCTAACTCTTTTATATCATCGGCGTCATATTTACCATCTACATTTTCCAATTTTTCCGCAACAGTTAAATCATCCAATAGTTCCTCTGAAATGTTTTTACTAATGTTTTCACTGTCTTCTTCGTCATTAATATTTTCTAAAGTGGCTTCTATTGTTGCTTCTTCATTGGGCATTGGGCGTTTTATGTCCGGTTTAGGAAATACAAAATTACAAAATGCACGAGAAAATATGCGGTATGTTGATGTGCTATCGCTATATAATTCATCTCCTTGTGCTCCACTTTTAGTTTTCTTGGATTTTTTCTTTTTATTTGCTTCTTCTAATTTGCGTTCTTGAATGCGCGCTTCTTCATAAACGCCAAATTGGAAATCGCTCATAGGGACTTTAATTATTTTAAAATCATTTGGATCATTATGGTCGTATTTGGGCATTAATTGTTCTTGTGCGCTTCTAAAATACGAGGTTAATCCGATTATGCGCATTTTAAACATTGATGGATTATTTATTGTATTATTTGGATTAATAAAGAGCGTTTTAAAATCATCAAAATTATCTGGAAGTGCTTTATAATTATTAATATTTATCTTTTTATTCGCAATTTTGAGAGATTGCCCTTCAAAAACCGACATCATTTTTTCTATAAATTCTTTGCTTGTTATTACATCGCTTGTGTAAACTAATTTATTTTTATTTGCTGCTGATTTAACATATCCAAAAGGATTTTGAGTAATAGTAACTTCATAACTTACAGAATTATATTCAATAGAATCAATAAAGTTTAAAACGTTAGCTTTGTAAAATAGTTCTTCTAATTTTTCTTTAGTCATAGTAACTTTGTCTAATATTAACTTAAAATTGTAACTTCTCAGTGAACCGCGTAATATGTTGAATAAGATGGCTATTTCATTTGGATAATTAATAATTGGTGTTCCTGTTAATAATATAATTTTGCAATTTTCAGCATCCATCAAATAATTATATAATTTCATTGATAATGATGTTTTGCGAGTTAATTTATTGACAATTCTACTAATAAAATTATGTGCTTCGTCTATTATTATTACTTTATTAGAAAATGGATTTAGCGTTCCTCCATTTGTCATACCGTTTAAATGGGAACTGCGAAGACCATTATAACTTATAAACTGGTACTTATAATTAATCATTTTATCTAATTGAGCATTAATTTTTTTCTGGTCTTCAAAATCGAGCGAATCATAATTTGGTTCTTTTTTAACATTAACGAACCATGCACCTCCATTTGCGGTAATATATTCTTGTGGCAATTTTAATAGCGTGCTTAAATATTCTACATATTGAGGATGTGTTTTAGTATTAATGAATTCCCAATATTGATTTTTTTTATATAAATAGTCTCCGCATTTTTTGAGTTCTTCTACATAGTTGTCTCTCAGCGATGCAGGTGTCATAATAAGAATTTTTTTATCATTTTTAATGCCTTCGGCAATGGCAATAGACGAGCATGTTTTACCTGAACCTAAACCATGATATAATAATAAACCTCTATAAGGTGTATAAATATTTATGTAATCTCTCACTATTTTTTGATGAATTAAGAGAGAAAAGTTATTACTATCGCTTGCCGAACAACTAATAGATGTTTTGCCTAATTCCATTTCCTTTTCTTCTTTTAATAATTCTTGCTTATAAGGTTCAAATAATGAATTAATAAAACTAATGAAAATCTCTCTATTATATAAATAATAGTTAGGTGCTTTTATTAAAACATTGGGTTCTAACTTAGGAATTCTATTTAAATATAAGGTTCTACCAATACGAAGATCTTTTGGAATTACTAAGGTTTCATCTATTGTTTCGTCTTTTATTTTTTTTGATTTAGATTTTGTAGGATCTGGATTACTTGGTTCAGGTTTAGGTGTTAATCGTTCTTTAGACGGAAGCTCAACATTAGCTTTTTTCATAGATTCGGTGGTCGGTTCTTTTATAATTATTTTTTCTTTTGTTTTCATTATTTGTGTTAAAGTATTTTCTGGACCCAATGTTTTTTTTGATTTTGTAGATTTTATAGTATCTTTATTTGTGCCTGGTTTTGGTTCTTGCAAAATAGCATCTTTAATAGAAGGTGAAGGTTTGGCGAAAGTCGCCTTTTTCATTTTTTCATAATCTTTTTGCACAACTCCTAAATTTTCTTGGAGTTCATTAAAAAATTGCTCTCTATTTATTAGTTTTTCGCTAGTTTTATCAATAATATTAGGAGCAACACCTTCACTTGGTATTTGTATCATAACTTGAAATTGTTGCGGTTTTTTTGGTATGGGTTTTATTTTTAATTGTTCAAGAGTTTCATTTATCATTATTATATATAATTAAATAATATATAATAATACGAAGTATTTTTAATATTTTACTTATTGTTTAATGTTTAATGTTTAATGTTTTTTTAAAGTAAATAATTTAAAATATACGTGTAAAATATAATAAAATGTAATATATAAAAAGGTATGCTGAGTAAAAAATACTTCAGAATACTACATCATTTAATGATTTTAATATTACCAATTATATTTATATTATTACCATTAATATATCTTAAATATATAGCATGGATACCATTAGCAATAGCTTTAAGTTGGACCATTTATAATGGTTGTTTAATAAATATATTACACGACAATAAAGCTAATATTAATACTAATCAAACAGATAATGTAACCCCTATTTTAAAATTATTTAGTAAAACAATAGCAAATTATATAAATAGAAAATATTTACAAAATACAAATAGAGTAACTTATATTGTGTTTTTATATTTTATTTTACTCACAACAATAGTCACTTATAGATTAATTTATAATATTGATATATTTAAAGACATCCTTATTTCCCAATTAATTTAATGACTTGATATTAAATAATATAGTTATATTAGTAAAATAAAATTGAAAGCAATAATATTGAGAGTTTAATAACGTAAAGTATTATATTATTAAACTATAAATGAGTATTTTAAATCAAACGAATCAATATAAATATAACATATTAGATGTTATTGGTAATAGCGTTATTTTATATAACTACTTGGAAGATTTGAATTTATATATAAAAAATAAAACTTTAAGCGAGATTATGCAATATGCCAGAACTATATGTAATGGTCTCCCAAGCGAAGAAGATTTAATTGAAAATTTAAAATCTAATAAAAATACTAAAGACAAAGGACTAACTGGAAAAATGATAGAATATGCATTATTTGGTCAAAAACCTAATAGTGATTCAAGTCCTGATATTGTTAAATTGGGTTATGATATAAAAACTTGTGCATTTAAGTCTCTTAAAAATGGTGGAAAAAATGCAAAAGAACGACAAACATTAACTAATTGTGGTAGTACAAAAAATTATGAAACCTTTAAAAATATTAGTATTAATGAAAAATTTTCAGATTGTCCGTATTATAAAAAAAGCAAAAGTTGTATTTTAATAGTAAGAAATGATGATAAAATAAAATTAAAAACATTTGACCAATTATTAAGTCAAACAATGTTATATATTATATGTTTTAATATTGAAAAGCTGCCATCTGAAGTTTGCGAAATAATTAATAATGATTATTCTATGATTAGGCAATATATTCTTGAAAAAAAAGTATCTCAAAAAGGGCAAAGATACTTACATATACATCCACATGGGGCAGGACATGGTAGTGGTTCTCGTGCTCTTGGTTATACATCCAATTTTATTACATTAATTGTTGCTTTAAATATATGTGAAATATGTAAAAAGAATATTGAAGATATATTAATTAAAAAGGGTAGAAGCATATCAATAAAGGAAGAATATATGTGATTTAAAATTAGTATGACTAAGTGATTAAATTTTCTACTACAGCATTTAATATATATAGGGCATAAATAATTTCCATTGAATAGGTATTTTTTTTAGCGTATTTAAGAATTATATCTAATTCATCAATTTCAATTTTATCATCTTTAATAGTTAGTTCTGTAATTTTATTTGCTATTAATTCTAATAATGCTTCAGGGGAATAATGTGTTTCATTATTTTCATTTACTATATTACAATTTTTTTCTTGAAATTTATAACTACAATACACATATGGTTTAATATTAATGTTTATAAAGTTAGTTAATTCCTTAAATAATTTATGATTACAAATAAGAGCATGTAATTTGTGATTATCAAACTGAACACTTATTGCGTTTTTTCCGGAACCCTTATGTAATACGCATCTCCATACATATTGTGATTTATCAAAATTAGATGTAATATTATCTAATTCAACTCTTAATTGATTAATTTTAAGATTTGGAATATGTATATGAAATTTGCTATTCATTTTTTTTGGACATAATTTATATTTTGAAAACAATGGGATTTTTAAATCATTTAAATTAATATTTGCTTTAACAAGTGTTCTTGGTTTTTTTATTAAATGAACATCCATATGTGTTTTTATAGCTTTAGCTAAGGCCATTGACATATGAACACAAACCGCATTTCCAATTTGTTTATGTTTAGAATTACTATTTGTTCCAACAAATTGATAGTCTATTGGAAACCCCATTAAACATGCTAATTCTCTAATAGTAGGCGCTCTATATTTATTCAAACAATCTTCTTTCTTAAATATAATTGACTCGCGAGAACAATAAGATTCAGTTGCCATAATTGTTCTGCAAAGCCTGTCTGTTCTATCTGGAAAATCCATTTTTCCCATAAAACCATGGTCTGTTTTTAATCGTCTTGCTTTAACTGCCCATTCGTTTGGTATTTCACTATCATAAAAATGATCTGTTACAGTATTTTTTGCTAATATTAATGGAAATGATGGGTCACTAATATTTCGCTCCGTATTATTTAACGGTGAACCCAATGCTTCTAATATTTTATTTGTATGAATATTATTACTAATTGAATGTGTTATTTCTGGTGTAATATAATCACCTACAATTGCTCGTTTTCTACCTTGTGGACTGCCATAGTCGGACGCTATTAATATGTTTTTAATACTAATAATTAAATCAGGAAATGAGGGGTCTAAATCTAACTCTAATGCTGTATATTTATCTTTTATAAATTCAATACTATTAGGTACATTTTCCATTATCCAATATTTTAACTTACTATTTGGTTTAGATTTTTTATAAAGAACTATTTTTAAAAATTGTTTAATTAATTGAAGTCCTAATGTCTTATCTGCTTTACCACTTAAATTTGAACTTGAGAATGATACACAAGGAGGAGAACCAATAATAATATCTGTATCTGGAATAATTTCATCTATTTTTTCTGGCGAATCAATATCAAGAATATTCATACATACATTTTTACAATTTTTATGATTATGTTCATGTGTTATATATGCTGGTTTCCAATAATCTAAAGCAAATACAACGTCAAATCCTTCTTGATAAAATCCTTCAGAAAATCCACCTGCTCCACAAAATAAGTCACATACGGTAACAATATTTTCGGTTTGAATATTCACTATAGTATTTGTAGAATTTGATGAAAATTTATTATTTAATAATAAATTAATTATATCATCTTTTTTAAGACTACTATAACCTTTAATTTTTTGCTCTTTACAAACAACTATTAATTCATTGCGTGTTTTATTTATATAAGTATCCATTTTATATTATTTTTGGTTTTATATTTATATTAATAAATTTCAATTTTATAATAAATTTAAATTCAGCAATGTTAAATATTTATTTAAAAGAAAAAAACATTTTTGTGAGAGTGGTTTCTACACAGAAAGCTTTATGGATTAATATTGAAAGTATGATTAATATAAAAAAAATTAGTAAACTAATTACTTCTACTGTAAATACAACAACGATAAATCCAATGATGGATCCAATGATGATGAATCCGATGATGAGAGCAATGTATAATTAGAGGGATAATTCTTTAGAATGTTTAATAATGTATTTTATTCATAAATAAAGTCTTTCGTTCATCTTCTGTATTTTGACAATTTAGTAAATCTTCTGGTCTACAAACTAATATTAATTTTTCTTTACTTCTAGAAATGCTTGTATATATTGCTTTTTGTTTAATAAAAGATGCATTAGGTTCTATAAATACTACTATTGTTTTCCATCCGCTTCCTTGACTTTTATGAAATCCGGTTGCGTAATTTAAATCAAACTCTTCATATAACTTATTTATCGAAATATTATACATTTTTTTATCGTCACTATTATAATATATTGTAACTTTTTCATCATCATCATCATATTTAAATATTTTTCCTTCATCACCGTTGGCTTTAAAATCATCTCCATTATATTCATTTTCTATTCTTATAATGTTATCTCCAACTCTAAACTCTTTATAAGAATAATTAGATATACTAATTATTTCATTTTCAAATCCTTCTTTGTTAGGATTAAATTTGTCTTGAATAATTTTATTTAATAGAGGAACGTTGAATATAAATTTTGTATTACCATTTTCTAATTTATTATGACTTGTATTATAACAAAGAAATTTAGTATCTTTGTCTAAGTTATATGTATCAATAATATTATATATATAATTTTTAAAAACTATATAATTTCTTAAATTTTCGTATATATTACTAATATCTATAAATTTGGTAAATTCATCTTTATTAAAATCAAGATATGTTATTTTTTCTCCTTTATTCATTTTTTGAATCGTATTTAATAAACTAGTGTTTTCTTGTTGTCTATAAATGTTTACTAGTTTACAAATATTAAATTTTTTAGATCGTATTAAACTGTCTAATGGATTACCTGGTCCAATAGGCGGAAATTGTTTTGGGTCTCCAATTACTAATAATTTACTATTATATTTTTTACATAATTGCAATATTGAGTTTAGTATATTTAAATCAATCATAGAAAATTCATCTATAATTACAAAATTAAATTTACAGTCATTAAATTCATCATCTTCATCATCATATTTATAATTGATTTTGTTCTCAATATTGTATTCAATATCGCATTTTTTGGGATAAATATTATACAAAATTTTATGGCAAGTACCTGATATTTTTGGGTAATAATAATAATATTTTGATCCCATAGATTTACAAATATTACTATATGCTTGTCCAGTAGGAGCCATAATACATGTTTTATTTAATAATAATTCTTCTTCATTACAATATTGTTCCCTAATATAAAGAACACATTCTACAATATCTGTTTTACCTGAACCAGGAGGTCCTGTTAAAATTAAAAATTTATTATTTAAAATATCAAATATTGCTTGTTTTTGTATATTATCCAATTTATAGATAATACCTTTATCTTTTGTTCTTTTTTTTTCAAAATCTGTAATAAAATTATAAACTTCTTCTTTATCATAAAATTCTGTGTCACTGTCTTCATTATCTTTACTATCTTCACTATCTTCACTATCTTCAATATCTTCACTATCTTCACTATCTTCACTATTTTTGCTATATAATTTAATAAATTTTCGAGTTAATTTTTTTTCTAAATTCCAAAAATACTTACTTGTAATAAATGTTTCTTTTCCATTTACATAATTCATATAGTTTTGCAGTAGAGGTCCTGGGTCTGTTTGTTTATTACACCATTCAATTAATGATTTATTCGTTTCATGTGTATATTTCATTGTATGGTCTTTATGTTTACCAATGTTTATTTTACTATTACCAAGTTCTTCTAGTTTATTTTTTGAAATTTTAAAATCTATTGGCATAATTTGTTCATCAATAAATTGTTCATAGTTTTTATAACTTTCTTTACATTCATTACAATAATCTTCAATTATTTTATAAAATGTATGTTTTTTTATATAAAATGAAAATGAGTTACTACTATAATTTTCGATTATTACACTTTTAATTTTAGCTTCTAGTTTAATTTTAAAGTATATTTTTATTTTCCATAAATCTTCTATTTTTTCAGCTAAGTGAAAAGTAATGTGATTTTTGTTTTCTTCTATAAAGTCATATGGATTAATAAATAGCTTTATTATTTCATATTTATTATTGTGTGATTTTTTTAATTCAAATAATATTTTATTTAAAGTACTAATTTTAACATTTGTATTTAGTAATAAAAATATTAAATCATTAATATTTTTTTCATCTAAAGTTTTAATATTTAAATCTCTTTTATTTAAAAAGCATACCGCTAGATTGTAATCTTTTACAAATTTAATAAGCTCAGATATTTTTTGATAAATTTTTTTTTCATTTATAGTCTCTAATTTAGTATTATTTTTTCTTATTGTTATTTTATCGCTATTTTTATAAGATAGAATTTCTAATATTTCAATTGCATCATCTAATATTTCAATAATTGTATAAAATTTATTGTTATAAATAACAATATCATTTTTCTTGTATTCTTTTGTAGGTATATGTTTTATAATATGTTTATGTAATTCAAGAAAACTATGATTTGTATCTGTTTTGAACATAATAATATGTTGTATATTGTTATATTCAAATTATTTATCAATTTTTATATAAATTTAACAATATTTATTTAAAAGAGAAAAACATTTTTGTGAGGGTAGTTTTTACACAGAAAATTTTATGAATAAATATTGAAGCAACCATTAATATAAAAAATATTAAATACACATTACTTTTCAAATAGCTATTTATAATATAAGCAGCAACAAATGTTAATAGTGTATCAACAACGGCAATATTAAAAAATCTTAATGAATGACCTCCTTCTCCTACTTTGCCAAATATATCTCTATATTTACATAAACTCATATTAATGTAGTAATATAACATACTATATTAAAACATATAACTATTTTTCAATTAATTTAATGGCTTGGTCGCATGCAATTTGCTCGGCCTTTTTCTTAATTTTATGTTCTGCTTTTGTTAAAAATACTAATAATTTGTCTTGTTTTTCCAATAATTCATGAATTGCTTTAAATGAACCCAATTTATCAAAGTTAACAGCATTACTAATTCTAGCATTATGAATATTTTGTCCAAAGCAAATATAAAGTCCCATTACATATAATTTATCATTATCATCATCCTCATCAATTTTAGGAGTTCTTAATTCTACATAATCAGGAGTAATTTTAAATTCTTTTTGAATAATTACTTGCAGTTTATTTTTATAGTTATCATCATTATTAATTAAATTAGTCCAATCTACATGCTTTTCAAATACATTTTCTACAAAAATTTGTGCCATTTGTAGTCCTGGACCACAATTGAATACATTTTCAAACCATCCATACTCATCTTTAATAGAAATACGATTAAAATCTAGGAATATAGCACCAATAAATGCTTCAAATAAGCAACCTAATTTTTTTAAATTATTGCGAATATTCTTATCTTCTGCGTGCCGAGAAATAATAAAATATTTATTTAAACCCATTTCGAGTGCTAATTTTCCGATATGTTCGTTTTTTACTAATGCGATTTTTTTTTCAGTCATAAATCCTTCATCTGCTTTAGGAAAACGTTTATATAAGTAATATTTTGTAATAAGTTCTAAAACTCCATCACCAAGAAATTCTAGACGCTCATTAGATTTGGTTTTAAGCGGTAAACAATTTTCAGGTTTATCAGAAATAATAATATTTGCAATAGAATTTTCTAATTTAGGACGTTTTGTATATGATTTATGAATAAATGCTCTTTTATATAATTCAATATTGAATGGTTTAGTGAAAATTCCATATTTTGATAATAATTCTTGAACGTTGGCAATATTAATTTCATTATTATTGCTATTATATGGATTAAAAAGTAGTTCTTCATTGTCTAATTTTAAATTGCCAATTGTTGTTTGTAATTCATTATCAGAATTGGATTCTTCATCGCTATTAATATCTTTCAAACAATTATTGTTATTTAAAGTCACCTCACCACAAAACATATTATATTAAATAATATAATTATAAATTAATATATTTAAGACAATTTTAATTTTTATTTATTATTTTATTATTTTATTATTTTATTATTTTAATTTGTAAAATAAAATAATATATATTATTATAAAAAGATGCCTGGAAAAAAAATTTCGAAATTTGGTAGCAACCTATATACAAATAGCACAAACGTCTTTGGTTCTATGGCAGGCGCAAATTCAACCGTTGGTGTAAGACCAAATGTTACAGGGTTAGTCGGATATAACAAAGGATTAAATTTGCCTGCGCTTGCTCTTGGCAATAGTTGCGGACGAAATAAGAGTTATGCTGATAATAAAGTTTGCGCACAATTTTTAGGCAAAAAAGCGACAACTTTATATAATCCGGTTCGTAACAGACATATATTGGGTTAATAACTTAATTCCAAATTAATATTATTAAATTATAAATAATACTAATTTAAATAACTTTTATTATACATTAATTAGTATAATAACTAATGCAATTATTTATTGATTTGAGAGAACCAAAAACATTAGTAAATTATATTATTTCTTTAAATGAAACTTCAAATACTAAAATTACAATTGTTCAAAAAAATTTAACTATTGGTGATTATGTTTTTTATGATGAAGTAAATAGTAAAGAAATATTAATAATTGAGAGAAAATCTCTTTCTGATTTAGAAGCATCTATTAAAGACGGACGTTATAGTGAACAATCATTTAGATTAAATGAAACAACTTTACATAATCACAATATAATTTATTTATTAGAAGGAGCAATTATTAAATACAATCCAAAATTTAGAACTACATTATACTCGTCATTATTTTCTCTCAATTATTATAAAGGATTTTCGGTTATTAATGTTTTAAATCAGACAGAAACCGGGGATATATTAATGGCTTTTGCTTCTAAATTGCTAAGAGAAAATAAACCAGGATTTTATAATAATTTAAGTGATTTAAGTGATTTAAGTAATAATACAAATTATATTAGTACACTTAAGGCAACAAAAAAATCACATATAAATAGTGAAAATATTTTTCAACTTATGTTGATGCAAATACCAGGTATTAGTAATGTTTCTTCGTTGGCATTATCAAATGAATTTAAAAATATGGAAAATTTATTAAATGCTTTGAAAAGTGATAATATTGCAAAATTAGAAAATATAAAATTGGCGAGTGGACGTAAATTAAATAAAAAAATAATTACATCATTACAAGAAAATTTAGTTTAAATAATTATAAACTTACATATAATATAATATATTATAATTATAATGGCGGATCAACTGCCTCCTGCACAAAGTTCTTATCAGCGTTATAGAAATAGTCCTTCATTAAACCCATCCCAAATCCCTCCGGACAATAAACCATTTGCGATGAGTCGTCATGTTCCAATAATACGCACTCCGCAAGCGACAACAAGGTCTGAAACGCAACCGAGAGAGGCATGGCCTGAAGCACAAATTCAATTTCAGACTCGGAAACAATTAGACGACAAGAAAGAAAGAGATGCTACACTAAGGAGGACGGAAACTAGAGAAGCAGAAGCACAAAAAGAAAGAGAACCATTTGCACAAGCACGTATAGCAGCGGCAGCAAGAGGAAGAGCAGCAAGGAAAAAAACTCGACTTCTAATACAAGAAAAAAAAGAAAAAATAGCAAATATGCGGAAATCTATTATTGCTTCATTGATTAACTTAATACCAACACGACAACTACAACAACAATTAATACAAGCAAGCCAGAAACGACATCTATCAAGACAAACAGGAGATGCCTTAGAACAAAAAGCACAAGCAATTTTACAAAATCTAAAAGAAATATCGAAAAACTCAGAAAAAATAAATATACAAACCCAAAACGAAGAAAATGACAAGGCAGAAATCATAATTAAACAATTTGGCGCAGAAATAGATGAAGAACGCAAAGAAATAGATGCACTAAGAGAAGCAACAGCAGCAAGAGAAGCAACAGCAAGAGAAGCAGCAACAAGAGAAGCAGCAGCAAGAGAAGCAACAGCAAGAGAAGCAACAGCAGCAAGAGAAGCAGCAGCAAGAGAAGCAACAGCAGCAAGAGAAGCAACAGCAGCAAGAGAAGCAGCAGCAAGAGAAGCAGCAGCAAGAGAAGCAACAGCAAGAGAAGCAACAGCAAGAGAAGCAACAGCAAGAGAAGCAACAGCAAGAGAAGCAACAGCAGCAAGAGAAGCAACAGCAGCAAGAGAAGCAGCAGCAGCAAGAGAAGAAGCACAAGTAATGGACGAAATAAAAGAGTTGATTACTACATTAGAAGAGTTATTGCCAAAACAACGCGCAGAAATTAAAAAAGTAAGAGAAAAACTAATACTAACTCCTGATATAGATCCAGATGGAATTATTATACGTAAAATACAAGATATCAGTGTGAAAGTAAATGGTGCATCAGTTATGAAAACAAATCTATTGGAGAATAAAAGAGCTCAATATTCACCTAGTAAAAAAATATTAATCGGTCAGACAAGGAGGAAAATAGATGAAGTTACAGAAGCAGCAATAGTATTAGCAGAAATAATAAAAGGAGCAGAAGCACGAGCACAAGCAGCAAAAGAAGCAACAGCAGAAGAAGCAGAATTAAGAGCAGCAGAAGAAGCAGAATTAAGAGCAGCAGAAGAAGCAGAATTAAGAGCAGCAGAAGAAGCAGAACAAACAAGACTAGCAACAGAAGCAAGAGAAAGAGAAAAAGAAGCAGCAGATGAAGCAGCAGCAGCAGAAGCAGCAGAAGCAGCAGAAGCAGCAAAAAAAGCAAGACTAGCAGAACAAACAAGACTAGCAGCAGAAGCAGCAGAAGCAATGAAAAAACTAGAAGAAGCAGAAGCAGTAGTAGCAAGATTTGAAAGAGAAACAGAAGCAAGAGAAAAAGAAGCAGCAGCGGAAGCAGCAGCAGAAGCAGCAGAAGCAGCAGAAGCAGCAGAAGCAGCAGAAGCAGCAGCGGAAGCAGCAGCGGAAGCAGCAGCGGAAGCAGCAGCGGAAGCAGCAGCGGAAGCAGCAGATGAAGCAGCAGCAGCAGAAGCAGCAAAAGAAGCAAGAGAAAGAGAAGAAGCACAAGCAGCAGCAGCAAAAGAAGCAAGAGAAAGAGAAGAAGCACAAGCAGCAGAAGCAGAAGCAAGAGAAGCAGAAGAAGCAGCAAGACTAGCAGAAGAAGCAGCAAGACTAGCAGAAGAAGCAGAAGCAGAAGAAGCAGAAGATTACTGGTCATTGCCATTGCACTCGGCTAGTAAAGTAGAAGACGCAACAAAATTACCAAATAGATTACTTTTGTTAAGTACTATTTTACTACGAAATTTAAATCCAAAACTAGTAGCAGAAGAATCAGCAAGAGAAGCAGCAGCAGGAGCAGCAGAAGAAGCAGCAGCAGAAGCAGCAAGATTAGCAAAAGAAGCACTTGATCTACAAGCAATATATGAATTTTTAGCAGACACAGAAGCAGCAGCACTAGCAGCAAGATTAGCAAAAGAAGCAGAAGCACAGAGAGTAATAGCACATTTTCATAGAAGAAAAGATGCAGCAAAAGGAGAAAACGATGTGATAGAAGCACTTAAAGCAGAAGCAGATAAAGCAGCAGCACTTAAAGCAGAAGCAGATAAAGCAGAAGCACTTAAAGCAGAAGCAGCAGAAGCAGCACGAGTAGCGGCATCACTACCCTCGCCACCAAAATCACTAGAAGCATCACTAAGAGGAGCAATAGATAAAGCAGAAGCAGCACGAATAGCGGCATCACTACCCTCGCCACCAACTACACCAGTCATAGTACCAGGAGCAGTAAAAATACTAAATAATGCAGCGCAAAGCGTAGCTGTACCACCACTAAACGGATCAGTTCCCTCTACAATACCTATTTTAGATGCAGATGTAGCAAATTTTAATTTGATATTAGCCTGTTTTGATAAAATTGCCTTTTTAAAAACGACTACTATGAAAAAAACATTACAGGAAATAGATAACCTAATTGAAACACATATATCTGATATACCTACATTAAATACTAACTTACAGAAGTATAAAATTAATATTCAAATTGCTCCTAAGTTTACAATTACTATAAATTAATAGAATTAAATATATATTATTGCCAAGATAATATTATATATTTATAATATGAGTAAAAGTTATAATAAAATAAGATC
>Ga0208951_1000318_pt1 | contig 21934 bp, 18 predicted proteins | sample GreLakmeMI27MSRF_FD_187702 | JGI IMG/M metagenome (GOLD analysis project Ga0208951, IMG submission 187702) | Freshwater lentic microbial communities from great Laurentian Lakes, MI, USA - Great Lakes metaG MI27MSRF (SPAdes) | ecosystem: Environmental > Aquatic > Freshwater > Lake | place: Great...
ATCTTCGGCGGCATCATGGACTGCAACGTGATCGCCACGGGCATCATCGAAGCGGTCAAGGAAACCGGCCTCAAGCTGCCCCTCGTAGTCCGCCTCGAAGGCAACAACGTCGAAGCCGGCAAGGCCACCCTCTCCGCTTCGGGCCTGACGATTGTGTCGGGCGATTCGATGGCCGACGCGGCCCAGAAGATCGTGAAGCTGGTCAACGCCAAGTAACCCCTCGCAGCACACTCTCATGTCTATTCTCGTTAAAGAAGATACGCGTATCCTCGTCCAGGGCATCACGGGCGATTTCGGCGCGCGCCACGCCCGCCTCTCGCTCGACTACGGATCACAAGTCGTCGCCGGCGTCACCCCGGGCAAGGGCGGCCAGGTCTTCGAACACGCCGGCAAGAAGGTCCCGATCTTCAACACCGTCGCCGAAGCCGCTAAGCAGACCGGCGCCACGGTCTCCGCGATCTTCGTCCCTCCGCCCTTCGCGGCCGACGCCATCCTGGAATGCTTCGACGCTGATCTCGATCTCGCCGTGGCCATCACGGAAGGCATCCCGGTCCGTGACATGGTCCGCGCTAAGCGCGCTATGGCTGGTCGTCGCACCCGCCTCATCGGCCCGAACTGCCCCGGCATCGTGACCCCTGGTCGCGGCGACAAGTCCTCCGGCGGCTGCCGCATCGGTATCGCTCCGGGCTACATCCACATGCGTGGTAACGTCGGCGTGGTCTCCCGCTCCGGCACCCTCACCTATGAGGCCGTCTGGCAGCTCACCTGCCGCGGCAAGGGCCAGTCGACCTGCGTCGGCATCGGTGGCGACCCCGTCAACGGCACTTCGCACCTCGACGTCATCAAGCTCTTCAACGACGACCCAGAAACCGACGCGATCATCATGATTGGTGAAATCGGTGGTAACGCTGAAGTCGAAGCCGCCCGCTGGATCAAGGAGCACTGCAAGAAGCCCGTCGCGGGCTTCATCGCCGGTGCCACCGCTCCGGCCGGACGTCGTATGGGCCACGCTGGCGCCGTCATCGGCGGCGCCGAAGATACCGCCGCCGCGAAGATCAAGATCTTCGAGGAGTGCGGCATCTCCGTCGCAGCCACGCCGTCCGACATGGCCGACGCCCTCCTCCGCATCTGGAAGGGCTGAAAAGGGGCCTCCAGATTATAACGAAGAGGCCCGGCGACGGGCCTCTTTTGTTTTTACAGCAGATCAACCACCCCTCATAACCATCGCATGTGGTATTACGAACAGAACGGCAATCGCATTGGACCGGTCGACGAAGCCACCATGCTCGGCCTCATCGCCAATCGGACTATCTCCATCGATACGCTGGTCTGGACGAACGGCATGGCCAACTGGACGCCGCTCCAGCAGACCCAGCTCGCCGCCGGCCTGCCGGTCCCGCCGCCCATGACCCACTCGGCTCCGGCCACCCCTCATTACCACCAGACTACAGTCAACCATCACCCCGACGCCAAGGACCGCGTGCCTTATGTGCTACTAGCGGTCCTACTGGGTATCGGCATCCACAACTTCTACGCCGGGTACACGACCCGCGGCCTTATCCAGCTTCTCGTTTCCATCCTGAGCTGCGGCATCCTCTGGTTCTTCATGTGGATCTGGGCCATCATCGAAGCCTGCACGGTCACGCAGGACGCCAATGGCGTCCGCTTTAAGTAAGCCGCAGTTTATGTGCTAACAAAAAGGCCGCCCATCGGGCGGCCTTTTGCTTGGCTGAATGGTCTGCTTACTTGCCTTCGACGTAGGCAAGACCACCCGCGGTCTTGGCCACGGAGTCGGTACCTTCGAGGAGGTCGGCGATGGGGTCCCACTTGCCTTTAATAAGGCCGTCGCGGGCGGAATCGGCGATGCCGGCCTGCCAGGTCTTGGCACCGGCGGAGACGGTCTGCTTTTCGACGTCGACGGTGACTTCGACCTCCGGATTAGCGCGGACAAAGGCGTCGCACTCAGCGAGGTCTTCCTTGGAGAGGGTCAGGCAAGGCACGCCGAGGGTGGTGGAGTTGCCGAAGAAGATCTCCGCAAAGCTGCCCCCGACGAACGCGGTGAAGCCGAAGCGCCAGAGCGACTGGGGCGCGTGCTCGCGGGAGCTGCCGCAACCGAAGTTAAAACCAACGACCATGACGCCCTGCTTGGCGGCGGCGATACGAGCGGCCTGGGCCGAGTTCATCGGATGCGGGCGCTCCTTGCCGTCTGGGCCGGTGCGCTCATCGCGGAAGGCGTGCTCGCCGAGACCATCGAAGGTCACGCAGCGGAGAAAGCGCGCGGGAATGATGCGGTCGGTGTCGATGTCGTCGCCGGGGACGGCGAGGGCGAGGGCTTTGACCTGAGTGATTTTAGCGAGGGACATGGCGGATTGAAGGGTTTAGGCAGTGACGGGACGGCGTACGACGCAGACCGGCATCGCGAGGGCGGAGGCCAAGGAGGCGAGCCGCTCTTCGGCGACGGCGGCGGCAACGGTCTCGTCGGGCTGCAAGATTGCGTGGCCGTCCACGACCCAAGGGAGGGTCACGGTACACACGGGCTTGCCGTCGTAATGGGCGTCGACGCGCACATCGCGCTGGCAAGCGAGGCCTTCGGCCGAGCAGGCCACGGCGAGATCATCACCCTGGGCAAGACGGGCGAGCACGCGGGTGACTGGTGCGGAGGCGGACATCAGACCTTAAAGACTTCGCGAGCGTCGGAGACCTGGCCAGTGATGGCAGCGGCGGCGACCATGAGTGGACTCATGAGCACCGTGCGTCCGGTCTGCGAACCCTGACGGCCCTTGAAGTTACGGTTCGAGGAGCTGGCGCAGAGCTGGTCGCCGACCAGCTTGTCGGGATTCATCGCGAGGCACATGGAGCAACCCGCGCCGCGCCATTCGAAGCCAGCTTCGATATAAATCTTATCGAGGCCTTCGTGGACGGCCTGGATAGCGGTGAGCTGCGAGCCAGGGACGACGATTGCCTTGACGCTCGGGCTGACCTTGCGGCCCTTAAGATACTTGGCGACCTCGCGGAGGTCGGAGATACGGCCGTTGGTGCAGGAACCGAGGAAACAGACATCGACCTTCGTGCCCTTGATCGGGGTGTTCGGCGCGAGCTTCATGTGAGCGTACGCGTCTTCCGCGGTCTGGCGGTCGGCGGCGTTGAGGGTCTCGAGCGCCGGCATCTTCTCGTCGATGAAGATAGCCTGACCCGGGGTGATGCCCCAGGTGACAGTCGGACGAATCTCCTCAGCCCTGAAGGGCTTGATGTCGTCATACTGGCAACCGGCGTCGGAAGCGAAGGAAGCCCAGCGGGCCACGGCAGCGTCCCAATCGGCGCCCTTCGGGGCGAACGGCTTACCCTTGATGTAGTCGAAAGTCTTCTGGTCTGGGTTGACGTAACCGCAACGGGCGCCGCCTTCGATAGACATATTGCAGACGGTCATGCGCTCCTCGAGGGAGAAGCCGTCGAAGGTCGTGCCGGCGTATTCGTAAGCGTAACCGATGCCACCGTTGACGCCGAGGACGCGGATGATGTGCAGGATGACATCCTTGGCGTAGACGCCAGGGGCGAGCTTGCCGTTGACCTCGATGCGACGGACCTTGAGGGGGCTGAGGGCGAGAGTCTGGGTCGCGAGGACGTCGCGAACCTGCGTGGTGCCGATGCCGAAAGCGATCGCGCCGAACGCGCCGTGGGTCGCGGTATGGGAGTCACCGCAAGCAATTGTGGTGCCGGGCTGGGTGATACCCTGCTCCGGGCCGACCATGTGGACGATGCCTTGGGTGCCAGTCGTGGTGTCGAAGAAGCGAATGCCGTAGTCCTTGGTATTCGTACGGAGGGCCTCGATCATCTCTTGGGCGATCGGGTCGGAATAGGGCTCCTTGATCTCGTTGGTCGGGACGATGTGGTCGACGGTGGCGAAGGTGCGCTGCGGGAACTTCACCTTGAGGCCGAGATCCCGGAGCATGCCGAAGGCCTGGGGACTCGTCACCTCATGGATGAGGTGCGTGCCGATGAACAATTGGGTCTGGCCGTTAGGCAGCTTGCGCACCGCGTGCGCTTCCCAAACTTTCTGGAACAGGGTCTTGGCCATCTGTGTAAAAGGTGAAGGGTGAACGTAGGAAGGGGCGAGGGCTGGTCAATCCCGCAGGCGGGACGGTCGTAGCGTGTTTTTCATCGAAAACTGGGCGCCGTGAGCCTTCACCGCCACCGTGTCTTGACCCCTGCGCCCCTCCCCTTCCATCCTCCGACATGGCCCGCACGCTCACCCTCAGCTTCTCCTGCCCCGATACCAGCGGCATCGTGGCCGAGGTGTCCGCGTTCGTGGCCAGCCACCAAGGGTGGATCACCGAAGCCAGCCAACACACCGAGACCGAGCTGGCCCGCTTCTTCATGCGGGTGGAGATCCGCGCCGAGTCCTTAAATTTTCCGCCGGGCGAATTTACCCAGCGCTTCGCCCCCTTGGCCAAGAAATATGCGATGGACTGGAAAGTCTCGGACTCCGGGCAGCCGCGCCGGGTCGTGCTGCTCTGCTCCAAGCAGGAGCACTGCCTCTATGACCTACTCGCCCGCCACATCGCCCAAGATTTCCCGTTCGTCATCCCCTGCGTGATTTCTAACCATGAAGACCACCGTAAGGTCGTCGAAGCCCACGGTATCCCCTTCCACCATGTTCCCGTGACGCCGGAGACCAAGGCGGTCGCCTGCCGCAAGATGGAGCAGCTCTTCCGCGAGGCGCGTGCCGACCTGATTGTGCTCGCCCGCTACATGCAGGTACTCGACGCGCCGCTGTGCCGCGAATTCGCCGGTCGGATTATCAACATCCACCATTCGTTCCTGCCTTCGTTCGCCGGGGCCAAGCCCTACCATCAGGCGCATCGCCGTGGCGTGAAGCTCATCGGTGCGACTTGCCACTTCGTCACGCCGGAACTGGACGAAGGACCCATCGTGGAGCAGGACGTAATCCGCATCGACCATTCGGACACGCCGGAAGACATGGCCCACCTGGGTAAGGATATCGAGAAGGTCGTGCTCGCCCGCGGCCTGCGTGCCGTCGTCGAGGACCGCGTTCTCCTCGCTGGTAATAAGACCGTTATCTTCCGTTAAAAACCGGCTCCCTGGAGGGGTTTGGCGTTGGCGAGGTTGAGCGATAAATACATGGTGAGCATACCCCTCCCCATGCGTCCTCTTTGTGCCTTCCTCTTTGCGAGCTCCGTCGCTTTCGCCGCCATTTCTCCGGAAGAGATCACTCCGACGAAGAAGACACCCTTCAAGCAGCCCGCTGAAGCTGACCGCGGCGAACTACACGAATCGATTAAAACCTACATGGCCAAGGAACCAGGCACCTTCGGCGCCCACGCCGCGGCCCAGGACTTCCCCGGAAGCGTCGAGTCTAAGGAGCGCGTCGCCCGCACGGTCACCTATGATTCTAATCTCGTCCATCGCTGGGACACCAACGCCGGCAACGCCCCCAACCTCGCCACCGGCCCGGACGCCTGGCAGGAGACCGGTCTCTACGCCGCGCCCGGCGAAGTCGTCATCGTGGAGGTCGCCTCGCTCCCCGAGAACCGCGTGATCAAAGTTATCATCGGCTGCCACCGCGATAGCCTACTCAAGCTCGAGAAGTGGAATCGCTTCCCGGTGATCGCGCGCACGTTCGAACTGAAGGTCGGCGACAACAAGATCGCCAATCCGTTCGGCGGTCAGCTCTTCATCCAGAGCTCGCACAAGGACTGGCGTAAGCCGGTGAAGGCCTCGCCTTCCACTCCGCTGCAATTCAGCAACGCCGTCGCGATGCCCACCTACGTCCTCGGCAAGGACACTCCCGATACCTGGATGAAGGCCAAGCAGAACCCCGCCCCCTGGGTCACGCTCGTCGGCAAGTATGTGATTCTGCACGTCCAAGCCGCTGAGGTAAAAAAACTCGCCGACCCCCAGGCGCTCCTGGAATGGTGGGACAAGGCGATGGCCCTCGAAGCCGACCTCGTCGCGCTAAACCGCCTCGCCCCGGAGCGTGTCGTGCCGGACCGCCAGATCTCCGCCGGCTTCATGCACTCGGGATACCCGTTCATGTGTTGGATTGAGCCGTCACAGAAGGACAGCATCGATCTCCCGAAGCTGACCAAGGAAGGCAACTGGGGCTTCTTCCATGAACTCGGCCACAACCACCAGCGCCGCGATTGGACCTTCGAAGGCCAGACGGAAGTGACCTGCAATTTCTTCTCCCTCTACGTCATGGAAAAACTCGTTGGCAAGCCCCAGGGCCGCGGCCACCCGGCGATGGAGAAAATTGATGAGCTGCTGGCGAAGCGCTTCGCCGCCGAACCCAACAAGGGTCCGTTTGAACAGCTCGCAACTTTCGTCGTCCTGATCCGCGCCCATGGCTGGGAACCCCTCCGCGCGACGCTGCGCTCCTACGCCACCGACCCCACCCAGAAGGGTGCGACCAAGGAGCAGCTGCAGAGCCTCTTTGCTGAACGCTACGGCAAGGCCGCCAAGGCCGACGTGAGCGCGTATTTCGAAAAGATGGGCTACCACGTCGAAGCGACCGCCAAAGCCTCCCTGGAGGACTTCCCCGCCTTCAAGCCGACCCTGCCCACGCCCGCTAAGTAACGCTGCGGCAACGGTTCGCAGGGCGAAGCCTTCTGCCTCGCCCTGAGGGACGATTTAAACTTAATACGCCCCCGTCGGCCCTCACCGACGTCCACCGACCATGTCCCTCATTTCCCGCCTTTCCGCCCGCCTCCAGAACCACCCCAAGCGCATCGTCTTCCCCGAAGGCGCCGATGCCCGCGTCATCCAGGCCGCCCGCCAGTTCGTCGTCAAGAAACTCGGCGTACCGATCCTCGTCGGCGACCGCCAGCGCATCAAGGTCAACGCCGCGCGGCTCAACATCAGCCTCGATGGCATCCGCATCGTCGAACCAGAACGCAGCGATGAGCTGAAGGGCTTCGCCGAGAAGCTCGAATCCATCCAGCGCTACGGCAAGACGAACCTGCAGGGCAATCCGACCGAACTGGCCCTCGTGCCCAATTACTTCGCCTGCCTGATGGTCGCCACCGGCGGTGCCGACGCCCTGATTTCGGGGGCCACCACGCACGCCGCCTCTGGCCTGCGCGCCATCCTCCAGGTGATGCCCCGCCAAGCGGGCGTCGAGACGGTCTCGTCGATGCAGATCCTCGAATCCGAAGAAGGTAAGTTCGGCATCGATGGCGTGCTCTTCCTGGCGGATTGCGGCGTCATCCCGGAACCGACCGCCGAACAGCTCGCCGACATCGCAGTGACCACCGCGGGTCTCGCCGGCCACCTGACCAACACGACCCCGAAGGTCGCGTTGCTCGCCTACTCGACCCACGCCGCCAACCCGCGCCTGGCCGCGGTGAAGAAAGTCCAGGTCGCCACCGACCTCGCCCGCCGGAAAGCCCGCGCCCTGGGCATCCCCTGCGACATCGACGGCGAGATGCAGGCCGACGCGGCCATCAATCCCTTCGCGGCCCAGTCCAAGGAAGTCGCCGGCGCCGTCGCCGGCCGCGCCAGCGTGCTGATCTTCCCCGACCTCAACTCGGGCAACATCGCCTCGAAGCTGGCCCAACACATCGCCGATATCCCAGCCTATGGGCAAATCCTCACGGGTCTCGATCGCCCCGCCGCCGAAATCTCCCGCGGCGCCAGCGCCCACGATATCTTCGGCACGGCCGTCATTGTCGCCGCCCAAGCGGTCGACAAGTCCTACCTCTTCCCGAAGCTCAAGGACGGTCCCGCTGCCTGACCATGCCCGTCCGCAAACGTTTCGCCGATAACGTTCCGGGGCTGCTCGCGCGCCCGATGAACCTCGATACGCGACGGATCTTCGTCGCGGCGACGCGCATGAACGACGGCAAGACGACCACCTGCCTCGGTCTCACGGCCGCCCTGCAGGCGATGGGCCTGCATGTCGGCTACATCAAGCCAATCGCCCAGCGCGTGGTGATGTCCGGCGAAGACCAGGTCGACGAGGACACGCTCCTCATCGACGGGCTCTTCGACCTCGATATCCCGATCGCAGCGATGTCGCCGGTCGCCATCGGCCCCGACTTCACGAAGCAATACCTCGAGAACCCCGATGAAATCGGCCCGCAGCTCAAAGACCGCATCTGCCGCGCCTTCGACCGAACGGCCTACGGCAAGGACATCGTGGTCGTCGAAGGCTCGGGCCACGCGGGCGTGGGCTCGGTCTTCGGCGCCTCCAACGCCGACAACGCCAAGGTGCTCGGCTCGAAGGCCATCATCGTCGCCGCTGGCGGCATCGGGAAGCCGATCGACGAAGTCGCTCTCAACAAGGCCCTCTTCGACAAGGCAGGGGTGGAAGTGGTCGGCGTGATTCTGAACAAGGTGATGCCCGACAAGATTGAGTTCATCCGCGACTTCGCCGGTCGCGGTCTGCGCAAGCTCGGCGTACCGCTCCTCGGCGTCGTCCCCTTGCAGGAAATGCTCGTCTACCCGAACCTCGACCAAGTGGCCGACGAGACCAAGGCCCGCTGGATCCACCAGCCCGCCGGACTCCGCCGCGTCCGTCGCGTGGTCATCGGGGCGATGTCCGCCCGCCGCTCCGCCGAATACCTCCGCATACCCGGCACGCTCGTGATCGTCCCCGGCGACCGCGAAGACCTCCTCGAAGCCTTCCTCGCCGCTGCGGATGCAAAGCCGCTCACGGGCATCATCTTCTCCAACGGCCTGCTGCCCAACGACGATCTCGTCCGCCGCATGAAGGAAGCCGGCATCCCGATCGCCGCCGTCGAAGCAGAGTCCTTCGCGGTCACGGCGCGCATCAATAATATGTCGGTGAAGACGATGCAGCAGGACGCCGACAAGATTCCCGTCATCCAGAAGATGATCTCGGAATCGGTCGACATCCCCACCCTGCTTAAGTCGCTCTAAGCCTCAGAGCGGACGGAGAACCTCGCCGAGGCGGGTGAAGTGAGCCTCATCGAAGCCCATCGCCCGCTTGAGGAAGGCGTCCCGCTCAATGAGATTAGGAATCTTCCCCGCCGCGCGCCATTGGGCCGTGGTGATGAGACCCCTCAGGCGCACCCATAAGGCGCCCACCGGCACGGGGTAATCGCTGCCGTGCAAGAAGCGCTCCAGACGGCCCGACTCCTTGACCTGCTTCAGGACGCCGCTGCGGATTGGGCTGTTGAGGGCGCTGGTGTCCGCATACAACTTCGGAAATTCGTCCATGAGCTTCATGAGCTCGCCGAAGTAGTTCTGGTCGAAGAAGTGGCTGTTGCCCGAGGAGTGCGCCGCGATGACCTTGACGCCCAGCTCCAGCGGGCGACGGAGGATGCGGGGATCCTGGTAGGAACGGTTGATCACGGGCACGGTCATCTCGCCGCCGGTATGGCAGAGGAACGGGAGACCCGCGGCCGCCATGCGGCGCCAAAACGCTTCATACCGGGGGAGCGAACAATCCACGTTCTGACAGTTAGGCAGGAGCTTGAGCGCGCGCGCGCCGGCCGCCAGGCATCGGTCCAGCTCCTCCAAAGCGTCCTTGCGTCCAGGATGAATCGACACCGCGGGCACGAACTCCGGATTCTCGCGGCAGACCTTGAATAAGTAGTCGTTCGGCACGTGGAACGACCCGAAGTCCATTTTCTTACCCTCGTCGTCGTAAACCTCGTCCTGCGCGAGCAACAAGGCCTTGTCGACATACGAGCTCCGAATCATTTCGCTTAAGGATTCGACGTACTTCACGTCGAAGTCCTTGTGCGTCAGCGGTAGCGGCATCCCGACCGCCCGGCGCATGACCTCGCTGAGCGCCTTCAACCAAAGTCCTTCGACGCGCAACCAGCAGCCGCTCCCGTCTTTGCCGTTACCAGCGAGGTGGACGTGGCAATCGTAACGCAGGGGGGTCGTCATGGGGGTATGAAAGGGGAGTCCGTCCTAAGAAGCGACCTTCTTGTCGGCGGTGATCCGGCCATAGAGCCAGGCAACGCCGAAGAAGGCGACCGCCACGGCGGCACAGGCGAGAATGCGCCCAAGCATGTCGGTGATATCGTATGAAAGCACCCGAATCGTCGCGATGGCGAGGCCGACGAGGCCAACCATGCGCAGCGAACGCGTGGCCAACAGGTGGCCGATGACGAACGTCACCACGGAGGCCAAGGCCCAGAAGAGCGAGACGCCGGCGCCAGGGAGGTTGGCCAGCATGGGGAACGCGGTGAAGAACAGCGTTACGGCGCCGAGCAGGGCACGCTGTAGGGTGCCCCGGGAGCCCTGCTCGCGGGTATGGATCACCAGGACGTAGAGTAAGCAGGCAAGGCCGAGCAGGATGACGGGGGTGTGGGCGAGACCAAGCTGTCGCATTCCAGTTATTTCGGCCATGCTATTGATAAAGAAGCCGCCGAGCGCGCCCCAAGCCACCAAGCATAGGTCGGAGGCCTCTGCGCCGAGTCGCCGCCAGGCCGCAGTCACGCCGACGAGCAACGCAGTGCCACCGCCCCACGTGAGGGCGATGCGCCAAGCCGACAGCGACGAGTCCCCATTCGCGATCGAGAAGAACACCCGCAATACCTCAGCGACAAAAGCCATACCGACCAGGGCGGTCAGGAAACCCAACGCATAACGCAAGGCTTTGGCACCGGAGTCCACGCGGCCGATGAGTGGCCACAGAGCGAAGGCGCTCAAGCTGGCCACCACCGCAGCCCAGAAGGCCACCCAGGAATTGCCTCCTGAGAGCGGGGCCAAAACCACCCAGCCAGCGGATAGGAGATAACCGGGAACAGCAGCCCACAGAAGGGCCGGACGGAAACGGAAGGCCGCAAGGAGCAACAGCGTAATCCATGTCCAGCCACCGTCCACTTTCCCTAACCTGTCTTGGACGACCAACGCGGCAATCGCCAGACCGAGGATGCCGATGACGCGCCGGAACCTCTGGGGGTCAGACGGACGCTCCCAGTCCTCGCGGAAAGCCAGCAGGACGCCCAATGCGGCGATGCCTACCAGACCAAACCAACCATTGTCCGAGGGATAGTTGAGGAAGGAGTAGGCCGAGACCGCCGCGAGGATTTCCGAGGACCAGCGGACGAGTTCCGAGCGCGTGCGCGTGCCGACGACCAAGGTAGCCGCGGCGGCGAGCGCCCAGATGAGCCAGACGAGGTGCGGGTCCGCCAACCACGCGAAGCCAGCACCGGTGAAGCCGACGGCGCCCAGGAGGAGCACTTGGCTGACGAGGGTGTTGCGACGGAGTTCCAGATAACCCGCGATGCTCGCCACGGCGGCGATGAGCAAGGAAACTGTCGCGCGGTCGTTTTCACCGCCGGTCGCAAGAAGGAGCGAAATGCAGGCTGGAGCGAAGAAGCTCGCGAGTTGGAAAGCCGAACGGGCGTCACGGCCAAGCAGAACGGCGTCGTCCTTCACCAGACGTTCGCCCAGCCAGAGTACGAGAAACGAACCCAGCGCAGCGAGTTGCAGCGGCAGATAATTCGCGCCGTTCGTCGGCATGGCGTCATAAAGGAAAAGCAGGCAGACCTGGGAGCCGATTAACCCGATCACGCCAGCGGTGCCCCACGGACCACGTACCATCAGGATGACGCCCAGCAAGGCGATCAGGCCAGCGCCCGTCGCCGTAGAGGCAGGCGCAGACCCTGAACCAATGGAGAAACACACCGCGACAACAGCGAAGATGACGGCGAGCTGGCCGAAAAGTTTGGTGTTCCGCCAAAGGGCGATGGCGGCAATCAATACCGCCACGAGGAACTGGACCAACGCAGCCTGTGCCGGACTGTCGCAGACCCGCATCTTATCGAGTCCATAGGTCGCCCAGGCGGCGAACTGCCAGACGGCGAGACCGGAGGCGGCCAGCACTTCCCCAAGATCCTTACGCTTCGCCGAAAGACGGATACCACCCCAGAAAAGACCGGCGCCGACCAAGGCGACTTCCAGCACGCGGACGATCGCCGGGATGTCCCAATTTAGATTCAGCCAGAAACCCAGGAAGACGACGGCCGCAACGGCTAAGACACCGCCGACCCGGACCGCCCACCAAGCGCCGAGGGAATACTCGCCCTTGAGGTCGGCCGGAGGCAGGAGGCTCAGGTCACGTAGACGCTCGAACAGCGGTTCGGGCTGGGCGACGACCCGCGCTGAAGGAGCAGGCGCGACCTGTGCCGGCGGAGACCATACTGGCAGTGCCGGCGGCTCGGCGGCGACCGCAGGGGCGACGACCGCAGGGGCGACGACCGCCGAGGCGACGACCGCCGAGGCGACGGAGGGAACCGGAGCCGCCACCGAAGGCACTGCGACTGGATTAGCCAGAGGCACCCTGATTCTTTTATCCAAAACCGCTAAACGCTGCTCCAGCGATTTCACTTCTCCGATGAGCATGAAAAAACGGATTGGTAGGAAGAGTCCGAGTCCAAGGCAGGCAAAGCTTAGTAAGACAGCGAACGGTTCCATGTCCTCAAACTAGGCCCCCACTCCGAAGAGGCGAGGTTTAGCTTCCCAACCTTATATCGAATTTTTCAATAACCCCATTCGGCCCTCAGGCGACGGAATGGCCCCGCAGCCAGACGCCGCCCACCTCCGGCCGGACCGAGGAACCATCCCAATGGAAAGCCATAAGGTCCGCCGGCTGGCCGACCGCCAAGACTCCCCTACCCCCGACAACTCGGCCCGGGGCGGCCGTTAGTAAAGTGATGGCTTCACCTAAGGTCAGCCCGACTTGGTTCACCAGCACGGGAATAGCGGCGGTCATGGGCAAAGACGCTCCAGCGAGGTAATTGCCCGTACCGTCGTCGATGGCGAGGAAGCCATCCGCCTTAAGCTCCACCTTGCCGCCGATGGGGGTATGGTACTTGCCCGCGGGCAGTCCGCCCAGGGCGACCGTATCAGAGACGACCAAAGATCGCTCGAGGCCTTTGGCTCGAAGCATGGTCTTGAGTTGTGCGGGCGTCAGGTGATGCCCATCGGCGATGAACATGGCGGTGAGGCGATCGTCCGCCAACTGAGGCCAGAGATGGTTATGACGACGGTTCAGCATCGCATGTGAGCCGTTGCCGAGGTGCGTCGAAAGCGTCGCGCCCGCGTCGACGGCCGCGGCGATCTGCGCGGAGTCGGCGGAAGTATGCCCAAGCGAGACCGTCACGCCGGCCTTCACGAGATGGCGAATGTAAGCGGGCGCCTCCGACCAGTGCGGGGAAAGCGTGGCGAGCTTCACGAGCCCACCGGCGGCCACCTGCCAGCGATCGAATTCGGCGATCGAAGGCGGGCGCACATCGGCCGCAGGGTGTGCACCGCGCGGGCCATCCTCGGGAGCGATGTGCGGTCCTTCGACATGGATGCCGGCGACCATCGCGGCGACTTCAGGATACTGCCCACACGCCTCACGGATAGCCTTCAAGGCCGCGCAGATACGGGCTTCCGGCGCGGTAATAATCGTGGGCAGGAAAGTCGTGACACCCACCTTGAGCATCGCTTGGCAAAGAGCCTGCACGGTCGCGATGTCGAGCGTGAGCCCGTTAAGATCATGTCCAGCATAGCCATTAACCTGCAGGTCAATGAAGCCTGCGCTCAACCACTGCTTCTCGCCGTGCTCCTGGAATTCAATCGCCGCAATCAGGCCACCATCGGTCGTGACGACAACGCCCCTGCCCGTCGAGGGATCGCGGCCGAGGATGCGCTGGGACGAGGCGGCGGACACGGGTCAGCGGGTAAGTTCTGAAGCGGCGGCCGCGTCGACATACAGCGTGCAGTCGGCGTGCTGCTGGGCGATCGAAGCGGGACAGGTCGGCGTCACCGGACCTTCGACCGTGCCCTTGACGGCGGCGGCCTTGCGCTTGTCCGGCACCGACAGGATAAGGCAGCTACTCTTCATGATCTGACGGATAGACATCGAGATGGCCTGCTTGGGGACGTCGGACATGGCGGAGAACCATCCCTCGCCGAATTGCTGGGCCCGGCAGGCGTTATCCAGGTTCACCACGATGTAAGGGACTTCGGTGGCAAAGTCGGCGGGCGGATCGTTGAAGGCGAGGTGGGAGTTCTCTCCGATACCGGCGAAGCAGAGATCGATGGGACAGGCGGTGATGCGGTCATTCAGGCGCTTGAGTTCGGCATTCAAATCCTTGGCGTCGCCGTCGACCGGGACGAACTCAGGCTGGGCGGGAAGCTGGCTGATGAATCGTTCGCGCAGGTACTTGCGGAAGCTCGCGCCATGCGACTCCGGGAGGCCGACATATTCGTCGAGATGGAAGACGGTGACCTTGGACCAATCGATGCCGGACTCCTTCACCAGGCACTTCAACGTCTCGAACTGGCTGGCTCCGGTGGCCACGATGATGTTTGCCCGGCCCTTCCTAGCCAAGACATCGCGCAGCACCTTCGCACCTTGCGCGGATGCGGCCTGGCCCATGGCGACGGCATCAGTAGATTTCTGAATTCTCATGGGAAAGGGGTCACCCGACACTGCCCGAAGCGCAACTGTGGGCAAGTGCCTATCCCCGTCCTATTCGGCAGGAAACCTCCGATTAGCCGACCAGGTTCAAGCCGCGCATCGACCCGGTCGACGAAGCGAACTTGTCCGCATCGATACCCATGCGCTGAAGCATCGAAACAAAGAGGTTCGGCAGCGGGTAATTGTGCTCGGTGTCGAACACATGGTGCTGACCATGATTAAAACCTCCGCCCATGAAGAGCGTCGGCAGATTGTGCGTGGTGTGGGCGCTGGCGTTACCAAGGTTGCTGCCGTAAAGAATCATCGTGCGGTCGAGGAGCGGCGCGCCGTCTTCCTTCGAGGTCTTGAGGTCCGCCATGAGTTTCGCGAGCAGACGCATGTGCATGCTGTCGATATCCTTGAGCTGCGAAAGTTTCTTGGCCGACTTGCCGTGGTGCGACAGGCTGTGATAGCCGTCCGTCGTGGTATGGACATGGTCAATGTCGAGGGCTGGCGTGTTCACGCTATCCAGCATGAGGGTCACGGCACGGGAAGAGTCGGTCTCAAAGCAGAGACGGGCCATGTCATACATTAGGCTGACCTTATCCATGTACTCCTTGGGGCTACCGGGGTCGAGCGGCGCGGAGGTCTTGGCCACCGGACGGGGCTTCCGCTCCCACTCCTTGGACATCTGCATACGCTGTTCGAGTTCGCGGACGCTGGTGAAATACTGGTCGAGACGATTGCGATCCTGACCGCCCATCGAGCGGCGAAGCTCGCCCGCCTGACCGCCAACGGCATCGAGGATGCTCTGGCCGAGGTGGAGGCGGCGCTCCTGGGCCTGCACCTCGGCGGCGGATCCACCCATGAACATCTTGCGGAAGACCTCGGAGGCCTTCTCTTCAGTCGGGATCATCACGCCGCCGGCCGTCCAGGAAAGGCTGCGCGAACCGCGGGCGCAGTTGACGCCGAGGGTCATCGAAGGGAAACGCGTCAAGTGGCCGACACGCTCCGCCATGAATTGATCCAGCGAAATGGTATTGCGGAAACCGCCGCTACTCGGATGCGGAGCCGCGGTCAGGAAGCAGTTGTCGGCCGGGTGGCCGCCGTCGACGTCCGGGTGCGAGACGCCAGAAAAGACGCTGAAATCATTACGGTGCACCTGCAGGAGCTCGAGGTACGGCGACGCCTTGTAGTCCTTACCCTTGCCGGTCGGGAAGAAGTAGTCGGGCACCAGGCCAAGATTGTTGCAGATGCCCAGCATGCGACGCGGCTTGGCCGAGGGGGCCGGCGCGGCGGCGAAGGCCGGCGTCATGGCGTCAAGCATCGGCAGCGCGAGCAGCACACCAGTTCCAGCCAAGAAGCGACGACGGGAGACGGCACGCTTGAAGGCGACGTAAGGCGTGTTGGCCGAGTTTAGGGGAGAAGCCATGGGGGTATTATTATTTGTTAAGGAATAGTTCACTGGAAACAAGCCCGTGAATGAGATTTCGGACCCCATAATGGCCTTCCTTGGCCTGATCGAGGATGGTCTCGACCTTCGGGCGGTCGGCGAAACCGACCGGCGCACCGGTGGCATAGACCGTCAACTGTCCGATGATATTACGCGCGAGCTGACGCTCGTCGGCGGCGACGATCTTCTTGAATTCGCGGATGTCCTTGAACTTCTTCCCGTCGAGGTCGCCGTAGGTCTCGATCGCCAAGGCATTATGGAAGGCATACTTCTGGCCGTTCTTGCCGATGCCGATCTCCGGAGTCTTACCATCGAGCGCACGATAGCGCTCCCGGAAGCCGCCCATAACGTCGAAATTCTCGAGCGCGAAGCCGGGCGGATCAATCTGCGTGTGGCAGGAAGAACAAGACTCCAGCGTGCGGTGTTTATCTAGCTGCTGACGGATAGTCACGGCGCCACGGGTGTCCGGCTCGACGGCTGGCACACTAGGAGGAGGCGGCGGGGGCTTACGGCCGAGCACCCGTTCCATGATCCAAGCGCCGCGGATAACCGGCGAGGTCGTCGTGCCATTGGCGGTGACCTTGAGGACTGCAGCCTGGGTCATGAAGCCACCACGGACACTATCCTTAGGGAGAGCGACTTTCTGCAACTTCGCACCCGCCACCGGAGGCAGCTCATAAAGTGCCGCGAGGCGTTCATTCACAAAGACGAAATCTGCATCGACGATATTACGGGCCGGCAGATTGCCGCGGATCATCTCAGCGAAGGTGGCATGGCTCTCGTCGCGCGCTGACTCGACGAGGTGGTCGTCGAGGTAATAATCCGGATACAGAAGATTATCCGGGTCGTTGGCGCCAGCCTTACGCAGATCGAGCCAGTAGTCGGTGAACGTCTCGACGAAGCGGGCCGAGCGAGGGTCGGCGAGGAGACGTTCGGTCTGTGCACGCAGGGTCTTCGGGTCATGCAGCGTGCCGGCGGCGGCCAGAGAGCGAAGCTGCGCGTCGGGCGGGGAGTTCCACAGGAAATAAGCCAAGCGGGCGGCTAAGGCATGGTCATCCAGACGGCCGGGCTTCTCTTGGAGGTAGAGATAGGAAGGCGAGCAGAGCACGGCGGTATAGCCGGTCAACATGGCCTCGGCGAAGGTGCTGCCCGACTTCATGGCTCCAAGGATGAGAGGCAGGAAGCGGACTTCTTCCTGCGCTGATACGGGCGTACGGTAGGCCTGCTTCACGAAACGGCGAAGAAGGCGTTCGGCGTCCTTAGGTGCATCCGTCGTCTCGACTTCGTAGCTAAGAGGCGAGCCCACGGCAGGCTTCGCTGGCAGATTGTCGAACAATACGGCGTAAGGCGCAGCAGGCCACTTGGGTGCAATGGGGCCTTCCACCTCAATCCAGCGCATCACTAAGCCGGGCTGGCCTTCCGGCGTCGCCAAAGGATTCTGCGCGCGGCTGGCACCCGGACGGGAACGATAGAAACGGACGGCGTCGATCCGGATGGTCTCACCAGCCTCGAGGACGACATCGAGTTCATTGACCGTAGGGTCAGGATTGAAGTCGACGTTGCCGATACGTCGCAGGACGCGCTGATGCTTAAGCGCATAGACCGTCACGGGCTCGGGTCGACGGCCTTTGGAGATATCATCGAGGTCCGGGATATACCAACGCGTCGGCCCCTTACCCGTCGGCTTGCCTGGCCCGACCCAAACGGAATGTCCGCAAAGCTTCAATTTATAGCGTCCTGAGGTCGGCGCCTGGAATGTACTGAAACTCGGCTCCACCGGCTCGTAGGCGCCATGGACGACGCCCACGCCCTCCTCGTCGCGAAGCTGAGGGTTGGCCTTGCCGACGCTCATGGGAGCTTCACCGCGACGGACCGCAGGCTGGCCCGCGAAGCCGAGCGTCGGGAAGGTGGCGCGCTCAGGGGACATATTGAATTCTGAGAACTTCATCTTGCCGGTATAGCTACCCTGCTGACGCGCATAGTAACGCTTCGCCGAACCGTCCGGCTTCTCGACCGAAGAGATGAAGGCGGAGCGCAATCCTTCTTCCGCGGCGGTAAGGTAGCGTTGCAACTGGACGTGCGAGACGTCGAGGGCCTGTCCGGTCTTATTGAAGCGGAACGCCTCGGTGTCCTCCGGCAGGATCTCCTTCAGGTCGAGCCAGGGAGCCTGCAGGAGGTCGCGCACGGCATTCTCGTACTCATGCCGATTCATGCGCCGTTCAACGGTACGACCCTGTGAAATAATACGGGCGGTATCCTGCCGGAGGAGGAGCGTGGAGAGATCGCCGAGGTAAGCCGACTTCTGGGTAGCGTCGGGACGTGCCTTCTTCTTGGGCGGCATCTCTCCGTTGGCGGTCCGGTCAAAGATCTTCACCCAGGTCTCGAAGGATTTCGGGTCGGTCAGGTCGGACTTCAAGGCAGTCAGGTCGAGGCCGCCCTTCTTGGCATCGGCGTCATGGCACTCGACGCAGTTCTTCTCGAGGAACGGGGAGACAGCGCCGGAGGAGACCAGGGGCGATAGGAGCAGGCTAAGGAGGGCGAGACGGGGAAACATGAAAAGGAGACATTATGACAGCCAAACTGCCAAAGAGTTGCCAAGACAAACCCCCAGCAATGGGGGGTAATGCTGAGATTTAGGCCCCAAGCGTCGGGGATTGTGGCATCCCCCTTTAACCCCTGCCCTGCGGCATGCTCTCTGTCATCCGTTCCGCCGCTTTGGTCGGTGTCGAAGCCGTGCCGGTCGAGATCGAGGTCAATTCCGGCGAGATGGGTGAATTCGGCCTCTGGCTCGTCGGCCTGCCCGATGCGGCGGTGAAGGAGTCCGAAGAGCGCGTGCAGTCGGCGCTCCAGAACAGCGGCCTCCGTCTGCCGGAGACGCGTACGACCATCAATCTGGCACCCGGCGACCTGAAAAAGGAGGGCGCAATCTACGATCTGCCCATCGCACTCGGTATCGCCGCATCGACGGGTCAACTGGACCGGACTTTCCTGCAGCACTACCTCATCGCCGGCGAGCTCGGCCTGAGCGGCGCGACCCGACCTGTCCGTGGTGGTGTCGCCATGGCCATCCTGGCCCGCAAGTCGGGCCTCCGCGGCGTCATCCTGCCCCGGGCATCGGCCGAGGAGGCCGCGCTCGTCGGCGGCATCGAGGCCATCCCGGCCGACACGCTTGACGGCGCCCTGCGTTTCCTCACGGGCGAAGCGAAGATCGCACCGCTGACGCCAAAGCGTGCGCCGGAGGTCACGTCGGCCGAGGGCCTGCCCGATTTTGCGGAGGTCAAAGGACAACTGGCAATCCGCCGGGCGGTCGAAGTCGCCGCCGCCGGCGGACACAACCTACTGATGATCGGGCCGCCCGGTTCCGGGAAATCGCTCATCGCAAAACGGATTCCGACGATCCTACCGGCGCCTGACGCGGAGGAATTCCTCGAGATTCTCGGCGTGCATTCGGCGGCCGGTATGGGACTCGCCGACCCCCGCCGCGGTTGGCAACGGCCGTTCCGCTCACCACACCACACGATCAGCGACATCGGGCTCATCGGCGGCGGCAGCATCCCAGGACCCGGCGAGGTCTCGCTTGCCCACCTCGGCGTGCTCTTCCTCGACGAGCTCCCGGAATTTCGCCGCTCGGCGCTGGAAGTGCTCCGCCAGCCGCTCGAAGACGGCCAGGTCACGGTCTCGCGCGCCGCGGCCAAGGTCACCCTCCCCGCGCGCCTGATGTTCGTAGCCGCGATGAACCCCTGCCCCTGCGGGCATCTCGGCGACCGGCGACGTGAGTGCCGCTGCTCGCCCATGCAGGTGCGTAAATACCGCGGCAAGATCTCCGGACCGCTCCTCGATCGCATCGACATCCAGGTCGAGGCGCCAGCCCTCACGCTCGACGAACTCCGCGATGCGGCACCCGGTGAAGCCTCCGCCGCCATCCGCGGTCGCGTCGAAGCGGCGCGAGCCAGGCAGCGCCAACGCTTCGGCAGCCGGATAGGCGGGTGCAACGCTCTCCTCGGCGGGCGTGAACTCCGTGAATATTGCGCCCTGGAGAAAGCCCAAGGCGATCTCCTCCAGCAGGCGATGGAAAAGCTGGGTCTGTCCGCCCGCGCTTATGACCGCATCTTGCGGGTTGCCCGCACAATCGCCGACCTCGCCGAGGCCGAACGGATCGCCACCACTCACCTATTGGAGGCCATTCATTATCGCTCGCTGGACCGCCACTGAAAAACGCTCGCACATCCTCAGGAAATATCTCCAATAGGCACCTCCCCATGAAAACCCTGCACAAGCTCGGGCTCGTCTGCCTGCTCGCCCTCCTGGCCCTGCCGCTCGGAGCCGCCGAGAAAATCCGCGTCCTGATGCTCGACGGACGTAATAACCACGACTGGATCCGCACGACCGAGTCCACCAAAGCCACCCTCGAAGCCACCGGTCGCTTCACCGTGACGGTCGCCACCGCTCCCGCGGGTTTCGCCCAGCCGAGGCCGGCGCGCCCGAAGGCCGGCGACCCCGCCGCGAAGAAAGATTTCGATGCCGCGATGAAGCAGTGGAACGCCGCCGAAGCCGCCTTCAACCAGGCCAACGCGGCCGCGTGGGAAAAATGGGCCCCGAAGTTCGCCGACCATCAGGTCATCGTGAACAACTATAACGGCCCAGAATGGGGCGCCGACATGAAAGATTCCTTCACCGAGTTCGTGATGAACGGTGGCGGCCTCGTCAACGTCCACGCCGCCAATAACGCCTTCACTGGCTGGGATAACTTCAACGAGATGATCTGCTGCGGCTGGCGCGGCGCCACCTTCGCCAAACGCATCGCGGTCGACGACAAGACTGGCCAGGCCGTCGCGCTTGACGACGCCGCCGAGAAGATTCAGGACAAGGGCTTCGGCTCCGGCCACGGCCCCAAGCATGTCTTCACGCTCAAGTCGCGCGACGCCGCCCACCCCGTCATGCAAGGGATACCCGTCGAATGGCTCCACGCCACCGATGAACTCTACCACCGTATGCGCGGCACCGCCGACCACATGCACGTGCTTGCGAGCTCCTTCTCCAAGCCGGAGTTTGGCGGCACCGACATGCATGAGCCGATGGTCTGGTTCGCGCCGTTCGGCAAGGGTCGCGTCGTGACCACCTCGATGGGCCACATCATGGCCGCCGACACCAGCTACGACGCCCTGCATTGCGTGGGCTTCCAGGCCATTCTCGCTCGCTCCACCGAATGGGCCGCGACGGGTAAGGTCACCCTGCCCATCCCGGAAGGCTTCCCGACCCTCGACAAGACGAGCGTCATCGAGCCGTCCAAGGTCATCTGGAAGAAGTAAGCCACCTACCAGACCGACGAAGGCCCGCGTAAGCGGGCCTTCTGCTTTTCAAGCGAAGCGACGCATGGCCACGCCGACGGTCGCGCAGATCTGCTCGGGCGAAAGGCTGATGCTGACGTGCAGGCACTTCTCGCTGGCGAGGTTCGGACGCTCCAGCGTGGCGAGCTGACTGCCCAGGAGACCGGGCGGCATGAAGTGCCCTTTGCGTGCATCGAGCCGCGACTGTAGGAGCTCCTGACTGCCATCGAGGAAGATAAAGAAGACATCCGGGTCACCCTCGCGAAGGCGATCGCGGTAGGCCTTCTTCAAGGCGGAGCACGTCATGACCATCACCTCGCCGCGCGCCATGCCCGCGGCCAGCCGGGCCGCCATGGCGGTGAGCCAGCCCGCCCGGTCCTCGTCGTTCAGCGGTGTGCCGGCGCTCATCTTCGCGATGTTGGCCGGCGGGTGAAAACCATCGGCCTCGATGAGCGTACCGCCAGTGCGCGCCGCATACATCTCCGCCACGGTGCTCTTGCCGCAACCGCAGACGCCCATGAAGACGAGATTCGGGTGCGCCATTACTGTTCAGAGGTTAATCGTGCGTCCTTCGCGGAACGACTGGTCGGCGGCAGCGACGATGCGCATCGAATTCACGGCGTCATCCATGTGCGCGGTCAGATCGAGGTCTTCGCGGATGGCTTTCTCGAAGTAGGCCTGCTCGCGTTCGCACAAACCGTCGTGGCCGGGATCGGCGTCGGTCGGGACAATCTCGTCAGGCTTGGTGAACTTACCGTCGGCACC
>Ga0208951_1000320_pt1 | contig 21870 bp, 5 predicted proteins | sample GreLakmeMI27MSRF_FD_187702 | JGI IMG/M metagenome (GOLD analysis project Ga0208951, IMG submission 187702) | Freshwater lentic microbial communities from great Laurentian Lakes, MI, USA - Great Lakes metaG MI27MSRF (SPAdes) | ecosystem: Environmental > Aquatic > Freshwater > Lake | place: Great...
GCGGGCGGGGCACCCGCGGGCGGGGCACCCGCCCCGCACCCGGTGGTCGCCCCCGCGGACGTGCTCCCCGGCCTGCGGGTGGTGCGCGGCCCCGACTGGGCGCGCGGCGGGCAGGACGGCGGCCCCGGCGGCGTGGGCGTGGTGGTGCCCTGGGCGCAGGGGGGCAGCCTGGGGGCCACCCCCCGGGCCGGCTGGGTGTTCGCCTGCTGGCCGGACGCGGGCGGGCTCACCGCCGTGTACCGGGTGGGCGCGCAGGGGTGCTACGACCTGGCCCACGCCAGCGCCACCCGCCCCCGCCGCTCAGCCTCGCGCGCCGCCGCCGCCGCCGCCGCCAGCGCCACCGCGCCGCTGGTGGAGCCGGGTGCGCGCCCTCTAGAGGTGGGGGACATCGTGACCGTGTCGGGCGACTACGAGGTGTACCGGGACGCAGCCCGGGGGCCCCTCTCGCCCGGCGGGCCGCTCGCCCGCATCCTGCGCGACGACGGCACCGCCCTGCCGCTGCAGGTGATGCGCCTGGACATGGAGGGAACCAGCTGGTGGTACTGCCGCCAGGCGCTGGCGCGCGCAGACGACGCAGCCGCGCAGCACCAGCTGGCAGCCGAGGCGCGCCGCGGCGGAGGCGGCCTCGCCGCCATGCTCGCCGCCACCGCGGAGGCGACGGGCATGCTCGAGGCGGCCAGGGCGGCCGTTGCGCCCCCTCAAAGCGCGGCCGACCGGCTTGCCTGGGCACACCACCGGGCGCTGGAGCGACACGAGCGCTACGCCAACGCCCAAGCGCCCGCCCTCCCATCCGACGACGAGGAAGAGGAGCGCCTGCTGCCCGCCCTGGAGGAGCCCGGCAGCGATGATGCGGGTGAGGGCGGGGAGGCCCCCATGGACTCTGACTCCGACGACGATGGCCCGCCGCCGCTCATGCCCCTGGGCCCCACCTTCCAGATGGATGCGCACGCGCGTCGCGTGGCAGCGGGCTTGGGCAGTGCGGCCGCCCCGCTGGAGGCGCTGCAGCGGATGCTGGCGCAGTTCGGGGATGCGTCCGCCGCCGCCGCCGCCGCCATCGCGCGCGCCGGCGGCGCTTCCGCCCCGTCGCCGCCGCCGCTCAGCGGCGCTGCGGGTGGCGCGGGCGCGCCCCGGGGTCTCATGTCTGGCGTCATGGACGCCGCACTCTCCAGCCTGGAGGATGCGGCGAGCCTGCCAGGCCTCAGCGAGGCCATGCGCCTGCAGCTGCGCGGGCTGGCCACGCAGGTGCAGGCGGCTGCCGATCGCTCCGTGCGTGCAGAGCAGGCTGCGGAGGCTGCCATGGAGCAGCTGGACGCACTGGGCGGCGCCGGCGACCGTCCGGCGAGCACCTTCTCGAGGCTGCATGCCTTCATGGCTCAGGCTGGCGGCGGGGCTGGCCTGGCGGCTGCATCTCGCGCACGCCCCCGCGCCTTCTCGCCCTCTGTCGCCGCGCTGTCTGCTGCTCAGGCTGACGCTGGCGCGCCGGTGACCAGCGCGGCGTGCCTGGTGGGCCTGCGGGTGGTGCGCGGCGTGGACTGGCGCTGGGGTGAGCAGGACGGCGGGCCCGGCGGAGTGGGCTCTGTGCGGCGCTCCTCCGTGCCCGGCACGCCCCACTGGTGCACCGTGGCGTGGGACAACGGCGGACGGTTCAGCTACCGCACGGGCGCGCAAGGCGCGTACGACCTGTGCGTAGCCCCCTCGGGTGCTGGTGCCCCGCCTGCAGCCGCCGCCGCCGCGCCGCCCGGCTTGGTTGGCACCGCGGGCGCGTTCGAGAGCAGCCTGGAGTCGCTGGAGCGCCGGGGCGTGGCGCTGCGGCGCTGGCTGGCGACGCAGGCGGCGCTGCCTGGCGGACCGTCCCCCGGCCCGCCGCCCCCTCGCTTCCCGCTCGGCGCGCGCGTGCAGCTCAGCCGCCACGCGGCGCACCACGGCGGTCTGGAGGGCGTCCTGCAGCCCGGCCAGGTGGGCACGGTAGCGGAGGTTGACGCCAGTCCCCTCCCTAACGGCGTGCTGCTCCAGGACGGACGCCGCCACTGGTACGCCACCGCGGCGCTCGTGGCCGCCTCCGATGCGGACGACGGCGCCCCTGCGTCTGCTCTGGCCGCGACTGTGGGCGCGCAGCAGTCCTCGCGGGTTACCCGCAGCCGCGCAACAACCGCTCACGCCGAGCCGGCGCCCTCGGCTGCGCCTGCGATTGCCGCCGCGCCGGCGCCCAAAATCTCGGACGCGGCGCGCATCGAGGCGGCCGCCATGGCGGCGGCCATGGAGGCCCTGTGCGCAGATGGAGGTCCTGGGCGCGGAGGCGCCATCACCGCGGCCTCAGCCTCCACCGTCACGCCCTTTGAGAAGTGCCGCCGCCTACGCGAGGCTGTGGCTGCGTACTCCGAGGCCCAGTGGACGGCGAGTCATCCGGCCGAGGGCGGCGCAGATGGAGTTGCTGCGGGAGCACAGCCGGTTCGCCGCTCCCCCATCCTCCTGCAGGTTGCCCGCGGCCGAGTGGTGGCCGACATGCAGGCTGCATTGGGGCCGCCCTCCGCGGCTGCGTGGCGTGCGCCGCTGAGCGTGCGTTTCGTGGCGGAGGGCGGGGTTGACTCTGGGGGGCTCACTCGGGAGCTCTTCACAGCCGCATCTCGCGCCGCCGCGGGCATGGCGTGCCTTGCGCCCACAGCCTCCGAGGGCGCCTTCCAGTTCTACTTCGAGCCCACGGCGCGCTCGGCGGAGGACGTCGCGGCGGCGGGCTTCCTCGGTGCGCTCATCGGGAAAGTGCTCCTGGAGGGTGGCGGCGCACGCGGCGCGCGCAACGGCGGGCAGCTCACCCTGGCCAGCCTGCGCCTGGCTCTGCCGGCGTTTAAGCACCTGGTCGGGGAGCAGGTCACCGGCGGCGACTTGGCGTGCATCGACCCTGCAACGGCGACGTCGCTGCGCCACGTGCTTGAGACGGACGGCGCCGCCACCGACGGCGGCATGCTGGGCGACGCGAGCTTCGAGTATGAGCACTATCGGATGGCGGATGGGGAGGTTGAGCGCCACCCGCTCAAGCCCGGTGGGCGCCACCTGTCCGTGAGCGAGGCCAACAAGGCTGAGTACGTGGCGCTGCGCTCAGCTTGGCCCCTCACCGCCGGCGTGTCGCACCTGCTTGGGGCGTTCATTGACGGCTTCTACGCGCTGGTGCCTCGCTGCGCGGTTGAGGCGCTGGGGCTGGACGCGGAGACGCTGCGCCTGGCGGTGTGCGGCCCGCCCCAGGTGGACCTCCTGGGAGACGTGCGCCGCCACACGGCGTACGGCAACGGCTACAGCGCCCGCCACACGGTGGTGAAGTGGCTCTGGGAAGTGTTGGCAGAGTGGCCGGAGGCCCGCCGCGTCCACTTCTGGCGCTTCTGCACCGGCGGAGACGGCCTGCCGCCCGAGGGCGCCGCAGCCCTGGCGCCGCCCTTCTCGGTGCGCCGCGCGCCGCGCGCGGGCGTGCGCGGCGGCGCGGCGGCGGCGGTAGCAGCCGCCGCGGTCGGCATCCCGCTGCCTGAGGACCCCGCCGCGCCGCCGCGCCTACCCATGTCCCACACCTGCTTCCGCGCGCTTGACCTGCCCGAGTATGCCTCCAAAGAGGAGCTGGCCGACGCGCTTCTCAAGGCTGTGGATTACGGCAGCTCCGGCTTTGAGTTCGCCTAGAGGGGTTCTCAGATTACACGCGCGGCTCCTCGAGCCGCGTGACAGAGGGGGGGGGGTCCGATGACACCGGCCTCCGGTCAGCCCCTTCTAAGATTATCGTATCGCATGTACCACCACGCGCGGCGCATCACAAGCTGATGTGCGCGCACCAAAGAGTTGAACAGACGCAGAAGCGATCATGGAATTTGATGCACAGCAGCACAGATCGCACTCGTTCACCCTACCATGCGCCCCGCCCGTCGCTCGGCCTTCCACGCCTCGATGCGACGCTGCAGCTCCACGTCCGCCACGAGCTGCTCCAGCGCCAGCGGCGCGCGCGTGAAAGGGCAGGTGTTGCTGCTGAGGAGGTGCCTTGCGATTGTGGGTCGGTCAACCACATAGTCACCGGTGGGCAGTCGCACAGGATCGCTCATCAGGTGGTTCATGAGCATGTCCTCGAACTCGCCCGGGAAATCGGCGTACAGCTCGTCATCCTCCGCGCCCGAGGCTGCGTGTGCGCGCGCGCTCTCCGCAAACCGCTCCAGCGCGTCCGCGTCCCCGTCGCGCAGCAGGCCCAGAGAGCGCACCACGTGCGACGCCTCTGCGAAGTTGTCGTCGCGGTAGGATCGCTCGTCGCGCGAAACCGCCGCTGCAAAGGTTGGCCCACCAGCCGAATGGAGGTTCACGTAGATGCCGCAGAGCTGCGCCAGCAGCTCCTTGGGGTCCCACCCGCAGCGCTCCGCCGCCGCCGCCGGCAGGCGCAGCTTGCCGCGCTCTGGGCCCGCCAGGAAAGCCAGGAAGTAGTTCAGCATGGCGCCCACTCGGTCAACCATCTCCGGCCGCAGAAAGGGGCGCGCGCACACGCCGTCCGCGCTGGTGAAGCGCATGATGCGGATGTGCACCATTGCGAGGAGGAGGTAGGAACGAAGCGCCCCCGTGGCGCGCGTGCGCTCAGCCTGCTCGCGCGGCGGCAGCGCGGCGAAGCGCCCGTCGGCGCGCATCTCCTCCAGCTCGCGCACGTCGCCGATGATCTTCAGCGCCTCGCCCAGCTGGTAGATTGCGTCGTTGATGAGCATGTTCACAAACTGCGTGTAAAACTCGCTGCCCGCCAGAGACCGCCACGCCTGCGCGTGCCCGCCCACGCGCCACAGGTACTCCAACAGGTTGCCGATGGCGTAGCGGATGTTTTGCTTGTCGTAGAAGACGCTGCGGCCGCCGCCAAACTCAATGTCCACGTGCAGACGAAGCAGGTTGGGCACCAGCTGCGCCAGAGCCAGCGGATGTCCCTCGAACAGCGCGCGCGTGTATGCCGCGGCGCCCAGCTCGCGGTCGGTGGACGGCGTTTGAGGCATCCACAGGCGCAGCACCTCCACGCACTTTGCCCGCAGGTACGGGTTGCGCGCATGCTCTGGCGCGCCCAGGATGAGCACCAGGAAGGCCATGAAGTCGTCCAGCCGCGCGCCCTGCAGCGCCTGGGGCGCGTGGGTGGAGACGGCCAGCAGCACCTCAGCCACGTCCTCTGCCAGCGCCTCTGGAAGGCACGTGAACGCCTCCGGCGGCGGCGAGGGCAGCGGCTGCGCGCTGTCTGGCTGGAGGGGCGCGCCGGCGGTGTGCAGCAGCCATCGGGCGAGGAGGCGGTAGAAGGAGAGGGTGTCAGCCAGCAGGCGGGGCTCGGTGAGCGCAGCCAACATCTGCACGGACGTGACGGCGCCGTAGGCCGCCTCGTTCTGCGCCTCCTCCAGGCGCTGCTGGTAGGCGGGCGCCTGCGGGGTGCCCGTCCAGGCGGGCCGCGCAGCCTCCAGCTCAGCCACGTCGCGCCGCGCCTGCTGCGCGGCGGCGGCGGTCTCGCCCAGCTCGGCGAACGTCTTGATGAGCCCCAGGTTGAGGGATCGCTGAGTGAGGAAGAAGCATTCGCACACAAAGTGCCAGCCGCCCGCAGGCGGCGCCGTCTGTGCAGCCCAGGATGCAGCCTCCGCCGCCGTCGCCGCAAGCCGGGTCTCCTCTGGCGGACACGGGATGCGCCCCTGCGCGGTATATCCGGGCCGGATGTAGGCGAACTGGGCCTGCTGCTTGGCGTTCCCGGTGGGAGACGCGTCGAAGAAGGGCGCGCACAGGCGCAGCATCACCGCCGCCAGGTTCACGCACGCGCCGTGGCTGGCGCAGGCGCGGCCGTCCATCTGCAGCTTAGATCGCCCCGCGTTCGCCTCCAGGAAGCGCGCCACAAACGCCAGCGCCCCCTCCCGCTCTCCCTTCACCAGCAGCAGCAGCAGAGCCGCCAGTCGGTCCACCAGCTGGCAGCTGTACATCTGCACGGTGCTGGTGGCGCTGGCCACGTCACTGCGCCGCGATGAGTTGAACAGCTCAGCCACCGGGGGCGTTCGATGTGCCGCCAGCTCGTCGGGCAGCGCTGACACGGCTAGGAAGGGACCCAGCAGCGACGTCGCCTCCATGGTGCGCCCCGGCGTGCGCCCAGAGGACACCGCCGGGCAGAATGAGGCATGCTGTGCCATGGCGTGCAGCAGCGCCGGCTGCGCTGCCAGAGCGCACACCATGCCCAGCGGAGCCTGCCAGGGTCCCAAGAGCGAGCAGGTGCTGGCGCGCATGGAGAGGGTGCTGAACAGCGGGCAGAACAGGCGGCGCAGCTCCGCGCCTGAGGAGTCGTCAAGCGCGAGGCGTGCTGTGAAGGACTCTAGGAAGCCCGCTGGCATCGCCTCGCACGCGCCGCCGCTGGCGGACAGAGGGTTGCTGCCGCTGGCGTCCAGCGCGTCCAGCTGCGTGCGCGCGAGCGTCAGCAACAGAGGGGTCCTGTGTGTTGGGCCACGCGCCAGCTGCAGCACGCCGCGCGAGGAGGCCGCCGCGGGCTGAGGGAACATGGCGCTCAGCTCCGGGTTGAACAGCGTGGCGGCGTAGCCCACGAGCTTACAGAGGGAGGGTGTGAGTTGGGAGTCGCGTAGGTCCGAGAGGTGACAACGCCGGCACAAGCAAAGCGCACCAGATCCTTTCCGACAGCCAGCGCGGCGTTGACGGCCTCGCCTGCGTCGCCGTCGCGGGGCGTGAGGCGGCGCGCCTCCTCGTTGGCGCGGCGGTAGCAGCTGCGAGGGGAGGCGACAAGGTGAGAGGCGAGGCTTGACGAGCAGGCCCGAAGGGCGCGCGGCGGCCGCGCCTCAGGAGGTACTGGAAAGGGCTGGAGGCACTGTCTGGCGGCGACTGCAGGCGGGTGAAGAGCGCGCGCTCCAGCACGACGCCGTCCAACAGTGGCGCCTTGCCCTCACTGGCCAGCTCCTGCGCGTCGCCCCGTCAGCGTGCGCGGCGCCTAGGGGTGCGAGGAGACGTGCCTCGCGCAGCGCGCTGAGCAGCAGCCAGCCCGCGGGTGGCGGCCTCTCGACGCTCAGCGTCACTGTGAACGTGCGGCTCAACACGTCGTTCACTCGGCTAGACACCGCTTCTGCCATGGCGCGCAAAGGTAACACGTTTTGTCGTACGAGTCGCGCGATTGTTGGCCGATTCGCATATTCTACGTGGATTTCACGGAGGTGTCAGTGTCTTCTATCTCCTGGGCAGTCGCGCTGCGGCTGAGAGGCTTCATCAGCACGCCATCCTGGTCCCAGGTGTCGTCCGCGTGCGCCTCCCAGGGCGCGTGTGCCTCCAGCGCCCCTTGGCGCTCCTCCGACTGCAGCTCCGCGACATACACCTCGCGGCCGTCACAGGGGCACAGCAAAACAGCGGGGCCCAGCACGCATAAGGCCAACACCCAGGACATGGGCCCGCAGTAGAGCTGCCGCTGCCTGGAGATCTTCACCGCAAAGCTCTCCTGCGAGAAGACCTCCTCCGCCTCCTGGCGCTCGAAAGGCTGCAGGTCTTCGAATGGGGCGACTGGTCGTGCCTCGCTCTGCATCATGGCGTTTGGCGGGCGTTATGCGGCGGGTGTCCGGCCAATGCTGCCCTGGTCTCCTTCTCTCGCTCACAGCAGCTTCTCTGCTCGCTCATGCGCCGCGGCATGCCCCGACGCAGCAGGCGGCCCGCGCGCGCGGCTTTCCTGTCTCGCTTAGACGTCTCGCCTTGCCAGGATTGGCGAGCGGCGACAAGTGCACTGCGTTTCGTTCGGTCAGCCGTACCCACTACGCTGCTGAACAAAGTCAAGGTCTTTGTCGTACGCTGCGCGGCAAGGGTGGCGCGGATGTGTGTGCAGTGCTTGCGGGAATGCGGGACCAACCAAAGGCCCTCCCGCGACCGACCGACACGCGCGGCGGCGGTCCGCCGGCCCCGCCTGCTCACGCGACGCCCCCCTGGGAGTCCGTGACTTGTATCCACGCATGGAACCGCTGCGAGGTCGCAACACAAGACCCAAGGTGCTCGCCTCCAGCGCTACGTATCCCGCGGCTTCGCCGCCCGCAGCTGCGGGATGGGCCACCGGCACTGCGCTTGATGCGGAGCCAGAAACTTCAGAGCGACTCCGAGCAACGGTGCGTCTGGGGTGTATGGGAATCTGGGGCACATGCCGAAACGGCGTGGCGCACGCGCCCAGTGGCGCCAGTGGCACGGCTATTGACGCACGACTGCTGTGCGCCGTGTGCCGTGTGCGCTGACACGGTGCCCCTGACATACAGCCGTCCCCCCCACCTCGGGAGACCACACCTCCCAGTCGAAGCCCCAGTCCGGCGTGGACGCCCCCCGAGCGCGACGACATTGTGGCCGTGGTGGCCGCTCTGGCCGGCGCGGAAGGCAGCCGCGCGTCGGCAGCGAAGCAGCACCTGCGTTTGCTGGTCTCACTGTCCTTCAACAATGCAGAGGCTGCGTCGCGCGCGGCCAATGCCGGGGGTGTCGCTGCCGTGGTACACACTCTGCGCCGTCACGCCGCGGCCCCAGACGTGGCTGAACGCGCCTGCTGGGCGCTGCAGTGCATCGCCGGCTCGGGCGCCTCGCGAGCTCGCGCAGCCGCTGACGGCGCAGTGCCAGCCGTACTGTCTGCGCTGGACACACACTTGGCCACGCCGAGCGTGCTGGAGCGCGCCTGCGGGGTGCTGGCGGCGCTGTGCGGCCACGAGGAGATCCGCAGCGCTGCGCTGCAGAACCAGGCTGTCGCGCGCGTCGTAGCTGCAATGGCTGTCCACCCGACGCACGCAGGCGTCCAGGAACGCGCATGCCTCTTCCTCGCTGCGCTGGGCGCGGAGCCGGCCGCCAGCGGCGTGGCTGCGAGCTGCGGTGCCCTGGCAGCCATCTCGGCCGCCGTCAAGGCTCACAAGGCCAGTCGGGGTGTTGCTGAGCGCGGCGTTAGCGCGCTGCTGGCCCTCACTGCACCGGTGGAGTGCAAGATTGCAGCTGTGGCGACTGGCGCGACGGAGGCATGCATCAGCGCATTGCGTGCACATGGATCCGCCTCGCCCGCGCTGGCTGAGACGGCCTGCCGCGCTCTCGCCTGCCTCGCATGCTGCGATGCCACGCGGCTGCGCGCGCTGTCTGCCGGAGCTCCAGAGGCTGTGCTGGCCGCAATGGCGGCCCACCCATCCGCATGCGCTGTCGCGGAGCAGGCGTGCGGCGCGCTGGCCACATTCGGCGATGCGCCGGACACGCGGCCTATAGTGGTGTCCCGGGGCGCCCTCAGGGGCGTCTGCGCGGCGATGGCGGCTCACGCGCTGGAGGATGTGTCACTGGCTGAGAACGGCGCTTGGGCGCTGCAGACGCTGGTGGCCGATGCTGCGGACACGGTTGCCGTGGCTGAGCTGGAATCGGCCGCCATGGCGGCTGTCGCGGCGCTGCAGGCACATGAGCACAGCGGGGTGGCGCAGCAGGCGTGTGCGCTGCTGGCGGCTCTCTCAAAGGCGCCCCCGGCTGTGCTGGTTTCCGTGACGCAAGGCGGCGCCGTGGAGGCGGTCTCTGGGGCTCTGCGGGCGCACGTGGGCGACCCGGCCATGGTGGAGCAGGCCTGCCTGGCCCTCCGCGCCCTCCTCCTCGACTCCGCCTGCCGCCAGGCGGCCGCCGCCGCCGGCGCGATCGTCTCCGTGTGCGCCGCGCTGCGCGCCCATCCGGCGACGCCGCACGTGCAGCTGCGCGCGCTGGCAGCGCTGGCGGCGCTCGTCCTCGGCGGTGACGCCGCCGACGGCTCCATCTCCAACGCGTCAGAGGCCATCGCCGCCGGCGGCGGGGTCGCCTGCGTGGCTGCGCTTGCGGGGCATCCCCTGGACGTCGATATCCAGGCGTGCGCGCTTGCCACGCTGGCGGTGCTGGACGTGGCCGTGCCCGGCTCGGGCCTGCAGAGCACGGGCGAGCAGCGGCTGGCCGCGCGTGCCGCGCGGGCGAAGCGGCGCGCGCACAAGTACGGGTCTGGGAGCAGCTTGGCAGAGGCTGCTGCCTCGCCATCTGCCAGGAGCACTCCGGGCTCTACCGAGCTCTACACCACCCCCGCGCCCGACGCGGGCGACGACGCGTACGACGACGCGGCGGGCGCCGCCGCCGCCGCCTCGGCGCGGTGCAGCACGGCTGGCGGGGCTGGCAGTTCAACCCCCGGCGTCTCCTCCAGCAGCCGCAGCAGCACGCCCGGATGCCCGGACCTCTCTCGCGCCACGGACATCGCCGCGGTGGCCGCCTCTCTGCGCACTTTCGGGGATGCGCCCAGCGTGGCCCTCTCCGGCTGCGCGGCGCTCTCTCGACTGGCGGTCTCCGACTCGCAGTCGCGCACCGCCGTCGCCGCGGGCGGGCTCGAGGCCGTCGTGCACGCGCTTACGTCGCACCCGCACAGCCTGCCGATCGCAGAAAGCGCGTGCGGCGCGCTCCAATTCCTCCTCGTCGACGCAGCCGCACGCAGGCGCGCAGTTGCCGCCGGCGCCGCCCCCGCCGTCGTGCAGACGCTCTCGCGCCTCGCGCCAGCATGCGAGGCGGTGGCGGAGCAGGCGTCTGGCGCGCTGCAGGCTCTTGCGGCGTCGGTGGAGGGGTGTGTGGCGGTTCTCTCTTACGGCGGTTTAGAGGCGCTCCTCCGCTGCGCCGCTGCGCCGCACCCGCACTCCGCGGCCGTCGCAGAGGCGGCGCTGGGCGCGCTGGGGGCGCTGGCGATCAACCGGGACGCCTGCCTGGCGGTGGTGGCCGGGGGGGGGGTGGAGACAGCCACGTCTGCGCTGGCCAGGCACCGCGCCAGCCCGCCGACTGGGGAGGCGGCCGCTGCGCTCCTGGCGGCGCTGTGCACCGGAGGCGACATGACTCTGGCTGCGGCGGACGCGTGCGGCGCGCCCGAGGCGCTGTGCGACGCGCTGTGTGACTCCAGCGTGCCCCCCCCTGCCGGCCTGTGTGTGGCGGTGTGCGCCGCGCTGCTGGCGCTCTCCGCCGTGCCCTGGCTGCGGGTGCGCCTGCACGCCTGCGGCGCTCCCGCCGCTGCCGCGGTGGCGCTGCGCTGCCTGTCGCAGAGCGCCGACCCCGCGGCGCTGCAGCCCGCCGCCGCGCTCCTGCTGGCGCTCATCCCGCCGGGCGCGCCTCAGCCGCCCGCGGCGCACCTGACGGGCGTGGCGGCGCTGGTGGCTGCGCTGCGCGGCCACGCGCCCAGCGGCGCCGTCGCCGCCGCCGTGGCGGTTGCGCTGCTGCCCCGCACGCACAGCCGAGCGGAGCGGGCGGCGTTCGCCGCCGCCGGCGGCGTGGAGGCGCTGCGCCTGGCGGTGGCGCAGCACGGGCCCTCGGACGGCGCCGTGCAGCGCGACGGGTCGGCGCTGCTGGCTCACCTTTCCCTCGCGCCCCTCAAATCCGCACCGGACGCGCTGCAGGACGCCCTGGACGTCCTGCGCGCAGCCTGCGACGCCTGCGCCGCGGAGGCCGGCGCCGCGCCCGGCCTGCGCGGCGCCTGCTGGGGGCTGGCCCGGCGGCTCGCCTCCGGCCCTTCGCCAGCCTCGCATGGCGAGGCGGCGCTGCGCCGCGCCGTTGCCGTCGCAGTGGCTGCGCTGCAGACGGCCATGAGCGCGCGCGACGCGGACAGCGCCGCGCTGGCAGCCTGGAGCCTGGCGCTGCTGGCGGGCGCCTCCCAGCACGCGCGCGCGGCGGCGGTGGACGCGGCGGCGCTCGAGGCGTGCTGCGCCGCCCTGGACGCGCTGCCGGCGGCGCCGCCGCTGGGCGAGCGCGTGTGCGACGCGCTGAGGGCGCTGCTGGGCGGCTTGCACGACCGACCGTCACCCGAGGCACGCGAACTGCCACAGCTGTCTCAGCTCTCCGAAAGGGACGCATCCACGGCCGCCAGGACCCGCGCCGCCGCCGCGGGAGCCCACGCGGCGCTGCTGGGCGTGGCGCGGAGGCACGAGGCCCACGGCGGCGCGTGCGGCGCGGCGCTGGCTGCGCTCGCCGAGCTCACGGCGCCGCCCGTGGCCGCGGGGCCGCCCCCAGGCTCGATGCCCCTGCCCGATGTGGTGACCCGCCTGCACGACCAGGCGACTCTGACGCTGGCCCAGAGCCAGGCGGCGCCGGGCGTCGCTCAGGCGGCTGTGGCGGCGCTGGCCCGGCACGGGGACCTGGCCCACGCGCGCGCAGCAACTGCAGCTGCGTGCGCCCTGCGCGCGCTGGCTGACGCGCCGGAGCTGATGCCCACCACAACGGATGGGGGCGCTTCGCTGCTTGCAGGTGCGGGCGCCCTCGAGGTGCTCGTCGCAGCTCTCTCTTCGCTGCGCGCCTCCGCCGCCGCCAGCGCCGCCGCCGCCGCCGCGCTCTCCTCGCTCTGCGCCGACGAGGCGAACAAGCCCAGGCTGGTCGCCGCCGGCGCAGTCGCAGTGCTGGTGAACGTTCTCGACGCGCACCCGGGATGTGCAGCTGTCCAGGACGCCGGCTTTTGGGCGCTCTACGCCCTCTCCACCGACGCGCCCGGAGCGCCGCCGCGCGACGCGTCGCGGCTGGGCGGAGCGCGGGCCGTGGTTGACGCAATGGAGGCGCACCCAGAGCGTGCGGCGGTCGCCGAACGCGGCTGCGCCACGCTCGCGACCATGGCGCTCACGCCCGCGGACGCCGCACTGGCGATGGATGCGGCGCTTGCGTGTCTAGTGCAGCACGCGGGCGTGGAGTCTGGCGTGGGAGCACGGGGGTTGGCGGCGCTCGCAGCAGCCGCGGCGGCTGCGCCAGAGGTGAAAGACGCAGCCGTGGCTGCCGGCGGCATCGAGCTGACTCTGGGCGTGCTGGCCACGCACCGGGACAGCGCACTGGCCGCCGAGCACGCCTGCCTTTGCTTGGGCACCCTGGCGTCCAACGAGGACTACACCGCCGACGACGACACGCCGCGCATCATCGCCGCCGTGGTGGGAGCCATGCGGCAGCACGCCACCGCGTGGCGTGTGCAGTCCGCGGGCTGCGTCGCGCTGCGTTCGCTCGCTGTGGACGCACCCTGCAAGTCCGCTGCGCTCGACGCCGGCGCCCCGGAGGCCGTGGTCGCCGCGCTGCGCAGCCACGGCCATGTGAGCGCCCTCTGCGCCGCCGCCGCCGGCGCGGTGCTCGCGCTCGCGCTGCACCCTCGCGCCGCACAGCGCCTCGCCTCGCTGGGCGCAATCGCAGCCGTCCTCGCCGCCATGCGCATCCACGCGCAGCGCCACTCGCTGGTGGCGGAGCGGGGATGCAGCGCCCTGACCGCCTTTGCAGTGCATGCAGACCTACGCATCCGCGTGGTTGGCGGGGGCGCCATCCTCGCCGCCGTCACCGCGCTGCTCAGCCACAAAACGTCCGCGCGCGTCGCAGACAAGGCGCTGGCGTGCCTGCTGCCGCTGGCTGTGGAGACCACTCACCGGAGGAGACTTGCGGATGCTAAGGCGCCGGATGCCGCAGTCAACGCTCTCACGTGGCACGCCGCCAGCGCCGCCGTCTGCGAACGCGCCGCCTCACTCCTCGCGGCGCTCGCGCCGGATGCGGCATGCCGCTCGCGCGCAGCCGCGGCTGGCGCGGTGCCCGCACTGCACGCGGCGCTGCGCACGCACGGTCATGCCTCGCCGCGAGTGGCTGAGCGCGCATCGGCGGCGCTGGCGGCGCTCGCCACTCTCGGCGGCGATGACGATGTGGCACTGGCGGTGGGCGCCAAAGGCGGCGCGCAGTTGCTGGTGGAGGCGATGCAGTCGCACCCGGGCAATGCAGCCGTGCAAGCCGCCTGCGTGGCCGCCCTGCTCGCCTGCGCGCTGGGCGGGCGCGCCCCGCTGAGCGACGGAGACACGCAGGTGTCTGCGGCGCAGGTGGAGGCTGTGCGCACAGCGCTGCAGGCGTACACGGACGCGCGGGACGACTGGGGCTCGCTGGGCATGGCCGCAGTGGTGGCGGCGGTAGGCGCCGCGCTGCGTGCCGGCACCCCGGCAGTTGCAGACCAGTCGACGGGCGGACTGGAGTACGGGGATGCGCTGGGCGAGGAATACAGCGCGGTGGTTGCCGCCGGCGCGGAGATGTGGGGTCTGGAGGCGCTCCCCCAGGAGTCCCTCCCTGCTGAGGCGTCCCGCCCCGGCACGCCCCGCTCGCAGACGCCCACCCCCCTGGGAAGCGCAGCCTCCAGCCGGGCGCCCACCCCAGTCTCCTCTCGCCCCTCGTCGCCGGTGGGCTCGGACGGCGCAGACGCTGCGACCGCCTCGCTCGCATCCATGCAGCTCGCCGTCTCCCATCGCGGCGCAGCCTCGCCGGGCATGGCCCTGTCAGCCCTGCTGGCCAAGAACGCGGCGGCTGACGAGATGGTGGCTGCGGCGGCGGCGGCAGCGGTGTCTGACGTTGCTGCGGCTCTGCAGAGCTCCTTTGCTGCCGCGCAAGAAGGGCTTGCGACGCACGGCAGCAGCGCTCTGTTCGAGGCTGCTTTGGCTGGTCACGAGGCTGTGGCTGCGGCTGTTGCGCGCGGCGCGGAGGGCGTCGCGGCGGCCATGCGGGCGCACGCCAGCGCGGTGAACGCCAACCTGACGCAGTTCACCGCTCAGAACGTGGCGGACGTGCTCTCCTCCGCCGCAAGCACCTACGCCGCCGCTGTGGGCGAGACCCCCGAAGGCAGCCTCGTCGCGCAGATGCTCACAGCGGCAGCGGTGCCCGCAGCGCAGCCGCGCGCAGCCGCTAGCCGCCCACACAGCGATGTCGAGGCGTCGGTGGGGGACGCCACCGCGCACGTTGTGGCCGCCATCGTGCGCCTCATGAGCCAGCGGTCCACGCACGCGCCCACCGCCGAGCGCGGCGCGCGCGCGCTGGCCAACTACGCGTGCCTGGACGCGAACCGCGAGGATGCCCTGGATGCGGGGATTGTGCCCGCCCTGGCTGCCGCGCTGCTCGCGCACGGCTCGGAGAGCTGCGTGGCCGCGCCCGCCGCCTGGGCGCTGGTGCTGCTGAGCGACCAGAACGGCAGCAACTCGGCGCGGGGCTGTGCGGCCGGCGGCTGCTCGGCTGTTCTGTCTGCCCTGCGCGCGCACCCGCGCAGCGCGCGCGTAGCGGAGCAGGCGCTGCGCGCGACGTACGCGCTGTCCGCCGCGCCGATGGGCGCCGCGCTGCTGGGCGAGCAGGAGGCGTTCAAGGACGCCTTAGGGGCGCTCAAGGCGCATTTCACCTCCGCGGTGGTTGTGCGCTACGCAGCAGCCACCCTGACGGCCACCTGGCCGATTGCGGAGCCGCAGCCAGCGCTCACGGCCGACGCGGTGGATGTGCTTGTGGGCGCGATGCGGCAACATCTGGCTCAAGCGCCGTCGCTCGCTGCCTGTCTTGCTGCGCTCATGACAATCCTGGAGGGCAATTCGGCGGCCATCCGTGTTGCTGCGCGCGTAGGAGCCTTGCAGACGGCCACGGCGGCGGCGGTGGCCCACGGAACCGAGTCGAGCGTGGCTGTGCGCGCCTGTGCCGTCATCGGCCTGTTGGCGCCGCACATGCCTCGCTCCGACGAAAGCGCAGTCGACAGCGACGCATTGGCAGGCGCGCGCAACTCCGTGCTTGCCACGCTGGCCGCGCACGGCGGCGAGGATGCGCTGGTCAGCGAGATATGCATCAGCGCGTTGGCGTGTTTCGCCGCACGCAGCCCCGCCGCCGCCGCATCGGCCTCTATGCTGGGGCTGGCCGAGGCGACCGTGCGCGCTCGCACGCACCACCCAGCCTCGTCCGCCGTCGCAGCCGCAATCTGCCGCGCGCTGGGCTCCCTCGCACAGAGTGACGCCTCGCTCGCGCGCGCCACCGCTGTGGGCGGCGTCGAAGCGACGGTGGATATGATGCGCGTGCATTGCGACACCGCGGCGACCGTGGTCGCCGCATTGGACGCGTGCGCGGCGTTGACCGCTGCCGAGCCCAACAAGCGGCGCGCCTCCGCCGCAGGTGTGATGGAGCAGATGGTCGCTGCGCTGTGCACGCACGCGGCTGATCCCGCGGCAGCCAAGGCGGCCGCCAGCTGCCTGCAGTCCATCGCATGGCTGCCAGGCGGCAAGGTTGACGCGGCGTCCGCGGGCGCATTGGAGGCGCTCATTGCCGCTCTGCTGCTGCACGAGACCCTCCCGGCGGTGATCGACGCCGTTGCTGGCGCGCTGGGCGTGCTCCTAGTCAACGACGCCAACAAGGCTCGCGCGGCTGAGGGCGGTGCCGGAGAGGCGCTCGTCTCAGCGCTGAGCACCCACGGCGGCGGCAACCCCTCCATGGTTGACCACGCGGCGGGTGCTCTTGCGCTGCTGGCCGTCTCGGATGCCGCCGCGATGCGTGCCAACGAGGCTGGCGCTGTGGGCATCCTCATGGCCTGCCAGGAGGCCCACCACAGCAACGCCACCGTGGTGGAGCGCTGCCTGTGGGCGCTGTCCAACCTCTGCGCAGCCGGCGGCGAGGAGCAGTGCACGCGGGCGCTCCGCATGGGCGCGCTGGGCATGGCTGACTCTGTGCTTGCCCGTCACGGCGCATCCCACCCTGCCGTGGCGGAGCAGGTTGGCGCGTGGATGGCCGCGCTCGCCGCATGCGCCTCCATCGACCCGGCGGCGAGCGTGTCCCACACGCCCGCTGCGCTGCTCTCGGCGCTCAAGTGCCACTCAGCCTGCCCCGCGGCTGCACAGGCGCTGCTGGGTGCTCTCGCCTCGCTGGCCGCGTGGCCAGCCTGTCGCACCACGCTGCACTTCGCCGGCGCGGCGGAGGGCTGCTGCGACGCGCTGCTCTGCGCGCTGCGCAGCTGCGACGCGGGAGACGCAGCCTCAGCCTCGGTGGCGCAGGAGGGCTGCCGCGCGCTGCAGCTGCTCAGCCTGGGCGCGGAGGGCGACGTGCTGGAGACCCCCGCGGGCGTCCCGCAGGCGCTCATCGCCGCGCTGACGTCACAGCAGGGCAGCGCCGCCTGCTGCGACGAGGTGGCCCACCGCGCCGCGGGGGCGCTCCAGTCCTTCGCCGTCCTGCCCGCCAACCGGCTGGCCCTGGGCGCCGCCGGCGCAGTGCCCGCGCTGCTCTTCTGCGCCGCCAGGTACCCCTCCTGCGCCGCCGTGCAGGAGCGCTGCTGCGGCGCGCTGGCCAACCTGTGCTCCCTGGAGAGCAACAAGCGCGAGTGCCTCGCCGCTCACGGCATCGCCGCCGCCATGGCCGCCCTCGCGGCCGGCGCGGACGGGCGCGCCACCCAGCAAGAGCCGCAGCCAGAGGCGGCCGCCGTGGAGCAGGCGCTGCGGCTGCTCCAGTCCCTGGCGGTGTTGGACCAAGCCAAGGTCGAGGCCTGCGCCGCCGGCGCGCCCGCCGCCTGCGTCGCCGCCATGCGGGCGCACAGCAGCCGTGCGGACATCTGCGAGCGTGGCGCCGGGGCGCTCAGAAACCTATGCGCCCTGCCACACACGCACACCTACGGCTGCGCTGCCGGTGCGCCCGTGGCCTTGGTGGCGGCCATGACGGCGCACTCGCAGTCCGCCGGCTGCCTGGCGGGCTGCGCGCGCGCGCTGGCCGCGCTGGCCGTCTCGGATGAGGGCGCAGAGGTTGTGGTTGTTGCCGGAGGCGCGGAAGCACTCATCGCGGCAATGTGGGGCAACGCCGCGGACGAGCTGGTCGTGGCGGCTGTGGCCGCCGCGCTGGGCTCGCTGTGCGAGAGCTCCACCGGGCGCCGCCGCGCCGCCGAGGCTGGCGCCACCGAGACCCTGGTTGCCCTTTTGGTGGCGCATGCGGCGACGCCCGCGGCCGCGGCTGCGGCGGCTGCTGCGCTGCGCTCGCTGGCCTCCGGCGGGGCGGAGGTGAGCGCTCGCTGTCGAGGCGCGGGCGCCGCCAACGCCTGCCTCAACGTGCTCTGCGCGCAGCCCCCCCCCGACGAGCTGCTCTGCGCGCACACCTTCGCCGCGCTGGCCGCGCTGCTGGCCATGCCAGGCGCGGGAACCGCGGAGCAGCCGCTCCAGGACGCAGCCGCGCAGCTGGCGGTGGATGTCATGCCCGTCCACGCGCTCTGCGCAGCCTCGCAAGCCGCCGGATGCGAGCTGCTCGCCGTCGCCGCGCGCTGCGCCGCGCCGGAGGCGTCCCCGCGGCTGGAGGTTGTCGCGTGCGCCGCCTTCGCGCACGCGGAGGTTGGCGAGGTGCAGGTGGCTGCGCTGGGTGCCATGGCCGCCATCGCGGGCGCGGGCGGCGCGCGCGCGCAGCAGGCTGCGCGTGGCTTCGGCGCGCGTATTCTGGCGCACGCAGCGCTGCAGCGGTTCCCGGGCGAGGCAACCGTGAGTCGCGCCGCCGCGGACGCGCTGGCCGCCGTGGGCGAGCCTCGCGCGGACGACCCCCCGCAGTGGGGCGCCGCCGACGCCGCCGACGCCGCCACGCGCGCGCAGGCGCAGGTGCTTGCGGCTGAGCGCAGGGCGCGGGACAGCCGCTCCGTGGATGCCTGCCTGGTGGCGGCTGCGCTCTATGAGCAGACTGGGAGGATGGCGGAATAGTTTAGAGTCTATGAAACGCACGCACACGTCCCAGTCGTCGACCGCATGGCTGGATGTGCTGCCCGAACTCGGCTTGTTTGGAATGTCGGAAGAACTCGCTTTCCATCTAAGCGGCGGCGCCAGCATCCGTCTTTCTGCGGGCATCCACGATGCCCTCAGCTTCCCCCAGCTGCGTATTCGCCAAGAACGCAAACACGGCGACGATGTAGCGGGTGCCGGACGTGATGGGCTCCCCACCGTGCCGCGTATCCCCTCGAAACGCCACGATGTGGCCCACGTCCGGGCAGATGACCTTCTTGCTCTCCTCGAAGAAAGTGCCCCCGCCGGTGTACTCGCTGGCCGAGTTGAGCGCGATGGTAAGGCTGAATTGGCTCTCGTCCGTGTGCACGGGCAGGTAGCGCTGCGCCTCGGCGGTGTACCGCACCAGAAAGGCGTCATGGATTCGGATGTCCCCAGGGCGAGCGATGTCCCCCGGATAGGCGGCAACTAACAGCGGCGCGATGCTGCTGCGCATGGCGTAATTGAACCAGGCGAGCAAGGCAGGCACTTCATGGAGCGGAATGTCCGTCGTGGGCACGTCGTAGTGCCGCGCAGTCGTCCAGCCGCCGCGTAGACGCGCAGCAGCCTCCGCAGCCGCCACGGCACGCGTGCAGTCCTCGGGCGACAGCAGCGGCGTGGTGGTGACGACGGCGAAGTCCTGGGCGCCCACGGGAACGGTGGAAAAGTCGTCGTCGGTGGGGATTGCGTGGTCGTTCATGGACAGCTGCCACGGGGCGCCCTCCGCAGGCCAGTAGGACCCGTCCTTGGCGGCTTGCGCGTTGAGCGAAGGGTGGTTGGGCGCGCGGCGCGCGGCATCAGCCCAGAAGGCGTGGGCATCGAGCCATCGGCCGCGCGCAAGGAGGCACACCCCAACCGCATGCAGCGCCTCGCCGTCAGGCAGCGTGCCCGGGCGCTGCGGGCGAGCCAGCAGCATGCGCAGCAGCGCTTCCGCGTCGCTGTAGCGCCCCTCCTCCTGCGCCTGCTTGGCCAGCAGGTGCACCTCTGCGGCTGGCAGCTCCCCCGAGCGCCTTCCGTCCGCGTCGCAGAAGCAGCGCGCGCAAGCGCACGTGAAGTCGCCGTGGCCGGCAGCCTGCAGCGAGGCGCGCCGAGCGTGTAGCGAAGCGTGCGTGGGCACGTAGGCAACCGTGAGCTCCTCACCCGCCGCGATGCAGCGCAGGGCGACCGCTGTCAGGGCGCCCGTGGATGCATCAGCCTCCACCTGGATGTTGGGCACGCAGGAGTGGTTCAGCACGGCGGTGACGTGGCTGACGCCGATGCCGGACACGTCATCAAACAGCGTCGGCGCAAGCGCTGCTACATTCGCAACCACTCGCTCAGGCACATCGTCCCAGTCAATGCCCGCAGGGCCCAGCGTCGCGGGCGCAGCGAGCGGCTGCGCTGCTGTGGCTGGTGGGGCGCCACCGCAGCGGTTTTCACCCCAAAGAGTGGATGCCATGAAGCCAACGGCCGATGAGCCCCAAATCGACACGTCCAGGCATGCCGCCGCGTCCGCCGCGCGCGCGTCTGTGGATGGCGCAGCGCATCCGGGCATCGGCAATGCGGAGCAGATGCGGGCACAGGATGCACCTCGCCCGTCGCTGCGCTCGGTGCGGCGGCGCCTTGCGGCAGCGTCCGCGATGGGCCGCAGCAGGAGCAGCGCTGCGGCCTGCATGCTGCGCGGCTGGGCCAGGAGCGCCTCGCAGTATGCTGTGAGTGGAGAAGGGAAGGTGATGGGTTGCACGCTGTTCTGCAGTGCCCCGGCAAGCCGTGCGTACAACATGAGAGACATGAGCGGCGCGTACTCCTCGCCCAACCCGTGCGCGTGGCGCAGACCCGCTTCCAGGAGAGAGTGTGACTCTTCAAGCTGTTCACGGAGAGTTCGTCGCAGCCGACGCTCAGACGCAACCTGCTCTTTGCTGCCCGGCTCAGAAGCGCCCGACGCCGCGCGCCGCGCGAAAACAACCACCTCCCACCACACGCCCGGCGTGCGGTAGTGCTGTCACAAAGGGAGGGCGTCAGCGTGCGGAAGCAGGCAGTGGTGGGCCCCTCTTCCCATCCACGGCGGCGCTGAAAAAGGAGCAGGCTCGCACCTGGAGCCTCTCTGTAGCCGCCAGCACCGCCTGCAGCGTGTCTCCCTCCCGTCGTGCGCGCGCCACGGCGGAGGCGAGGGCGCGAGCGGCGAGCAGGAAGATCTCCGCGTTTGCCGCTGCGTGCCTCTGGAACTCCTTCAGCGGGTGCGCGTCGCCCGCGCAGCGCCCCGTGCACAGCAGGCCGTGCCAGTCCGCCAGCGCGGCGTCGCAGCAGGCGTCGCAGCAGAAGCGAGCCTCGCAGCCTCCGCGGCACGGGACGCACTGGGAGCTGGCCAAGCCGGGCAGCTCTGGGAGCTCACCCAGCGACGAAAGCGGCTGTGCCAACCCTCCGGAGGTCTGCGCGCGCACGTGCGTTGACAGGGGGCCCAGCGGGCGCAGGCACTGCGCGCACGCGGGCACACTGTCTCGGCTTCCCAGCGTCTGCGACGACGCAAAGGGCGCCTCTGAGAACGCGCAGCAGCCCTTGGCCACTGCGGGGCTGTCCGACAGCGTGAAGACGCCCCGAAGGCGCTCGCTCACCGCGCGAATCTCAACCTGCGGCGTGCACGCACACGCCATCGCACATGCAGCGCAGCGTGGCGGCGCGGAGAGACGCCACGGGCTCGGCGGCGAGCGCAACAGTGATCCAGAGAAAAAACCAAAAGCAACAAAGCCGGATACTGTACGATGCAACTCGGTCGACTTTGTCCTTTGGTCTAACACAGCGCAGTACTCGTGATTGAGCGTGAGCGTTCACGCGCTGGTCGTCGCCTCTTCGCCTCTTGTCTTGTCTGGATGCAAGCTGTGTCACGAGTAGATGCTGCTCACGATCCGTTCCACCATTGCGCGGCACAGCGGGCATGGCAGCCCCTGCAGGCGCGGCGCGCAGGTGGCGCACGCCACAACGTGCATGCTGGTGCCGTGCAGCAACCCCGCGGTTCGCCGGCCGGAGAGGCACACAACGCAGAGGGAGCTGTCATCCTCGTCCTCGTCCACGGCGAGTCTTGCCGCGAGAGGGGCTGCCCAGGTGGGCGGCAGCGGCGGCGCTGAGGGGCTCGGGGCCGCCGCCGGCGCAGGCCGAGCAGCGCCAGAGACCCCCAGAGAGCGTCGGATGGCCTCCGCTAGATCCGCATCCTCCTGCGCCTCCGGCGACGCAACAGCCGCCGGAGATGGCGGCGGCGGCGCGGGTGCGGCGCGCGGCGGCGGCGCGGGTGCGGCGCGCGGCGGCGGCGCGGGTGCGGCGCGCGTAGGCGCCGCGGGCGGCGGCGATGGAAAAGAGGCGGCGCAGGGAAGCGTAGGCGGCGTGCTCTGTCGCCTCCGCG
>Ga0208951_1000321_pt1 | contig 21850 bp, 23 predicted proteins | sample GreLakmeMI27MSRF_FD_187702 | JGI IMG/M metagenome (GOLD analysis project Ga0208951, IMG submission 187702) | Freshwater lentic microbial communities from great Laurentian Lakes, MI, USA - Great Lakes metaG MI27MSRF (SPAdes) | ecosystem: Environmental > Aquatic > Freshwater > Lake | place: Great...
ATGCGCTACTTCAACGTCATGATTCTCGGCCCGTCCCAGTCACCGTATGAAGGCACGCGTTGCGAGCATGCGCCTGCGTTCTGCAGCACTTCCCGGCCAGCTGCTTCCCGCATTTGCTCACGCTTCCTCTTTCCAGGCGGCGTGTTCAAGCTGGAGTTGTTCCTGCCTGAAGAGTATCCCATGTCGGCGCCGAAAGTCCGGTTTTTGACGAAGATCTACCACCCAAACATCGACAAAGTGCGTTGCTGACTCTCAAACGTGTGCACGCCGTGCTCACGCGCTGCCCTACCCCAGCTTGGCCGCATCTGCCTGGATATTCTGAAAGATAAGTGGAGCCCGGCGCTGCAGATTCGCACAGTGCTGCTTAGGCGCGTTCAGAAGGAGGGCCCCAGGAGCCTGCGGCTGGTCTCTGACGTGCTAGCTGCGACAGCATCCAAGCACTGCTCAGCGCGCCCAACCCGGACGACCCGCTGGCGGACAACAGTGCGTTTGCCGCGGCTATCGCCTCCGCCCTGTGCTCACCACTCCCTCCCTCAAGTCGCCAAGCACTGGAAGGACAACGAGCAGGAGGCTGTGTCGACGGGTGCGCGGAGGAGTGCTTGTCGCATCTCCCCGCGCTCCTGTGCTGACTCGCTCCCCACAGCGCGTGACTGGACCAGACTGTACGCACAGCCCTCGTAGCGCCCGCCGCCCGGGCAGGGGAGGATTAAGTGTGCAAGAATCGTTAATCGCCGGCCTAGCGCCGTGCACCCACGCCGCTCACCTCTGCAACCTCCGCCGCGAAGTCCTTCTCCGCACGCTCGATGCCCTCACCGGCTTGCAGCCTTGCGAAGCCACTGACTGAGAGCTGCACCCCCACGCGAGCAGCCACCTGCGCCATCGCCTCCTGGCACAAAGCAGGGGCGTCAGATCGCTAGGCTCCGACGCTGCAAGGTGACGCGCACCTTCACGGCCATAGTGTCGTCCATCAGATATCTCTGCTCCAGCAGGCATACCTCCTCGTGCCTGACGTCCAGTCAAGCAACGTCAGGGGCGCTGGCAAGAAAGAAAGGCAGTGCGCACCACTTCTGCATCCAGCCGCTGGTCATCTTGGCAGCTATGGCGGCGGGTTTGCCCGAGGCTGCTGCCTGGAAAGGCGTCAGCTCTCTGTGGGGCAGCTGCTCACCTGGCCGCGTGCCGCACCTGCGCCATGAACACGCCCTGCTGCGCCTCCTGCACAGAGGCTGGGATGTGCGTGGCACTGACAAAGGACGGCCGGTTGGCCACGACGTGCATGGCCATGCCGTTTGCCAGCTGCGCAACCTCGGCGCGGGCAGCCGCATCCAGCAAGGCGCCTGCACTCGCGTCAGGCACGACAGCGCCAAGCTGTGCAGAGGGGCACACCTCCGTTGGGCTGAACAACCAAGACCCCTCCCATCCGGCCCAGCGGCTGGGCTGCCGTGCCGCCGTGCACATAGGAGCCCACAACGCCACCGATGGTGGGCAGCCTGCGGGCGAAAGCAGCGCTTCAGGGCAGCAGGTGGACGGCTCACCTCCTGCACTCACCACACAGCGCGCCGCAGCTTCACATTCTCGCGCACTTCTGCTGCAACGGCGGCAACTGCCGTGGAGACACTGGCGTAGCTCTCGAGCGGCGCAGCCTGAGGGGTGGCAGCTGAGTTGCGGGCAAAGAGAACAGAGCGCCCGCCAGCGCCATCCGAACCTGCATCACATCCAGCGGCACATCAACAGCGCCGCTGACGCCGCAGGGTTGCCTGGCGTCAGCACGCCGTGGCAGAGCACCTGCGCGCGGCGGCTGAGCCTCACCCGTTTGTGGCAGCGCTGGTGAGGCGCAGGCCGGCAGCGGCGCTGGCCACGGCAGACACCAGGCTCTACAGCGACGGCACAACAGTGAGTCACGAGCAGGAGGCTCAAGCCAGCCACCGCGCCTGGAACTTTGGGTTGCGAGCCACAAAGTCAGTCTCCGAGTTCACCTCCACCAGCCCAGAAGCGTGCGGGCTCGTGGCAACACCCACCAGCCCCTCCGCTGCGACCCGCGTCGCCTAGAAAAGCACAGGGGTGAGAAAGAGGGGATCCTGGCCATGCCAAAGCGCGCCTTCTTGGAGGCAGCCGTCTGGCCGCGGCGCTGCAGCTCCTCCAACGCCGCAGCCGTGTCCCAGTGAGCCGCCAGCAGCGCAGACTTCACCTCGTGCATCGGCGCGCCTGTGCGCTCGCGCAGCTGGAGCCACTGTCAGAGGCGGGTTGGCATAACACCGCGCGGCACCACACCTCCTTGATGCGCGCCAGGTTGCTGGACCAGCGTTTACTTGCGCCGCGCCAGCCAGCGGCAGAGGCCAGCAGGTGTCGACTCCTAGACAACATATTGTGCTCTTCCACGCAAGTGCACGCTGTAAGCAGGAGTCTCAGGGAGTGCAGTCAAGCACAGCCGAGACTGAGAAGGCGAGGGCGTCAGAATGCGTCGTTATCTTCGACGTACAAAAACGTACGTGCGGCGGCAGGAGGCCAGGAGCGAGCCACGGGACCGCGGCCCAGAGCCGCAGAAGAACTCACGCGTCGCCCGCTCTTGCGGGCAGTACGGTCAGTTTTTTTTTATATGACGTGTCAACGGTGACGTGTGGCAAAAACGCCCCTCGCCTGCTCCGTCAGCCGCTGTGCCGGGAGTTAGCTGGACGTCTTTTGCAAGCCGTGGTTGAGCTTGTCCGCTTGGCACCCAGAGGGAGGCCAGTCGGTTGGACAACATGATGGCGCTGACGGGGCGCATTGCTGTCGTGTGCGCGCCAGCTGCAGCAGCTTCGCACGTCCCCTCGCGTGCCCGAGCGGGCGCGTGCAGAGTCTCACGGCCATTGGCTGAGGCCAGAGCCGCGCGGCTGGTTCGCTGCCCGTCCAGGCGGCAGGACGCGCGTGTTGCCCCGCGTTGCAGCCGCAGGCTGGTGCACGCGGCGCTAGGCACAAGGGTGCGCGGAGGGAGACTCTACTGTGGTGGGAGACCTAGTCTGAGACGCTCGCTCGCGCAGGAGGCTGGCGGCGCCGACAGCCAGGCCAAGGCTGTGGAGACGTCCGCTGAGCGTCTGCGCCAGCTCGAGGGGCGGCTGCAGCTGCGGCGGCTGTACCGCAAGCTGCTGGCCGTGCAGGCTGTGCTGGCGCTTGTGCAGGCACCGCACGCCTCGGAGGAGGCGCTGGATCCCGACGTGGAGCTGCTGACGGTGGTGACTCGCATCGAGGGCGCGCAGCAGCTGGCGGCGGGGCTGCAGACGGCGCTGGCGCAGCTGCGGAGCTTCGCTGGTGAGCTGTTTGGCGACGACACCGTGGCTGCCGACTCGGCGCTGCGCGCGCGCGTGGAGGCTGACTTCGAGGCGCTCACCAAACAGGCTGCTGCATGGCTGGCGTCGCTGCCGCACCGCAGCCTGGAGGAGGCGCGAGCCGCCGCAGAGGCTGGCATCGTGCGCCCCGACGAGACCGGCGGCCTGCGCCTGGGCGTGGGCGACCAAGCGGGGCGGGTGAAGGCTGAGTTGGAGCTGCTGCGAGAGCAGCCGCTGGAGGTGCTGGCGGACGTGGCGGACTACAGCCGGGCTGTCTGGGCACGCCTCAATGGCAGCTTGCCCGCCCGCAGCGCACAGCCTGCCGCGCTGGCGGGCCTGCCCCTGCCTCCCCCCTCCCGCGCGGCACACGAGTCGCGGCTGGTGCAGCGCGCGCTGGACGTGGAGGCTGCGGACGGCGCCCTTATTGAAGCTGCTCGCACCCGTGAGACGCAGCTGAAGCGCCGCGACGCGCTGCGGCCGCCCTTGGCGCGCGAGATCAGGGAGCTGGACGCGGCGGTGCGCGACGCGCGCACCGTGCTGGCGCTGCGCACGCTGCAGCTCGAGTGTGAGCGCATCTACGCAGCGCTGGAGGAGGAGGCGATGGAGGTTGGCGACAGCGCCAGCGCGCGCGACGCCGAGCTGGCCGTCATTGTGGCTGAGTTTGGGGCGCTGGACGCTACGCTGGCTCGTGGTGCGGAGCTGGTTGCGCGTGGCGAGGTTGCGCTGCTGGCAGACGACGAGCTGGACGCGCTGGTGCGAGACATCTCGGACCTGAAGGGGCGCCTGGGGCTGGCGGACGACGCGGGCGCGGGGAAAGACCTCTCGCTGGGCTTGCTGCTCGAGAAGTGCTCCCGCAGTGTGCGCGAGGCTGGTGGCAAGGTGACTGACGGCGCTGAGTTTCTGGCGCGCGGCGTGCGACTGCTGGGCGAGGACGTGTCCGGTAGCCTGGCCCTCTTCTCGCGCACGCTGTCCGGCAGCACGCTCAAGCCGCGCGAGGTGCAGTCGGTGCGGCGCACCAGCAGAGACCTGCTCACCTTCGTGCCCTTCATCGCAATCCTGATTGCACCAATCACCCCCGTGGGCCACGTCATGGTGTTCTCCTTCCTGCAGCGCTACTTCCCCGGCTTTTTCCCCTCCCAGTTCACAGCCCGCCGCCAGGAGATGTTCCGCAAATACGAAGATCTTCGGCAGCAGCTGGCGGTGGCGGAAGAGGCCGCGGTGGCCGCCACAGAATCGGCCGCGCTGCAGCGCGCGGCGCAGGTGGTGGCGGCGCTGACGAGGGGCGAGGGGATGCCCGAGGAGACACCAGCCGATGTGCGAGACCTACTGCAGCGCACTAGCGCGGTGGCGGAGGCTTTGGGTGACGAGATTGCGGACGAATAATCATAGCACGCGCAGTTTCAATCCACTCGCAGCTTGCTTCTGCCACGCGTCAGCGGGCCCGGTCCCTTGTTCTTCTGCCGAGCCTCAAGCTCAAGCGCCCTGCCCAGCGCAACCTGCTCGAGGCAGGTGACGACAAAGAAGCCCCCGACGCACAGCAGCAGGCCCGCCCACAGCGACGCCAGTAGGCTGCTCTTGGGCTGCGCGTGGGTGCGTGTCAGTGCCATCGGGTCAGGAGAAAGCTAGTCACACGACTCACCCCGTGGCCTCTGTTGGAGCTGGTCACAGCCGCCAGGGCGTCCCGCAGCAAGCTCTTCGCCCGTCCACTGCCGCTCACAGCCTCAAGAACGCCGCCCACGCGTTCCACCAGGATCTCGCGAGTCTGTTCTAGAACGCTCAGAGCCATGGCAACGGCGAGGTTGCGTCTACGCACCGACGAAGTGAACACGATGGTGAGGAACACGCACTGCCAAGACGCCTTGATGAATCCCTTTCCAAGCAGAGTGCCACCCAGGAACATCGCAAAAGGCATGCCAAAGTGTCCGCAGCATATTCCGCATAGGTCAAAGGCTGCGTTGGGACAGGATGCGAGCGCGACAAGCGCCCAGAAGCCGTGGCGCTGGAGCACGTGCACCATCCATGCCTTCGCCCGCTCAAACAGCCCGCTGCTGGGCTGCTGCACATCCAGCCCCGCCAGCTCTGCATTCGACTGAACATGGTGCATGAGTCGGATGCAGCGGCTGCGCAGCTCGCTGGCGCACCTTGCCAGCCGCGGCGGAAGCGCGAGCGATCAAGAACGGCGGAACTTCGCCCAGCGCGGTGCCTATGCCCCAGAGCAGGCTGGGGAGGATGGTCTGGTGCATAGGAGGTGAGTGCTGGGCCGTGCGCGGGGGGAGTATTGTCGCGCCTTTCCAACCAAAGCACCAAGGGTTGGCGAGCCTCCCTGGCCACTGCCGCCTTCACACGCGAACAGCTCTCCCGCACCCACCGCGAACCAAGCATTGGTCCAGCTGTCGAAGCGCAGGTGCCCGCACTGCTCCGCAGAGTGGCAGACCTGGCGGGAGCGGCGGTTATGAGCAACTGCTCACAGAGAGGAGCATCCCGTCGCACCTTGGCGATGTGAGGGAAGAGGAACAGCATGCCCGTGTGCACGCCCGAGCCCAGGCCTATTGAGCTCAGAACGCCCAGAGAAAGCCACCAGATGGAGAATGCCACGAACCGCTCAACACCGTGGACGAGGCCTGCGGACCCGTCGAACTGGCAGGCGACCGCCCGCAGCAGGGCAAGGCCAAACAGCGTGCACGCAGCGGTGGTCCCGTGTGTCCTCAACCAGGCGCTCAGGTGCCACAGCTGGTCGCTGACGACTTCGCTCACCAGTCGCAGGGTCAGCACCGGGGTCCGGAGAAGCGTGGGGAGCACCCGCGGTGTGAAAGTGTCAGCCGGAGCTGCTGCTCTGAATGGAAGGGGACTGCGCCGAGGAGAAGACAGCATCTCGTGCGCCGCCCGCACGTGGGCAACAGGCGGGAGCAGCAGCTGGAACGAGAGACGACAGTAAGAACAGGAAGCGAGCAACAGGAGACATTTTGAAGTCGAGATCATGTATTTTGTTCGTTTGCTCGTTGTCAAAAGCAGCAGGTTCTGCTCTTCGGCCTGCCAGAAACGTCCACTGGACTCCACGCGCAGGCGTAGCAGCTGAGCCTAAGCCTGTTTTTTCAACATCACACTTACGGGTACAAACGCAATACAGCACGAGCGTCGCTCGCTTAGCGAGCTCCACGGCCGCGGCCGCCATAAGCAGAGGGAGCGGCGCCCATCTTGCTGTTTGAGGTGGCTCGAGCGCCGCCGCTGCGCTTGCCGTTGTTCGCCCCACCACCGCCGCCGTACAGCCCGTTGAGCGTAGCGCTAAGCAGCGCATCTTTGTCCTGGATGGCGCCCATGCGCAGCGCCCAGGCAGGCTGCACGTCACCGTCGCCGTCTGTTGTTGCTGCGCGCCGCAGTCCGACCGAGGACTCAACGTCGTAGGGGCGGGAGGAGATAACCACCTGGTGGTCCGCCCCGCTGCGGCTGCGCACCTCCACCAAAGGCGTGCGTCCCAGCAGCAGGTCATCTACGCTGCTCTGCGTGTCGTGCGCCACCCAGAGGCCACGCTCACGCATCTCAATCACGGTGGGAAAGGTCGGCGGGCCCTTGCGCTCCATGATGGTCTTCTGCGTGCCGCGGTTCCGCGCCTCTTCGTCTCCAAGAGTCACGCTTTGCACGCCGCCCACGAGGTCGGAGAGCGTCGGGTTTTTTAAGAGGTTGGCGAGCACCTGGCCGTGCGCCGTTGCAATCAACTGCACGCCGCGCTCCGCGATGGTGCGGCACGCCAGCGCCTCCGCCTCGGTGCTCACCTCGTCCACAATCACAATCTCGGGCATCTAAGAAGAGTCTCAGAGGGCGAATACGAGTCTGGGTGAGAGCGCGCACGCACGTGATTCTCGACAGCCTCGATCATCAGCCGATGCTGCTCGCTCGGGTTGGCCACCTGCATGCGCCTCGCGCCGCCCACCGCAGGATGCGGAACGTCGCCATCGCCGCCAATCTCGGAGGAGGTGTCGATGATGACGACACGGCGGTGGAAGTCGTCTGCCAAAACGCGCGCCAGCTCGCGGATGACGGTGGTCTTCCCAACTCCGGGGCGGCCCAGGAACAGGAGGGACTCTGGCGACGAGAGCAGATCGCGAATCATGTCTACGTGGCCGGTCACAGCGCGGCCAACGCGGCAGGTGAGGCCGACGATGCGGCCGCGGCGGTTGCGGATACAGCTGATGCGGTGCAGAGTGCCCTGGATGCCCGCGCGATTGTCGCCGCCAAAGTCGCCCACCATCGCCTCCGCAAGCTGCAGCTCCTCGAACGTCACCTCGCTGGCGCGCAGCTCCTCGCCGCCCATGGCGCCCAGGAAGCGTGCCTCGGGGTTGCGACCAACATCAAGCACCACCTCAAGCAAGTCAGCGCGACGAGGGTGCTGGGCCAGCCGCTCGCGCACGTCCGCCGGCAGCACCTGGGCGGTAGGGAGTGAGGGAGTGAGGGAGGCGCCGGTGGCGCTGCAGCACGCGGGCGTAGCAACAGTTGACAGGTGTGCGCTTGAAAGGGCATACCGTCAACAGTGTGTCCAGGTCGTCTCGCACGGTCACCGCGCCCTCTTCCTCCTCAATGCAGGTGTTTCTGCGCGCGCAGGCGGGTGAGTAAGGGAGAGCCGGGGCGCATGAGGCAACGCGGGTATCAGAGACCCACGCAAGCATGCTGGCCTCGCGCGCACACCGCACGCCAACTTCGCGGCGGTAAAGGGCAGAGGCGTACCCATCTTCGCCGTTGCAGGGCGCCATGCGGCATGACAGGGAGACGTGTCGGCGAGGTGCAGCAGCAGAGCCTTGTCACAGAGACACATTGAGTATCTTCCCAAATACTGTAGTGGCAGCGCAGCGCCGCGCGCACCTTGGCCATATGCGCGACGCGCCGAGCGTGCGGGACACGCAGATACGCCGCGGTTTGAGCCAGGATTCTTGGACTCTTGGCGCCACGCGACCGTCCGCACACGTGCCGCAGACGATAGCATGCTTGGTGTTGGACACGAACAGAGCCTCCGAAGGAGCGGTGTGAGCCTGGACCGTACGAGGGTACGAGCGTGCGACGCGTCGACGCCTCCTACGACCGTTTTTCCAGGACCGTACGACACGTGTGTTTCGTGTTTCGTTGGAGGGAAACACATAATGCTTGCCTAAGCACTGTTGCAACGCTCAACATAGCACACGCAGCAACCACCGCAACCTAGGACCCCTGCACTGCAAGCCAGAGGTCCCCCTGGATTAAAAAATGCTGGCCCGAGGGGACAGCGGAGTCCGTCTTAAACAACTGCCTCCTCCGGCAGGCTGGGCAGCAGCTCCGGCGCGTGCCTGGCCGCGTGCTGGCGCGCGTAATGAAGCGACGACATCTCGATCAGGCGGCTGACTGTGCGCTCCTTTGAGAAGCCCACAACGTCGTCGACTACGAGCTCATCCGCGGCGGCTCCCGTCGCACCAGCCTTTATGGCCCTAAAGTCTGCCTGCGTCACAATGCCCGCAAATAGCTGCGGCGGCGGCGCGGCGGCGGCAAAGATGAGGCGCACGCGCTGCTCGTATGCGACATCCACCAGGGTGACCAGGCGGTGCGCCGCCGCGCGGGTGGCGGCGTCAAACACGGGCGCCCCGTCCACCAGGATGGTGTGGAAGCGCTCACAAAGCGCTATGTAGTCGGCGGCGGCCACGGGCTGCTCACAGAGGTCTGGGAAGGGAAAGCAGGCCACGGGGCCCGCGGCGCGGGGCACGCGCATGGAGCGCCCCATCGCCACGTCGATGACTTGCGGCGCAGCGGAGGCGCCGGGTGCGAAGACGGGCAGCAGCTGGGAGAGCTCCAGCGACGCAGCGGGGCCGGTGAAATACAGCGGCTGCGCCAGCTTACGCGCCAGAAGCCGGTAATCCTGCGCCCCTCGGATGTCGTGCAACTCGCAGCGCTCCTGCAGCAGCGCGATGAAGGGCAAAAAAAGGGAGCGCTGCAGGCCACCCTCGTAGAGCTTCTCTGGCGGACGGTTGGAGGTTGAGATCTGTGGATGCAGCGCGTCAGCCGCAGAGCGGGCTGCCGCATGCAGCGGGCCTGGCGTACCAGCACGAGGCCGAAGCCGAAGAGGTGCGTGAACAGGCGTTTGAGAATCAGGGCATCTGCTACATCGGTCACCATGAACTCGTCCAGGCACAGCACGGTGCGCCCTCCGTCTTGGTTCTTTGCCCGCATAAAATTCTGCGCCCCACGGAGCTGTTAGTGCGGATTGGGGTGCGACACTCAACATCGCGCCTCTGCAACCGCTCGCAGTGGGTCAGCGACGTGCTTCATGTCGCGCAACCGGCGGTGCACGTCCAGCATAAAGTCGTGGAAGTGGACGCGCTTCTTGCGCACGTTGTTCTGCAGCGAGTCGTAGAAGATATCCTGCAGTAACGGCGTGTCAGTGGCGCGAAGGCCGACACGCGCACGATAGCGGGACGCACCATAAGCATCGTCTTGCCGGATCCAACGCCTCCGAAAAGGTAGAGCCCCTGAACTGCAACAGGGTCAGGAGCGTCGTCTAGCGAGTGTGCCAGGAGGTTCCACAGCTTCCAGGACGGCCCTTCGTCTACCGCGTCCACCAGCGTCAGCCCGCTGCTGGTCGCGCGCGGCGCGGCGGTGTCAACCTCCTGCCAGACGCGCTGCAGCTTCTGCACAGTCACCCTCTGCGAGCTGTAGCGTCAACACCGCCGCCGCCGCTGCAGCCGCAGTCGCGCGGCGCGCACTTGTTGTGGGTCCGGGCTGAACTTGCCGCTGCGAACGCCCTCGAGATAGAGCGCCAGAGGCCCCAGCGGCGTCACGGCAGCCTCACGGCCAACCTCCTCCGCCGCCTGCGCATGCTGCCAACGCAGCCCGCCGCGCGCAGCGGACGCCTGGAGGGAGCGTGCGGTGTGCGCACTCACCAGCCTGCGCCTCAGCAAGGAGAGCATTGTGGCAGGGACAAGATGGATATGGAACAGGCACTCACTGCGCTGTTTCTGCGGCGCGGTGCGCAGCCAGCGGCCGTGGCTCTGAGTGCAGGCCAAAACGGGAGGACAGGGAGCGGTGTGATAACGATCGTAAGTATCGTGCACGGTCGCACGACGCTGATGAGGACGACGCACAGACGCAGACGCGGGCTGGGAAACAGAGTAATCAAAAGGGTGGGCCAGCATGGCTCAGAGCTTGGCCACGAGCAGCGAGAATGTGGCTGTCACTTGCGGGTGGAGCTTGACGCTGACCTCGTAGGTGCCCGTGGTCTTGATTTCCGGAAGCGTGATGTTGCGCTTCTCCAGCACCTTTGTGGTCTGCTTCTCGACAGCTTCCACCACATCCTGGGCGGAAACGCTGCCGAAGATGCGCTTGTCCTCCCCAACCTTTGCCTTGACGGTGAACTTTCCGATGGTAGACAGCGCAGTCGCCAGCGCCTGCGCGTCGGCCAGCACCTTGCGGGCCACCGCCTCCTCAGCCTCGCGCTTCTTCTTGATCTCCAGCAGGATGCCCTCATCTGCCAGCTTGGCCATGCCTTGCGGGAGCAGGTAGTTTCTGAAGTAGCCCAGCCGCACGGACGTGAGCGCGCCCTCGGCGCCCAAGTTCGGCATCGTCTGCATGAGAACAACCTGCGCCTTCTTGGTGACTTTCTTGCTGGCGTGCACGATCAGCGCAGCGCGCCCCTGCGGCGCCCCAGCGCGGCCCTGCGCGCGCAGAGCCGCGGCCGCGCCGCGTGACGCGCCCTGCAGCACAGCGCCGCGCGTCAGTGGCAGGCAGGCGCCCGGAGAGGCTGCCACGTGGGTACGCGACAGCCCCTTGAGGGTTTCAGCCGCTGCCGGAATGCAGCCTCACGCACCACAGATGACAGCGACGCGTACTGCTGGGTTGCCATGCCGGCGTGCAAGACGAGTAGAAACGCCGCACAGAGCAGCCTAGGAGCGCAGGAGTGGCGAGTCAGCGAGGGGCGCCGCAGCCCTCCGCCGGCGGCTCCACCTGGCCACTTCGGCGCCGTGTCCTGCCCGTGTTCGTGTCTCTTTGGTCGAATGGCCGGGGTTCTGCTGCACTCGGGCGCGCGCGTGGCGACGCCGAAGGTGCAGATCGGGTCAGCCGCTGCCATCACTCCCCGTCCTGTGGCGGCTTTGCTGAGCCACAGACGGAGACCACCACGCACCGCGAGCCAGTGCCGCGCAGTTTCTGCTGCGGCGCCTGTTGCTGGAGCGACGCGGCTGACGGACGCGTTTCAGGCCGCGCTGGCGCGCAAACAGTGCGCGCCTGATCTGCTGCATCTCGTTCAGCGCCCAGCTGCTTGGTGAACGTTGAGCGCCTCCTAACGCTCCTCCCCAGGCCTGCGCTCATTCCCTTCATCTGCGCGGGCGACCCGGACCTGGGGACGACGGCCAAGGCGCTGCGAGCGCTGGACGAGGTACGCGCTCTCCTCACCAGTGCTGAGTGAGTGTCTGCGCTGGCTCACGCTCGCACGTGCTCCTCTCCTGCCTGCACGTCCGCGCAGGCTGGCGCGGACATCATCGAGTTAGGCGTGCCGTACTCAGATCCCCTGGCAGACGGGCCAACCATCCAGGCGGCTGCGACACGCGCGCTTGCTGGCGGCGCCACGCTGGATCTGGTGCTGCGCCTGGTAAAAGAGGCGCGTGGGCGCGCCCTTTGCGCGTGTGCCCGCTTTGAGCCTGCTCGGCTGTGCACAGGTTACGCCGTCGCTGCGCGCGCCCCTCATCCTCTTCACCTACTTTAACCCCATCCTGCGCCGCGGCCCCGATAAGTTCATCGCCGAGATTGCGGCGGCGGGCGTCAGCGGGCTGCTCATCCCCGACATCCCTCTGGAGGAGACGGGCGAGGCTCGCGCGCTGTGCCAGCGCCACGGCCTCGAGCTCGTCCTCCTCGCCACCCCCACAACCTCCACGGAGCGCATGCAGAAGATCGCCGCCGCGACCAACGGCTTCGTGTACCTGGTGAGCGTCACGGGCGTCACGGGCGTGCAGGAGAAGATGGAGGAGCGAGTGAAGGACTTGGTGGCGCAGCTGAAGAGCGTCACCGACAAGCCCATCGCCGTCGGCTTTGGAATCTCCAAGCCGGAGCAGGCTGCGCAGATCGCCTCCTGGGGTGCAGACGGGGTGATTGTGGGCAGCGCGCTTGTGCGCGCCCTCGGCGAGGCGCCCACGCCAGGTGCGCATGGCACCAGGCTGCTGGCACGGTTAACCGCTAACACGTCTCTTTGTCGCGCGCAGAGGAGGGGTTGCAGAGGATGACGGAGCTAATCATGTCGCTGCGGGCCGCGCTGCCGCCGCTCACGCCATTTTCCTTCCTCTCAAAGCTGTTTGGGCAAAAATGAGCTGTGTATTGGCGCACTGCGTGTCTGGCTCGAGTCTATTGTCCCTTGTTGTCTTCCCTGAAGCCCCCCCTCGTCGTTGGTGGCTGTCCCGTCCCCCTAATCTATACACCCGTGACCCTGCCCACGCGCATCCACTTTGTCGCGGTCCACTTGGTCCCCCGCACCACGGGGCAGCTGGCGTGCAGGCTCGAGGGGTCCTGGATGGTTGCTCAGTGAAGCACGCGGACGGTTGCACACCGCTGCGCACCATGTTGCCGTCGAGCGAGAGGCTCCAGAACAGCAGCGCGCTCCCTGTGTGCAACAAGAGCCTAAGCATGCACGGCGCAACTCTACGCGCACGCATCGCGCGCACACGCACCCTGCGTGGGTTTTACGGCGAGACCCTTGCGTCCGCAGGCCGACAGGTTATCTGCGTCCTGGGTATTGGCTGCAGCGGACGGGAAGGTGGTCTCGCCGCCCTCCTCCACGTCAGACCTGAGAGGCTCAGGAGTCAGAAGGAGAGAGCAGGACCCAGTTGACGGGGGACGCACAGGTACAGTAGCACGGTGGCGACGCGCTGACCACCGTTCTGCGTGTTTACTGTGTCGTGAAAGTAGTCAAAGTGTGCCTGCGACGAGGGGGTGGTGGTGAGCGCAAGAGGTGCCCTGTCAGGACCAGCAGCGTGCCTCGTAGCGCTGGCCCACAGCGTAGCGAAGGACCTGGATGCCCTCGCCGTGGTCTGCACGCGGAAGCGATACGCGTGAGGCGCTGCAGGCGATGTGTTTGTTGGCACAAGCAAGACTCCCACACGCACCGACGGGCACCATGGCGAAGGCTGCGATACGTTCCTCCACGCGCGCAATCACGTCGTCTTGTCCCCTCCTGAAGAACATGCCACTGCTCGTGCGGATGTCGCTGTCCACACTCTTCCCCGAGTCGTTGTCGACGACGCTACTCTTCTCCAGCAACGGCGTGGCTTCAGACATGAGGTGCTCACATTCCGCTTTGGTCAGGAAGCCGCGGTAGAGGTAGGCGCGCGGGGACCAGGACAGCTGCTCAATCCACGGCTCCGAAGAATTCTCCACACGATGCCTGCCGCCCGCACCAGTCAGTCAGTCACAAGAGCGAACAGGCAAGGGCGGCTGAGCGCGCACGTCTCTCCCAGCCACCGCTCGTCGGCCAGAGCAGCAGTAGCGACCGTGAACAGCACAAGAACAGTCGTGAGCCGCCGCATGCCTCACAAGTGTCGCCACGGCATAGCTTGGTTACAGAGGGTCGACGCGCGAGGAGCGAACTAAAGTCCACAGCTTTCGTACGGCATTGAGCTCGACACGCATTGAGCTCGAACACCTGCCTGACACCGGTCGAACACTGAGTCCGCGACGCTCCTCATCCGCTCATCAGCACTTCACCGCGCTATTGGCAGTGCTTGCCCAGCGGCAGCGGATATTGATGTTTGCCGCTCAGTGCTGCCCAGCAAGGGTTGACGCGCTGTGCAGGCGGCGACATCAGAAGGCTTCTGCCGTCGCCCGCACTGCCTCGCTCGCCTCCACTAGCCCGTGTCTGGACGTGTTGGAGGCCTCGCTGCCGTGGACAGCTGGCTTCACCCAGCACTTCCTGCGGACTTACTGGCAGAAGAAGCCGTGTCTCTTGCGAGGAGCGCTGCCGACGAACTATGCAGGCCTGCTGAACGCTGACGAATTGGCGGGCCTGGCCTGCGACGAGGAGGCGGAGTCGAGGCTTATCGTTGAGAGGGGCGGCGCTCGTCCGTGGGAGCTGGTGCGCTCGCATCCCGCTCGTGGCGGCTTTGGTGAGTTGACACTCGCCGCTCACAGCATCGAGGACCGTTCCAAGAGAGCAATTTTCTGGCGCTTCCGGAGACGCACTGGACGCTGGTTGTGAACGGCGTGGACCGCGCTGTCCCTCAGGTTGCTCAGGAGCTGCTGCCTCTCTTCGCCTTTCTACCGTCCTGGCGCGTGGACGACATCCAGGTTTCATTTGCGCCCGCCCACGGCAGCGTGGGCCCGCACTCGGACCAGTATGATGTGTTCCTGCTGCAGGCTGGTGGCCGCAAGAAGTGGAGCATCAGCCGCGACGCTCGCTACGGGCCGCTGGTTGCGGACGCCTTCGTGCCTGGCCTGGATGTGGCTGTGCTGCGGGATTTCGTGGCGGAGGAGACACACGTGCTGGAAGCCGGCGACATGCTCTACCTCCCCCCGGGCGTGGCACACCACGGCGTGGCGCTGGAGGCGGGTTTCACCTACAGCATCGGCTTCCTGGCGCCCACGCGCCGCGAGCTGCACATGTCCTGGGCCGCAGCCGCCAGCGGGGCGGACCCGCGCGCAGCGGAGCGCTGGACGGACCCCTGGCTAACGCCCGCCTTGCGGCCGGGCGAGCTTAGCGGCGACGCTGTTGACGCGGCGCGGGCTGTGCTCGAGAGCCTGCCCCGTGGCCGGGACGAGGTGGCGCTGTGGCTGGGCAGCCACGTGACTGCGCCCCGCAGCAACGCGCTGGAGCCGGCGCCTCTGGAGGAGGTGCCCGACTGGACCTGGCTCGTGCAGCAGGCGACGGAGGCTGGCGAGGTGCTGCGCCACGAGGGCAGCCGCTTCGCATACCTGCCGCAGCGCACGCTGCAGCCTGGTGCCCAGGGCGGCTGGCTGTTTGTGGACTCGCTGCGCTTCGCGGTGCACGGCGACTCCGCCTCCGCAGCAGCAGCCGCCATCGCGGACTGCCGCAGCCTGTCCTGGGCGCAGCTCACGGCGCTGGGCGTGCCCGCCGGCGAGCCCAGCTGCGACGCGGAGAGTGAGTGCGTGCAGCTCCTCTCCTCGCTCGTTGCAGCCGGCTTTCTGTTCGTCCCCACGGACGAGCCGGAGGAGGACGAGGAGGACGGTGCAGATGCGCGGGACATCATGGTTGACTTGCCAAGTGATGAAGTAGAGGAGCTCTAGATAGAGAGGAGCCAGTTCTATCTGACTAGAAACTATGCGCACGCAAGCGAGCGCAAAGTTCTATCTAACACAAGCAGCTCTCTGGACTCTTATCGCTTCGGCTCGTGCAGTTTCAGCCAGTGCAAGATGTTCGCGTAGCTCTCCAGCTCCGTTCTGGGCTTGGACAGCGGATGCTCGTCTTCCGCAAACACCAGGGTGCGCACGGGCACGCCACTCTGGCGCAGCGCAGCCGCATAGGCCAGTCCGTTGGAGTGGGGCACTCGGCGGTCCTTGGCGCCCAGCAGCATCAGCACCGGCGCGCGCACAGAGTCCAGGTGCGCCACCGGGGAGACTGCGCGCATTGCGGCCAGCGCAGCGGCTGAGGGGGCCTCCTGGTAGGAAGTCGCGCCCAGTCCGCCGCACTCTGTGAAGCACCAGTCCGGGATGTCTGTAACGCCCACCATAGCGCTGATGTCAGTCACCGGGTTGCGCAGCGCCGCGCAGAAGAAGCGCGATGGCGCCTGTCCGATGAGGTGCGCTGCAAGGAAACCGCCGTGCGAGCCACCCACAACGGCCGCACGCGACCCGTCCACCAGCCCCTGCTCGCTCGCCGCGTCCAGGCAGGCGAGGCAATCGTCCACGTCCTGCCGCCCCGCCCGGCCCAGCAGCGAGGCCAGCGCGTGCTGGCCGAAGCCGGTGGAGCCCCGGTAGTTCAGTTGCAGCACGGCGTAGCCCTGGGACGCCAGCCAGGCGAGGGTGGGCACGAAGGCGGCCACGCAGGCGCTGTGGGGCCCGCCGTGGGGAACGAGCACGCAGGGGAGCGGCGGGGCACCCTGGGTCTGCTTTGGGCGCAGCAGGATGGCCTCCACGCTGGGCAGCGGCACGCTGACGAGTCGCCACTCCAGCGCCGCCAGCGCAGCCTCCACGCCCTCGCTGAACGGCTCCGTGGCATCCGCCTCCACGCGCTGCCAGGCCCAGTCTGGCGCCTGCGCGACGGCCAGGCCGGCTGGTGCCGCGGGCGTGCTGACTGCGGCGACTGCCCGGCCGCCCGCCACATCAAGCAGCGCCCAGTGGCCCTGCTCCTCCAGCGGCGGTGTGAGGCGGCGCACCGCCCCGCTATCCACGTCCAGCAGCAGCAGCGCGTCGCCGCTGCCCCACGTGCTGCATACCATCAGCTGCGTGTCGCTCACCCAGGGGCTGCGCGCAAGCAGGCCAACGTAGAGGCCGGGGAAGGCGCCGGGCGCTCCAGGCGCGGCCACCACCGCCACCGCGCTGCGTACCTGCCCGTCCGCTGCCGGCCAGGCGAGCGTGCACAGCTCTGTGGTTGCGTTGTGCGCGCCAGTGGCGCACGCCGCGTCGCTGGACAGCAGCGCCAGCGTGGTGCCTGAGGGGTTAAACCGCGGGGAGTAGCAGCTCTGACGGGAGGCGGTGAGGCACACCGCAGCGGCGTCGGCGCCTTGGCGGCTTGGGGCGGCCACGCGCCACACGGAGCAGTGGCGGTTGTAGCAGTAGATGAGGCCCAGACGGCGCACGGCGCTGTGCGGCCAGGCGGCGAAGACCAGCTCCGCGTCGCCGGGCGCCCAGGTGGCCTGGCCGCAGCTGTAGTCGGCGGGCAGTCCGCGGACAGCGTGCACGGCACCGCTGGGCACTTCCACCACGAAGAGAGTGGCGGTGCGCTTGCCAGTCAGCTGTTCGCCCCAGTCCTCCTCGTACTCGCCGGCGCCACGCCAGCCGTCCCCCTCCCCCTCCTTCGCCGCTGCGCCGGGGGGTGCGCGGCCGCCCCACAGCGGCGTGCGCTTGGACGGCGCCGCCTCGGCCGCATAGCAGACCCGGTCTTCAGCCGCGGTCCAGGTGACGCTCTCAAACCAGCCCTCCGCGTAAACGGCGCCGTGTAGGGACGGCGGAACCTCCACCTCCCTTAACAAGCGTCCACCGCCCCAGAGCTCCAGCAACACGCCCTTCACAGCTCCGTCTCCCGTTAGGTTGCGCACCACAAGCATGCGGCGGCCCGAGGGCGAGGGCACGGCGAGCGTCACCCCACGCATCTCCAGGCCAAACGCTGCAGCCCGCCTGTCTCCCAGGTGAACCGTGCTACAGAAGCTGCGCGGCTTGTTGCCCTCCAGGTCGCGCTGCGTCTGGGTCACAAACAGCTCCTCGCCAGACAGCGCCAGATAGCCGCGCGAGTAGGCAGGCACGGAGGAGAGCATTTCTGCCAGAACCCGCGTCTCGGCCGCAAGGCCTGCGGGCTGCTCCACAGGCGTCGCCATCGCACGGGGAACTGCTCGCCGAGTGCGCTGCGACGCGGTTACTTGGGCGCGGGAAGGCGCGGTCAGTGCTCGCATGCGACGGGAGCAGAGACTCAGTGTACGTGTTCGACCCGCGCACCCGCCTGACCTCCTGCTGTTCGACTGGGGTTGACTAAGAGAGTTTCCCTGTGCTGCTGTTGCGTATGCAGCAGATGGCTGCGGTGGGCGACGTCGAAGGCAACCTGAGGCGGCTGGCAAGCTCGCTTCGTCGCTTGCGCTATCCCGCGGAGCTGCACCTGGAGAGCTTGAGAGTCGGCCACGTTGGCGCTCACTTGCCCGTTCTGCACTTCTGTCTGCTGGGCTTTTCCAGGCTGGTGGCTCGCTGGCTGCTGGTTGGGGCCGGCGTGGAGCTCCACAGCTTGAGCGACGCACGCTTTGTGGAGGCGCTGTGGAGTGTCTGCCGCAAGGCTTTCGGATACAGGCCTTCGCTCACGCCGTCCCAGTTCCTTGCTGACGGCAGCTTCGCTGAGCAGAAGTTAATCTTCACGGTCAGTATCGCGGAGCTCTGCATGGCCAAACACAACGAGCTGCTGCGCGAACAGCGCGCAAGCGAGCCTCCCGCTCGCACGTGGTCGGTGCCGCTACACACGGCGCAGCGGGCGCACATGTCTGCTACACGGGTCGCGCCCAGCGCACGGCAGCAGAGCAGCGCGCCGCTGGAGGCGGTTCCTGGCAGTAGCGTCTTCAGCCGCGTGGAGCGAGCGCCTGCTTTGGCGTCGAGTGGGGAGCCAGCGCACGACCCCCCGCCGGCGTGCACGACAGCTGAGACGCTGGACCCCGCTGCAGCGGACCTGCTGCAACGTCTGCGCCTTGCGGAGGCTGCGCTGTCGAGGCAGACGGCCACGATAGCGAGGCTGGAGTCGCGGCTTCGAGTGCTCGAGACACTGACGCCGACACATGCCGCCCCCACACCCGTGGCTGAGAGCGAGCAGGATCTGGAAGCTTTCATGGCAGACGTGCAGCGACACTTCAACGCAACGCGCACGCTGCTGGCGCACGTGTGACGTGTCATAGTAAGAGCTAATGAGCGGGAAAGCACTCATGCGTCTGCTGGACTCGCTGCATGCGCGGTGGTGGAGGCGTGCTCGTCCGCGTTGGCGCCCACGATTCCGTGGAATGCGGAGTCCATGGTGCGCTCCCTGCACTCCTGCGCCAGCAGCTGCGCAACCTCCTCCAGCGGCAGGGCGCCGTGCACCACGTTGTCGCGCGAGCGCACGTTGACGGTGCGCGACTGCACCTCCTCCGCGCCAACCACCAGGATGTAGTTGTACTGCTCCAGCTGTGCCTCGCGCACCTTCTTCTGCATCTTGCGGTCGCTGGCGTCCACGTCCACGTGCATGTGCTCCCTGCGCAGTCGCGCGCGCACCTCGGCGGCGAAGGGCACGAACGCCGAGCCGACGGGCACCACCATCACCTGGCGCGGGGAGAGCCAGAGGGGCCACTTGCCCGCGTAGTGCTCCGTCAGGATGCCCAGCATGCGCTCCACGCTGCCCAGGCAGGCGCGGTGGATGATGACGGGGCGCTGGCGAGAGCCGTTCTCCAGGCCGCTCTCCCCCTGCACCGCCGCAGCCGCGGGGGCTGGGTCCTCGCTGGTGCCCGCCGCGCCCGCGCCCGGCTTATCGGTCACGTACTGCAGGTTGAAGCGGATGGGCAGCTGGAAGTCGAGCTGCACTGTGGCGCACTGGAACTTGCGCTTGAGCGCGTCAAAAACAGTGATGTCGATCTTGGGGCCGTAGAAGGCGCCGTCGCCCGGGTTGAGCGCCCAGGGCTTGCCGAAGGCGTCCAGGGCCGAGGACAGCGCCGCCTCAGCCTTGTCCCAGAGCTGGATCTCGCCCAGGAAGCCCTCGGGGCGGGTGGACAGGTTGGCCTCATAGCTGAGGCCAAAGGTTTGATACACGCTGTCCATGAGGCGCAGGAAGGCGAGCACCTCCTCCTGGATCTGCTCGGCGCGGCAGAAGATGTGGGCGTCGTCCTGCTGGAAGCGGCGCACGCGGGTGAGGCCGCTCAGCGCGCCGCTCAGCTCGTTGCGGTGCAGCACCCCAAAGTCCGCCAGGCGCAGCGGCAGCTCCCGGTAGCTGCGCACACGCTCGCGGAACATGAGGCAGTGGCCCGGGCAGTTCATGGGCTTCATGCCAAACTCCTCCTTCTCCACGGCAAAGCTGAACATTGCGTCCTTGTAGTGCGCCGCGTGGCCGCTCGTCTTCCACAGCTCAAAGTTGAAGATGTTGGGCGTGATCACCTCCTGGTACTCGTACTCCCAGTACTTCTCCTTGATGAGGTCCACCAGCGCGTTGTACACGCGCGCCCCGTGCGGCTGGAAGAAGCAGCTCCCCGGAGACAGCGGGTGGAAGAAGAACAGCTCCTGGTGGGGGCCCACCACCCGGTGGTCGCGCTTCTTCGCCTCCTCGATGCGCGTCTTGTACTCCTTGAGCTGCTTGGCGTCCGGGAAGGTGATTGCGTACACTCGCTGCAGCGGGTCGCTCTTCACGTCCGCGCGCCAGAAGGCACGGCTCGCGCTGGTGACCGCCACAGCCTTGAGGATGCCCGTGTGCGGCACGTGGGGTCCGCGGCAAAGATCCACCATGGGGCCCACCCGGTACAGCGTGATGCGCGCCTCCGCCGGCAGCGCCTGGATGATCTCAACCTTGAACTTGTTCTCCTGGAACATGGCCAGCGCCTCGTCGCGGGACACCTCCACGCGCTCGAACGTCTGCTTCTCCTGCAGCCAGAACGAGAGCAGCGCTGAGCACAGGCAGCGGGTCAGAGCGCAGCTGCCGCCGCGCACCTTGACCGCCTTCTCCATGGCCTTCTCTACCAGGCGGCAGTCCTCCTCCGCCAGCGTGCGCTCTCCCAGGAAGCAGTCGTAGTAGAAACCCTCCTCCAAAGAAGGCCCGATGGTCAGGTCACACCCAAACGTGAGCTCCAGCACCTCGCCCAGCACGTGCGCGCTGCTGTGCCAGAAGGTCTGCGGGACGGGGTGGCGGGCGAGGGCGGGGCGGGGTGAGATCAGAGGGAACGTTCCCCGCAGCCAGCGGCATGCAGACGCACGTCACGCCCCTCCACGTCCTCGAAGGTGCACAGCTTCAGCGTGCAGTCCCCCTCCAGCGGGCGGAAGACGTCCCACACGGCGTCGTTCACCTTTGCAACCACCACGGCAGCGGCCAGCCCCTTGCTGATCCCAGCAGCTATCTCCAGCGGCGTCGTCGCCCACTTGACGCCAGCCTTGACGCTGCCGTCCGGCAGCGTGATGGAGATCGGCTCGCCTCTGGCGCGCGCAGCCTGCAGCTCCGCAGCTGCGCGCGCTGCAAACTGCTCAAACAGCGCTACGCGCTTGGCGTAGAAGGGCGCCTTGGCTGCCACCGCCGCCGTGGCAAGCGACAGCTTGGCGGCAGCTTCCTCCGCCAGGCGCGCGTCCACGGGTCCAGACGCCATAGCGAGAGCTATGCGCCTGCGTGTGGTGCGTTGTACAACCGTCAAAGAACGGAACAACAACGCGCCTTGTCGCGACGATTGTTGTGCGGGCGCACTTCTGTCGCCTCCGCAGCTGGCGTTGATTCGTGTCACCGAAGAGGAATGCGCATGAGAAGGCGTTGATGCACACCCTGCGCTTGTGGAGCTCGACACTGCTGTCGCAGTCACGGTGGTCGCCGTCTCAACACCAGCAATGTCCGCGAAGGAGCGTGACGGCGAGCGCGTCCGCGGACCACTCGTGGCTGGGCTCCCGCTTCGCCGCTGGTGCGCAACAGCAGCTACAGGAGAATGCGATGCGAGAGCTCAAGGAGCGGCTATCCAGTGACACTGACGCGCGCGTTGAGGGTGCGCCTACTACACCGCAGTCGGTGTGCGAGCACTGACGCAGTGCGACGCAGTTCTGGAGCGCACGCTGCTTGCGCAAGCCGAGGCTGCCCTCTCGCCCGACTCGGCCTTTCCACTGGCCGCTCAGCTCGTCGACGCGCACGCGCTGCTCAGCGCGGGGCTGGTGGAGCGAGACACAGAGGCGCGGGGCTGCGAACTTTCTCTCGGTGACAC
>Ga0208951_1000322_pt1 | contig 21780 bp, 13 predicted proteins | sample GreLakmeMI27MSRF_FD_187702 | JGI IMG/M metagenome (GOLD analysis project Ga0208951, IMG submission 187702) | Freshwater lentic microbial communities from great Laurentian Lakes, MI, USA - Great Lakes metaG MI27MSRF (SPAdes) | ecosystem: Environmental > Aquatic > Freshwater > Lake | place: Great...
GTGTACGGCGCAGAGGGCGCCTCCACGCAGCAGATGGCCGCCGCCAGCGCGGCCCATGCGGCGCTGATGGGTTTCGAGGCTGATGATGCGGGGCCTGCCGGAGGAAAGGCGAAGAGGCTCACCAACGAGGAGCTGTCACGCCTGCCGGAATGCCCGGCATGTCTCTCTGCCCGTGCATCCCTCCTGGCCGCCATCGAGGATTTGGACTTGCCGGACAACCCTGTGGACGCTCTCATCGATGCGCTTGGAGGCCCCGACCTCGTCGCTGAGATGACCGGACGCAAGGCGCGCATCGTGCGCGGCCGCGATGGGCGCACCGTGTACCAGGTGCGCGCGCAGCCGGACAGCTCGCACATGGACAGCCTGAACATAGCGGAGAAGAGCGCCTTCATGACTGGCAAAAAGCTGGTGGCTGTGCTTTCAGCAGCCGCATCCACCGGCATCAGCCTGCACAGCGACGCGCGTGCCGGGAACACTCGGCGGCGTGTGCACATCACGGTTGAGCTGTCATGGGCGGCGGATGCGAGCATTCAGCAGTTGGGTCGAACGCACCGCAGCAACCAGGTGAGCCCGCCGCTGTATAAGCTGCTCATCACCAGCCTGGGTGGTGAGCGACGCTTCGCGGCTGCAGTGGCGCGGCGATTGCAGAGCCTGGGCGCTTTGACACGCGGCGACCGTCGCGCGGCTTCTGGACTGGATCTGTCAGACTCAAACCTTGACACGCCATTGGGTCGCAAAGCGCTGCGACGCCTCTGCGACAGTCTGGCGGACGGCAATGCGCTGCCCGCCGGCGTGGCTCTCGCTGACGTTTTGAATGTGGCCGAGGCTCAAACCCTGTTGGATGTGGATGCAGACCACGCTACAGCCGCGCCCTCCCTTCGCACCGCCGCGGCCTCCACCTTTGCATCGCCTGCGGCGTTGCTTGCCGCGCTGCGCCCGGCGGCGGCGATGCTCGGCGTGGGCTTGCCCGGCGAAGGGATGGCTGACGTTGCGCAGATGAGCGCGGACGTGCTCACGGGCGACAAGGCGGCCACGGCAGCCAACCTGGGCGATGTACGGCGCTTTCTCAACAGGCTCCTCATCATGCCCGTGGCGTCCCAATCTCTGCTGTTCCGCCTGTTCTTGGCAACCTTTGCGTCCGAGGTGCGTTCAGCGAAGCTGGAAGGGCATTACAGCGAAGGCATGAGCGACCTGCCTGGGCGCGAGATCACGCCCGACGGGCCGCCCACCATCTTGCACCGGGCGCGCGGCAGCACTCTGCCCACGCGTGTGACAACGCTGAGCTTGGACCGGGGGGTGTCCTTCGACACCGCGGTGGCGCTGCTTGTGGAGGCTGGCGGCGCGTCGCCCGACGGCTTCTACGTCTCCCGGCGGGAGATGTACGGCCGCTCAATGTACATCCTGGCGGTTCGCAACCCAGGGCAGAAGCACTTGTTTGGCATTACCCGCCCAAACACCGGCGCCTCCTTCTTTGAGATGGACAAAGATGAGCTGCGCGCAAAGTACGCGCACGTGGACACGCCGCACGCCCAGGATGGGTGGACCTGCCTGTTTGAAAGCAGCCTGACGACGTGCATGCATGGCACGGGATGCACGCAGGGTTCAGGGTGCGTGACGGGCAAGCGCCTCACAAAGGTGACCATCCTACACGGCTCCGTGGTGCCGGTGTGGGGGGTCCTCGAAGCCGTTCTGAAGCGTCACGAGCATTCGCTGTCAAAGGCTGACCGCGCGATGCGCGCGGTGCGAGTCGAGCTGGCAGGCGGGGCTCGCCTGGTTGGGGTACGCTACCCGGGTCATTTGCTGGTTGAAGTCAGCGCGCGGTTGGCAACCCAGGCTGCGGAGCAGGCCACACAGGCGGCAGCGGGGCCGTCGGTGGCGGCCAGTCCAGCCGGTCGGGTGCAGGAGGCGCCAGCTCCGGTGGATGCCAAGAGCCTGACCAAAACAACCACCAAGCCAAAGACGATGCTGGACTTTTTCACGCCCCCCTCGCAGCCGCGCGCTGCTGCAGAGCTCCCCAAACGAGCCGCGCCAGCCCCCGCATCCGCGCCCGCATCCGCATCTGCTCACAAAAAGGGCAAGCAGGCTGCTGGCGGCTTCTTTTCAGCGCCGCCAAAGGCGGCAATCTGTCCGGTGTGCCAGACGACGCTGGCCGGACTGAGCAACGGCCAGGTCAACGAGCATCTGGACGCATGCATTGCAGCCGAGACGGTCGTCATTGACGACTGAGCACAAGATGCGCACGGAGCGCACGAAGTCAGGAACGCAAAGAGCCCACGCATTTGTTGAGCAATGAATAACAGCCACGCGCACTTGCTCAGTGCTCTGCGCTCGCCTTGTTTGCATCCGGAGTGGAAAGGTTAACGGCACCCAGCTCCGCGTCGCTCATCTTGGTCACATCCTTTCCGAAGTTGGCCACAGTCATACCCTGGGCCATGGTCTCGCCCACCGGTTGCGCCAGCATTGCGGCACGGCCCAGCTTCTCCGCATTCTCCACGTCCGCTTTGGTGACGCCCTTGCCAACGCCGTTGATGGCAAGCAGCGCCAGCTCACTGTTGCGCCGCGCGCTGGCGGCGCGCTCAGCGTCGCTCATGCTCGCCTTTTCCTTGCGCGCCCGCTCCAGGTCTGCCAGCTGCATGCCCAGAGCGGATCGCGGGTCGGTCTGTGCCGTGATCCGCGCCACGCGCTCGCTGGCGGACTCGCCTGGAAGCGGGGAGGGGTGAGAGCTGTGAGGTAAGGTCACGGGGCGTGACGACAGCGAGAGGTGGCTAGGGTGGAGTGCTATCTGTTGGTCTCAGCGCGTCCGCACCTCGGTTGTCGCGCTTCAGGATCTCGAGCACCGTGTCGGTGCTGAAGTCTCCGCCCTTGAGCACCTCTGCGTGCGTCGGGCGGTTCAGGCGAGCAGAGGCGAGTCGTGGAAAGGCGAGCGCACCGCCAAGGCGAGGGACCAGCGCGCCCGCTCCCAGCGGCAGGAGCAGCCAGGACAGCCCCTCCACCGTGCCGAGCAGCGGGCCAGGCAGGCCGCTTCCGAAGAGGCCCTTGCTGAGCAGAGAGAGAGCCACCACTGGAATGGCCGCGGCGGTGACGATGGGCGGGATGTTGTCGCTGATCTTCTGGTACGACTTCACCGGGTCGAAACCCTCCGCAGACGCGCGCACAGTCAGCGAGCGGGCGCCCCGGCGGGCACTGACAGAGCCTCGGCGCGGGGCCGACGCAGATTGGCGGCTGCGCCAGGTGGCCAGGCGCACCGGCGCGCAAGGCGCGGCGTGCAGGACCATCATGGTGGACGCGGGGGTGACGGAAAGGATGACAGGGGCGCCCGCGCATGAGCAGGAGGCGCTATCTGGCAGGTAATCCCTCTTGCCAGCGTCCTCTTCCGCCCCTGGCGTGGGCATCATCCATCATGTTTGAGTGTCGCTGCGGTTACACGTGCGGCACGGCAGTCGCCTTCTATCGTCACGTGAGCGAGAACAGTGCAGAGGGTGTTGACGGTGGATCAGCGAATGGAGCGGCTCGTGTACATGAGCTTGGTGCGAGCGGCGCGGCGGAACTGGGACGAGCGGCCCGAGAGCGACTGGACGAGCGGCGGAGGTCTCGAGTGGTGCTTGCTTTAGCAGCAACACGCGGTTTGCACACCGGGTCGGATGACGTGACTGGCTGGCTCAACGCGCACGCCAAAGCCGCTGTTCAGGGCGCTGGGTTGACGCAGGCTGTGACGCCACGTCACTCGGGCGAAGCTGCGCCTTCCCCACTCCGTCGCAGCTCGCGCTTGAACGGTCGCCCGACCACTCCACCTCCCGCTCCGCCGCCGCCGCCACCGCCGCCGCCGCTGTCGCTGTCGCTGTCGCCACAGCAGCGCATCCGGCTGTCGGCTGACCTGGCCGCGTTGCGGTGCGAGCTCGCCTCGGTGCGGCGCGCAGCGAGCGACGCCGAGGCGCGCGCGTGCGCCGCGCGGGCGCTGCTTCTCGCCCACGGGCTGGACGACCACGACCACGCCGGCTCCGCGTGGGGCGCCCCGGAGCGCGCCGCCGGCTCTTGCGCGTCGCACGGACGCCTGGAGCTTCTCGGAGGCGCCTGGACGGCTCCGGAGTCGCGCCTCAGAGCGCTGGTGCTGTGGAGCCAGCCCGGGTGGAGCGCGCGCGTGGCAGGCGGCTGCGCCTACGCGCTGCTCTGCGTGCGATGGCTCCAAAACGCTCGCGCCCTCTCCGCGCTCACGGCCCTGGCGTACGCAGCTCTGGCATACCTCGCCTTCGGCTTTGCGCGCACGCGCGCCGCAGCGCTGCTGTACGGCCACAGCGGGCCCGCGCAGGGCGCGTCGCTAACGCAGCGAGAAAGAGCCCTTCGCGATTTCGCCGCGCATGCGGGCGCACGCCTCGCCTCGTCAATCTCACAAGCGGCGCCCATGCTTGCTGAGCTGTGGGCCGTGGTGGCTTCGCTCTTATCCGGCGAGGCTCCAGACGTGACGTTTGGAGTGGCGTGTTCGTTGTGGGTGTGCGCGAAATTCGCCTCGCTCGTCGCGCTCTCGCCCTGGCACTTCGCCGTCGCTGCGCTGCTGGCTGCGTTCACAGTGCCGCCCCTGCTGCATCGGTTTTCGAGGGAGGCGCGGGTGGTGGGCAGCGCGCTGGCGTGTGCGTGGAGGCAGCGAGCGGAAGACACGCCGCCCTCGTTACGCGCGCCGGCGATGCTGGTCACGGCCTGGTGCGTGTGGAGATGCAGCGACGGGGCCACCAAAGCGTTCCTGTTCTTCATCTCGGCTGTGAAAGCCACCGAGCGCTTAGGTGTGTGGGCGCATGCGCACACGCAACACAAGTGCACCTTACGGGAACTAGAGACGGAGTGACTGTGTCGTGACAGCTCCGCTTATTCGTGTTGGTTCCAGTGGCAGCAGCACCCCTTCGCTAGAGACGCGGGCCCGCCAGCGGCGGCGCCGGAGGCTCTGCACTTCGCCACAGAGGTTTCAAAGTGCCCCGTATTTCCCGGCGCACGCCCGTCACGCCGTCCCACGTCAGCGTGCCCCACGCCTTGCCGTGCTGTCCGTCCTGCGAAGCAGCAGAGAAGGCATGAGTGGCGTTAGGGCTGTGCTGCCCAGCGCGCTGGCACTGCCCCGACTGTGGCGCTGATTCGCTGTCTCTCTTGCGCGACTGCGGCCAGCGAGGTGCGCACCACGCGCGGCTTGACCGTGAGCACGGTCCAGTAGCAGCCAGGCCCTCTCCAGGTCGCTCTCTTGATGTGCGCGCCCACGCCAAAGCGAGGCAGCCCGGAAACCACGTCGAAGACTGCGCGCACACACGGCGGGTGTCAGGCGTGACGCACGGCGCAACAGCACGCGCAGGAGGGGCTCCTGGACGCACAGGTGTTGCGCTCCAGCGGCAGCCGCACGGCAGCATCCGACAAGGCCCGTAGGAAGGGCCGCACGGTCGCCCCGGCCGTGCGCCGTGCGCGGGCCAGCATGGTGGAGACGAGCGACGCGCCACACGCTGAACTTGCTGTACGGCGTACGGCACGCAACGACGCAAGTTTTGATTCAGGATCGGGTCGCCGCGTAATACAGCTCCAGGTACTCCTCCGCTGGCCGGTTCCAGCTCCAGTCTTGCGCCATGCACGCAGCCTGCAGCGCCTTGAACTCTGCGCGGTGCCCCACCCACATATCCAGCGCACGGTTGAGCGCCCAGTCCATCGCAGCGCCATCCTGTCCCTCAAACACGAAACCGTTGGGTTCTAACCCCGCCTGTGCCGCGCGCTCCCGATCTGTGTCCACATCGAACACCGTATCGGCTAAGCCGCCCGTACGACGCACCAGCGGCAGTGTGCCATAGCGCATGGCGATGAGCTGGCTCAATCCGCAGGGCTCAAACATGGAGGGCACCAGGAGCAGGTCGCTGCCCGCGTAAATGAGGTGGCTGAGCGGCTCGTCGAACTTGAACACCAAAGCGGCATCGCTGCCCCAGCGGCGCCGTAAGTCGTCCGCAAGCGCTTGGAACTCCGCTTGAACCTTCGGGTCTGGCGCGCTGCCGAGAAGCGCCACTTGGCCGCCACGCTCCAACGTGCGGTAAAGAGCATGTTTGATGAGGTGCGTGCCTTTCTGGCCGGTCAGTCGGGTGACCACGCCAACCATGGGCGCGTCGGGCCGATCTGCCAGTCCCAGCCGCGCGCGCAGCGCCTTCTTGGCGGATGCCTTGCCTGATGCACAGCTGCTCTGATCGTAGAAGCACGGCAGCAGTTTGTCGTTCAACGGGTCCCAAATCTCCGGGTCGATCCCGTTCACAATGCCCCGGAACTTACCCAAATGCGCCTTGAGGGCCCCGGCGCCGCTAATCTCCCCCGCATAGGTGCGGCTCACAGTGGTCACACGCTGCGAGTAGGTCACAGCTTCGGCGATGAGGCCGGCGCCGTAGTTCATGTTGTGGATTGTGAAGACAAAGCGCGTGTTTGGGAGGCCAAACTTGTGGTAGCAGTCCCAGTAGATCTTCGCCGCCGGCGCCGTCTGCCAGTCGTGGATGTGCGCCACGTCGGGTTGGCGCCCGCTCTGCAGCAGGAACTCCAGAGCGGCGTGGCTGAAAAAGCCAAAGCGGTGCGCGTCACTCGAGCCGCCGTAAATGTAGCCGCAGCTGAACATCCCGTTCTGAGGCTCCAGGAAATAGGTGCTCAGACCCTCAACCTCGCCCACGAACACCTTGATGTATGTGCCGCCCCAGCTGAAACCCCGCTCCTCACGGATGTTGAAAACCTGACTGTAGTCCAGCACGTCGTACTTTGGCAGAATCACTTCCATGTGGTGTCCAGCCTCTTGCACTGCACGCCCCAGTGACGTCACCACGTCGCCCAGGCCGCCAACTTTGGCGATGGGGGCCATCTCCACGCAGATGGAGACCACATGCAACGGGGGTTCAGACATGGCGGTCCCGCCTGCATCTACCCCCCCGGAAACGGGTACGTGGTAGTCTAACCCACCCCGGTTGTCGTACGTGCCGCCGCTGGAAGCGCCCGTGTCGGAGAAGACGCAGTCCAGAGACCACACATCTGAAGGCACTTCCACAGATGCGGAGAGCCAACCTCCGTCTCCCAATGACGTCATGCGCAGCGGCCCCCATCGTCGCACGTCACCCTTCCACCGGTTGTAGCCTCCGCGCACCCACACCTCGTTGCGTCCATCCAGGACGGTGCTCTGCGGGTTATAGCGCAGCTGCGCAGCGCTGCCCGCTGTCAGCATCTCCGGCTGAGTCTGCATGGTGCGCGCCAGAGCTCTGGCGCTCACCCTCTTGCTGGCTGCTTTGGCGTCGGCCGCGCGCTTGGCGCGCTGCGCTTTGCGCTGGGCGTCCGCACGGGCTTGCTTGTCCCTCGCGTCCCGCCAGGCAACCAGGCTCTCCATTGCGCGAGCGTCGCGCACGGTTTTGGCGCGCTCAGCGGCGCTGTGCGCAACCGCGTGGTAGTCGTCGCCGCCGTTGTTGTCCCAGGCGTCGCGGCCGTCGGAGCACACGAAGTCCAGGCTCACAGCGGTGACCGGCAGCTGCAGCGTGTGCTCGAACCAGCGCCGGTCGGGAGAGGACAGCACGCCTGGCGGTGTGCTCTCCTCGTCGCACTCATCCGGGTCCACGGGCGTCATCTGCGTCACGATCTCAGCCTGCTGTTCCCAGGCGTTGAAGCCGGCGTGCAGGAAGACCTGCTGGCGTCCCTTGAGGGGTCGGTTGAACGCGTCCGGGCAGTAGAACAGCGTCAGTGGGGCGCCCGGGAGCGGCGGCGAAGGCACCGTGTGCCACACAGCAGGTGAGGAGCTGGAGGATGACTGCGCCGATGGCGACTGTGCGGGCGGCTGATCCAGCAGCCTGGCGAGCGCCGGGGGCACGTTTTGCGCGGCTGCGACGGCTGAGCGCCAAAACGTAGCCTCTTGTTCGTCCTGAGGCGCGTGCACGGCTGCGGACGCGGCCAAGTCCAGGTAGCCCTTCCACGCGGCTTGTCTGGCCGCATCATACGACTGCTGTGCCAGGCTGGCCGCCAAGCTCGCCGCCTGTTCAGCGCCGGCGGTGTCTCTCTGCGCCGCAGCGACAGCCTCCAGCGTGGCTCGCTCCGCCGCCAGGCGCGCCCGCTGCGCCGCCCGCTCGGCGCTGAGCTTGGCGGCGGCCGTGCGGCGCTCGTGGTCAGCCTGCGCGTCGGCGGCAGCCTTCTGCGCCTGCTGGCGCGCCTGCTGCGCGCGCTCCTCCTGCGCGCGCCGCACAGCCTGGGCCTTGTGCTCGGCCGCGGCGCGGTCCCGCTCTGCGCGGGCGTCCGCTGCGCGGCGCTGCTCCTGTACCCACGCCTGAGCCTCCAAGGCGGCAGCCTGCTCGGCCAAGGCGGCGGCAGCCTCGCGGGCCTGCGCAGACGCAGCCTCCTCCGCCCGGCGGCGGTCAACCGCGGCGGCCGCCCCGGCAGCGCGGCGCGCGGCGGCGGCCTGCACCAGGTCCACGGCCGCCTGGCGCTGCTCCTCCATGCGCTTGGTGGCCGCAGCAGCAGTAGCGTCCGCCGCCGCGCTGCTGGAGGCGGCGGCCTCAGCCTTGGATGCCTGCTGGCGCCGTCGCTCCGAGTTGCCGCGCTCAACCGCCGAAGCGGCTCGAGAAACCTCCACTCGAGCGCGCAAGGCGTCCTCGTCCTCTCGCGACGCGTCATAGGAAGGGGGTGGGGGGGACTTCAGGGGCGAGGGTGATGGCGCGGCCGGGGAAGGGGGAGACGGGACGCTCTCCGACGCAGCCACCGCCGCCGCCAACGCGCGCTGCTCCTCGCGCAGCCTCTGCAGCTCAGCCTGGGCCGCAGCCAGGCGCTGCATGCGCGCGGCAGCCGTCTCAAGCTGCTGCTGCTGCTGCCCTTCTTCGGGTGCCGGCTGCCAGGCGCCTGCTGCGGCGGCGGCTGGCTCCCCAGCGCCCTCCGCCACCGCCGCGCTCACCGCCTGGTTGGCCGCCTGCGCCGCCGAGGCGGTGGACGCCAGCGTGGACGCCCCCTCGCCAGCCTCCTCGGCGGCGGCAGCCTGGGCGAACGCGCGCGTTGCCGCGCGCGCCACGTCACCGCGCACGCGGCTCGCAGCCTCAGCCTCAACCTCAGCCTCTACTTCAGCCTCAGCCTCCGCCCCAGCCGCCATCGGCCCTGGGCCTTGGCTTTGGCCTTGCAAAGCCGCAGGAGGCCCAGCCCGGGGGGGCGTGCATCCCCTGGCCGCTTCCAGGCGCAGCGTGGTGGCCAGCTCGGTGGCGTGTCCGGCTTCCGGGTCAACTCGCAGCAGCTCCAGCACGTGCTCCAGCTCCTGCTGCTCAATCTGCAGGCGCCACCCCTCGGTGCGCACAACCTCCGTGAGCGACTCCTCCACCGCCTGCTGCAGCGCGGCCACCAGCGGCACGCCCTGCGCGGCGAGCTGAGAGAGCAGGTCGGACTTGCGCACGCGCAGCGCGTGCAAGGTTGCGCGGTGGTCGCCCACCCGGGAGGACGGCGCCACGTCATCGGAAGGGGCGGTGGGCGCCCAGGGCGCTAAAGGCGTGTCTCGCGCGCTCAGCGCTTGGCTGGCAGCTTGCTCAACCTGAGCCGCGCTCTGCAGCAGCTCGTCCAGCGGGCCCAGCAGCTCGCCCAGAGCGGCAGGTGACGCCGCTGCGGCGGCGCTGGTTTCTTGGGACACCAGCAGCGCCAGTTCCGCGTCGATGGCTGCGGTGCTCGCCCGCAGCTCCTCAAACAGAGCCTCTTCTTCTTCGTCTTGGACCTCGTCCAGCTCCTCGTCCGACTCGTCGGGGCCCTCGCCGTTGGTCAGCCACGCTGCGGGCGGTCGCGCCGCAGCCTGGGTGGCGTTGCAGTCACGCAACGCCGCGTTTTCACTGAGCAACGCCGTCAGCTGGCTTAGCAGCGCCGCGCCGTCGGCGTCCACGCGCGGCCCCTCCAGCGCGCTACGCAGGTGGGCCACCTGGGCGCGTAGGGTGGCCACCTCGGGCGAGCCAGGAGCGCGTCGGATGAGCGCCAAAAGCCGAGCCTCGGCCTCGCGCACACTGCCGCGTGTCACGGCGGCGGGCTGGGCGCCCAAGGCGTCGCCCAGAGCTGCGGGCACGGTGCGCGTGCGGGCCAGGCCGGGAGCGCGCACGTGGCGGGGGCGTCGAGAGAGGGGGCAGAGAGGCTGCGCTCGAGCTGCAGATGACGGGCCTGCACGCAAGCGGGAGGACACCTCAGCGCCTGTCCCGCGCGCACGCGTCTTGCAACGGCACGCACCGCGACTGAGCGCGCAGGCGCGCGGCATCGCCTGCGCAGGGAGGAGGCAACAGTGTTAGCCACAAGCGGAGCGCGAAAAAGGGCTCTCGCTCTTATCTTGCACATCATCCGCGCTGCAAGCCTCGCGCGCACTGGCGCCACGCGCCTGGTCGGCCACCGCGCCCGCAGAGTGCATCGAGGCGTCGTTCGCTCGGCGAGTCTCTAGGAACGAAGGGCTAGGGGCTCGGACCGCCCGGACGGAAGTCCGAAAGACTCCACGCACGCGCGAAGCACGCCACGCACAGGGACAGGGAAAGCAGGACGGGCGCCGCGTCGTGACGGCGGCGCGGCGGGCCCCCCCCGGCGAGCCGGCGTCGTCCGACCGTTTAATCATGAGGGTTCTAATGCAGCGATCAAAAAAACCGGGTGTAAATAAATGGTGAAACTCCCGCGAATCATTTTTGAGCATATTAACCAGAATGTTTTGCGATACAGATTAATAATCTTTTTTGCCGTACGAAGACGTTGCTTCTCACGCGCCGCGCTTCTCACGCGTGCCCGGGGCCGCTGATCTCTCCCCGGCTGCTCGCTGCTACGCAGTGGATGTTTTTAGCGCCCGATCTGTGAGCGTCACCATCAGTCCTTTCAGCGCTTGTGCCCTTACTTTCTCCAAGACTCCCTTCCAATGGAGTCTCAAGACGGCGACTGCGTCATCTGCCTCTCTGAGCCGCGCTGTGTGGTGCTGACCGCGTGCGGACACAACGTGCTGTGCACAGAGTGCCTGGAAGCGCTACAGGCGCAGAGCGACCTGCCTCGCTGCCCGGTGTGCAACACCTGCATCCCGGAGGGCGGGGTGGCGCCACAGCCCCGCGGCGCCGCGCGACGGGTCACGCGCGCGGCGGCTGGCACCGCGGCTTGTAGACCCTCTGGCGGTGCATACATCCCTTCTGCAGTCAACCCAGCGCATGCGGCTCAAGCGCAGGCGATGCGTGTCACCGAGCTGGGTCGTTCATTAGCGGACGAGGTGACCTTTGCGTCCATGGGCCGCCTCGAAAACCTCCTCAACAGCGGTGCTCCACCCGATGCGCTGTCGCTGCCCGCGGCGCTCAACGATACCCCGCTCTTCATCGCGGCGCACGTGGGACGACCAGAGGTTGTTCGCCTGCTGCTGAGTCGCGGGGCCGATGCGGCGCTGCGGAGGCAGCGAGACCAGTGCACTGCGCTCCACGTCGCCATGTGCGACGCCCCCGAAGATGCCTCCCCCCAACAGCGCCAGGCGCGCGACGAGCTCTCGGGGCAAGTGGTGTCGCTTTTGTTGGCCGCCGGAGCCCCCAAAGACGCGCAGGATAGCCGTCAGTGGACGCCGCTGCACTCGGCCGCGTGTCGCGGATGCTTATCTGCCGGGCGCGCGTTGATCGCGGCGGGTGCTGACGTGGCAGCCACAGGAGAGTTGGGCGTCACAGCGTTACACTGGGCGGCGACGAGCGGCCACGCAGCGTTCGTCAAGCTGCTCTTGAGCGCTGGCGCTGACCGCTCTGTGCGCAACACGGAGGGCGAGAGCCCGCTGCATGCGGCCGCTCTTGATGGACACGACGACTGCGCCAGGGCTCTGCTGGAGCACCGCAAGCGGGGCCCAACCCCCAAAACGCTCGCCTCCTGCCGAGATTCAGAGCGCTCCACGCCGCTGCACTTCGCCTGCGCGTTCGGCCACATGCAGGTGGCCACCACGCTCCTTCGTGCGGGCGCTGACGTGCGCGCCACGGACGTTGAGGCCTTCACGCCACTCATCTGGGCCGCACGGCGAGGCCACGCAGGCTTGGTCAGACTGCTCATGAGCCACGGCGGCTCTACAAACGCTCTGGACCGGGTTGGATGGAGCGCCATGCATCACGCTGCGGAGGGCGGCCACGTGGCAGTGATGGAGCAGATCGCTGGGAACAGCGCGCTGCTCAACGCGCGTGACGTGGACCGCGACACGCCGCTGTCCGTGGCCGCATGCAACGGCCAAATGGAGGCGCTGCGATGGCTCATGCGCAAGGGGGCTCGCCTGCAGTCCGGCAACTGCGTGGGGCTCACAGCGCTGCACTTGGCGGCTCTGCACGGCCAGGACGAGTGCGCCATGGCGCTGCTCGCGGCCAGTCCCGCACTGGCGGCACTGAAGGATTGCGGAGGCGGTACGGCGTTGCACGCCACGTGCGCGGCTGGAATGCTCGCCTTTTCGCGCACAATGTGGGCGGTGCCCGCTTGGAAAGCGCAAGCTGACGCGGTCGACAATGAGGGGCGCACCGCGCTGCACCGCGCGGCCGAGCGCGGGCACGCGGCGATGGTTCGTTGGCTGGTGGCGCAGGGTTTCGATGCGAATGCGCACACTTTGAAGGGTGAGACTCCGTCGCAGCTGGCCACTGACGAGGCTGTGCGTGCGCTGTTGAGGGGGCGGGAGGGTGCGGGGCCAGTGACGCGCAAGCGCGCGCGCGGCTAAGCAACGAATGAACTGGACTGGAGGAGGCTGATGAGGAAAGGAAAGGAAGCGGAAGAGGAAGGCAGCTCAGGCTGTGAGGACAGGAGGACAGATTTACAAATGCACAGTGGCGCTGCCACGTTCATGAGGCGTGATTTCGCAGCGCAGCTTGCACAGCCGTGTCCAAGCGACGCAACGTCACGTCCGTGCGCGCATACGCCTCGGCGTCCCCGTCCTGCAGAGGCAGCGGCACGTCGATGGTGACGTCGTGGTGGCTCTCGTTGAGCAGGACGCTGAGGGCGTAGGGCGAGGAGGGCGTGAGAGCGAGAGAGAGCGGACAGCGGAGTGCGAGGTGACGGGACGTACGTGACGCCCTCACAACACAGTGAGTACTTGTTCTGGCTCTCGCGCCGCACTTGGCAGCCCTGTGAGAGTGGCGGCGAAGCGGTGAGAGCACGCCAACGCGCGTCGGCAAGAGAGAGCAAACTGCCGAAGACGCTGACCGTGCGCCCTTCTGACAACAAGCACCCTCACCTGCTCGCCCTGTTCGTACAGCTCCTGCTGCAGCGCGGCAAGCACCGCCCGTCCCTTGTCCTGCACAGCCAGGTGTCGGCGCAGGTGTGCGCCCACGCCCGAAGCATGAATCGAGTGTGCTCCGTGGGTATCTACCTCGCCCGCACGCTCCTTCTTCAGCTCCCAACGCTTGCCGTGCGCGTACATCAGCTCCACCAGCGTGCTCGCTTTGGCGGGCGCCGGCTGCGGGTTGGGAATGACCAAACGCAGAAACGGAGGGAGCAGTCCGCTCGTCACGCGACGACGAGACGAACGCGAAGAAAGGCTGCTGGGCACAGAGAGGGAGAACAGCACAGACATGAGGAGCGATGTGCCCCAGCGTGACGTGGCACGAAGAATTCACAAAAGCTTCGAAATCTTCAAAACTGTGAGAAACTGTCTCAAGCTGCTCAACGCTGCCATCGCTCACTGCGTCGCATCCTCTGTGGCGGTGCGCGCGCGCTTGGCAGCGCGCGGTTGCGCGTGCTGCGCAGCGCGCTTGGTGGCACCGGCTCCTTGGTGAGAAAGGAGGAACCTGACCTTTTCAGCGCCCTCCAGCGGCGGCGGCGGTGGTCCCTCCTGCAGCAGGGGAAGCCTGTGTACGGGAGCCTTGTCGAGGCCAGAGCCATGCGCGGTGCCCCAACCCGCCTCGCGCTCAACCGTCGCGTAGCGACTGCTCGCGTCCGTCACTTGCGAGCTGCGCACAGAGCCGGACAGCACCACAAAGGGCGTCGCAGTGCGCTGCGTGGCCGCGCGCAAGCTGTCCGCGGCGCTCAGCGGCGTGTCGCCTTCGCTCACCTTGAGGCTCGCCTGCTCCTCGTGCCACTGCTTCAGCCGCGCCTCCTGCTTGCCACGGCTGGGGAATATTCCGTGGAACTTGTGGCACAGCTCCCGGAACGCTTCCTTGGGGGTCATCTTGCGACCAAACTCGTCGAAACGGTCCAGCTTGAAGCCAAACTGCCAGCTCTCGTCGCCGCTGGTGATGCCTGCAGCCTCCACAGCACCAGCCACGGCGCTCGCCTTCTTGTCGGTAGTGCGTCCAGCCCACTTGACAGCCTCGTTGAGGGCGCCCTTCTCCTTCAGCATGCTCAGCGTCGCCGCCAGTCCGCGCGCTGCGCTCCCACCAGCGCCGCCGCCGCCCAGCACGTCCACGCTGAGGGGGGGCGCATCTGGACGGGCATTGGCTTGAGCTTCGGCCGCAATCGCCGCCCATTCGGCCGCGTCGGAACCCGCAGGGGCATCCGCCTCAGCTTCAGCCGCCTCTGCTGCATCGGCGCGGGCACGGTAGGCCCGCCGCGGCGCGGGCATCGGCGGCGGCATGGCTGCTGCGGCACTCTCTGGGGTGGTATCTGCCAGGCCGGTGATGCCGGTGAGCCCCGCGTCTTGTGCTCGAGCCGCGGCACGCTCCACGCTGATGGTGCGCACAAACTCCGCCGTTTCGGCCATCCAGGCGCCGGACGTGCTGGCGGGCATGCTGGTGTCCGCGATGCGCCGCTGCGCGACAGCGGCGGCGAGCAAGGAGGTGCCCTGGTTTGGGCCAACCGCCGCCGCGCGCCGGGATCGTGCGAGCGCCCGAGCAAGCTCCTGATCAGCCTCGTCCTGGTCATCCGGCAGATCCGGCGCCTCGGATGCGAGCAGCACGGGCGCGACGCGAGTGCCCACTCTTGCAGCGCTCTCGGAAGTGGCTTTCGCTTTTGCTGCCTCGAAGCGCGACCAGGCGACATCTCCAGTCGCGCCGCCACCGCCCGCGCCACCGGCGCCACCGGGTGCGCCGCCTGCGCGCTGCGCTCGCGATCCGTGGTCTGCTCCGCTGCCGCCGCCTTCCTCCAGTGGAACCAGCTCGTCGGCTGTCACGCTGCGCACGTGGCCTCTGGGCTTCTTGGCCTTCTTGCGCATCTTCTTGGGTGCATTCTGCGCCGCAATCTCCTCTGCGGACAGGTAATCCGACTGAGCGCGAACGTACGTCGAGCCAACGTGTACGTCTGTGCTCTCCAGACTTGCGCGCACGCCACACGCCGCCGCCGCCAGCTTGGCGCGCATGGCATCGGCCCTCTGCGTCTTGGCGTGGTCAACTGCAGTGCCACCGGCGTCCAGAGTGATGGCTTGTGCAGGCCCCGCATCATCGTATTTGGCCAACATTCGTTTTCCGTCACCCCCAATCAGAAAATCTCCATCATCCGCAAACGCAGCTGCTGCTGCTGCTGCGCCGGTGGGTCCTTTCTTCGAAGCAGCTTTGCGTGCAGCCTCTCGCTGCCTCAGTTCAGCCAGGCGCACGTTCTCCAGCGCGTCCTCTTCCTCCTCCTCTCCGGCGTTCAAGATGCGCGCATCTTTGAGCGTGAGGATCATGCTTTCACCCTCGGCTAGGTCTGCGCTCGCAGCATGCACGCGCATGCCCGCCAGGTCCGCTGAGGTGTACGCGTCTTCGTCGCAGGCGGCAGAGGCTTCTTGCGCGTCGAAGGCGGCGGCGGTGCGAGCGGCGAGTGAGCGTGAGCGCTGCGTCCATGCCCATGCGTCGTCGACAGAAGGATCCGCGTCGCCTAAGGCCCTTTCGGAGCGCAGGGAAGCCTCCGCCTGGCGGGAGGCGCGCTGTGCAGCCACCCGGTGTGCTAGAGCGGCAGCTGCGGCTGCGGCGGCTGCGGCGGCGCCCGAGTGGTCCACTGCAGGAGCTGCCGCGCGCGCAGCGCCTCCGCCTTTCAGTGGCTTCAAACCCAGCGCCGCACGAACGCTGCAGGCACGCGCGCGCGTGAGTCTCGCGCGCAGCAGCGCAGCGATGCGCGCCCTGCGACGCAACGCCAGTAGGGTTGATGAAGCGCACAGAGCTTACTCAGCTCCACTCACCGGTTGGTTTCTTCAACGCTGGCGCTGATCTCGCCGCCGCTGTCGCGCACGGTGGCTTGCAGGCCCGCTGGGAAGTCGCTGGGGGTCTCGGCAGCAACCAGCTTGGCCAGTGCAACAGCCTCGTCGTGCGCGCTCGCAGCCGCAGCGTCCTGGCTGCGCTGCATCGGCCTATGCGCGCGTCAGAGGCACAAAGAGCGCAATGGTGAAGCGTCAGCGTCAGCGCACCGGTCGTCGCGGCCCATTTGCAAGCCACAGGTCGGGGTGTGCCACGTATGGTGACGTCATCGTCGTACGACAGAGAAATCTCTTGGTAAAGCGCCCCTACCGTATGCGGTGATGCTGTGCTGGCACGGCGTGATGTGCGTCGTTCCTTCGCTCTTCTTTTCAGCTCCGCAGCGGGCCAGCGCTGCGCCGCCGCGCCACTCTCTCGCGCCGCGCCGCGTGCGGCTCCTCGGCCGCTGCTGCGCCGGAGAGGAGAGCGCTGCCACGGTTGTTGAACCAACCTGTGAGCGGCTGGTTCAGCAGGCATCTGATGAGCGGCTTCGCACGCCGCGGCACGCTGCGCTTATCATGGACGGCAACTCGCGCTGGGCTCGCCGCAAAGGACTGGCGGTGTCTGAGGGACACGCTGCGGGCGCGGAAGCGCTGCGCTGCGCCGTGCGCTTGTTTGCGCAGTGGGGCCTGCCGCGCTTGACGGTATTCGCCTTTAGCACCGACAACTGGGCGCGCCCTCACGCGGAGGTGACCTCTCTGTTTGCGGTCATGACCGCGGCGCTTCAAACAGATCTGGACGAGTTGAACGCGGCAGGGGTGAGCTTACACTTCCAGGGCAACCGTGATGCACTCCCGCTAGCGCTACAGACGGCCATGGCTGGCGCCGAGTTCATGACGCGCAACAACGGCGGTCTGCGGCTGACGGTGTGCGTGAACTACAGCGGCCGCGCCGCCTTGACGTCAGCGGCGCGTGCGATCGCCGCCGCTGTGGATAACGGAACGATGGCCCTTAGTGATGTGAGCGAGAGCGCGTTGGCGGCGCACATGGGAGAGGATGTGGATCTGTTGATCCGAAGCAGCGGCGAACGGAGGCTGAGCAACTTCGCATTGTGGGAGTGCGCTTTTGCCGAAATGGTCTTCCTGGAACAACTCTGGCCGGACGTTGGAGAGGAGGAGCTTCTCTGTGCGTTGAGGGAATATTCTCGAAGAGAACGCAGGTTTGGCGCAGTTTCCGCTGATAACTGGCAGCCCTTGGACACACATCGCTAGCGCCGCCGCCGCCGCCGCCATGATGCACCGTGCCCATGACGTCATCATGGTGGCATGCGGCACCGCGGGCGAGCGACTGAGCATCGCCTATTCAGCAGCTCTGAGCACAGAAACGCCTTTCCATCCTCCACCGCCGCGCGTTGTGCTCGCGCCTGGCGATGTCCACGTCAGCGCGGTCACGGAGAGCGTGCGCCGCCACTCGGAGACGTTCGAGCGCGCGCCTGCTCTGCAGCTGTGCTTCGCAGTGGACGAGACGTCAAAAAACAACCTTCACGAGCTCATGCCCGCACTGCGCGATGCGCTCCCAGATGCGCTGCTGTTCGCGTCGCCCTGGCTCCCATCATGCGTTGCGGGCGGCCCACCCAGTTCGTCCTACGGCAGCGCAGTGGCGCTGTGCGCGCTGGCGGAGCACGCACACCTGAGCTTGGTGCTTGACCGGGACGCGATCTCGAACGTGCGTGGCTGCGCACCCGCTGATGACGTGGCAGCGCACATTGTGGCGTGCTTCGCTGCACCCTGTGACGGCGGGAGCGGGGCACTGCGCCGCGCGGCTGCTTCGCTGGTTCCCTTTCCACGTCTCCACGTCTGTGCGCCTTCGCCCGCGCCGCTCAGCGCATTCCTGTGCGTGGACGCGGACGCGCAAGCGGCTTCGCTCACCGAGGCGCAGATCGTGCGGCGGTGCTGCGGCGCGCGTGCGACGCTGCTGGGCCCGCACGCGCCGTCGGAGGCGCTGCCCGGTGCAGCGATGTCGCGCTACATGGTGCTGCAATCGGATATGTCACTGCCGCGCGCCGCCGCGGAGTGCGCGGCTTGCCCAGGCCCACCGTGCGCGGTTGCGTGGGCACCAGGCGGGGCGAGGCGGGGCGTCATGGCGCGCAACGGCACGCAGTTTGCGGTTGTGCTTCACGCGGCGGCGATGCGCTTCCAGCGCGCCTTCAACAGGCGGGCGGGGGTGGCGGGGTACTTGGCCAGACAGCAGTTTGCTCTGGAAGAGGCTGACCTGGGTGCTGCGGGGGAGGGCCTTAACTCGTGGGTGGAGGAATACGCAGGGATCGCCGCCGCGCCAAGCGAATAGGAGGGACGCCGAACCGTCTGTGCTGGCTTTGATGTGCGAGTTTAGAACTTTAGATTTGGAGCAATAGCCAGCGTAGTGGGTACGGCTGGCCGAACATCATCAGATTTGGAGCAATGGACAGCGCCTTCGTTGCCTCTATGGACCCCGCTTCGTCGCTGCCAGCTTGGCTCCGCCCGGAGCGCGACGCAGACGCCGCGCGAGAGGGGCTCCTGCGCTGCGATTCGCCGCTCCGCCAGATGGAGACGCAGCTCTCGACTGCGCACCCGCCTGAAGCTGACCAAGCGGCACCTGTGGCACCTGCGGCACCTGCGGGTCCTGCGACAGCTGCGTCCTCGAAGGGCGAGGCGAGCGAAGGGCGTCTGGCGTGGCGCGATAACATCCCCACAACCGCCTCTTCCGCCCCGCCCTACCCAACCTGGCTGTCACCCGACCTGGACGCGATGCAGCAGCTTAACCCGGGCGCCTACGCGCCGGGACAAGCGCCCGCTCGACCTGTGTTCGCGGCTGCGCCTGAGCAACCGACACGGCAAGCGCAGTTCCACCTACGCCGCGCTGAGCCTGGCGACAACATCGTCCTCATGTCGCGCAACGACAAGGCGTTCGCGCAGCCGCGACTCACGCAGGCACGCGCGGGCGCGGGTGCAGGCTCGGGTGCGGGATCGGGCAGGGGCGCGGTTGCATCAGCGGGCAGCGCAACAAATGCGGTGGGTATTACAGCGCCCTGGGGCGCTCACTCCAGCACCGGTGACTCGGTGACGCTCGCTGTGGGCGAGGAGGAGTCGGGGTGGGAGGCTGAGCATGCCACGGCAAAGCTGCCAAAGCTTCCACCGACGTCTGGTCGTCTTGGGCTTACTCTTGCTGAGACCATCTATGCGCGCGTGGCAACGTACGAGCCGCAAGCGCAGCGAAGCTGGCACGACTAGCGCGACTGCCTTGCTGCCTTGCAGCGCTGTGATGAAAATATACGCGAAAGCACTGACAAAGAACGCAGTGACGTGGCGCCACTGCGACTTGCCTTCCCTCGCCCTGAGTATGCGCCGCCGCAGCTGACCATGCGCCTGGAGTGCAGCGCCAGAAGCAACGGTCATGGAGGCCTGCACGCCCCTCTCGCTGTCCATTCGCTCTTTGTCGCTGTACCTGCAGCACAAGCCGCTCCTGGGCGCGCCCGCGGCTGATGCCAGCGGCAGCGGCGCGCGCATCCTGGAGTCTGTGAGCGGCGAAGTTGCGGGTGGCTCGCTGTGCTGCGTGCTGGGAGGCTCTGGCAGCGGCAAGACCAGTCTGCTCAACACGCTTGCGTTGAGGCTCCCAGCGGTGGGTCACCGCACCACTGGTACGTCCCAAAGAGGGGATGAGCGGAAGACAAGGCGGCACACTGAGGCGGCCTTGTCCAGGGTGCGTGTTGTATGGAGGCTGCGAGGCCAACGAGCAGACGCGTGGCTCTTTTGGCGTGTTGTTGCAACAGGACTTCCTGCTGCCGTTTCTGAGCGTGTCCGAGACGCTGCTCTTTGCCGCGCAACTGCGCTTGCCCGCGGGAGCGACGCCCCTCGACATGCAGGCACTCACGCAAGCGCTGCTCCTGGACCTGGGACTGCGTGACGTGGCGCACGTGCGCGTGGGCAACCACCGCGTGCGGGGCATCAGCGGCGGCGAACGGCGGAGACTCAGCACCGCCATGCAGCTGGTCACGCAGCCTTCCCTGCTCTTCGCGGACGAGGCAACCACAGGGCTGGACGCCTTCAGCGCCAGAAACCTGGTGCACACGTTTGTGGACCTCACCAAGCAAGGCCGAACGGTGGTCGTCTCCATGCACCAACCGCGGGCGGACGTCTTTCCCTGCTTCCACGTCACGCTGTTGCTTGCCAAAGGCGGGCGAGTTGTTTACTTCGGGCCCACGGACGAGATGGTTGGCTGGTTCACCGGTTTAGGGCACCCTTGTCCGGAATACATGAACCCCGGGGACCTGTTTCTGGATTTGAGCTCAGTGGACGGCCGTACGCCCGCCGTAGAGAAGGCCACGCGTGCGCAGGTTGACGCGCTGGTGAATGCGTGGAGTGAAGCTCACCCACCATGCGCTGAGCAGCGCACCAGTTTCTTGCTTTTTGGAGGCGCGCCGCACAGAGTTCGCCGCCGGGCAAGCACGCTCACGCAGGCGCGGGTGCTCTTCTCGCGGGGCTGTAAAAGCGCACGGCGAGACGTGCTGACCATCTCGGGACTGCTTGCCGAGTCGCTGCTCATCGCTGTTGGCATCGGCGCAATCTTCTACGATGTGCCGGATGACCTGGGCGGCATCGTGTCGCGCATCAGCCTGGTCTATCTGGTGGGATCTCTGCAAACCTACCAGTTCATCGTCTTCAGCACATACACGCTCGTCGGTGAGCTGGCAATCTTTAACCACGAGACGTCAGATGGTATGTACACCGTCACACCCTACCTGCTGGCACGCTACGCAGAGTTAATCCCTCAAATGATGGTCTTCCCAACCTGCTTTTCGCTCATCGTCTACTACATGACAGGCCTGAGATCCACCAGTGAGGGCTTGGGCATCTTCATCTTGGTGATGTTCGCAGTGCACGTGGTTGGCTTCTCGCTGGCTCTGTTGGCGGTGGCGTGCATGCGGAGCTTTGCGCAAGCGTCATTGTTCTCGAATTCGCTGTATACTTTCCTTGGTCTGGTTTCAGGCTTGCTGGTGCAGCTGAACAGCATCCCAATCTGGCTGCGCTGGCTCAAATCTGTCTCCTTCCTCACCTTCTCCTTCCGCATTCTGGCCAACAACGAGTTTGCCGGACGTCAGTGGCCGTGCCCTTATCCCCCAGGCAGCCCCGCCTGCGTGCAGTACGATGGAGATGCCGTTCTGCTCCGACTGGGCGTGGACAGAGGCATCATCTACCCCGCCGTGGCGCTCCTCATCAACTTCCTGGTGTTTGCGCTCGCGGGAGGCGCAGTTCTTGCCGCACGACCCCACTTGAGCGCCCGCCTCGCCGCCGCCTCGCGCGCATCTCCCCCACCGCCGCCGCCGCTGCAATCCACCGTGAGCGCTGCCGCTGCGCCTCCTGTCGAGGCACCGGATGTTGAGCCCGCTGCTGAGGAGCTACACTTCCGCGCATTCACGCCCGTGACGCTTTCCACAGTGGCGCTGGCATTACACCTTCCACCGAGACGCAGCTGTCCGCAAGGCCTCCAGATCTTGCAGCACGTGGACGTGACGTTCTGTCCGGGGCAGCTCACGTGCGTGATGGGCGCCTCTGGGTGCGGCAAAAGCTCCCTGCTCAACGTGCTGGCTGCGCGCATTCGCCCCGGAGAGGGTGACGTGTCCGGCCTGGTGCTCTTCAACGGCGCACAGCTGGCGCCCAGCCAAGTGCGCTGCGTGTGCGGCTACGTGACACAGCACGACGCGCTGCTGCCGCTGCTG
>Ga0208951_1000323_pt1 | contig 21779 bp, 35 predicted proteins | sample GreLakmeMI27MSRF_FD_187702 | JGI IMG/M metagenome (GOLD analysis project Ga0208951, IMG submission 187702) | Freshwater lentic microbial communities from great Laurentian Lakes, MI, USA - Great Lakes metaG MI27MSRF (SPAdes) | ecosystem: Environmental > Aquatic > Freshwater > Lake | place: Great...
TGGGGGGCGCGCCTCCACAGCAGGTCCATCAGCACCATGCCGCCCGTTTCCATGGTCAGCGGGCGGGTGAGTGCCTCCAGCTGCTCGACGCTCTCGATGGACTTGCCAATGCCGCCTGCGCAGCGCTTCAGCTCGCGCGTCGCCGTGGCCAGCAGCCGAGGCAAGTAGCCGCACCATGCATGCAGATGACCCGCTTCTCGATGACGGCCGCGAGCGGCATCCAGTTGAACACCGTGTTGAAGCGCTCCCAGGCCCAGATGCCCACCTCCTCGCCTAGAGCGGAGAGTAAGTGCCGCGACAGTCGCATCGCGCAATGTCGGGCGCACCCAGTCGTTCCACGCACTCCATGCGAAAGCCAAACAGCGCGTTGATGTCCGCCGCCTCGTGGTTGCCGCGAAGCAAGTGCACGTTCTTAGGGTGCTCAATCTGAGGCGCGAGTGAGCAATGTTGCCGGGATACAACGCGCACACTGGCGCGCCTTGAGGGCCAGCAGCAGCGCAATGGTCTCCAGCGAGTAGGCGCCACGGTCCACGTAGTCGCCAAGGAATAGGTAGTCGATGTATGCAATGTCGCCCGCGGTGGACGGGCTGCCGTACTCGGAGAATAGCCGCATCAGATCCCCGAACTGGCCATGCAAGTCGCCGAAAATCTTGACAGGCGCGGCTAGGTGCAGCACGGTGCTGCGAGGGCGCGGAGTGTCAGACATGTGGCGCCTTTAGAAAAGGAAATCTCACCTGTCCTGCGCAAGACAGGCCTCCGCGCGGTCGCAGAGCTCTCGAATCATGGTCACGTCCAGGAAGAATCGCCTGCGTGTGAGCGATAAGCGGAGCGACATTAATGCGCTGAACATATGGCGCACCGGTCTGCCTGCGGGCGCCACTCGCGAGGCCGCAGTAGGACGGCGAGCACCGTCTTGTGGATGCCAGCAACAGCGGCGGTGCGGTCGAGCGTCGGCGTTGTCGTGCGTTTCAAGCCCGCGTCTGTGCCTGGAGTGCCAATGCTCACGCGGCGACTCTCGTTCTCGAACTGGTCGATGCTGAGTTGGCGCACGAGGCCGCCCAGCGAGCCAGTGCCGTCATCGCCGGCGGCGACCAGGACGGCGCGGTGGTGCAGCCGCACATCGGGCGTCGCATACAAGGTGCCATCCGGCGACTTGCCCAGCCCAGGAAACTGCGATTTCGGCCGCTCAGATGGCGGCGTGGAGACGCGGATTGCGAAGGCGGCGTCCTTCGAAGCGGGGCTGTCACGCAGCCGGCTAGAGATGGCTGGCGGCGAGGTCTCATCCGCCTGCATGTTCTGGGCAGATGGCCCTGCCGCGGAGAGCGAGAGCAAGCGCCGCATGTCAACAGGGCGGGGAATGTGGCAGCCTCGCGCGCGGAGTGCGCGAACACACCCGCATGCGGAGGAGTCAGGGACGCGATGGGCGCGCTGGGTGCGCCAGCCTTCGAGGCTGGCGTTGCAGCAACACCGGGCGGCTTTGGTGGCGATGAGGCCCGTGTGGTGGCGTCGGCGAGCCACGCCTACGGGGAACACAGCATTCAGCCACCGACATGCCAGACGGACAATGCATGGTAAGCCTGTCGCACCTTCCAGCCTGGTGCGTTCATGTCCGCTAGTGCAGACAGGGACTCGATGGTCTCGCCAGCCATGCCCTCGTCCGCGCGAGCATCCTCTGCGATGACCAGGTCGTCCAGCAGCGACCCTGCACGGTGCACGCGTCCGCAAATGTCAGGCCTTGCCTGGCGCCGCGGCCACATCTGGTGACATTTGCCACGACCACTAGTCACGCACCTCCACACAGCCCACCGTACAGGAACAGGCACGAGCCGACAGCAGCGACCGCATGGCGGCAGCGTTGCCTGTGAGAGTGGCACGTCAATCCGTCAGCGTGCATAAACAGCGGCAGATAAGATACGCAGGAGGCATACCCAGACATCACAGACATGGCGTCGTCAGCGCTAGACGCCGTCCAGGCACCTGGCGACGCAGCAGACGGGCGGGGCCGGATTAGTTTGCTCAGGTTGAGTTGAGCGGAGCGACCACCCTGGAGCGCACCGGCGGCTGTGTCGAGGACCACGCAGGTATGCTGGTCGTCAACCTGCAACAGGCGCACGTGTGCTCAGCCTGTGACACGAGACGCAGAGAAGGGCGACAGGTTATCGCCCCCACAAGGGCGCACCATCTTGCCGCCGCCAAGCGCGCCGCCGCTCACGTGCAGCCTGGCGCCAATACACGCGGCAGCGTGCTGTGCGGAAGAGTGGTGTGTCAGGATGAGTGAACTGGCTCACTGAAGCGCTTGGCGGCAAGTGCACTGGCGTCGGAAGTCTGGTCGCACCTGGTAGCGTGGCGTTGGGGCCACCACCGGGGCCGCCGCCCACTCCCATCGGCCGTCGCGGTGGCGCGCCAAACCAAAAACGTCCGCCTGGGGTGCGCAGCGCGTGAGGGCGCATCCAGGCGGACTCTCTGCGAGCCAGGCACACCAGCGGAAGGTTGTTGGCATCGCGGCCGCCGGACAGGAGAAGCAGGCCGTCGGCCCGCGCAGCCGCGGCGGCGTACATGCGGGCGCAGGGCCCGTCGCCGGTGGCCTGCACGCTCTGCCACTTGTACGGCTTAACAGCAGTGTCAAGTGCCCAAGCGTCAGCGAGGGGCTGCGAGGGGCGGGCGCGTGAGGGCTGCTCGCTCTGCGCTCTGCGCACGCAGACACGCCTTGTAGCCGTCGTTGCCGCCGAGGACGAGGAGGAAGCGCTGACCCACGAGCGCCAGGACGTGCGCGTAGCGAGCGCCCGGCCCCTCGCCCTGCACGACCTACACCGGCGCCGCGTGGGCCAGTGAGCGTCCGCAATTTGGCACTGACACGCGTGGCGCCAGGGCAGCTGACGCAGCAGACGCACCACACGGTGCCAGCGAGGAGTGCTTGCCAGGTCTAACACGTACAGGTCGTCAGTCGCCAGCCCAGCGGGCCCAATGCCTCCCTGCGGTGCGCCACACCCGTCAGAGGGCCCGGAGTGCCGAAAAGCGAGGCGGAGCGCGCCTGCATCACCACCATGCTGCCCACCGCGGCGGCCGCGTGGGCTGCGCGCGGCGACGGCGCCTCTCCCAGCGGCGCCAGCTTCGTCCAGGCGCCGGTGGGAATGTCAAAGCAGTGCACGTCCGCTGTGGCGCCCGCCAGGCGGATACCCGTGGCGGCGCCTCCACCAGAGGAGTTCTCCAGAGCAGTCGCGCCGCCAAACAGGACCAACTTGCGTGAGTTCTCGCCCACACACGCCGTCAGCGAGTGCCCGCAGCGCGCCAGCGGCGCATTGCCGTCGTCTAGCGCAGGCAGGCGCCCGACGCGAGAGTAGACGCCAGACATTCGGGCCGAGGACTAACAATCAGCGCATGCCGCCAGACAGCGATGGACAGCAGGCACGCGCCGGCGCAGGCAGCACACTACACAGGCGACACGGGGCGAGTAAAGACGGTAGTTGAACAAGATTGTTGAACAGCAGCAGTAGGCCGCCGCACCGAGCAAAGCAGCGAGTGCGTGGAGTGTTCTATATCCATCCAGCTATGTGAAAAGCAGTAGGTTCGTGTCGTCATCCAGCTTGCCCGGCGTCTCACCGCTGCCACTGTGCGTCCCAGCAGTTGCCACAAAGGCATATCTCTGTGCGCTGGCCGCGAGCCTTCAAGTCCACGCATTTCCCGTGGAACTGCGCATCGCAGCCCAGACAGCGCAGCAGACCGCCACGCCCGCCACGCCCGCCGCACTCGTAGCAGCCGGACTGTGACTTCCAGGCACCCTGCGGCGGTCCCTCACGCTCCCGCTTGCCACCAGGCGCCGCCACAACGGTGGCAGCGGCGGCGACGGTGGTGGCGGCAACGATGCCGGCGGGCGGGGCTAATAAGGGGGCGGGCACGGGTGCAGGAGCTGGAGCAGCAGAATAGAGGCTGTCGAGCTCCTGGTCGGCGATGCGGATCTCCAGCGCCTTCTGGCCCCCCTTGCATTCACACATGGCAAAGCCTGGGGCGGGCTTAGCGCCGGAGCTACGCACGCGTGCTCTGGCGGCGCACCGTGGTGCAGACAGGTAACGCGCTTGGGGCTGCACGCGCAGCGCACGGCGGCCAGGTGCGGCAGCGTGCCGCACACGAAGCACTCCTCCTCGGCGGCGCCCCGCGAGGTGGGCACGGATCTCACGCCATTATGCTGCAGCCAGGTGCGCAGGTGCAGTTGCTCCTGGGCAACCGGGTAAGCGCGGGCATAGCAGCATTAAGGGGCGCGCGCGCCGTACCTTCGCCAGCAGGGCCGCCTCGCGCAGGATAGTGGCGTGCACGCGGCGTGGCAAGCTCACGGTGCCGACCACCCCTCTGAGCGCCAGGAGGCGACTCAGCGCCGCTAGCTCGCCCGCCCGCATCACGTCGGGCGCGCACCTGCAGCACTGTACGAGCCCCCAGACGAGCTTCTCGTGCGCGAACGTGGCAGCGCGGCGGCCTAGGAGGCACACTGTAAGAAGCATGCTGCGTACCAGCAACGCCGGCCGCACCCGGGCCAGAGCGGTAGCTCTCCACGGCCAGTCGGCCGTGCGAGAGCCAGCTTGCGTCGCCGATGTTCACAGCCTCCGCGCAGTTGAAGCCGTGGCTAAAGCCGGCATGGAAGGCGGCGGGGAAGGTGACCATGAACTCGCCCGCAGACTGCACGGCGTGCACCACGGACACGCCTGCGCGCGGGGATGGAGAGGCGCGCGCGTCAGAAAGGCAGGCGGGCGTGCAAGATGGGGAGTGCCACACCGTTGCCAAAGCACGCGTTGGGCGACAGCAGCGTCGTCAGGCTGTGCAGCAGGTCTGGCTCCTGCCAGGCGCGGGTCAGCCTGCGTAGCGCCAGCGCGGCTTCCGGGCGCGCACCTCCTCAAAGAGCAGCGGCACGGACTGTCGCAGCGCCTTCTCGAACCGCCCGGAGGCGGCCCCGGGCACGCCGTACCACGTTTTGGACGCGCCGTGATGCAGATAGTTGATGCTATACAGGTTGTGGTCCTCCTTGTGCCAGCAGAAGGTTGTGAAGAGCATGCCCATGTACAGCCACGGCCTGGACGCGCAGAGTCAGCCGAGCCGGGCCAGGGCGGGATGATCGGGCGCGCGCACCGCGTGACGCCGGGCACGCAGGAGTCGACAGCGCGCAGTACGTTTTCGGGGTGCTCGATTAGGTGGTTCAGGTCCCAGGCGTCGCGAGCGCCCGAGGCGGGCGCGCGGAACCCACTCCCGTATCTGCATGTCCGCGTCAGCATCGCCCCGCCGCCAATGCATGCGCGGACACGCACCGGGAGGTGTCAAGGTCGTTGGCGTAGTCAACAGTGATGGGCTCGTCGCAGCACTCCACCAGCCGCCTGGCAGGCGGGCCCGATGGTCAGTGGCGATGTGGCGGATGATGGTCGATGAGTGCGCACCAGTACTCGCGCTCCAGGAAGTCGGGCTCTGCCATGCCCGTGGGGATGGGATGCTTCGCCAGCCACTGCGCACCGCATCAGTGCGCAATGCCGCACGCCAGCAAGCTGCATGGCGGCGCACCTTGCTTCTGAACTCGTCAGCCGTCAGTTTGTAAGTCGCCTTTGTGTAGTGCGCCCCCTGGATACAAGACAGGGTAAGCAGCCGCAACCAGGTGCTGAGCGGCTGGCGCACGCACGTCACCAAAGGGGCGGCCCTCCTGCAGGCGGTGAATCTGCTGTCGCTTCGTCTCGAATTGCTGAGTGGTCCCCGCCAGCGGCTCGGCAAACTCGTTGCTCCAGCCTGGGCGCCGCCGTGTGAGCCCTGCGCACGTGACGGTGGTTGCTGCGAACGCACTGGCGGGCGGCACGACTTTGGCGATGCCGAAGGGCTCAGCGGCGGAACGTATTGAGGCGATGTACGCCAGCGGGTCGCGAAACTCCTCCGCCGTGGGCCGGAACACGGGCGCCTCAGGCACGTGCACCTCCTGGCGTCGCTGCTGCACCAGGGACTTGCGTATGGCCTGGTTGGTGGGTGTGAGGCAAAACGCGACGGCCCTAGCTTAGCAACCCCGCCGTCCCCCACCCGGGTCACCGTCGCCGCGCCACACCTGCTCCAGCCCCGCCGTGTCGCCCCCAGTATCCAGGCGCGTTGGCGCTCGACGTGAGCGCTGCGGGCGCTCCTCGCCGGCTTTCATGCTGAAGATTGCAAAGAATAGTCTGCTGGCAGCATGCACCGGCTCCACGCCGCGCCAACCCGCAGCCCGCAGCCCACGAGGTGGCGCCTGTGCCCACGACTGACGCGCTCCCCACACGGCGTGCGAACGCGGAGGCCAGGGGCGGGATCTGCGGGGGCGGCCGGGGCGCCGCGGTCGCGTGCGTGCTGGTGGGGGAGGGAGTCCTATTAGGGTGAAGCCTCCACGGGCACCTGGTTAGGTAACCCGCGTGACGTGGCTTCTCCTCGGTCCGACGTTTGGGTGCCTCGACGCCTCGTAACGTCCTCCCCCCGTCTCTTGCTATGAGTGGCGACGCCAAGGAGCTGGGCATCACCGCCGCGTCCGCGGGCGTGGGCGTCGGCGCCGTGTCGCTGGGCAAGGGCGCTTGGGACTGCGACCGCAACTGCGAGATCCCTCCCGACAAGGAGGCGCGCCACACGCCGCGCGCAGCGCACAGCGCAGGCGACAGGCACACGCCTGCGCCCGGGGGCGCGCGCCTGCGCCCCTGTGCGCGCCTGTGGCAAGCGCTGTGCTGTGTGCCCGTTCGCGTGCTGACGCGACCCGCACGCGCTCCCCGCAGGCGGAGGTGTTTGAGGAGATTGCCACCATGGAGTTCCAGTTCGAGGGTATTCCCACCGTGCCTCCGCGCAAGGACATGGAGCACTTCGCCTTCTTCTGCGACGGGTGCCGCTACCGGCACGCCACGACATGCGACGCGCCCGCCAGCCGCCCGCTGACGCGCCACACCACCCCGCAGTGTCAAGGGCAGCATCGATGACCCGACAGCCACCATCAAGCGCCGCCTGTGGGAGGGTGGCTGCGGCCGCGGTGCTGAAATGTCCACCGGCGCGCGCAAGGTCATCGCCCGGTGCGCGCACGCACCCACCACGCCGACGCCCGACATGCCTGATCCGATGTGCCACGGTGCGGCGCCGCAGGTGGGAGGACATCACGCTCATCTTTGCAGGCCAGCGCTTGGCAGACGACCGGGCGTTGCGCGACTACCACGTCCCTCCGGCGCGTGCCTCGCAATGTCGGGCACAGCGGCACGCATGCTGACGCGCCACCGTGTCCACTGAAGGGCTGCAAGACCATGATTGCCATCGACCAGCACCTGCTGGACAGCGGCAAGCCGGACCCGGACAGCGCGTACTGGAACTAGGGAGCGTGGCTTCAGCTAAATTCTGTTCAATTCAACCAGAATTGCATGCGTCCAGCTGCCCGCCCGAGTCTAGAGAGTAACCGTCTGGCGCCTGGGCAAACCCCTATGAAGCTTTGTGCCGGTGCGGCGCGTGGTGCTTGTGGCGCGCATGGGCAACCACCAGCGCGCGCGCGCCGCCTGCAGCTTTCGCGCCGTGGTGCGCCAGCGTAAGACCCCCTAGGGCCATCAGCCCCGATCGCAGCACCACGGACAGCAGGCCGCGGCTTCGCGCCTCGCGCTCTCCGCCGTGCGGCAGGGCACCGGCAGCCGCGCGCTTGGGCGTCAGCGGCGCGGACCCCGTGGATGCGCGCCGAGTGGTGCGCAGCCGCTCTCTCCGCCGCTTGATAAAGGTGCACAGACCTTTCTCCATGCGCTGCACGCAGCCCCACATGCCTCGCCGGATGGCAATGCGGGCCAGATCGTGCTGGATGCCCTGATCCTCCCTGTGCAGCAGCACAACTTCGGTCGCCACTCCCCCCCCGCGGCCGGGCACAGCGCGCATGCGCCAGGCCGAGTAGAAGTCGTCCACGCGGCGGCAGCCCGGGCGCGGGGGGCAGGGGGCGTAGTTGCAGGCGCTGCAGATTGTGAAGAAGTCGTCGCCGTCGACCCAGCTTCTGCGGGTGAACACGTAGTCGCGCGGGCAGCACATGAGCGGGAAGCGGCGCACCCAGCGCACAGCCTCGGCGCCGGTGCGCGGGTCAACCTCCAGCACCTCGTATCCGACGAGCATGTCGTCCCAGCTCATTCTGTGCGCATCGTCGTTGAAGAATTCCAGCAGCTCCGTAGGGGTGGCACCCTCAAAGACAGTGACGCTGAGGTACTCGGCGGAGCCGCTCTGAGGAGGCGGATAGGATACCGTGTCAGTGCTCTATCCATATCCAACAGTCGCAGCGCGGGCAGCGAGCAGAGCGGGCGCGGGGGTAGGATACTGTGTCAGCGCTCTATCCATATCCCTAACCGACCGCCGCGCAGGCCTTGAGCAGGGCGCGCGCGCGGCGCCCGCCCGCCCGCCCGCCCAAGCAGCCCAGCCCAGATGCGGCGCGGCGAGGGAGGCCGGGGTGGCCAGGCGTGGTCTAACGCTAGGCTAGGCGATGCGCTGCGCCTGAAGCAAGTGGCGCTATCTGCGTGGGCACCGCAGAGCTCCGCAGGTAGGCTACGCACCGGCAGATTCTTACGCCACGCACTGTACGTCATCACGCTCGTCTCCTTGTCCAGCATGCGCTGCCACTCACTGCTGGGCGTGGTGGCCGGCATGCCATGCACAAGGCCTCGGAAGGCACCGAACGCCTCCTGCGACACCACGCCGGGCACGCCGCTGCGCATGGGGAGGAGACACAAGGCGTGAGCGCGCATTGAGAGGCGGGCGCAGGGCGAGGGCGAGGCGTGGCGCACCCGGAGTTGAAGCGTGTGTCCAGCCCGGACGAGGCCTGCAGGTCCACGCTGGACGCCAGCGAGCGCCGCACCGCCCCCGTGGGCGCAGTGGCAGATGCCAGCCGGCGGCGGCGAAGCGCGCGCCGCAGGACGCGTGCCAGGCGTCGTAGCAACCAGGGACCCACAAAAGCTGCTAAGTGGCCTGACCGCGGCCGCGCAACACGCCACGCGCTGCCCGCCAGCGTAAGCAGGGCGAGCGCGAGCAGTGGCAGCCAGATTGGCAGTGTGGAGAGCAGCAGCGAGGCGGCGTCCGCGTGGGCGTGCCAATCCCACGCGCGAAGCATCTTGCCTAGGCCGCCTTCAAAGGCCAGCTCCAGCGGCATGGGAGCTGCTAGTGCTGGTGCCAGACCTACGAGCACAGGCTCGCAGAGGAGAGCGAAGATACAGTGTTCGAACAGGCGAACACTCGAACGCTCTCGTCGCTTGCTCGTCCTCTCGCACACACGCACACACGCATCAGGAGAAGATGGTGCCTTACAATTGTTGCTTTCACACAACTTGCGTCATCCGTCAGCAGAACAAGAAGTTGCTGGCCATCAGCAGCGGCAGCGCGAGTTCTGGGCTGATGTTAAACTCAGAAGTGGGCGCGTCTGGGCTGCGCCTCGCCTCGTGCTTTAGCCGGTGGTAGAAGTAGCGGCACACCTGCTCCAGCACCACTGCGGGAATCTGCAGAGTGTGTCAGCGACAGCAGAAGACAGCGCAGCGCCTAGTGAGAGAACGTGACACGCGCCTCGCGCAGTGTGACCTCGCCCAGCTGCGCCTCCGCAAACCCGCCTGAGCAGCCGTGAGCACTGGACACGTCGTCGTGAGCGCGCGAGACGAGCACACGCACTTTGGGCGCTCAGCATGTTGTCTAGTGTCTTCGATACGCGTGCTGCGCGCGCGTCGATGACGAACACAAAGCCGTCAGAGCTGACCAGCCGAACGTGCGTATGCTCCGCCATAAGCGCCAGAGCTGAGCAACGAGCGCAAGAGCACAGGTTGCACAGCAGACCAGGGCACGGGAGCGGGATATCGGTGGTGGCGCGGGCCGCTGCGACGGCCGAAGCGAGGGAGAACGGGTAAGGCGAGGAGGGAAGCGCGTCTGAGTTGCTGCTCTTCGTGGTGGTCCCGCGCCGGCCGCCTTCCTCCCCCTGTGCTGTCGTACGGCATCGAGTCTCTTTGCGGTTGAACAACAGACTAACAGTGAGCACCGCCGCCGCGCGCATGCGTGCACTCACGTGGCAATGCCGAGCACTCTCGATAAATTCGATAGATCTATGTAACTAAGATGTCAGTTTACAGCATGTCGCTTCTCACGCCCATTTGGTGCGATGGCCAGGCACGAGTGACGGGAAAAATACGGCGCGAATGCCCTGAGGAGAGCGAGAGTCAAGGGAGCGTCAGAGGGAGGGCGAAAGCGCGCTGTCCAGAGATGCAAGCAACGCTCTCACCTCTGCGCGGATGATGGGCAGTATGATTGCGCTCGCGCCCAGCAGCAGGCGGGCGCCCATATACAGCCCCCTCGGCGTGGGCACAGGCAGCAACAGGCGGCCGACCTGTGGCAGACAGCGTGAGTTGCTGCAGAGCACGCCGCTCGCCCGCTCGCGAGACGCACCCCGTAGAGTGCGACCATGAAGAAGTGCGCCACGAGGACGAAGGGGCGCGGGTTCAGGCCGGACAGCAGCGAGATGGGCCCCTGCGCGTAGACGCCACCCAGCCGGAGGTAGTCAAAGCATGCCTGACGCATCTCCTCGCTCCACGACTCGCCCGTGTTGCAGAACACCTGGCGGAAGGGGTGAGCGCAGCAGTGAGCGCACGCGCCAGCGGTGACGTGCCTTGTACAGCGCGTTGGCCAGCGTGTTGATGGTGGCCGCCCAGGGCTTGCGACGCGTGTAGTACGCGTACGTCTGCTTGGCCGTCAGTACTGGGTCTGCCAGGTCCAGCGGCCCACTGAGCATGTCGCACAGGAGCTTAGTGTCGTGCAGCGCCACAGTCATGCCGCCACCCGTAAGTGGGTGGCGCATGTTGAACGAGTCGCCCAGCAGCAGCGCGCCAGCCTGATGCACCGGCTGCGCGGCCATGAGCTTGTTCTGCATGCTCCGGAAGTTGCCCTGCTCCACAGCCCTGAGGAAGTGGGGGCGCAGCACCTCCGGCACCTGCCCTGCCAGCGACCGCAGGTGCTCCGCCATCTCGCCGCTGCGCACCGACGGCAGCTCGCCAGGCACGTCCACCAGGCAGCGGATCTCGGTGCTCGAGATTGGGTAGAAGAGGATGGGCGACGGGTTGGCTAGCACGACCACCGCGTGTTCAGCCACCGGCAGCGCGCAGCCGGTGAGCACCAGGCCCACGAAAAAGGAGGAGAGCTTGATGTCGGGCGTGGACAGGTTGTTGCGCAGCGTGCTGTACATGCCGTCGCATACGACGGTCAGCGACGCGAGAGCCACACGGTCCGTGCTCTCCCCCTCCCGCCTGTACGCCACGCCCGCCACCACCCGCCCCTCCTCCCAGGCCGCCCCGTCGGCGTCAACCAGGCGCTTGACGGAGCCCTGGCGCACGGAGACGCCAGGCGCGGAAGCGGCGCGCTGGCGCAGCCGCTGCACAAAGCGGCCGTTGTGGAACGACCGCCCCGCCACGTCCGGCCCGAGGCCCTCTGTCGGGTACTTCAGCTGCGCCTTCTCGCCCTGCTTGAACATGACGTAGCCCGTGACGCGCTGGGCGTCGATCTCCTCCACGCAGTCCTCCAGGCCCAGCTCCTTGAGCTTCAGGAACCCACCCGGCTGCAGCAGCTCGCCCACGATGCGGTCCGGCTGCGCCAGGTCGCGCTCCAGAAGCAGCACGCGGCGGCCCTCCTGCGTCGGACGGGGCGTAGCGGTCAGTCCTGTGGAAGACCTGGCGCCTTCGCCCACGCACGTTGCCCAGCCGGAAGGCGAGCGCCGAGCCCGCCACGCCCGCGCCGACCACCACCACGTCCCACACCTGCGCGCGCGCGCGCGGCGCTCAGCTCAAAGCGGCGAGGAGAGCACGAGACTGGTGGGACGCACTGGGTCTGCGGCGCTGGGTGGCGTGTCCTTTGGTGCGGGGATGGTTATCTCACCCATAGAGACGCTCAACCAGCGAGCTGCGGTGCACGCAGAGGGCGAAGGGGGCCAGTGTCGTCAGCAGCGTGGTGCGACCGTGCGACTGTTGCGTTGTGCGATGCGTTCTTTGACACCAGACGCACCCCCAATCTTTGATCGGATGCGGCCCGCATCCGAGTCGGCGACTCGGATTCCGAGTCGCCGACTCGCCCGCATCATGCGGGGCCCTTTATCACTGCCCCCGTCGCTGGTGTGAGGAGGAGGAGAGGAGGTCGCTTCTCACTCGCCGGTGAGACTGACGAGAGCCTGGCGGTTAAGCGAGCAGGATGGACTTGATTAAAAAAGCGCTAGCCAGAGCGAGGCTGACGCCGCTGCAGATGAAGGTATTTGACGCTACGAACGCGGAGCCGTGGGGCCCGCACGGCACTGTGCTTAGCGAGCTGGCGCGCAGCACAAACACAGCATCGGAGCGAGATGATATCCTGGCCTTGCTGTCGCAGCGGCTGAGCGAGGAGAGGCCCGAGCAGTGGAGATGCGTGTACAAGGCGCTGACATGTGCAGAGTTCCTGGTCGCCAACGGGAGCGAGGCAGTTGTCCTGGCGCTGCGCTCTTTGGCTTTCCTGCACAGACTGGACAGGCTAAGCAGCTTTCACTTCAAGGAGCCCGACGGAACGGACCAGGGCATCAACGTGCGCCACAAGAGCAAGGCGCTGTCGGCGCTGCTGCAGGATAGCGTGAGGACCGAAGAGATTCGTGCAAAGGCTGCTGCGAATCGGAACAAGTACGCTGGCGTCTCCTCCTTCGACATGCGCCGCCAGCAGCCGCAACCCACCGTTGCAGCAACTCCTCAACAGCCGCAGCCCTCCCGCGACGATGAGAGCATTCGCGACACCGCCTGGCAGCAACCAGAGGCGCCCGCCGTGCAGCCTAAGTTCCGCGTGCAGTTCAACAATAGGTGCGGCTGACAAGCGGCACGCTGGCTGTCTGCGAGCAGCGCGGCGCTCTTTGGCACTGATATTGCCCCTGCAGCGCACCCCGGGTGGTGCCAGCTGCACCGCCGCTTCCTGCCCGGCCCGCCGCGCCTATGGCTGCTCGCGACCCGTTCGCCACACCATTCGACGCGTTCGGGCCACCGCGTGCGACTGTTCCTCCACCGCTGCCGCCACCGCTGCCCTCCCTGGACGACCTGGTCCTCCCTTCCGCAGCGCAGCCTGGTACAGGGCGCACGCCGATGGATGACCTGTTTGGGCTGTCGGGTGCGGCAGCAGCAAGCACGACGGCGGCGGTGGATCCGTTCGCCTTCCTCGGAGTGCCTACTCTTCTTCCGACGTTGCCACCTGCATTTCCGCCGCACCGCGCGTCTGACGGCGGGGCTAGGCTCCAGCAGGGGTCCGGCTCGGAGTTAGATAGCCTGAACGCCTCTCTTGGGCTCGCAAAGCAACCCGGTGCCAACTTACTCTGATGCTCTGACCGAGTGAGCTACCGCGAAGCCAAACGCGATGCGTAACAACAACAACGAACAACACTTTGTCCACCAGGCCTTACCCGAGTCACGCTATAAGCCGCTAGGCGCGGTCGGCCGCGTGATCGTCCGACAAATCGAGCCGTTGGAGGTCGACCCAAGGACCCATTAATTCGGCACTCGCTTACCCCGTGTGCCGCGTTCTGCCGTGCCGCTCCAACCGCTGTCAAGCGCTATGGAGGAGCCGCTGTCGCCGCAGACCGCTGTGTGGCAGTTTGAGGAGGCTCTTGAGCAGAACCAGGGGGAGCGACCGCGAACTGGCGAAGAAGCCACGACGCCCGCCTGCGAGGTCGCCACGCCCGCTTTAGAGGAGCCGCACACGCCCTGTGCCACGCCGCGGGTGTCGCGCGGGGTGGGGGGCTGCGACGAGGTGTGCGCCGTGTGCCTATCGCCGGTCCTGGATGCCGCTGCACTGCTGGGGGGAACCAGCGAGCGCCTGGACAAGGCGCCCTTCACCACCGCCTGCAACCACGTCTTTCACCGCTGCTGCATCGTCAAGTGCAGAGCAAGCTGCCGCGACTTGGCGACTGCGCTGAGCTGCCCGTTATGTCGTGCATCGGTGCAGCCTGGCCTTACGCCCGCAGTGATCTCTGCTCGCATCCTGCAGCCGCTGGGGCTGGGCCACCCGCAGTTCAACCGGGACCTCGTCAGGCGTTGCCGCCTGGCGCGAGAGGCTGTGGCAGCACGCTTTGTGGCGGTTCAGAGAACTGCCGTGACCGTGCAATCGTAACAACGGCCGAGACACCTCAGAGCAGTCCGGGGAAGAGAGCTGCCCGGTGCCGTGGGTAGCCCTGGAGTGCAGCAACAAGTCAACGAACACACGCTCCTCGTACTTCCACGTGCGCTTCCTCCGTCGTTGCGCACCGGAACGTTTTGCAAATACCAGCTGCGCGTGAGCTGGGCCGCAAGCGCCAGGTTGCTCACGACAGCCGCGAACATGAGGCACTGCCAGTGGTGGCCACACGCTCTCAGCACACAAATCAACAGAAGCAGCGATGCAGCGCACCGCCGTGAGCGGCGCATCACTCACGAGCATCAGTCCGCCGTAGATGACAATCTCCGCCTGCATGTGCACGAGGGTCAATGCCGGTCTGGTGCCGTCAGTTTGGAAAGTGCGCGTTCGCGTCGGCGCACCAGATAGTGGGCGCAGGCAACCCACTCAAACCAGTCGCCCCGGGGTGTGCTGTAGGAGGCCGCGACAGAGCGTGCCGGGGCGGGGCGCAGCGCTGCTAGGATGCGGTGACAGCGGAACTGGTGGGCGCTGCCGAACAGGAACACAGCCACCCCCGCGTAGTTCCACCAGTGCAGATGCCACAGTGGCCAGAGTAGCGCGGTCGCACTTGGAGCATGGCTTGCTCTGAGGCTCTGAGATGATGAAACTGGCTCAAACGAGCCGAGTCCTTGCCCGCCCCAACCTGCAGCGCACGCCGCAAGCGCTTCGACGTCACCTCGCTGCAGCCAAGAGGTGCTGCCAAAACATTGTCAGCCGCGCTAACGCGTGTCGTACGCGTGCCTGCGAGTCGCACCTTGCAAACAGGTAGAATGACAGGCCTGCTGGGCGGATGAGAAGGCGCCCAAGGTGCAACGCGCAACCATCGCGCACCAAACAGGTAGCCACCCACGTGCATCGTCGCGTTCGTTGCGCTGTGCGCCATGAGAGTGCTGCGCCGGATAGTGTGCTCAGGCGCTAGCACTGTCAGGTCATCTCGCGACGGCACCTTTCCACCAGGCGGCGCATGAGGTGCACCTGAAAGAGCAGCAGTGCAAGCAAAGATGCTCCTGCGTCACCTGTTGTCGACGCTCAGTCAGCGCCAGCCCCTAACAGGCCTCAAGGCTGACTAACCTCTCTCTCCCGCGCCCTGCAAGCAGGCACGGGCATGGCATAACAGCACTGCGCCTGCGGCACGCACGCATGCTTAGCAACAGGCGAGCAGGCGGAGCGTCCGGCGCACCGTTGCACACGCTTCCGACTGCGTAGAAGTGCCAGAACCAGCCGTGAGGGACCTGCAGGCGCTGCGAATACGCACACTAGCGGCGTGAGCTGCCATCAGCACAGCCTATAGCGCCAGGGAGCGCGCCTGGAGCAGGAGCAGGCTCCAGAAGCGCTCATGTTGCCGTCCTGATGGAGCAGCCGCCAGCTTGCCACGTCCGGCGCACAGGGCGACGGCGCGGCGCAGATAGCTAGCACACGTGCGCATTGGTTGTGAGCGCAGGCAGGCAGGGGTGTTGTCGGCACGGAGCACGCACCACGTCTGCGGGCAGAGGAGTGCAGAGAGACAGAGCACACACACGCCCAGCCAATATGCCTGTATACTCAGCTTTGCATCCATGGTCCAGTCCAGCAGTCCAGTTGAGCTCAGCATTGGCGCCCACCATACGTCACCTCGCTTGACGGAAGTCGCAGCGTTGACCGGCTGACCACTGGAAGCGATGGGCACGCCGAGCAAACGATGGAAGCGGCTGTTATAGGGAGCGATAGGAGCGCGAGTGAGCGAGTGCGTCTCGTACCACGTTGACAAGAGGCCGACTGGTCACAACCGACGCCGTGTCGTACCTCGTACGGCAGTTGCATAGTCGCTGCCTACGGCGTCCTGTGTGGCTCGCCACCATGTTCGGCAGACCGCCCAAGAAGGTGCGTGCGACTGCCGGCGACCGGTTGGCTTTCCCGCAACCAGGAGGAAAGAGTTTCGAGAGCTCTCGCTCTCTCGCGCCTGGCGCCCTGGCGCTGGGCCAGCCTGTCCACTGCTGACGCCTGCTGCCCTGCGTGTGGCTGTAGAGCGACAACAGCAAGTTCTATAAGCTGCTGGACATCGACCGCAGCTGCAGCGCGGACGACCTGAAGAAGGCGTACAAGAAGGCGGCCATCAAGAACCACCCAGACAAGGGCGGCGACCCGGAGAAGGCGCGTGGCGCGGGCGCGGCGCGGCTGGCCGGGCTGACGGCTGCCGTCTCTCCGTGCAGTTCAAGGAAATCTCGGCGGCTTACGAGGTGCTCTCCGACCCGGAGAAGCGGCAGATATACGACGAGTACGGGGAGGATGCGCTGAAGGATGGCATGGGCGGCGGCGGCGGCTTCGGTGCCAATCCCTTCGACATCTTCGAGAACCTTTTCGGCGGCGGTGGCAACCCCTTCGGCGGAGCTGGTGCGCAGCCTGTGCGGCGTGCGACGTGTGGGCCGGCTGACGCGCGCGGTTAGGAATGGGAGGAGGTGGTCGGGGAGGAGGGCGCGGCGGAAAGCGCAAGGGGGAGGACGTGGTGCACCCGCTGAAGCTCAGCCTCGAGGAGCTGTACAACGGGACGACCAAAAAGCTGTCGCTCGCCAAGAACGTGGTCTGCACCAAGTGCGAGGGGTGCGTGGCCCGTGGACCCAGTCTTTGCAAGAGCAGCCTAACGCGCTCCCTCTCCGAGCAGGAAGGGCAGCAAGTCAGGCGCCATCGGGCGCTGCCAGGGCTGCCAGGGCCAGGGGGTCAAGATAGTGCTCCGCCAAATCGCGCCGGGCATGGTGCAGCAGATGCAGGCGGTGTGCCCCGACTGCAGAGGCGCCGGTGCGCAGCTCTCGCGCAGCCCGCCCACACGGCGCGCATCGCTCACGCAGCGCGCAGGGCAAGTGATTAGTGAGAAGGACAAGTGCCCGCAGTGCCGCGGCAACAAGGTTGTGCAGGACAAGAAGATCCTGGAGGTAGCTGTGGAGCGTGGCATGCAGCACAACCAGAAGATCATCTTCCGTGGAGAGGCGGATGAGGCGGTGCGTGCCGACTGCGATGCCGCCCGCGCCGCGCTCACCGCCCGCGAACGCAGCCGGACACCATCCCTGGGGACATAGTGTTTGTGGTGCAGCAGAAGGAGCACGCGGTGTTCAAGCGCAAGGGCGCCGACTTGTTTTACGAAAAGACGCTGACCCTGGCCGAGGCGCTGTGCGGCTTCAAGTTCGCCCTGCCGCATCTGGACGGCCGCCAGCTGCTCGTCTCCTCCAACGAGGGCGACGTCACCAAGCCCAGCAGCTTCAAGGCTGTCTACGACGAGGGCATGCCCGTCTGGCAGCGCGGGTCCGACAAGGGGCGTCTCTTCATCCACTTTGACGTCACTTTCCCCGAGCCGGGTGACCTGAGCGACAATGAGCTTGCGGGCCTGGCCGCACTCCTGCCGCCGCGCCCACCCCTTGAGGTTGACCTAGACGCATGTCACGAGGTCTCCTGCTCCGAGGTGGACATGGAGCAGGAGATGCAGCGCCAGAGGGACCGCCAGCAGGAGGAGGGGGGGGAGGAAGAGGACCCGCGTGGCGGGCGCGTGCAGTGTGCGCAGCAATAGCTTCAAGCCGACGAACACCTGCACGCGCGTTTAGTAGCTTGGGACTCGGCGAGCTGCCTGGCGTGAGTTGTCGCGTACAATGTGCGTGTGCTGCTTGGGTCAGAGAGCGCGGAGGGACGGTGCCATGCGTCTGACAACAACTGCAGTCGCGTCGTACGACAGACCCCGAGCCTCTGCCAGCTGGTTGTCACCAGTTCTACGCCACAGGCTGTGGGTGTGGCGCGGGAGCACGGCTGCTCGGGGCTACGCTGCGCGCTCTGCCGACTAAAAGCCTCACACTCAGTTTGCGCCTACCGCTTAAAATGGCTGCGCGGCCCGGCGTTGGCCCGGCGTTCGTGACCATGGACGAGTATGACTGCATGATCTGGCCGGGTTTCCTGCGTCGCACGGTGCGCGCACGTTGCGCACTTTTGTCACGCGCACAACTGGTCGTTCCCTGCCTCCCGTTCTGCTGCGTGTCGCACGGCGCGCGCGTGTGTGCGCCCTCTAAGCCGCCTGCGTTGCGCGCTGGCGTTGGTGCAGCGGGCGCGCGGTGCTGGCCTGCGCGGCGTACTAGCGGCCCTAAATCCTCGTGCTCCGCCTGTCTCCTCAGCGCTCTCTAACGCCTCAACGCAACGCCTCAACGCAATTGCCTGACGCTGAACCGCCTCGCAGATGGCGCGCTGGAACGACGACGGCTCCTGCGCCGCCACTGCGCGCGTTCGCAGTGGCAAGGGGGAGCCCTTCTCATTGACGTTGACGAAGCAGGAGATTGACGACGACATCGTGGCTCTCAACCGGGCCAGTCAGCAGGTCTACAACACTACCACCACTAGCCGTTGACAGCCCTTGCCCTATGGACCTCTGTACGCTGCTGTGTAGCACATTCTTTTGTTTCAGGCACTCAGGGAGGACTTCCCTAGCGCAGCGGGGAGCAGTGGCTGAGGTGTGTGTCACAGGATGACGTCGCGTGGCATGTTTGTGCTCGCGTTCTCAGCCACCCTCTCGTCCGCCTCTATCACGCCGGCGACCCCTTCGCCCCGCCTGGCGCGAAGCGGCCGCTGCAATCCTGCTGGTAGCATCCGAGGACGCGCAAGAATGGCGCCATCTCCTGCAGGTGGCGCAGCGCGTTCTGCGTGTTGACGTCGCTGGTGGAGGCCAGCAGGTCCGCGTAGAAGAGGTAGCTGAAGCGCAGCACCTGGGGCCCGCCAGCCTGCTCGCCGGCGGCGGGGTCTACCACCGTGATAGGGCTGGTCCGCATCGGCCGGCTGTGAGCGGGGTGTGAGCGAGTATGGGGATGGGCGCTATCTCTAGGCGCGAGTAGAGGCGGGCGCACCTCTCGATCTTGGAGAGGTCGATGCCGCGCAGCGCGAAACATGAGAGCGCCTTGAAGAGCATGCCTGGGCCTGCGGCCAGGGAGCGCTGCGCTGAGCAAGGAGGAAGGAGCACGTAAGGAGACGAGCGCACCTTCGGCGAGAGAGAACACGATGGACGTCTTGTAGGGCACGCCTGCAGGCAGGCTGGAGGTGGGTAGGGGGTCGCGCGAGAGCGCAATGAAGCGGCTGTGTTGCAACCGGACTGCGTCAGCGCAGGCGCGCATGAATGCAGCGCACACGCGCACGTGAAGTTGTCCTGGTCGTCCTGGATGCTGGAGTCCAGCGCCTGCAACCCGTAGAGCTCGCCCGCGCGTGAGGAGGCCACGGCTGCGCAGTTCCTGCGCGCATAACCGTCAGGCCTGGGCCAGAATCAGAGCATGACGGGCCGCCGCACATGAGCTTTTGCAACGCAATCGTCTTGGCTGCGCCAGCGGTGTCGTCCACTGACTCCTTTATGACGCCCATGCGGGTGAGGTAGCCGTCGCACTGGGAGAGCGCCTGGGAGGAGCGCAGTTCAGTGTTGCTCCACTGTCAGGAAGCACCGGCGCACGCGGCGTGCCTGCGGGTGGCTCATCACGCGTTTGATGTCCTCACGCTTGACGCCGGGCAGGACTAGCAGGCAGTGGTTCACTTTCAGGTTCACCTGCGCCAGTGCGCCAGTCAGCCTCGCCTGCACAGCAAAGCGCGACAGGACGCGCCTCGCCCACTATGTGCAGCCGGTGGCGCAGCAGCAGGTCGTAATTGCGGTGGATGCTCCCCTGCGCTGTGCGTCAGCGCCGCCACGAAGCGTTCGAACGCGGCGCGCACCCCGAGCGAGTTCTCGATGGGCAACACGGCACGGTCGACCAGGAACTGCTCCACAGCCTGCAGCGGGGCGTGAGCAGATGTGCAAGCGCAGACCTGCGGCTCCTCACCTCGAACGCGTGCTCGAATTGGTCGAAGGGAGCTGGCGTGCAGCTCTCGTACGCCAGCAGCGACGCCTGCTCGCTGTAGGCGCCAGGGACGCCCTGCAGAGAGCGCGACGCTGAGCGCTCGCTCGCACATGCGCACCCAGGCAAGCGCGCCTGGTACGCCACTTGCAACCCCGTCCACTTGCCGCCACCCTCAGCGACAACCGCGGGGCTGGGCATGGTGGACGCAAACACTCTGGATGGCGTCGAGTAAGCATGCACCGCTCCTTGCTTGCAAGCGGGTCGCACCTGCAGCTGCTGCGAGGCAAGGCTGCTTGCCGCAGGCTTCTCGGCGAGGCACAGGCCCGGACGCTCAGCGACACTCGCGCCTGGCACGGCAAGCGCGCCGCGGTACACCCACGCTGCATCAGCGAGAGCTTGGCTCAGCACAAAGAGCGCGATACACGACAAGCGAGGGCGACAAACGAATGTATTTTGTGTTTTGTTTTGTTGTTCTGCTGCTCTTCTTCTGTTTTTCGCCAAGTCGCGAAGGTTGTCGAAGCTCAGGCGTCCTCAGCAAAGAGGCCGCAGGTGTGGTTCCAGCCGCAGGAGACCTGCAGGGCGCGCGCCGCTCCCTCGGGGAGCATCGCCTGTGTGGGCACCCAAAAATCGCAGTCCTGACCCGGCCCCAGTCCCAGTTGGCCACCGGTCTCGGCGCCGTCGCTGCCCCCCCAACCCCACGCGTGCAGTTGCCCCCTTGCATCGATGGCGGCGCTGTGCCTCCACCCGGCCGATACACAATGCGCGTCCGTCAAGCTGTCGAGCTGCAGGGGGGAAGTTTGCTGGTCGCTGCCTTTGAGGCCCGTCCCCAGGCAACCGTTCTGATTCGCACCAAACACCCAAAGCGCGCCGCTGCTGGATGCCGCAACAGTGTGAAGCCCGCCGCACGCGACGCTCACGACGCCGGTGATGCCTGGCACGGCCAAAGGCTCCCCGCCGTGGCCGCCCCTGCCCAGTGGAAAGAATGCATTGTCGCCCCAGCTGAACAGCCGCCCGCTCTCGTCGATGGCTGTGCTGTGCACTGCACCGGCAGACAAGCCCACGATGCCCTTCAGTGCTCTCAACCGTCTGGGAGTGGGCTCATTGCGTGCCAGGCGCAGCCACCACCCCTCAGCCTCGCCCAGGCCGAGGAGCGAGCGCGCGCCGAAGGCAAACAACGAGCCGTCGCTGTCCAGGACAAGCGAGTGCCGAGCGCCGGCAGAGACTGCGATAGCGCCGTGAAGCTCTGGAACGGGCTGCGGGCCACTCGCAGCGTGACCAACCTGACCGTGTTGGTTGCAACCAAAAGCCCAGACCTCGCCGTCCAGCGTGGCGCACAGCGTGTGGTGGTGTCCTGCGGAGACGGAGGACGCCCTCGGCACCGCGACGCGGCGCGCCTCGTGCGTGAACAGCGCCCCTGGCGAGTGGCCCAGCTGGTGGCGTTCGTTGAGCCCGCAGCTCCACACGCTGCCGTCTTCCAGCAGGAAGCAAGAGTGCGCCCCGCCAGCGGAGACCTGTGCCACTGACAGCCCGCTTGGGAGGCCCTGCACTCGAGTGGGCACGGTGGCCGAGGCGCACGTAGCACCACCGCCCAGTCGACCCCAATCCCCGTTGCCCCAGCAGGCTGCAAAGGTGGTGAGAGAGCGACGAGAGTGCTGGCGGAAGCGCGGGAGCCAAGACAGCATGCACCCGAGAAACGACAGACTACCAGCCGGTGACGGGTGACCCTCCTTGCGCCAGTGTCAAACGAAGGACGGCAGCAGGCGAGCGCGGGGAAAGTGGTGGCACGGGGGGGGGGCGCGGGGG
>Ga0208951_1000324_pt1 | contig 21767 bp, 28 predicted proteins | sample GreLakmeMI27MSRF_FD_187702 | JGI IMG/M metagenome (GOLD analysis project Ga0208951, IMG submission 187702) | Freshwater lentic microbial communities from great Laurentian Lakes, MI, USA - Great Lakes metaG MI27MSRF (SPAdes) | ecosystem: Environmental > Aquatic > Freshwater > Lake | place: Great...
CCAGCGTGTGCAGGTGTCCGCGCCCTCGCTCGCCCGCCGCAAACAGCAGCGCCCGCGTGACCCACGCCACCACGCCGCTGCCCGGCGAGAAGTCCAGCACAGTCCAGAAGCGAGGCTCGTTCAAGAGAGCGCGCCAGCCCCGCGACACCTCGCGCGCGCGCAGGCGAGCGTCCAAGGGCAGGCGCAAAAACACGAGAGCCACGAAGTCCCAAGGCAGCTCGCTAAACTGCGTCTCCTGCGCCAGCGTGAGCGCGCCGAGCTGCAACAGCATGGAGGCTGCGATACGCGCGAGGAGCGAGGCAGTGGGCAGGTAGGGGAGGGAGAGTGCGCCCGTTGATAGTACGACGACCGACGACCGACTTTGCCCACTCAAGGGCCATCTGAAGGCGCACGAGTCGTATTCTGGCACGATCCTGGCTATCGCGAGCACACTTGTATCACAGACGCGCTCACGCGCACGCATCGCACGGAGGAGCTCACTGCCAAGCCAGCCAAGCATCGCAGCATCACAGATCACACCACGACTGACTGGCCTTCAGCAGCCCGCTCCTGCCGCCTCCGGCGCGCCATCCAGTCAGCCTCGTGCAGTTGCGTTGCGCGCCGCCCGCACGAATGGCTTGAATCCAGGTGGCTGACTCGGGCAGGAGAGTCCCTGCAGCCGCTGCATGAGCTCCGTTCCCGCTTGGTCCAGCACCGCCGTGGGCCCCGCCCGACGAATCACCTCCGCGCTCCAGCAGCGCGGCGCCGCCAGTCGCGCGGCGGGCGAGCCCAGCGGGTCACCCAGTCCGGTCTGCCGCGCAGCCCCCTGCACGTTTTGCACGCACGAGGAGAAGCGCGGCGCGACGCGGGGGTCGAACAGGGCGGCCAGCGCGCTCTTTTGGGCGCCGCTCAGCTCAACGCTTGTCGTCGATGACGCTGACGTGCTCGGAGGGGCTCCTTCAGCTGCGGCCACCGCCGTACGTGCTGCGCACCAGAACGTATCGCTCAGGTTGCCCTTGCGCATGATGAGGCCCAGGATGCCCCAGTAGCAGTCGGTGCAGTAGCGCAGCTGCCCAGCCATCAGGTCCGCACCATCCATTGCGTTTCCAGTCGGACCGCCGCCAATGACACTCCGCTCCTGCGCGGCCGCGATGCTGGTGTTGCACCGCTGCAGCACCTGCGCCAGCTCGCTGTCCAGGTCGGTGATGAGGCACTCCCGACGAGCCGCGAAGGCGCTGCATTCTGCCGTTTTGCGAATGAAATTATCGTCGATGGCGAGTCCGCAAGCCTCCAACTGCTCCGCCGCCAGCTGTCCGCAAGCCAGCTGCACCTGCTGGCTTGATACAGCCTCGGGCGTGATTCGGTTGGTGTTGAGCGCGTCCAGCCTAGCTCAAGGACAGCGAAATGCGCATCAAAGGCAAGCTCTAGGCCACAGCCGCTGAATAGAGGGCACGCACGTGGAGGCGATCAGCGCGGCTTGCACGGGCGCCACGCAGGAGAGGCAGAACGCCGACGCGTTGCTTCGCACGTCGGTGGCGCACGGGGTCACCAGGTCGCGCAGCGTGCGCAGCAGCGGGGCGCCCTGGCTGACATTGACGGGACATATGGCGCTCTGTGGTGAGCGCACAGGCGGCGGCGCGGGTTGTGCCTTCTCGGGCTCCGGCAGGCGGGGTGAGAGCACCATCCTGTGCAGGTGGCGCCTCCCCGTGACCCCCACGGGCCTCGGAACCGCCGTCGCAACCGGCGCTGCGGGCACCGGCACCGGCACCGGTACCGGCACGGCCACCGGCACGAAGGTCTGGATGGGTTGCTGCGAGCCGCAGTGGATACGCGTGAGGGGCGTGGTTCACAGCAACGTCGTCGAGCGATGCGCCTGAACCTGATATGCGTACGGATACTCGTAGGCGCCATAACTTGTTGGGTAATAGCCTCCTCCGTACACGCCCAGGCCCGAGCCAAACACGCCATAGGCGCCGATGCGACCTCCGTAGCCCACCAGGTATCCGCTCGCCACACGCAGCAGCGACGCGCAGGCCAGCGCGCGCACTGCCGTGACAATCATTCTGCGGCGCGAGAGTTTGAGCAAGCGTAGCAGGAAACGATGCTTGGGGCTTGGGACGTGCGTGTCGGCATCACAGAATCGATCGTTCCAACTTCAGGAATCATTCCACGCAAGCGGCGCATCCGCGTCATCAGGAGAGCATGCGACTCAGCAGCTGCGAGCGGGCGTTGACAACTTTAGACGCGACGCCTCTATCCTCCTCTAGCGCGTATCGCGCCATGCCGCGCCTCCTGCTGGCGCTCCTGGTGCTTGCTCTGAGCGCCTCCGCGCGTTCCTCGCCGTGGGTGTCCTCGGCGCGCCGCTGGCACACGCGACCGGGTGGCGCGGGCATGCTTCGCGCCCACCCCTCCGCCAGCGAGGAGCAGCTGCGCAGCTGTCGCGAGCAGTGGCACACGAGCGCTCTGGACCACTTCGCCTTTGGCCACGAAGAAACCTTCGAGCTGCGCTACTTCCTGTGCGACGCACACTGGCGCTCCACGCTGGACGGCCGACCCGGCCCCGTCTTCTTCTACGCGGGCAACGAGGCGGACGTGACGCTCTACGTCAACCACAGCGGCCTGATGTGGGAGACAGCGCCTGCTGCGGGCGCGCTGCTGCTCTTCGCAGAACACCGCTACTATGGCCAGAGCTCGCCCTTTCCTCCCGAGCAGCTGAAGCTGCTGCCGCACCTCATGCAGTGGCTATCCAGCGAGCAGGCTTTGGCGGACTATGCGTCTCTTTTGTCTGAGGTGAAGGCGTCACTCAACGCTACCGACTCACCAGTCATAGCTTTTGGGGGGTCCTACGGGGGCATGCTCGCCGCGTGGATGCGCATCAAGTACCCGGCATCAGTTGACGGCGCTATTGCAGCCTCAGCTCCAATCTGGGCGTTTGAGGGCTCAACACCACCCCCGGATCAAGGCGGCTTCGCAGCAATCGTGACGCGCGACGCCAGCGAGGCGACGGGCGCGGCGCGGGCGTGTGCGGATAACCTGCGCGCCGCCTGGCGCGCGCTGTTTTCGCTGGCGGAGACGGACGGTGGCTTGGATGCGCTGTCCTCCACCTTTCGGCTCTGCGAAGGCAGCGCTCTGAGCGACGCTGACGACGCCATGCAGCTTGCATACTGGCTCCAATCAGCCTTTGACTACCTGGCAATGGGGGACTTTCCGTACGCGTCAGATTACCTGACAAACGGTGAGGGCATCTTGCCCCCGTGGCCCATGCGCGCAGCCTGCTCTCCTCTGGCAGACCCCTCGCTTCCCGACCGCCCGGCAGATCTGCTGTCTGCTTTGCGCGATGCCGCGTCCGTGTTCTACAACGTGAGCGGCTCGCGCGGCTGTTTCGACCTGGAGAACGTCAACGAGGCCACGCAGCTTGACGACGACTACTGGGGCTACCAGGCGTGTACGGAGATGGTGATGCCCATGAGTCGCGACGGCGTGCGGGACGCCTTTTGGCCTCAACCCTGGGATGGCGATGCGTTTGCGCTGGAGTGCCAGGCGCGCTGGGGCGTCACGCCTCGACCGGGGTGGGCCACCGTGTCCTACGGCGGACGCAAGCTTCACGCAGCCTCCAACATCCTCTTCTCCAACGGCGGGCTAGACCCGTGGCGCGCGACGGGTGTCACGCGTCCGCTGTCGCGCACGCTCATTGCGGTGGACATCCCCGAAGGCGCGCACCATTTGGACCTCATGTTCAGCAGCGCGGACGACCCGCCCAGCGTGCGCGCGGCGCGAGACACTGAGCGACGCGAGATATCGCGATGGCTGCGTGAGGCGTACCGCTTTCAGCCGCCGTTCGGCCCAGGCGGCGGCGACGAGGCTGACGGTGGGGGGCGCCTGCCTCCGCGAGCGTCGCAGCTGTTCCTGGCGGCAGCGGCGGGCGCCTGCGTCAGCGCCTGCGTGGCGGCGGCGGTGCTGCTCTGCGCGGCGCCCCGGTTGGGCGGGCAAGGGGAGGAGGGTGGCGCGTCGCCGCAGCTGCCGCTCAGCACCGGCGGCGCCGGCGCCGGCGAGCGGGACTTGCAGGAGCCGCTGCTGGGCGAGAGCGACCCGTGAGACGCACGCGCGCAGTTGAGCTGTTCATTCACACAAACCATTCGCACAACCCCGGAGGTTCTTGTGGAGATCGACGCACAGATGACCTTGTTTCAGGCCTCACGCCTGGATGTCGCCTCAGGCGGCGGCGATGGCGCCAGTATCCGCCTGCGCGCGCGCCGCCACGATGGCCTGCGCCTCCACCAGCTCCGGTAGCTTCCCATTGCCCGCATTGCGGCCAAAGTTGAGCGTCCGCAGGCTGCTGTTGGCGCGTACCGCAGGCAAGATGACGTCGTGCGCGAACTCGCGGCTGATAATCTCCTTGTATGCCCGTGGAGTACACGTGGAGTACACCAGCTCTTTGAGAGTGCTCGAGAGGGGCAGCGCCTCGAAGATGGGCGCCAGGCAGGCCTCGCCAAGATTGCTGAGCGGCAAAGAGAGCTTTTGCAGCGCGCTGTTGTGCGTGATGAGAGATGCCAGCTGCTCGCCGGCACGTCGAGCGTCGTCCGTGTCGCCCGCACGGTTCCAGCTCAGCCAAAGCTCTCTCAGATTCTGATGGCCCACCAGCGCAGCCAGAAGCTCACCCGCAGCGGCAGGGTCTCCCCACAGCTCAGACCGATGTAGTTTGAGCTTCTGCAGAGAGGAGCTGCGCAGCGCATGGCAGAAGGCGGTGAGGTCAGGGCCCTCTTCAAACAACGCTGAGTTGTTGTGGATGCTCAGTGTCTCCAGACAACCAGACCGCACCAGCCGGATGAGACAGGGCAGTGATGCAGGCCCGAGGTGGCAGCCGAGGAAGGTGACATCGCTCACGCGTGCTTCTGCAACGCCACGCATCAGCGCATCAGCCACGGCGACGTTCTCCAGTAGGAACATAGAAACAGTGAGATCTTTGATCTTTCCGCGGTGAGAGGGCAGAGCCGCAGCAAAGTCCAGAACCTGCTGGTTGTCGTACCAGCCACCGACGTTGAGCTTAAAGATCTGCAGTAGAGCGCACGGCTCCTCGCACCGCAGCAGGGGAAGTGCCTCGGCAGGATCGCAGTACACATAGCAGCGCAACGTGCAGAGGGGCGCAGAGCGGCAAGTGCGAGTGACTTGGTCAGCTTTGAGTCTGAGCCACTCCGGCGCCGTCACAGTGCGCAGGCTCTGGCCATGCGTAGCCACAAACTGTGCCAGGTCCTCAGAGTCGAAGCCCTCAGCGCCGGTCAGGTCCAGCGTGTGCAGGTGTCCGCGCCCTCGCTCGCCCGCCGCAAACAGCAGCGCCCGCGTGAGGCGCGCCACCACGCCGCTGCCGCGTGAGAAGTCCAGCACCAGCCAAAAGCGAGGCTCGTTCAGGAGCGCGCGCAAGCCCCGCGACACCTCGCGCGCGCGCAGGCGAGCGTCCAAGGGCAGGCGCAAAAACACGAGAGCCACGAAGTCCAAAGGCAGCTCGCCAAACCGCGTCTCTTGCGCCAGCGTCAGCACGCCAAACTGCGACAGCATGGAGCCTGCGATACGCGCGAGGAGCGAGGCAGTGGGCAGGTAGGGGAGGGAGAGTGCACTGCACTAACGCAGCGGTCGTAGTACGACCAGTGACGTCACGTGACACAGTAACGCGCGTGCTTCGCTTGCTCTGTGGACCATGGCGCAGCTGGATGGCGGCGTCGCAAAGCCGAAGCTGTCAGGAAAGCTGATGCAGCTGAAGGCACGAGAACGCTATGCTTCAGTTGTGCGCTTGCGCCTCACACTCCGCCTGGTGCCCTCGCAGTTCATGAAGCGCGCAGTGGAGAAAGAGCAGGTGGTGGAGGCTGCGTTGGCTCAGGCACGCGAAAGGCTGGCCCTGAGCCGCCGTCGCCGCGCTCTCTCTCCTCCGCTTGTGTGACTCACTGCGTGCGCCACCTGTTAGGAGGCTGCACAGGAGAGCAGCGCCGCGTGCGAGCAGTGGACGGCTGCGGGCGGGCCGCGTTGTGAGGGCGGCGCTGCCGTCTGCGTCCTGCAGGAAGGGGACCCCCAGCCTGCGGCGCTTCTGGGCCGACTCAGCTTCAACAGCTTCAACCCGCACACGGAGCGCCTTGCAGCAGCCCGAGAGGAGGAGCTGCAGCGCAGAAGAGCGACGCTGCGGGAACGCAGCGAGACCGTCACGGCGCAGGAGATGGCGCTCAGGCTGGCGCCGACGGCCTCCAGCAAGCAAGGCAGGGGCGCGCAGGCGCCGCAAGGAAAGCCTGCCAAGCGCGCAAAGACGAGCAGCGAACCGAGCGGGACAAGCCAAGGCTTCCTAAGGCCGCCAGAGGGCGGAGGAAGTTTCACTTAACACACCAAACGACCAAAGTGAGTGAAGTGAGAGACACGCGCGGCACTCTTGCGTCCAGGCGTCCGTGTGAGCGTTGACACCTTGACAGTCTCTGTTAGGCTTCTGAGCGCAGCACTTTCATAGGTTGGAGCTCAGCCGGCTGGCGATGATGCGCTGCAGCAGGTCCGTGGCTGCGCGTACTTGCACCAGGCTGAGCGGCAGTGCAAGGGCAGGCACAGCGTGTCCGGGAATGCCCAACGCCAAAGCCTCTTCCCGGAGTTCTCCGTATACCAGCACCGCGGTAGCGAGAGCAGGCGCAGGCACGTCGCCGCCGCGGCTGCCGCCGCCTTCCAGTGCCGCAGCCAAGGAGGGTGGCATCCCTCCTGCCATGGTGCTCCTAGGGGAGTCCTCTGCTAACTCTAGAGGAGCGCCCAGGTGCACTACAGGCGGGCCGCGCTCCTCCGGCTGATGCGCGCAGAGGCGTGGGCACAGCCTGCGCCTGCGCGCCGGTTGGTGAGCGGTCGGTCCGTCTCTCGCACAACAAAGCCTTGTTAAGGCTCTCTCTCAAGGGGAGACGCACCTCCGGACTGCGCCTTCAGCTGGGCGAGGCGAGGCGAGGCACCAGACGCGCGCGGCGACCAGCAGCATGCACAGACGGCAGCACGCAACCGGCGAGGGCACTCTTCTGAGCTCTTGCCTCTTCGTTGCCCCCACCGGGCTCCCTTTCCTTCCGATGGCCCCTGGAGGCACAGTTGAGAACGTGAAGAGCCCGTGCGACTGGGAAGATGTTGAGGACATCTACCAAAGCGACGATGCTGTGCCGGAGGGCGCAACTGTTTCTCCCGCCTACCGCGCGCTGTCCCGCAAGATTCAGGGCATCCACCGGTTCCTGGAGGAACGTGCCTCTAGCCTGTACTGCAAGAAGGCGCGGCGCAGCCTCTCCGCCCAGTACAAGGCGCGCTGACGCACCAGTCTTTCACGTCTCTTGCAGCTGATGCGCATCGACCATTCCAAGCCTGGCACCGCGCTGCACACTCGCTTCATGCAGGCCTGCGCCGCGACGAATGGCAAGGGCATCAAGCTTGTTTTTAACGGAAGCTACGCCCACAACATCGAGTTGCTGTGCCGCTACGGCCTCGACCCCAAACGGCGCTCAACTTACGGCGATTGGTTCGCCGTCAACGCGTCCACGAGCGCCAGCTACTGCCGCGGCGGACAGCGGATGCTCGTCTGTGCGGTGAGTCAGGGTCAACTTCATTGTCGTGTTCCTCGCTGACAGCCTCCCATCACTGCAGGTGCTGACTGGCCCAGAGCACGCCCACGCGGCAATCCAGCCAGGCGGCATTATCGTTCTGCAGCGTACAGAGCACCATCTGGTGCGGCAGCGCCCACGCATCTAAGATCTGACGATCTGAGTGTCGCCTTACCAACGTTTGACGCTCTGTTTCGCTGCTGGCAGCCGCTTTTCGTGCTGTCCTTCCAGACGGAGCCGCCGCGGTCCCCGGCGTCGCCGGTCGCATCGCCTACGCCTGCGCCTGTCGCCAAGTCGCCTGTCCAGAAAGACATCGGCTCCCCGCGCGTGGACAACGCAATGTCGTGCTGCTGGAGAGGTCGTCCGAAGGGGCTGGGCAAGGGTGGCGCAAAGCGTCACCGATAGAAGGACCTCTACATGTGAGCGTGTGAGGCATCACACGCTCACGCGCTGCGCCATGCTTGACGCGCCCGGACGCGTAACGAAAAATAGACCGTTTCCTGTTGTGACACGAAACCCCGCTGTGTGTGCGTGATGGGCCTCCTCCCCTCTCTCACCTCGGCTTCACCGTGGGCAGCACCTGCGGCATGCGCCGCCTGGCCTCCGCCATGCGCAGCGAATGGTAGCCCAGGTAGTCAAAGTCGATGGCGCTGTATTTGGCCTGCAGCAGCGCCCACACCGCCCAATACAGGTGGCTTGCCAGTGCGTACACGTTCGCCTCCACCACCAGCGCGTCCAGCGCCTCCTGGCTGAGGCTCGCACAGCGGGCACCTTCCTGGGCAGCTTCCAGGTAGGCGGCCAGGAAGGTGCGCTGCTGCTGGTCGCTGGGATAGCGGCTGTAGTCGCACTCGAAGCCCGCCCACTCATTGAAGTGGTTGCCCAGGTCGAAGCCCCGCGCGTTGTAGCAGCCGTACTCGAAATCTATGAGGTGCAGCTCGCTGTCAGGAGGAGGTGGGAGGGGAGCGAGCCGCGTGAGCGCTCTGCTGCGTGCGGAGAGTGCGCAAGAAAAACGCGAGCAAGGCCCGGGCGCGCCTGTCTTCCTCGTGCTCTCGCGCCCACAGGATGTTGGGCGCCAGTAGATCGTTGTGGCAGTAGACCACGGGCGAGCGGGTGGCCTCGCAGGCCGCCTGCACCTGGTCGACGTCAGCGGCGAGCTGGTCCAGGTCAACCTGACGACAGGAGCGAGCGTCTCAGCCCCGGAATATTCTCCTCGCGTGCCTTGCGTGCTCACGCACCGCTTCCAGGCGAGCCTGCCGCTCCGGGTCGCTCAGCCTCAACGAACAAGCGCTCTCCAGCCAACTCCTCACCAGCGCCCACAGCTGCGGCGTGGCCTCCTCCTGCACGCGCACGCGGTGGAAGGCGTGCAGCAGGCGAGCGATGCGGGGCGACAGAGTCGGCGAAGCCAGCTCTTCGGGCGCCAGCGGCCGCGCGTCCATCCAAGCCTCTACGCGACCGTTGCTGAACGTCGCCAACACTTGAGCGCCGAAGCCAGCAGCGTTCAGCTCCAGCAGCACCTGGCGCGAGGAGAGAGCGAGAGCGTGAGCGGCAGAAGCGGGCACGCTGGAGCATCGAGCGTGTGCAGTGTGGCTGCTTGCGCGCCTTGATCTCGCGCGTGCGGTTGATCAGCATCTCCGTGTTGTCGCCAAACACGCGCACCACCACTGGCTGAAGGGGCGCAGGCGGAACCACCTGCGTGGCGCGGGCAAGGCGTGAGAACGGGCGGCGGCGGCTCATGGGCGTCAGCATGCGTGCTCAGCGCGCCTTCAGCAGGCTGTTGGTGATGCCTCCGGAGATGACGCTCACGACCACGTCAGCGGCTGGAAGGGCCGCCCACCCGGGAAGCAAGTCAGCGCAGAGCCTTCGAGCGTCGTCCTCCGTCTCGGCCCTCCCAGCCCTCAACACGGACTCCGCATGCGGCACCGCACGGCACGCCATGCCCACCCTGACAACAGACAGTCTAAGGAGACAGATGTGTCAGTCTTCGCTGACTCGCTGTTGTACGGGAGCAGCCACAGTACGTGTGTGATGAGCGAACATGTTCGACGAAGCGAGAGCGAGACGGACGGCGCCGTTGTATCAGGTCATCTATCACCGCACAGTCCTTCTCCGCCCTACTGTGCAGCCTCCTCTCTTTGTCCCCCTAGCGGCGCCGCAGCCGCTGGCGTGGCCACCTAAGCACGCGCACCGCCACGCGTTAGCGCCATGCGCAAGCTGAGCAGCGCATCATCGTGACGCACTCTAAATCCGAAGATTCGGGGCACGTATTCAGCCGTAGGCTTTGCAGGCTTGAGAGAGCCATACGTCATGAGGAAGAGGTGTGGGAAGGTTGTCCCGAAAAAGGCGCCGTCAATGTGCATCTGGTACTTGCTCCGTGGAAAATACAGGTCCTCGCATTTGGGGCAGAAGATCTTCACCGTACTCACCGCGTGCAAGTCGCTGGGCCCCGCAGCCAGGCAGGGCTGGCCGTTGCAGAGCACTCGCGGGCAGCGGCCAAACTCAACGCTCTTGTACTTTTCCAGCATGGCGGCCAGGCCGCGCACGGTGAGGATAAATCGCGCGTGGATCAGGCCATACAACTGCTCAGCCGCGCACTCCACAACCTCATGCTGCTCCTCTGACAGCCCGTCGTCGTTGTGCGCGTCCTCGTCCAAGATCAGGTCCAGCGCATAGTCATAGTACCCGTGAGGCACCTAGCGTGGGCAGCGGGACAAGCAATAGATATTCAGAGCGTAGCCGAGCGCGAAGCAAGCTCACAAGCCGCCGGGGAGCAGCAGCGGAGCATAGAGCAGGCACACGGGTGTGTGGGCGGAGTGTTGGCAGGGTGAAGCGCGGTGTTGTGCGGGGCGCACGGCGAGGCATTGCCCTAATGGCGCGCGGACGAGTGAGCGCGCCTGTGCACTCAGGCCGGACAGGTTGAAGTCGTCTCGTATGTATTCGGTGTCCACTGCGCAGAAGAACTCGTTGCCCTTGAGCGCGCAGAACCAGGCGATCCTGGAGGCGGGAAGGCGCAAGCGGAACGGCGTTCAGCTAGAAGGCAGCGCCCGGAAGCGCCAGAGAAACGCGCCAGCTCTGCTCGTCAAACGAGTCGCTGTCGCTGCCCGTATCCGTCTCCTCCTCATCGCTCTCCTGCTCCTCGTAGGTGGCGGCCACCGCCGCCGGGCGGCGCCTCTCGGCCATGCGACTCTGCTTTTTGCCACACGCAACCACAGCACTCCGACAGGCACACGGCAGCGGGCTAGCGAAGGGAGCGCGTTTATCTGCTTCGTCAAATATCGTCCGCAACGAGTCAAATATTGTGTCACACTCTAGTCAGTGCCTCTCTCCGCGCGTCTAGTGATGTACGCGGTGGCGGGGCCACTGCCACTCTCTACGCCGCGCGCTGGGAGGAGGTGCTGGTCGCGTCAAGCGAGTGAGCAACGCACGCGCTGCTTATCCGCCGCTCGCCCCTCCGACCTCGCCTGCTCGCACGCGCTCAAAGAGTGGGCCAGCGTCTGCGCGTCCCTGGAAGCTGGCGAGACCAGGTGCGCACACACGCGTTGCCCGCAAAGCCTCAGCGTTGACAGTGGGCACACCACACCCAGCGTCCTCCTTCGCAAGGGCGGCAAGGCAGAAAAAGGTTTCAAGCTCCACGCGCGCCGCTTCGCCTTCTACGGAACCGCGTTCCACGACGCGGCTGCGGTGCGTGAGCGTGAAAGTGCACTCCACTGGACAAAGCCTGACTGCGCCCTGTCCAGTACTTGCAGCCCGCGCAGGCTGCTGCGCACGGCGGCGCTCAGGGCTGCGTGCCAGGGGAAGACGCGCGGCTGTCGCTGGTGGGCGAGGTGACGGGAGCATGGGAGACTGGTGAACCAGACGTGCTAGCTCTGTTGTCGGCCTTTCACCCCTGGAGCGAGGAGCTGCTCAAGACGAGGCTCAACTGGCGGCCCCATGACAAGCTCACCGTGCTGGAGGTGCGCGCCTGGCGGCTGGAAAACGAAGAGACGTTAGCGGGTGCACCCGACCACGGAGGCTGCAAGTCCTGGATACACCTCCCTGCGCAGCTCAGGGGCCGCGCCACGCCAATCATGGACGAACAGGCGTGGCAAGCCAGACAGGCGGCCACAAGGGAAGCCTTAGCACATCTCGCCGCCCAAGGCGCGCTGTCCGCCATCCCGCTGCCGGACGACGCGTGACCGCCGCGTGAGACTTGCAAGGCGAGTGCAATGCGGTGAGTTAGTGTGTGACACGTCAGCGCCTTGTGCAGCCGGTGTTCTCACTCCACGGTAGAAAGAATGCTCTTGCCGCTCTTGTCCTCAATCACCTCGAACCCGACGCCCCTGAGTTGCGGCGCAACCTTGCTGGTACCGTCCAGGTCGCCGCGGTTCATGAGCATATCCAGCGCGGCATCCGAGATTACGCCGCTCTGCGGCAAACTGTCGTCACCAGCCGCCTCCCCCTTGAGCAGCTCCACCAGCTCGTGTGCAGACAGGCTGGCCCCCTTGCTGTTGGTCTCCCGCACCTCCTGGAAGTTGCCCTGCGTGATGACCAGACGCTCCAACATGAGCTTGCTGTTGGCACGCTTCAGCATCTTGCCTTCCACGCTGTGAGCGGTGGCCAGTCGGTACACGTGTACGGGACGCGTTTGGCCGATGCGGTGCACTCGGTCCATGGCCTGCATGTCCTGGTGAGGGTTCCAGTCGCTGTCGTAGATGATCACCGTGTCGGCGGCTGTGAGGTTCAGGCCCAGCCCGCCCGCGCGGGTGGAGAGGAGGAAGACGAACGAGTCGGTGGTGACGTCGTTGAACTCGGTGATCTGGTCACGCCGCTCCTGCCAGTGCACGCTGCCGTCGATGCGGCAGCAGTTGAGACCTTTCTCATCGCAGTAGTGCGCAATCAGGTCCAGCATGCGCGTCATCTGGCTGAAAATGAGCACCTTGTGCCCCCGCGCGCGCAGGCGGGTCAACAGGCGGTCCAGCAGCCGCATTTTGCCGCAGTCAGCCACCAGCTCGTCAGCGCTAGGGAAGTGGATGCTGCCGTCCAGCCCGCCGGTGATGAGGTCCGGGTGGTTGCAGTTCTTGCGGAGCTGCATGAGCACGTTGTTGAGCTGCCCGGCCGGGCAGGAGGCGCCGCCGTCGGAGGCGATCTTCTTGAGGAGCTCGTCGCACGTCTTGTCCACCAGCGCGCTGTTGAAGGCCACCTGCGGCTTGGCCATGTCTGCCCACAAGAGGATCTCCTTCTTGCGCGGCAGGTTGTGCTCCACGTCCGACTTGAGGCGGCGAAGCAGGAACGGGCGCAGGATGGCGTGTAGCTTGGTGACCACCTTGTTGCGGTGCTCCTCGTCCGCGATGCGCTTGGCGTGCTCGTCGTCGCCGGCCGCGTTGTTGCCCACGATGCCGGTGAAGTCAAACCACGACTGGAACTGGTCCAGGCTGCTGAACACGTCGGGCAGCAGGAAGTGCAGCAGGCTCCACAGCTCCGGCAGGCTGTTCTGCAGAGGCGTGCCGGACAGGAGCAGCTTGTTGCTGGTGGGGATCGCCTTGAGCTCGCGCAGCAGCTTGCAGTCAAAGTTCTTGAGCCGGTGGCCCTCGTCTACCACAATGTACTTGAAGTGGTGCCGCGCCAGGAACTTGCGGTCAGCCATGACGATCTCGTAGCTCGTCACGATCACGGGGAAGTCCTCCGGGCAGGGGTTGCCCATCTTGAAGCGCTCCGCGCGCATCTGAGTGCGCTCCAGACGGTTGCCGTGGTAGAGGCAAACCGGGAAGGATGGGCACCAACGCTGGAACTCGGACACCCAGTTGGGCAGAGTGGACAGCGGGCCAACAACCAGGTAGGGTCCCATCACACCTTTGCTGCGCAGATGGGACAGGAAGCCGATGGTCTGCACGGTCTTACCCAGGCCCATCTGGTCAGCCAGAATGCCGTTCAGACCGTTCTGGTAGAGCGAGATGATCCACTTGACGCCCTTGAGCTGCGCAGGAGCGCGATGGCGGCGCGTTGTGAGCAAAGGGAAGGTGTATGTGGTGTGCGAGACGTTTGTGCACGTGCCTGGTAGGAGCGCATCTCTCCGCCCGTCATGAGGGGCAACATGTCGCGTGTGGGGCTCTTGGAGGCGTCCGACTTTGCCTTTTTGGAGCTGGCACCCGCCCTGCCGGCGCTCGCCCGCCGCTTGTCGCCGACGCCGCCCTCGCCCTCGTCCCCGCCCTCCTCCACCTCGCCCTGCGCGCAGCGGGCGTGAGAAGCTCAGCGGCGGCGCACAGACCAGGCAAGGTGGTCGCACGCACCTCTGCCAACGTGTCCATCTGCTCAGTCAGGAACTTGCTGTACAGTGTGGTTTGGTCCAACAACTGGTCCAGCTGCTTAAAGCGCCCGTCGTCCAGCACAGCCTCCGTGGGGGCCTGCGCGCCAGCGCGTGGCGCGTCAGGGCGACAGGCGGGAGCGGGAAGGACATGCAAGGGCTTGGGAGCCTTGCGTCCCGAAGCGCCGCGCAGGCTGCAGGTCTGCTCCCGCGCAGCGGCTGAGCGCGGCGGCGCAGCGGGTCACAGCGGCTGGTGCGTGACGATCATGGCTGTCCGTGCGCGATATAGACGGGCGGGAACACCACCCCAGGGGTCTGCGAGCGTCTTTCCGGCACGCCAAGCGGCTCTGCGGCCGCGTGGGCGAGAGTTACGCACCGCTGCGACAGCCTCCTCGCGGGCGCGCTCCTCCGCCAGCCGACACTCCTCAGCCTTCAGCCCGTCGTCAACCAGCAGCAACTCCTCCTCCTCCACAGCGTTGGCCTGAGGGCGCAAACGACAGCGCGCGTGAGCCTCGCCAAGACAAGAGGAAAGAGACGCCGTTCGCCCGAGAGCTGAGAAGCGGAGGCGGAGGCGGAAGCAGGAGATGCCGCTCGCCCTGTGCCTTTCCGCCACGTAGATGCCACGCACCAGGTCTACTTGGCTCGGCGTCTCCTGCATCAGACGCGCAGAGGCCACGGCGGTGGGTGAGGCGGAGGCGCCGCCAGCCAGCTGTGCGCGGTGGGGAGCGTGAGAAGGCACAAGGGACGGCACCACAACCGCAGCGTGTGAAGGGACGCGCACCTTGTCCGAGCTGGCGCGCCCGCTGCTGCGCTTCATGCCGACAGCGCTTCAACCAGTCGCCAGGCGGACCGCACTGTGCCTCCTGTTCGGCTTGTTCCGTACATAGGCGGGTTGAACAACACCACCGCAGAAACCAGAAAGTCGAACAGCAACTCTACGCCCTTGCCGTTCTCTGAAGCGCCTGTGCTTGCCTGTGCCTCTGGCTTGCCTCCGTGCCTAGCATTACTGTGCTGCACAATGGCTGCGCCTAGCCTAGACGCTGCGCTGGACGACCTGCACGCTACAACGCAGGTGGAGCTTGCCGCCACCGCTGCGCTGCGCAACGCTTTGCTTCTGGAACGCAGCGCGCGTGTGCTCGCCGAAGAGCGCTGCGCGGCGGCAAAGGCAGAGAAGCTCGCCGTGCACGCTCGCCTTGCGGACGCGGAAGCTGCGGTTGACATGCTGGCAGAACAGGTGGAGGCGCTGCTAGAGCAGGCTGGGCCGCGACGCGAGCAGGAGCAGCAGCGAGCCCACCCGCCCGCAAACTCTCAGCACGATGAGCCCCCCGCCGCGCTCGTGACACGCCTCCGCGCCGCTCTGGCCGAGAACGAGGCGTTGCTGGCACAGACGCGCGGCTGACGGTTCGGTTTCGCGTGGTCGTTTCAAGTGCTCAATTTGCAGTTGGAGCGCTCCGCGCCCCTCTTTCCCGCTCCGTTGCGCCTTCACGGCTCCTTGGGCGCAGCGCCACGCTCCCGGCGCACGCAGCGCCACTCCCCGCCAGAGGCCGCGTCCAGAGTGGGCTGCAGCGTTGCGCCTGAGGGTGGGATGAGGAACGCTACCGTGCGCAGCGGCGCCGCGGACAGCTGCGCCGGCTCCGGAGACTGGTGCTCCAGGAAAGCGAACGGGTCCTGCTCCGCAAAGCTGTCTGGCTGCAGGGCGCGCCACACGGAGTATCGCGGCGGAGGAGCGGCGACGACGGCTGCAGCGGCATCCTGTGCGTCGCTCGCCGCCACCACATCCATGGGGGCGTCACCGCTCGCGCCGCTGTGGCATGGCTCATGCTTGTGCTCCGCGCCGCGCGCGCCCCGGCGGCGACGCTTGGGCGCGCGCACCGAGCGAGCGTGTGCAGCTTCACCGCCGCTCTCTTCGGCCTCAGCCGCCGCCACAGCCACCAATGCAGCGGATGCAGACGCTGGAGCGGGCTGCTGCTGCTGCTGCACCAGGCGCTCCTGGGCGAGTAGAACGCGGGGCAGTTTCTCCGTCAGTCACGCTATGCCTCTCTGCAACCATGCTTTACGTACCACTGCGCGCTGCAGCGCCAGCAACATCTCGCTGGAGGCTGCGCGTGAGGCCTCATCTTGGGTGCGGTTGGCCGTGACTGCAGGTGGTGAATGGGATTCAGCAGTCAGAACAGAGCGTGCGTTTGGGGTCGCTTGCGTGCGCTTTGTGACGTACGGTTGTCCAGGGCTGTGGCGAAGTGGGCGAGGGAGGCGTGCATGTGGGCACAATGGGATTCGATGGCGTCCAGGCACTGCATGAAGTGGCCCGAGTTGAGGGAGGCGAAGGCGGACATGGCAGCCGCGGCCGCAGCCGCCGCCGCGGTGCCGCCTAAGCCAGCCTGCGAGCCGGCGGCGCGCGGGGGAGGAGGAACGGGCGCGGAGGAGCCGCCGGCGCGGCCAGACGGCTTGAGCACCAGAGGCTGGGCCAGGCAAAGAGCTCCGTCAGACGCCGCACGCCTCGTGGCACGCGCGCAGCACGCGCCTGGGATGCGTACGCAGCGTGGTACCCCTCCCGCGTCGCCGCCGGCGGCGGCGCATTGCGCTGTGAGGGGAGAGAGCTCAGCGAGGGCTACTTCGCATCACAAGCCAGCCGGCCCACCGCGCCGCAGGCCAGCCGCGGGCGCGCACCCAGTCCACAGAGTGGCGGCCGTCCGGCACGGCGCGGTCCTCCCAGCTTGGCGCCTGGGGCGCCAGCGACGGCTGAGAGATCTGGCTTTGGCTGGGAGCTGGGAATGCGCTCTCCCGCGTCAGCTGTTGGCTCCACGTGCTCAGCGCCGCGCCGCCACCGCTGGGCGTAGACAGCTGCGACGGCGCGGTGAAGCGGCTTGGCGCTGTGAAGCGGGCGAGGAGTGAGTGCCTGCAGAATGGTCGGAAGGCGAGCTCCGCGCTGCGCCCAAGCGCTGCACGCACGCACGCGCCGCGCACCGGAGGGTGGAGCCATGCCGGCCGGCCGCGCGCCGGAGCGTGTGGCGTATGCGGTGGCTCCCAGACCCGTGCCAGGCGCAGCGGTGCCCCAACGAACCACTTGCTGCCCTGCCGAGTCCACCAGCTGCGACTCTGCAGCCTGCGACTCTGGCGCGTAGCCGCGAGACGCCCAGCCGGACCCGCCGTACATGGCGAGCGACGATGCCAACACGCGGAGGGCGGAGGGCGAGACCGTGTGAGGATTATCCACCGTTCCACTTACTCTGTTCGTCACCACGCGCTGCCAAGGCTGCAGCCCTACCCGATACAGGCTCACGCGGTGACGGATGCGCTCAGGGCCGTCGAAACTTTGGCATCGCACCAAAGGACCAAACGCGCTCTCTTTCTCTCCTCCGTCTCCTACTCTACCGGCTGTCTTCTACGCGCGCATCATGGCCTCCATGCTGTCTCAGTTCGGCGCGCTGACGCTGGCGCCAGAGACGCAGTTCGGCGAGCTGCCTTGGGACTTTGTGGCTCTCTTCCTGCTGTGCCTTCCCGTGCGCGCACGCCTGCGCGCGCGCGAGGTGTCGCGGGGCTGGCGCGCGCTCCTGAACGAGCCTCGCTTCTGGCTGGTGCTGAACTTCTCACGTGGCAGCGGCGTGGTGACGCGCGTGTCTCCGAGGCTGCTGTTTGCGTCGGGCGAGCGAGGGCGCGGACACGTGCACACGCTAGACCTGACTGGCACTGAGGGCTTATCAGCTCAGCGGCTGACACAGTTCGCTGCTGCACATGGCGACAGCCTGCGCACCGTGAAGGTGCAGGAGTCACGTCCACTCAGCGCTGACCAAGTCACTCGTTTCTGCCGCTCTGCGCCCCTCTGCACGCTGCGCTGCTTCGTTCGCTGCTATCCTGCCGAGGCACTGCCCCTGTTGCGGTGCGAGGCGCCGTGCGCTCTACTGCACATCTTCAAGCTCTGCGTCCATGGCTTCAACATCAACGCGCAGGCGGTGCTTGACTTGGCTGCGGCTCTGCCCTCTCACCGCGGGAAAATTAAAGAGCTCACTGTGTATCAGACCACTGTGTATCAGACCCCACTGCGGGACGGTGCCGTGGTGGATGGCCTGATGCGCGGCATCGCAGAAGCCGGCGTGAGCAACCTCGCTATTGTGGGCTGCTACCTCACGCCTGCATCGCTGCCCGGCCTCACCTGGCTGCTACAGGCTGGATGCCTGGAGAGACTGGACATCGACAACTTGTACAATGCGTTGTTTGAGGAGGGCCCTGACCTCACCGCCTTTTGCGATGCACTGCGCAGCTCCACACTGCAGATGCTTGAACTGGAAAGTTGTCAGCTGTGGCGAGACCCTGCCGCTGCGGGTGAGCTATTGGCCGCGCTGGTGGGCCATCAGACGCTGCGAGAGCTTTCTCTGGGCTATAACCTTGTGACTCACACGCCCTATTACAACAGCCCACCCGACGACACTCGACGCGCCGCCGGCGAGCAGCTGGCATCTCTCATCACGCACAGCAGTGCGCTGCAGAAGTTCGATTTGACTGAGAACCATTTTGGCGAGGTTGGAATGGCGCCCATCTTCGAGGCGCTGCCCGGCTCCAGCACTCTCAAAGAGCTGCTCGTCAAGTATGAGTTTCTCAGCCGCGAGTTTGCGCGCGACGTGATCCTGCCTGCGGTGCGCGCGAACACCAGCCTGCGCACGCTCCACTTCAAGATGTTTGATATGAGCCCAACAAGAACGGTTCTCTCCGAGCTGGCGGAGGCTCAGGCCATCGTGGCGGCGCGAACCCGGCGGCGCGCGGTGGCCTGATGCCACTGCCATCCGCCGCCGCGTGATGCGGACAAGTCGCTGAACGAAGGATCCAAGCGCGGCTTCTTCAGCCGTTGGTCGAATCTAGAGGAGCGCAGAGTCCCCGGAAAGTACGCAGCAGGTCGCAGACTTCGCTTACGTCGCCTGCATTGGTGCTTTTCACGATACGGGCCGTCAAACCTTTGGCATCGCACCACACGCCTCTCTTTCCTCTCCTATCCTACGCTACGGCTGTTCTCCACACGCGCATCATGGAGCCCATGCTGTCGCAGTTCGGCGCGCTGACGCTGGCGCAAGAGACGCAGTTCGGCGAGCTGCCTTGGGAAATCCTGGCTCTCATCCTGCTGTGCCTTCCCGTGCGCGCACGCCTGCGCGCGCGCGAGGTGTCGCGGGGCTGGCGCGCGCTCCTGAACGAGCCTCGCTTCTGGCTGGTGCTGGACTTCTCACGTGGCAGCGGCGTGGTGACGTGCGTGTCTCGGAGGCTGGTGTTTGCGGCGGGCGAGCGAGGGCGCGGACACGTGCACACGCTGGACCTGACTGGCGTGGGGGGCTTTTACTCTGAGGACTTGATAGAGTTTGTGGCTGCACATGGCCAGAGCCTGCGCTCTGTGATGGCGTCGGAGTTGCGTCTACTCTGTGCTGACGAGGTGTCTCGCCTCTGCCGCTCTGCACCCCTCTGCACGTTGCACTGCTCTGTGTACTACACTGCTGCCGAGGCACTTCCCCTGCTGCGGTGCGAGGCACCGTGCGCTCTACTGCACATCTTCAAGCTCTGGGTTGCTCGCTTTGACAACAACCAGCAGGCGGTTCTGGACTTTGCTGCGGCTCTGCCTTCTCACAGCGGGAAGATCAAAGAGCTCATTGTTCATGGACCCCGCCTGGGGAACGTCGCCGTGGCTGATGCGCTGATGCGCAGTATTGCAGAAGCCGGCGTAAGCAACATGAGCTTCGCCGCTGGCTGGCAACTCGCGCCTGCATCGATGCGCGACCTTACCCGGCTGCTGCAGGCTGGTTGCCTGGAGACACTGGTCATCTTTAACGACGGGGAGGCGTTGTTTGAGTTGGGCCCTGATCTCACCGCCTTCTGCCACGCGCTGTGCAGCTCCACTCTGCAGAATCTCGTACTGGGTCAGGTTGAGCTGTGGCGATACCCTGACGCTGCTGATGAGCTCCTGTTCTCGCTTCTGGGCCACCCGACGCTGCGAGAGCTTTCTTTGCACTTCGACGGTGTGGCCACGAACTACTCTCAGCGTGCCGCCGGCGAGCGGTTAGCATCGCTCATCAGGCATAGCAGCGCGCTGCGAAAGCTTGACTTGTCTGGGAACCAATTTCGCAATGCCTGCCTGGCGCCCATCTTCGAGGCGCTATCCCGCCGCTCCAGCACTCTCAAAGAGCTGCGCTTCGATCATGAGAGTATCAGACGCAAGTTCGCGCGCGACGTGATCCTGCCTGTGGTGCGCGCAAACAGCAGCTTGCGGGCACTCAGCTTTGGCATCGATGGCGATTGCAATGGTCTCGAGCCGTTCCCGGAGCTGAAGGAGGCTCAGGCCATCGTGGCGGCGCGAACCCAGCGGCACGCACCCTGATGCCACTGTCATTCGCCGCCGCGGACAAGTTAAGTGCTGAACCAAGGATCCAGCGGTTTCTTCGGCTGCTGGTCGAGGAGCGCAGCATTCCCGACGAATGCGCAGAAGGTCGCAGTCACAATGTACGTCGCATGCAGTGGTGCTTTTCACAGTGTTGTTTGCTAGATGGTCCGTTAGTTGCCGTGCACTTCCCGCGTTCGCTGGTTAAAAGAACCCGCCTCCGCGTCCAAAGAAGCCTCGCATGTCCCCCGGCGCCGCCGCCTGGGTGGGCCATCCGCCGGCGCCGCGCCGGCCGGCAGAGGGCGGCGCGCCCAGAAGGCCCCACCCGGTTGCATAGCCCGGCACCTCATCTGTACTCTCGCTCGTCTGGGTCTCCACCCGCCCGTCCGCATGACGCACGGTGCGCGTGGTGCGCGTGGTGCGCACGCCGTTCACAACCACGGTGCTGGTGCTGGTGCTGATGCTCCCGCGCGCCGCTGGATGCTGCTGCTGCTGGTGCGCCTGGCGCTGTGCGTCCCACGGGTGGACCGCCTGTGGCGCCGTGGTGGCGCCCGCGAAGGAGCCGAAGAACGGCGGCGGCGCGAAGAAGTCCGCATGGGGAGAAGGGAAGCTGGCGCGGTGCGCCGAGAAGAGGTCCTCCGCCCCACCCCCTCCGAAAAAGGCGCTGAACACGGCGAACGGGTCCATGAACGCAGCGGCAGCCTCGCGACGACGCTGCTGCGACGCGAAAGAAGCGCCGCCCGAGGGCGCTTCCCTTCCGCCGCCGCCGCCCTCCTCGCGCCGCAGCTCCCAGTCGTACGTCCGCCGACGCTCCGAGTCGCTCAGCGTCTCGAACGCCTCAGCCACGCGCACGAAGCGCAGCTCAGCCTCCTCGCGCGCGGCGCCCAGGTTCTTGTCCTGAGAGGCGCTGCGCTGTCAGCAACGTGAAGGCCCACAAGGAGCGTGCCCGCGCAACGCCACACATGACACAGCCCTGCGCACCGGGTGCCAGCGCATCGCCTCCTTGCGGTACGCCTGTGCGACGGCGGAGACGGCTCAGGCGTGTGCGTGCATCGCAGCACAGCGCAGCGCAGCGCAGAGCAGCGTACCCGCCGAATCTCCTCTGCTGTGGCGGTGGGCGGCACGCCCTGCCTCGTGCGCGCGTCAAAGCTGCTCAGGTGAGGCATGTAAGGCGACGCAGCGCACGCACCAGCACGTCATACAGGCTGTTCCGCCCGGACAGGTCCGCCATGGAGACGGCAGCGGGGCACACAGCCCCGGAGAGGAGCGCAGCGCTTGTCGAGGACGTGCTTGCGGCCAGGCGGCCCCGCATCGGGAGAGAACCGGACATAGATTGACAGGTGGCCCCGCATCGCAGCACTGGCGCTCTCTTCTCCTCGACTACCGGCTCATCACACGCGCGCATCTCTAGCGTCCATGCTGTCGCAGTTCGGCGCGCTCACGCTGGCGCAAGAGCCGCAGTTTGGCGAGCTGCCTTTGGACTTCGTGGCTCTTGTCCTGATGCGCCTGCCGGTGGACGCTCGCTTGCGCGCGAGAGAGGTGTCGCGGGGCTGGCGCGCGCTCCTGA
>Ga0208951_1000327_pt1 | contig 21644 bp, 22 predicted proteins | sample GreLakmeMI27MSRF_FD_187702 | JGI IMG/M metagenome (GOLD analysis project Ga0208951, IMG submission 187702) | Freshwater lentic microbial communities from great Laurentian Lakes, MI, USA - Great Lakes metaG MI27MSRF (SPAdes) | ecosystem: Environmental > Aquatic > Freshwater > Lake | place: Great...
CACGGAATGGACGCAAGCTCGAGAATGGGCTGGCGATATTGATCGCGCTGCATTCCCGCCGCTGGTAATTAAAGATTTCAATATGTCCACCGTAAGCCCGGGAAGTTAATCTTTTAAAAAGGTTTTCCGAACTTATCCAGCAATCGAATCAAGTTAGTTTCATTCCGTTCTTGGTTTCCGGTACGCCATAAGCCTTGCTCTTGAGTATCTGGAATGAAATTAAGTGGACGTACACCGGGAACTCTCCGTACGTTCACGCCAATTCTTCGCGCTTGGAAATACCACCAAAGATCATCAGTATGGAATGAGAGTTCGGCATAAAGATCTTCATCAAGAGCTTCTGGGTGTAAAAGCTCTTTTGTAAATAGCGTTCCAGCACCCGAAGTTGCAAACATTTCAGCTTCTGGACCATTTGATTGGCTCCATTGTTTCTCCCATTGCGCAAAAGTTTGGATATTTCCATTTTTCTCAATGGTCACATGATGTGCCCGACTAGCAATTACGGAATTTGGATAAAGGTTATGTTGAATCATAATTTTTAAAGTTAAATCTGGATCGATTATTAAGTCATCGTCAATCACAATGACTGGAAGGTCCGTGCGATTAAGAGTTGGAATTAGTTTCTTCCCGGGTCCGATATCCGAAACTTCAAATATCTTAATTCCAGCAACTTCTAAGTGATTTCGGAGAGATTGTGGAAGTTGACTAATCTCAGATTTAGCAATGTTTAAATGAATCTCTTTTGGTGGCAAAGTTTGATTTGTTATTGACGGAATGAGCTCTGGTAAAGATGCAAAGCGAGCTGGGAAACTGGTTAGTGAGAGTATGTACTTCCAACTCTTGTTCCCTCCCAAATCAGGGAGTGCTAATAGATTAAGTAATTGAAGCGAATCTTCAGTTTGATGTAGTTGGGCCGAAATCGCTTTTAAATTACGTCGGTTTTCAGTTAATTTAGAGCCAATTGCTCGATTGCCGCGAATTAAATAAAGAGTGGCCGCGAAAATAAGTACGAGTAGCGCTAACTTTAAGTAAGACATAGGTTAAACCTTATCCTCGAAGGTGGCCGTGCTCGTTGCAACCACGCAAAGCCATCAAATTGTCAGATGGCCAAACCGAAATTGTGGTGATACTGCATGGCGAAATATCGATATGGAAAATGCTCTCTGGGCGGGCGCCAATAATTGCCGCTACCGCAGTTTTGATGATTCCATTGTGAGTTACTACAACAATTTTCTTTCCTGGATTTTCGGTAGCAACCTGATCAATTCCTTCCAAAGCTCGAGCAGTGACTTCATCATAGGACTCACCCTCGGGCGGGATATAAGAAGTAGCAGCGAGCCAATGCTTATATTCATCTGGGTATTCTGCTGACACTTCAGCGACGGACATGCCATCCCATTTTCCAAAAGATTGTTCAATCCAAATATCTTGAGTAATCACTTCCAATTTTGTACTTGCCGAAATTCTGGCTGCAGTTTCTTGGGTACGACGTAGCGGTGAAGAAAATAAGAAATCTGGTTTCAACTTAACAATTTCGTTAGCAACTGCTTCAGCCTGAGAAATACCAATATCGGTTAGCTCTGGATTTAACGGACCACTCCCAGAAAATTTTCGCGCTGGCGTTAAAATAGTCTCACCATGTCGGATTAAATAAATTGTGGTTGGCTCTTCGCCACTTATTAAACGCTCCATTAAGAAATTTTGTTGAATTGGCTCTCTTGCAGAGCTTGGCGCACCATCTAAAACATCATTAAGGATGCGGTCGGCATGTGAATTCTCTTCGCGGGGGATCCAAGTGAAAGTGATCAACTCACGTGGATGAATATCACGCGCTTGAAAAGCTAACTTCTTCATATCTGGATGCTTGATCTGCCAACGCCCCGACATTTGTTCAACCACGAGCTTGCTATCCATCCGAACTTCAATCTCAGCTGTTGCGTCTATTTCATGTGCTGCCGTTAGTCCAGCTATTAAACCGCGATATTCAGCAACATTATTAGAAGCTACTCCAATAGTTTCGGCTACTTCTTTTAGCGTCTTTCCATTCTCATAAACCACTGCACCGAAAGCTGCTGGGCCAGGATTGCCACGGGATCCACCATCAGCGGTAATTGTTAATTTTCTAGCCATTTAAAACCCTTTTGGTCGCACCAAAATTCGGCGACATTCTTCGCATCGAACAATTTCATCTGCAGCCGTTTCCTTAATTTTGCTCAATTCAACCGCATTTATCGATAAGTGGCAGCCATCGCATTTGCCTTCAATTAATCTAGCTGCACCAATTCCATCGCCGGTTTTCTTAATTTTTTCGTAGAGTTCAACTACCTCTGTTGAAATTTTTACGGCAATATCAGCGCGTTGGTTATTAGCACTTAATACTGCTTCTGCAATATCAGTTAACTCCTTGGTTTTTTGAGCATCTAACTCTGCCATCTTTAACTTAAATTGATCACGCTCTGCACTTAGAGATTTAATTCGATCATCAATTCCATCTACTCGCACCATAACTTCAAGTTCAATCTCTTCAAGTTCGCTTCTTCGTTTATTTAGTGACGCAAGTTCATGTTGCATCTGTTCTAACTCTTTTGGCGAAGCAGTACCGGAAGCCATTCGCTTCTCATCTTTTTCAATTCGAGTGACAACTTGTTCTACATCAATCTCGGATTTGCTTAATTCGTGCTTGATATCAGCTTTTTCAGTTTCGGCAGCGATTATTAAATCGCGGGTTGAGTTATGAGAAATAGTGAGAATTTCTAAGGCTTGAATGACTGAAAGTGTTTTTTCTTTATGCGCTAATTGGGTAAGCGAAGTATCTAAAGTTTGTAACGTAATTACACGCTCTTGTTCTTCGGGTGAGGATTTCATAACTTGGCACTCCCCTCGAAGGCTAAATAATTTGGAGTTGTATTTCAGTTCTTGTGGGCGCTGAGGGGATCGAACCCCCGACATCCTCGGTGTAAACGAGGCGCTCTACCGCTGAGCTAAGCACCCGGGCTACCGATTTTCTGGCAGCTTGGTTGACGAAGTCTACAGGGTCGCCAAAGCGGTTTTGTACTCGTTGATATCGCGAGCAGCGCTAATCGCGTTAATGACTTGCCATTTAACTACGCCTGATTTATCAATTATGAATGTGCCGCGCAGTGCGCAACCACGAGCTTCGTCAAATACACCATATTTTTTAGCAACTTCACCATGCGGCCAGAAATCACTCAGCACCGAAAATTGATAAGCCTCACGCTCGGCAAAAACTTTTTGAGTGAATGGTGAATCACAAGATATTGCGAGGAGTTCAACGCCATCATTTTGGAAAGCGCTAAGGTCGTCGCGCAGTGCACAAAGTTCGCCAGTACAAGTTCCAGTAAATGAGAATGGATAAAAAGTAATTACTACATTCTTTTTTCCACGAAATTTGGAAAGTGAAACAACCTCGCCATGTTGATTCTTCAATTCAAAGTCGGGAGCGAGAGCACCTATTGTTAGTGTCATTTTATTCCTAACTATTTTTTAGTGGATTTTCTAGCAACAAGTTTGGTCGCGGTCCAATCGGATGAAATCTGAAACGATGACGTAACGCTTAAACCGGCAATTGGCGCAGCATCTTGAATATCACTTGGTTCGACATGGCCATCACGACCAGCTTTTGGTGTAACTAGCCAAAATGATCCACTCTCCGAAAGGTAAGTTAATCCATCTACAAGTTCATCTATCAGATCGCCATCATCTTCTCGCCACCAGAGAATCACAGCATCGACTACTTCGTTAATTTCACCAGAGAGAACTTCATTACCTGAAATCTTAATTATTGAGTTGCGAACACTTTCATCGCAATCGCTGCCGTAGCCAGATTCTAAAATTAGATGGCCACTTACAATTCCCATTCGGGTGGCCACTAAATCGGGCCCCACAGGGGTGCTCACTCAGACCTGCCTCTCCGTACGCATCTAGTGGTAAGTGAAATCGTTCGAACAGGGAGAAGTCCACCCAAACTCGAGCGTTTGCGCAAGTCCCCCGCCTGTGACCGATATTTCAGCGCTGCGATGTGACTCTTGAGCCCGTAACGGGAAAGATAGCCCTGTGCGCGATTTGAATGAATTACCGAACAACGCAATCGATGCCCTAATCGACACCAACCCCGAAGAGACAGCTGAATGGCATCAATCTTTTGATGCGCTAGTTAAACATGCCGGTCCAACTAGGGCCCGCTATTTAATGCTCTCACTATTGCAACATGCACATCAACAAGAATTGCATCTACCTGCACTTAGATTAACCGATTACATAAACACAATTCCGCCAGAGCGCGAGCCAACATTTCCGGGCGATGAAGCAATTGAACGTCGTATCCGCACATACATTCGATGGAACGCTGCGCTTCTAGTACATCGTGCACAACGCCCTGGTATCGGTGTTGGCGGACACATCTCATCTTTCGCATCTTCAGCCGCGCTTTACGAAGTTGGCTTCAACCATTTCTTCCGCGGCAAAGATCATGCCGGTGGCGGCGATCAAATTTATTATCAAGGCCACGCCAGTCCTGGTATGTATTCACGCGCATTCTTAGAGGGCAGATTTACCGAAAATCAACTAGATGGCTTCCGCCAAGAACTTTCACATCCGGGTGGCGGACTTTCTTCTTATCCGCATCCACGTTTGATGCCAGATTTTTGGGAGTTTCCCACTGTTTCAATGGGGCTTGGTCCGATCAATGCGGTTTACCAGGCGCGCTTCAATCGTTACTTACATGGTCGCGGAATCAAAGACACAAGTGACCAACACGTATGGGCATTTTTAGGTGATGGTGAAACTGATGAACCGGAGAGCGTTGCAGCGCTAACTTTAGCGGCGCGCGAAAAATTAGATAATTTAACATTTGTAATTAATTGCAACTTACAACGTCTAGATGGTCCGGTTCGAGGCAATGGCAAAATTATTCAAGAGCTAGAAGCTTTATATATTGGCGCTGGTTGGAATGTTATTAAAGTTATTTGGGGACGCGAATGGGATCCGCTATTTGCCGGTGATCGTGAAGGCGCACTTGTTGATTTAATGAATATAACTCCAGATGGCGATTTCCAAACATTTAAAGCTGAAGGTGGCGCTTATGTAAAAGAAAATTTCTTTGGCAGAGATCCGAGAACTGCTGCAATGGTTGCTAATTGGACGCCCGAACAAGTCTGGAACTTAAAGCGCGGCGGCCATGATTATCGAAAGCTTTACGCTGCATATAAGGCCGCTACTGAACATAAAGATCGGCCAACTGTAATTCTCGCAAAAACTATTAAAGGCTGGACTCTTGGTTCTAACTTTGAAGGGCGTAACTCAACCCATCAAATGAAGAAAATGACCATGGAAAACATTATTGAATTCCGCGATCGCCTTGAAATTCCAATTACAGATGACAAGCTCGATAAATATTTGCCACCATATTTCCATCCAGGCGTAGATTCACCAGAATATAAGTACATGATGGAACGTCGAAATGCGCTCGGCGGTTCGATGCCTAAACGCAGATCAATTTCTAAACCGTTAACACAACCCGCGGATTCAGCTTATGAAGTCGCAAAGCGTGGCTCTGGCCATCAAGAAATCGCCACCACGATGGCATTCGTTCGATTGCTCAAAGATTTAATTAAAGATGAGGGACTTGGTTCGCGATTTGTGCCAATCATTCCTGACGAAGCTCGCACTTTCGGAATGGATTCACTTTTTCCTTCACTGAAAATTTACTCACCTCATGGTCAGATGTACACATCGGTGGACCGAGAATTAATGCTTTCTTATAAAGAATCAACTAGCGGCGTAATTTTGCACGAAGGAATTAACGAAGCTGGATCAGTTGCCTCTTTCACTGCAGTGGGAACTTCATACGCAACTCATGATGAACCAATGATTCCGATTTACATTTTCTACTCAATGTTTGGTTTCCAGAGAACTGGTGATGCATTTTGGGCTGCAGCCGATCAAATGACACGTGGCTTTGTGATGGGTGCAACTGCGGGCAGAACTACACTAAACGGTGAAGGTCTCCAACATGAAGATGGTCACTCGCACTTATTAGCATCCACAAATCCTGCCGTAGTTTCTTATGATCCAGCATTTGCTTTTGAAATTGGCCAAATAATTAAAGATGGACTTCGTCGGATGTATGGCCCAAATAGTGAGAACATTTTTTACTATTTAACAATGTATAACGAGCCTTACCTGCAACCTGCCGAACCTGAAAACCTCGATGTTAAAGGCCTATTAAAGGGTATTTATTTATACTCAGAATCTCGTGGTCGAAAGAAGCGACAAGCCAACATTATGGCTTCTGGCGTCGCAGTTAATTCCGCAATGAAAGCACAAAAGTTATTAAAAGATGACTGGGCCGTTAACGCAAATGTATGGTCGGTAACTTCTTGGAATGAATTGCGTCGTGATGGTTTAGAAGTTGATCGCCATAATTTATTGCACCCAAATAATTTGAAAACTGCGTTTATTACCGACCGAATGAAGTCAGTGAACGGTCCAGTCCTTGCAGTCAGTGATTTCATGCGCGCAGTTCAAGATCAGATTTTGCCATGGGTGCCACAACGATTTGATTCACTCGGCACAGATGGCTTTGGCCTCTCCGATACTCGTGGCGCGCTCCGTCGACATTTTAAAGTCGATGCTGAATCAATTGTGGTTGGCGTACTTTCGCAATTAGTTCGAGAAAAGAAGATTAATAAGAAAGTTATTCAAGCGGCAATCGATAAATATAAACTAGACGATGTTTCTGCAGCAGATCCTGGAAACACTGAAGGATCCGGCTGAGTTAAGCCTTGCCGGCAGCAGCGAAGAAAGTTACTGCCGCCAACATTAGGGCTGGAATCACTAACATCAAAGGCAACCCGATTAGGTGGATAGTCCAGGCAAGTAAAACTCGAACTGCAAAATTCAATATCTGATTTAGGGCACCAATTTCGGCAACAATTACGCCACTTGGGCGATCGCTTCTACGGCCAGCGATCGCTAAGAAAAGCGGACCTAAAAATGAAATTCCAACACCACCAACTAGAAAAGCGAAAACTACGATTGCAAAACCCAATAATTGATGGTTTTTGGATACCAAATAACCGGTGTACATGAAAATCGAAAAAGTTAAACCCCCAACAAGTGGAAAAATCCTAATTAACCGCTGCTCTGACCAACGTTTAGAGAGCGGCCCAAATGAAATTCTTCCAAAAATCATGCCGCCCATAAAAAAGATATATGGCAGCACCGCTAGCGATGCGTTTACGCCAATTTCTTCACGAGCAAAAATTGAACCCCAGTCGCCGAGCATGGTTTCTAAAGTTTGCGAACAAAGCACTGCGATGCTGATGAACCAATCAATTTTGAAGGATTTCGCCATATCTTTAAGCGTTACTACTCCATCCGAATCTGTGATTTCCCTACCTTGTAATAGGACATTTCGCAGTAAATAAATTACAAAGATCGTCACAATAAAATCTACAGTTACTAAAGTATCTACGTGCCAAGTGATTGGAATCGTCCGCGCAACTAGCGATGCAACGATTGCGCTACCGAGCGCACCCGCGGTCCAGAATCCATGCATAAATGGGATTATGGTTTGGCCACTATCTTTTTGACGATGGAAAGCTTGTGCATTAATGGCAATGTGATAGCTGGACCATGATGCACCACAGATCAAATTCAAGATTAAATAAATAACAGGATTGTGTAGATGAACCATTATTGCAAGCGTTCCATACATGGTGAAGGTCGAAACAAGTAATACCGACTTTACGCCGATCCGATGCACGATGTGTCCCATAGTTAAGAGGCTTACTAGCGCGCCGATTGAGCCAGAACTTAATATTATTCCGAAAGTACCGTTGCTAACCCCTAAATTATATTTAATATCTGGCATACGCGGGGCAAGTGTCATAACGCCAAAACCAAATAAACCAAACATTGCTGCTAAGGCTTGCTTTTCGGCACGGCCCATTTCTTTAGTATGTTTTATCAAAATAACGCACTTGCTAGCGCACTACGCGCTTTAATTAAAATAGGGTCCATTGGGTCAACGAGTGAAAACAATGCAAGTAAATGATCTTTAGCGCGCTTCTTATCGTCACTATCTGAATTTTGAATTGACTTGATTAAACGATTAAAGCCACTTTCATAATTTCCGCCGGCAACTTCAACATCGGCAGCCTGAATTTGTACTTCTAGATTGGTTGGATCTGCAGCAGCACTTGCCAGAATGGTTGCGCTATCCAAATTAGAAATTCGAACCATCAATTCGCATTGAGCTAGTCCAATTTGAGCTAACTTCTCAACCGGTTTCCGAGAAAGCCATTTCTTGTAAGAAAGCGCAGCTAGCGCGTAATCGCCTTTTTCTAGAGCCGCCATTGCTTCTAGCTCTTCTGGCTCCATCACTGGTTCAGCTGGTTCATTAGTTGCCAAAGTGCCGTTAATTTTTAAACCTTTTTCAGCAGCTAACTCCAATACTTTATTTAATACTGCTCGAAGTTGTGGCTCTGGATGTGGTGCATCAAAAAGTGGCACGCCTTGCTCTTGAATTAACGCAATTCCAAATGGCAACGCTTGAACTTGAAGTGCATTTGCCATCTCTGGATATTTATCAAGATTTACACTGCCCAATCTCCAACTGCCGCCATCGTCGATAGCCAATTTATTAAGTATTTCTAAGACTTGAACTGACTCCGGCATCCGCGCTGACCAGGCTAAAAGAACTACTGGGGTTGAGTTTGAAACGCTTACAAAATCTCTTACTAATTTTCTGGGAGTAACTTCGATCGCTACGCCTGGTTGAGTTGGAGTTGGAGTTGAATTTGGAGCTGGTTTTTTTAGAGAACTTAGATCGAAAGCTCTACCAAAATTTTGTGACAAATTAGGGGTACTCACCTACTAATCCTATTTCAATTTTTTGAACGACGATAATTTAAATGGCTCTGTATTGCATCTAAAACGGCACTTGCGCCAGATTCATTCTCCATGGAGCCAATTAATACTGGTGGTTTCCAATTTGGGTCTTTTGCTGATAACGCAAGTGAGCGTTCCACCTCTCTGGCAACCTCTTCTGCACCACCACGATCTTCCTTATTTATTAAATAAACATCACCTATCTCCATAACACCTGCTTTTGCAGCTTGGATGCCATCGCCCATTCCGGGGGCTAAAACCACCATCACAGTATCGGCATGACGCATCACTTCAATTTCGCTCTGCCCAACACCTACTGTTTCGATAATTACATTGTCAAAGCCAGCAACTGCCAAAATATAAACAACAGAATCTGTTGCGTTCGATAATCCACCAAGTGCACCACGTGTTGCCAACGATCTTATAAAAACTTTTTTATCTGAAAAATGATGTGTCAATCTAATTCGATCACCGAGTAGTGCACCACCGGTAATTGCAGATGATGGATCAATTGCGACTATTGCAACCGATTCTCCATTCTTACGGATTAAATTAATTAGAGCATTCGTGGTTGTAGATTTTCCAACGCCAGGGCTGCCAGTTATTCCGATAATTGGCGGTGACTTCGCGGGTTCTCCCAATAATGGTTTTAGTTCTGAAACCACCAATTCAAAATCTTCCACAAGCGATGCAGCTTTAGCGATAATTCGTTGATTACCAATTCGAATATCGGCAGCGAAATTTGCGATGGATTTAAGCGCACTTTCTCGTGTCGCTGGTTTGTCTGGGCTGGCCATACCTGACACGATACGACATGTGAACCAATCAAGTGCGCATCTGGATGGCATCCCCGGGCTTGTCGGAATCGATCATGTTGGAATTGCGGTCGAAAATCTGGATTCAGCAATTGAGTTCTATGCCACACATTTTGGCGCAGTACTTACGCATCGCGAAACCAATAGCAAACAACTAGTCGAAGAGGCGATGATTCAAATTGGCAATTCGACCATTCAACTTTTAGCCGCAACCGACCCTGCATCTACAATCGCTAAATTCATCGCAAAAAGTGGCGTTGGAATCCAACAACTCGCTTACCGTGTTACAGATATTTCAGCTGCAGTTGCAGCGGCTCGAGCCCTTGGAATAAGAGTTTTATATGAAGATGAACAAATTGGAACTGCTGGAGCAAAAATAAATTTTTTACACCCAAAAGATTGTGGCGGAGTTTTAATCGAATTAGTTGAACCGGTTAAGAAGTAATCAACTTTTAACGCTCACGCCAGAATCCATTCGGTACGGCAAAATCAAATTCATATAATCTGCAGTTGCAAAATCTAATCCAACATCTTTCCCAGCTTTCTCACCCAAATACCATCGGTGTTCCAAAACTTCATGAAAAATTTGGGCATTTTCAACTCGGCCTTTTAAGTTTTCTGGAACTTGGCTAATAACTTTTTCAAAAACTTCAGTTAACCATCGCTTGATGGTCTCTTCTCGTGGCGGCCTTGGCTTTTCTTCGCGCGATCTAAATCGATCGTAAGATGCGAGTAAGCGTTTGGCTTGCAACTCTTCAGTTTCTAAACCAATTAATTCTCGTAACCGTTGTTTGTGATAGCCCGGTGCTACTAACTTTGGTTGAAAATTTAAAGCTTGTTTTTCACCATCGAGGGAAATTTCAACTTCTTCCACAGCGAACCCTAAATCTTGGAGCGAGCGCATCGCTCGCTCTACTGCATGTCGATCACTTGGATCTAATACTTGTGGCTCCTTTAGCAATTTCCAGAGCCGGTGGTAGCGGCGGATTACAGCTTCGCTCGCCCGAATTGGGTCCATGCCTGCATGAAGCACGCCAGCAATCGCTAAATCCTCTAACTCGGCAGCGACATTAAATCGCGCAATCTCTAAATCATGTTCGCGTTGGCCGTTGCTTAAAGATTTTTGGAATTCACCAGTTTCAGCATCCACTAAATACGCGGCATAACCGTCAGCATCGCGGCGAAATAACGTATTGGAGAGCGAGCAATCTCCCCACCAAAAACCTAATAGGTGGAGCCGAACTAGTAAGAGCGCCAAAGCGTTTGCCATATTTACAATCTCGGAGTCGGATAAGTTGGTGCTAAGAATTACCCGATACGGAAGTGAATACGGTAAAAATCTTGTAACTAAAGTGCAGGGAAGTTCCTCGCCACTTTTATCCAATCTGCCTTCAACCACCGCAATAGGTCCCACAGATGGTGCATTTCGTTTTATCAACTCGCGCAAAATTGAATATTCACGATTTGCAAACTCTTCTACAGTTTCCTTAACTGCATAAATTTCACTATCGGGATCGTTGCTAGATCTAACAAGTCGAACGATATGGCGGGATATGCCTCTTTGATTTGTTAGCGTCGGATCCTCGGGCCACTCTTCTAACGGCGTAGACCAAGGCAGTGATGCGAGCGCGCCGATCTCATCGCCCAACCCTGTGATTCGCAATCCCGATTTAGCCGTTGCCATAGCCGTATTCTCTCTGATAATTGTGAACGGCGCGTTACATTAAAGGGTAGTTACGGCGTTAACTGAAAATCCACCATTTAGAATAGCGCTATGGCGATCTTAAGAAAGAAAGTAGCAAAAACTATCCCAACTTCAAATTTTGGTATTAGCGGTGAGCCAATAAATAGAAATCATCCCTTCTATTTTGGATTTGTTGCAGCCGCTGGCGCAATTACAGCTTTAACCATGATGCGAGCGCTCGCCTCGGCTAGCCAAGTTTTCGTACTAATCATAATTTCACTTTTTTTTGCCATGGGATTAAACCCTGCTGTGGCCGCGATTCAAAGTAAAGGTCTCTCTAGAAAACAGGCTGTGGTCGCAATAATTTTTGGCTTACTCTTATTCATTGCGATTTTTATCGTTATTGTAATTCCACCTTTAATAAAACAAGTTAACTCATTTATAAGCGGTGCCCCACAACTAGTTGATTCACTCCGCCAAAATGCCGGCATTGCAAAATTTAATGATCAATTTGGATTGATCGATACGCTCGATAATAAATTGCAAGAGTGGATTAAGAATGGAAAATTAGCTACATCCGCATTTGGTGGTGTTCTTGGAGTCGGTAAGACCGTGATTTCGGGAACGCTCTCCGCGCTAACCATTATCGTTTTGACGCTTTATTTCATTGCTTCGTTGCCGAGCGTAACGGAGATGGCTTATCGGTTAGTGCCAGCATCTCGTCGTGAACGAGTTACAAGATTAAGTGATGCAATCATCAAAAGAGTTGGCGCATTCGTGGGCAGCCAAGTGATCGTCGCAATTCTTGCCGGAATATTTGTTTTGGTATTGGCGCTGATTCTTACTCTGCCATATTCAGCTGCACTCGCCATGATTGTGCTCTTCTGTGGATTAATTCCGCTAGTTGGTCACTTCCTAGGGATTTCAATAGTCACAATTGTTGCGTTATCGCAATCCCCTAAAACCGCAATAATCGCTTTTCTTGGTTATGTAATTTATGTCCAAATTGAGAATTATGTAATCACCCCAAGAATTATGAAGAAATCGCTCGCGATTCCTGGGCTTGTCACAATCGTGGCTGCGCTATTAGGAACTTCACTTCTAGGATTAGTCGGTGGAATTTTAGCGGTGCCGATTGCTGCGGCAATTTTATTAATTCTTGATGAAGTTGTTTATCCAAAGGCTGCTAAATCTTAAATTTCTAACGGTAGTGGTAACGCAGCGGGGTTGATAATTTTTAATATCTCGGTTAGCGCGATGTAAACAAACGGTTCCCCAACCCAGAGATGTTTAGCGCCATCAATTCCAAGAACTTTTGCTTGTGGAATTAGGGAGAATTTACTCCTAGCTTCATCTGGTTTTAAAAATTCATCGAACTCTGGCACCAGTGCAATAACTGGCCGGCCATCTTTTGCCCAAAAAGTTAATTCGATTTCACTAGTTCGTCGAAGTGGTGGGCTGAGCAAAATTAATCCTTTGATTCGTAGATCTTTTGCATATGACAAAGCTAATTCAGTTCCAAAGGACCAACCAATCACCCACAAATTTTCTAAATTCAATTCCGTAAATGCATATTCAACCGCGGCTTCAACATCGTATTTTTCACTCTCGCCATTTCCAAATTCACCATCACTTCTACCAGCTTCACTTTCCGTACCTCTAGTGTTAAATCGAAGTACTGCGATATCTGCCAATGCCGGTAACCGATTCGCAGCTTTCTTAAAAATATGGCTATCCATCATGCCGCCATGGGTTGGTAGCGGGTGTAAACAAAGGAGCGTAGCTACTGCCGGCTTTAACGGAGTTGCCACTTCTCCAATTAAATTCAATCCATCGAGAGTATGAATCGTGATTTTTTGCCGATTTGCTGGCAAAACAGTACTCGGACGGATTAACTCAGACACCAAATCAGTTTACTCTGTCGCCATGGCAAAAATAGAAACCTTCGCAAGTCTTGATCCTGCTACTGGAATTGAAGTGGGTCGATACCCAAATACCTCAATTTCAGAAGTATTTAAAATCGTAGCCGATGCAAAGAGCGCAGCTAAATCATGGGAAACGCTTGGATTTGCAAAACGAAAAAAAATTCTTTTAAAGTGGGCAGCGTTATTAACTAAGGAAATTGATGTCGGAGCTTTGTTAATTAAATCTGAAACTGGAAAACCAATCGGTGATGCGCGTTTGGAATTAACGCTAGCTATTTCGCAGATTGCGTGGGCAGCCAAGAGCGCTGGTCGAATTCTTGCTACCCAATCTCGCCCTGCTGGAATTCTCATGTTTAATATGTCGGCAAAAGTAGAGCGCTCACCTTATGGCGTGGTTGGCGTAATTGGACCTTGGAACTACCCAGCATTTACACCAATGGGGTCGATTGCATATGCGTTAGCTGCGGGCAACACCGTGGTATTTAAACCAAGTGAGTACACACCCGGAGTTGGAACTTGGCTAAGTAAAACTTTTGACAAAGTTGCACCTTTTGCTGCAATTTTCGCCACGGTTACCGGGTTACCAGAAACCGGTAAAGCGCTTACCGAGAGTGCGGTTGATAAAATTTCATTTACTGGATCTACTAAAACCGCAAAAATAGTTGGCCAGAGTTGTGCGGCTCGGATGATCCCAGTTGTTCTTGAATGCGGCGGCAAAGACGCAGTCTTGGTAGATCGCGATGCCGATTTGGCGCTGGCTGCTGAAAATACGCTTTGGTCCGCCATGTCTAACGCGGGACAATCTTGTATTGGCGCAGAACGAGTTTATGTACATAGCGAGGTCGCCAATAAATTTATTGAAATTATCACCACAATGGCTAAGCAATTAAAAACTGGCGTTACCGAAGGCGATAGTTATGGGCCTGCAACCAGGCCAGCTCAATTAAAAGTTATCTCCGCACATATTAAAGATGCAGCAGATCAAGGGGCCACTTTCATTTTAGGTAGCCCGAACTCAGTCCATGAGAGATATGTAGATCCCGTCATCATGTGCGATGTGCCGGAAAATTCAACTGCAGTAACTGATGAGACTTTTGGTCCAACGTTAGTGATTAATCGAGTTGAAAATATGTCTGTAGCGATCCAGCTAGCTAACGCCACTCGCTATGGCTTAGGAGCATCGGTCTGGTCGAAACGAAGCGGTGAGAAAATTGCGAGCCAATTGCAATGCGGTATGGTCTCGATCAATTCAGTCTTTTTATTTGCAGCGATTGCATCGGTCCCATTTGGCGGCATTAAAGATAGTGGGATTGGTCGAATCCATGGCGCCGAAGGACTTCTTGAATTTGCTTACGCGCGAACTATTGTGCGACCAATCTTTAAAATTCCAATTGTTTTCACAACATTTAAGCGAAGTGAATTCGCAGATAAATTCATCATGAAACTTGTAAAGGTTTTACACGGCCAAAGAAAGATTTAATTAATATCTAGGAGCGTTTCTAGTTCGTTCCGTTTTTGGTTTGCGATCATCGCGTTTGTCCCAACATGCAGTGTGCCAATGTCTACGGCTTTCAACATCATGCTCTATCCAGGCAACTGTGTGAGGAGTTGCCATCGGAATTATTTGATCACATCCAGGACACCGATAAGGTTTGGTGGAACCCGAGCCAGTAATCCGGCGCACCCGATAAATTCCTTCATCATGTTCTTCGATAGTTTCATGAGAAGCAGCCACTTCGCGTTCGGCAGGCTTTGGGCCGCGACGTTTCGGGTGATTTCGGCGTGGGCTCATGAGCATTAGAATAGCGAAATGCCGCACCCGTTAGTAATTGATGTTTCGAATTTAACGAAAACTTATGGTGGTAAAACTGCAGTTAACGGGATAGATCTACAAGTCCATAAGGGCGAAGTATTCGCACTGTTAGGCCCAAATGGTGCCGGCAAAACAACGACAGTCGAAATTTTAGAAGGTTATCGAGAGCGCGATAGTGGGAAAGTATCGGTACTTGGCTTTGATCCTAATGCAAAAGTAAGTAAATCAGCAGAGCGCGCATGGCGCGATCAAATTGGCATTGTTCTACAAACTACAATGGATTCACTTGATTTAACGGTTCGCGAAACCCTAACTCACTTCGCAAAATATTATTCAAATCCTAAAGATTCAAACGCAGTTATTGAATCAGTCGGTTTGACTGAAAAAGTAGATGAAAAAGTTCGAACCCTATCTGGTGGCCAACGTCGCAGGTTAGATGTTGCTCTCGGAATAATTGGCAGACCTGAGTTGCTTTTCTTAGATGAGCCAACAACTGGTTTCGATCCTGAAGCTCGACGTGCATTTTGGGAATTAATCCGAAACCTTCGCGATGAGGGAACTTCAATTTTATTAACTACCCACTATTTAGATGAGGCTGAAGCGTTAGCCGATCGGGTGGCCGTTATTAATAATGGCCAGATTCTAGAAGTAGCAACCCCGAAAACGCTCGGTGGCCGACAGAATTCTAAAGTTGAGATTTCTTGGATTGAAAATGGCGAACCCCGATCTAGATTTAGTGATACCCCGACTGCAACGGTTCAAGAATTAGCGGCGCGATTAGGCGGAGAAATAGCTGGGTTAACGGTTACTCGCCCAACTTTGGAAGATATTTATCTCAAAATGATTGGTGAAAATTCATGAAGCAAATTTCCACTATTCAATTGGGATTAGCTAGAGGTGCGCTTGAAATAAAACAATTTAATCGACAACGTGAATCGGTAGTTTTTACAATCTTATTTCCGGTAATTTTACTATTTATTTTCGGTTCGGTTTTCAACGACAGTATTGCTCCAGGTGTAACTTTCAGCCAATATTTTGTGGCAGGAATGATTGCTTCTGGCTTAGTAAATTCCGGATTCCAACAAATTGCAATTTCAATTCCAATGGAGCGAGATTTAGGAACGCTAAAGCGATTACGCGGTACGCCAATGCCAGCTACTGCATATTTCATCGGCAAAGGAATTCAAGTTCTTTACTCAATGTTCTTGCAATTAGTACTTTTACTTTTCTTTGGCACAATTTTCTTTGGGCTTGAACTTCCAACCCAGCCAATTAAGTGGCTTACTTTTACTTGGTTAATTATCTTGGGAACTGCCTCTTCAACTCTTCTTGGAATTGCATTTTCAGTTGTGCCAAAATCTGGCAGAGGCGCTTCTGCAGTAGTTTCACCAGTTGTAATCGTGCTCCAATTCTTTAGTGGAGTTTTCTTTATCTTCACTACCTTGCCATCATGGATGCAACATTTTGCAGCGATATTTCCACTCAAATGGTTAACCCAAGGAATGCGTTCAGTCTTCTTGCCCGATAGTTTCGCCACTCAAGAAGCTGCTAAATCTTGGGAAATAAATAAAATTGCCATTATTTTGATCGCTTGGTTAATTGCTGGAGTTTTCATCTCGCTCAAAACTTTTAAGTGGACGAAGGAATGAAACAGCGCTTAACTCTTCTACTTTCGGTGGTGCTAATTCTTGGATTTGGCACACCTTTGGCTAGCGACGCATCCTTAAAACCAGCTGCAAAAGCGAGTGCTAAACCAATCCCATCGCCAACTCCAAAATGGCCACCAGTTGGATTTGTTGCTAAAGATGGGGTGTATGCAAAAATTCCAACCGGAAAAGAATTGATTGGCGTGCTCTCCGCTAAAACCACGCTAGCTTCTGACGTAAAACTTTGTAAGAAATATGCTTGTGGTGCTGTAATAGTTGCCGCCGAAAAAGCTTGCCAATGGTGGGAAATTCAGTCAGTTGTTTATGGACCCACATCTGATGTCGATACGGCTACCGTCCGATATGGCTCGACCAAAACCATTGCAAAATCAACTTATTCACAAGAGCAAAAAACTATTCTTTTGATTAGCAAGGAACCACTGATTTCGGGGGTTTACATCAGCGGAATTAGGCTTATGTGCCAACGTGGCGCATCCATAATTCCATATCCATCAAATAGTTACGCACCAGATTCGGCACGAATAAAGAATTAGCGATTAGCTCCAGGAACCCAGAGTTCATCGCCATGTATTTTATTTTCATGGCGCGCTAATACGAATAATAAATCTGAAAGTCGGTTCAAATACTTTGCGGTTAATGGATTTACCCCAGTACCAAACCCATGGATAGCATGCCAAGTACATCGTTCGGCTCTACGAGTAATAGTTCTAGCCACATGCAAATGTGAGGATGCGGGAGTTCCGGAAGGTAAAACAAAAGAACGGAGCGGTTCTAATTCAGCATTATATTTATCAATCTGCTCTTCTAAATAAGAAATCTGGCTTTCTAAAACTCGGAGGGGTTCGTGGGCTGGCGCATCAATAACTGGGGTACAAAGGTCAGCACCAACATCAAATAAATCGTTTTGGATACGTACCAATAGTTTGCGCACATCACTATTTAAGGTTTCAACAGTTAGGACAACACCGATGTAAGAATTTGCTTCATCGACCGTTGCATAAGCTTCTAATCGAGGATCGTTTTTTGACGTGCGGCTCATATCGCCTAACGAAGTTGTGCCATCATCACCAGTTTTTGTATATATCCGCGTCAAATGAACCATAGTATGAGCCTAATAGAGCCATTACGATGTAGCCAATTAGAAGCGCCGATTGATTAATTTGGGGAGGCCCGCCATGCTCGATCGCTTCAAAGTCGTCGGCGGCGCTTCTCTAAAGGGCGAAGTTTCGGTAACTGGTGCAAAGAACTCAGTTTTGAAATTAATGGCGGCATCGCTACTGGCCGTAGGCAAAACCACGATTAGAAATGTTCCAAAAATTGCTGATGTTGAAATTATGTCTGAGTTGTTATCGCGATTAGGTTGCAAAGTAGTACATGATGAAAAAAATAGTTTAATCACAATCGAAGTTCCAGAAAAACTAGGACACCGTGCTGATTATGATTTAGTGCGAAAAATGCGCGCATCCATAAATGTTTTGGGGCCGTTAGTTGCGCGCCTTGGTGAAGCAGAAGTTGCGCTGCCTGGTGGCGACGCAATCGGATCGCGCGGCTTGGATTTTCATTTGAAGGGACTTGCTGAACTTGGCGCAACCGCGCATAACGAGCATGGCTATGTAATTGCGGAAGCTCCTTTCGGATTAATTGGCGCAGATATCACGCTAGATTTTCCTAGCGTAGGTGCAACCGAAAATATTATGACTGCTGCGGTATTAGCTAAAGGTAAAACTACTTTAGATAATGCTGCTCGCGAACCCGATATCGTCGATCTTGGGAATTTTTTAATTGCGATGGGCGCTGATATTTCTGGTCTTGGAACACCGAAAATTTTAATAACTGGAGTTAAAACCCTTTTACCAACTGATCACACCACTTTGCCAGATCGCGTTGTCACTGGAACCTGGGCATTTGCAGCCGCAATAACGCAAGGTGATATCACCATTCATAATTGCCGACCTAGTGATTTAGAAGTTCCGCTAGATAAATTAGTTTTAGCTGGTGCGGTAATTACTACGACAAAAGATGGCATTCGGGTAAAAATGGATCATCGGCCAAAAGCAATTGATGTTGCAACCCTTCCCTACCCAGGTTTTCCAACTGATCTCCAACCCATGATTATTACGCTGAATTCAATCGCAGATGGCGATGCGATCGTGACTGAGAATGTATTTGAAGGGCGTTTTATGTTCGTAAATGAACTAACTCGGTTAGGTGCGAAAATTCGGGTCGATGGGCATCACGCGGCCATCTCTGGAATTCCACAATTATCTTCAGCACCGGTAGTTGCAACCGATATTCGTGCGGGTGCGGGCTTAGTTTTAGCTGGCTTAGTTTCTGACGGAATTACATTTGTTGAAGGCGGATTCCACATTGATCGTGGTTATCCGAATTTTGCTAAACAGTTGGAGCTACTTGGAGCAGATGTTACAAGAGTTGATTAATTTAATTAATCGGTACTTTCACCAAGGATAGAAACTCGATCCTTAGCCACAGATAAAAATCCTCCGTGCACGTTAAATTCGGAAACAGTTCCATCAACACCTTTAATTGAAACAAATCCATCTACAAGTACACCGAGAAGCGGAGTGTGGCCAGGAAGAATGCCTAGATCTCCATCGAGAGTTCGCGCCGAAACCGACGTGGCTTCTCCCGACCAGACCCGTTTCTCTGGCGAAACAAATTCTACTCTTAATGAACTCATATCTAGTTCTTAGCCAACTCTGCAGCTCGACGCTCAACATCATCTAGGCCACCGCACATAAAGAATGCTTGCTCAGGCACATGGTCATAGTCACCATTTGCGAGCGCATCAAATGCGGAAATCGTTTCAGTAAGTGGCACAAATGAACCATCGAGGCCAGTAAATACTTTAGCAACGAAAGTATTTTGTGAAAGGAAGCGTTGGATACGACGAGCGCGACCAACCAGGATTCGATCTTCTTCGGAGAGTTCGTCGATACCAAGAATTGCGATGATGTCTTGTAAATCCTTGTAACGCTGCAAAATTTGCTTGATTCGGTTTGCAACGCGGAAGTGATTATCACCAATGTAACGGGGATCGAGAATTCGAGAAGTTGAATCGAGTGGATCTACCGCTGGATAGATACCCAATTCTGAAATTGGACGAGATAACACAGTAGTAGCATCCAAGTGCGTAAAAGTAGTGTGTGGCGCTGGATCTGTGATGTCATCGGCAGGTACATAAATCGCCTGCATCGAAGTAATCGAGTGTCCGCGAGTAGATGTAATACGCTCTTGTAATACACCCATTTCATCAGCAAGGGTTGGTTGGTAACCCACAGCAGATGGCATACGTCCTAGAAGTGTTGATACTTCAGAACCAGCTTGGGTGAATCGGAAAATATTGTCGATGAAGAGCAAAACGTCTTGTTTCTGCACATCTCGGAAATATTCCGCCATTGTTAGAGCTGAGAGCGCAACCCGCAAACGAGTTCCAGGTGGCTCATCCATCTGACCGAAAACTAATGCGGTCTTATTAATAACGCCGGTCTCGGTCATTTCCAAGAACAAGTCGTTGCCTTCACGAGTACGTTCGCCAACGCCGGCGAATACTGATACGCCGCCGAAGTTTTCGGCTACTCGGTAAATCATTTCTTGGATAAGCACGGTCTTACCTACACCTGCACCGCCGAATAATCCGATCTTTCCGCCTTTTACATATGGTGTTAGAAGATCGATAACTTTAATTCCAGTTTCAAACATCTCAGTCTTTGATTCAAGTTGATCAAATGCTGGCGCAGTACGGTGGATTGGCCAACGTTCTTTTATATCGAGCGATGATGTTGGAACGTCTAGCGACTCACCTAACGCATTAAATACATGTCCTTTAGTTACGTCGCCTACTGGAACTGAGATCGCACTTCCAGTGTCGCGTACTTCAACCCCACGGACCATGCCGTCAGTTGGTTGCATCGAGATCGCACGGACTAAGTTATCGCCAATATGTTGCGCGACTTCTAGCGTAAGTTTTCTAGTATTACCGCTTAACGTGACATCGATTTCGAGCGCGTTGTAGATAGATGGCATTGAATCTGCTGGAAATTCAATATCAACTACCGGTCCAATTACGCGCGCTACGCGTCCAGTGCCAGTTTTAGTATTTACGGACATCATTCGCTCCCTGAGTTACTTGAAGACAACGCATCTGCGCCGCCCACGATTTCGCTGATCTCTTGTGTGATTTCGGCTTGACGGGCCGCGTTCGCAAGTCGGGTTAACGACTTGATTAAATCTTCAGCATTGTCAGTTGCTGATTTCATGGCGCGACGTCGAGCGGCATGCTCGGACGCAGCAGATTGAAGCATCGCGTTAAATACGCGAGATTCGATATAGCGCGGAAGAAGTGCGTTTAACACATCGCCTGCGTTTGGTTCGAATTCATACATTGGCAGCAAGCCAGTTGGTGGCGTCGCTTCACTTTCTACAACTTCAAGTGGCAACATTCGCTTTGTAAGTGGATTTTGGGTAATCATCGATACAAATTCAGTGTAAATAATATGAAGTTCATCTACGCCGTTAATATCAGTTTGGGCATCTGCAATGAAGGCACCAATTAACTCATCTGAAACTTCTTTAGCGTTTGCATAAGTTGGGTTATCAGAGAAGCCAGACCATGAATTTTTAATTGGTCTATTACGGAATTTGTAATAATTAACAGCCTTACGACCTACCAGGTAAGCATTTACTTCAAGCCCGCGTTCTCTTAGATATGCAATTAAGCCATCGCCTTCTTTAATTGCACTACTTGAGTATGCGCCGGCCATTCCGCGGTCCGCAGTAATAATAAGTACTGCCGCACGCTTTGGATTT